>VFQQ010000279.1_pt1 | contig 117119 bp, 109 predicted proteins | sample 3512341 | NCBI WGS metagenome assembly VFQQ01 (sample SAMN10412373, study PRJNA504923) | tailings metagenome | isolation source: Relicate 2 Philex TSF1 revegetated site | place: Philippines: Tuba, Benguet | collected 2017-08-29 | reverse complement strand
CTCCGGTTGCACCATCAGCTCCGTCTTGTCCCGTTGCACCAGTGGCTCCGGTTGCGCCATCAACTCCATCTTGTCCTGTTGCGCCTGTGGCTCCGGTAGCGCCACGCATGTCAGTTGTGCTGACTATTTGTGTTCCATCACTAAAAACAAAAGTGAAAGTTCCGTTGCCGTTATCAATAATGTTGATGATACTTATTCCTGAAGGTCCTGTCGGTCCAGTTGGTCCGGTTACGCCATCCAATCCGTCTGCTCCTGCTGCTCCTGCTGCACCTGTTGCCCCCGGTAAACCGTTTGCTCCGGTTACCCCTGTGGCACCTGTGGGTCCGACAACCGATGATGACTGGCAAAGCGAAATCCAGGCGGCTGTAACCGAGTTAAAGAAAAAAACGCATTGCACATCTGTGTCATAAACCAACAATCCGTTTGCAGGATTAGCAATTGCTAATCGCTGAACTGTGGTAAGTCTTGGGATTAAAAAACCCTTATCTGTTGCCGACAAATCAAGTATGGACGATGGCGCAGGATTGGGTGTACCAATACCTATGTTGTTCTGTGATATGGAAAACTGAAACAGTGAAACAAGAACACAGGTGCATAAAAATCTACTCATTCAAAAAGACTGTTTAAAGGTGCGTTTTAAACCAAATTGTTTTGCAAGAAAAGTTTTATGGAGAACATAAACAACTTTAAGATTTCATTTCCACTAAATCAGTTGCCTGCAGTTCAGTAAATTGGCTTCAATTCAGGATAAAAAAACGTTTAGGTTTGTTGCGCTCGCATGAAATTATCAGTCATTATTCCGGTCTTCAATGAGTCGCAAACCATCAGCGAGCTGATAGAAAAAGTACTAGATGTTCCGTTAGAAAAGGAAGTTATTGCTGTTGACGATGCATCAACCGATAACTCTTTTAAGCAAATGAAAATTTTTGAAGGTGAAAATTTCAAGTTATTGCAACATGCGGAAAACAAAGGAAAAGGGGCAGCAATAAAAACAGCTTTGGAACATGTGAAAGGCGACTTAGTGATTATCCAGGATGGTGATTTAGAAACCAATCCGCACGATTATGTTCACTTGATACAGCCAATTTTGCAAGGAAAGACAAGCGTTGTTTATGGCTCGCGAAACCTAAAGCCAAGTGAGGGCAAAAGGTATTTTTTATACGATTGGGGGGGCAGGCTGATTTCTGCTTGGGCGAATTTTCTTTACAACCAAAACATTACTGACGAAGCTGCCTGCTACAAGGTTTTCAAAACGGATGTGATAAAAAGCATCCGGCTGGAACATGACCGCTTTGAATTTTGCCCTGAAGTAACAGCCAAGGTTTCAAAAATGGGCATTAAAATTGTAGAGTTACCCATGCATTATTATCCCAGAAACTTTGCCGAAGGAAAAAAAATGAAGTGGACCGATGGCGTGAGGGCGTTTTGGATTTTGCTGAAATACAGATTCACATCATAGTGGCAGACTCAAAAAAAACAATTAGCGTTCAGCGTGCTGCGGTGTTCATCGGCATTGGGTTAATGCTGCTGAAATTTTTTGCGTGGTACATTACCAATTCCAACACCATCCTCACCGATGCATTAGAGTCTATTGTGAATGTTGTTGCCGGTGGAATGGCTTGGTATGGCGTAACCATTTCATCTATGCCGCGCGACCACGACCATCCCTATGGGCACGGAAAAATTGAATTCATTATATCCGGTTTCGAAGGTGGCTTGATTGCCATTGCCGGAATAGGGATGATAGCAAAATCAGCGGCTGACTTCCAATCAGAAAAAACGATTGAACATTTAGATTACGGCTTAGCCATCATCACATTTTCGGGTTTGGTGAATTACCTAACGGGTTGGTGGCTGATAAAAGTTGGCAGGCAAGAAAACTCAGTGGTGCTGGAAGCTGATGGCAAACATTTGCAGAGCGATGCCTATACTTCCATTGGTACAATTGCGGGTTTGGGCTTGGTTCTTGTAACAGGGATAGGCAGTTTAGACAACATTGTTGCAATGGTAATTGGTGCATGGCTATGCTACATTGGCTATGGCATTTTAAGAAGGGCTTTTGGGGGCATAATGGATGAAGCCGACATGAACCTTGTGGAAGAGATAACGCAACTTTTTAATGATAACCGAAAAACACTTTGGATTGATGTACACAACCTGCGCGTGATTCAGTATGGCAACAGGCTGCACATTGACTGCCACGTTACCATGCCCTTTTACATGAACTTAGAGGAAACACATTGCGAGATGGAAAAAATCTCATCCATGCTCAATGAGTATTTTGGCGAGCGGGCTGAAATTTTCATCCACCCCGACCCTTGCATTGAAACCTCGTGCAGCATTTGCAAAATTGAAAACTGTCCCGCAAGAAAACACCCGTTTTCTAACACCATAACATGGAATAAAACAAACATTACATCGAACGAAAAACACAAACTATGAAGCACGCTTCAGGGAAGGTGTTTCTGCATGAAAGTTTGTAAAATCAAAGTGGCGCTCACTTTGTCAATGTTCGATTTTATGCGCCTTGTTTTTTTGTTCACGCCACTTTCAACAATAGTTTGAAATGCCATTTTTGAAGTGAAGCGCTCATCAATTCTAAATACTTTTTTGTTGCTGAAATTTTCTTTCAGCCAACTTTCAAAAGCAACAATTTCCGGCATGATGCTGTTTTCGGCATAAGCATAATTCAATGGCACGCCAAGCACAAAACACTCAACATCCTCTTGCATGGTATAACTTTTCACAAAAGATTTTACTCCCTTAGTGTCCACCGTTTCAAGCGCAGTGGCAATAATTTTCAATGGGTCGGTAACGGCAATTCCAACGCGCTTTTTTCCGTAATCAAATGCCATTACCCTGCCCATTACTTCTTCCCCACTATGTTTGACTTAACGGTGAGAATGGTTTGGCGCGGCTCGGTGTTTGCCTCTACTGTAACTGTTTTTGCCTGTTCGCCTTCTTTTCCGCCACTGTCAAACTCCACCAAAATCTCGCCCGATTTACCCGGTGCAATCGGCTCCTTAGGATACTCGGGCACGGTGCAACCACATGAGCCTGTTGCATTTGTTATCACTAAATTTTCGCTGCCGGTGTTGGTGAAGCGAAACTTTGTTTTCACTTTTTCGCCTTGTGTTACCGTGCCGAAATCATGCTCCATTTTTGGAAATGCAACTGAAGTGAGTGGTATATCCAACGGTGGTGGAACAGTAAGCGCGGATTGGTCGTTTGCCATGTCGGAAAGCGGCTTGCCTTCGTGGCGAAGCACATAATCATTGAATGATTTTTCAACGGCAAGGGTTTTCAGTTCAAGGTCTTTCACCGCTTTGTTGTTCAGAAAAAAACCACCTGCCGCAAGCGCAAGCGCAACTGCTGAAAGGATAATCGGCAACTGTTTCATGTGTGTAAGTTTTAGTTTTTGAATGGTTTGAAAAAATGCTGATGATTTAAAAATGCTGTGCGAAATTAAATAGTGCGAATTTGTGAGTTATTAAAAAAACTGAATGGAGATGAACCCGAACTATCAATCTTACTATCCAATATCTGAATCAAAAAATCTTTGAGGGGTTCATGATGCTGTTTGGGTCGAACACAGTTTTGATACCGCGCATTAAGTTCAGATGTGCTTCATCAAACTTAATGTCCATGTAGGGGCGCTGAATCCAACCTATGCCGTGCTCGCCACTGATGGTTCCTTTCAGTTCATGCACCTTTTGGAAAATTTCGCGCACTGCCTTACCCTGCACTTCGGTTTTCCATGCCTCATCGCTCAGCTCGCCTTTCACAATGCGCACATGCACATTGCCATCACCGGCATGACCATAGCAAACACTTTTGAAATTATACTTTGCCCCAATAGCCTTGATGTGCTTCAACAATTCGGGCAAATCGGCACGGGGAACCACCGTGTCTTCCTCGATGGTAACAGCAGTTTTTTTCACAGCATAAGCCACATTTCTGCGCATGCGCCAAAGGTCATTTTTCTGTGCTTCACTGTCTGCCATCAAAATTTCACCACAGTCAAAATCACTCAGCACATTGAAAATTTTTTCGCAATCAGCCATGATGTTTTCCATGTTGTTGCCATCCACTTCAATCAATAAATGCGCATTGGTTTCATCGTCAATTTCAATGCTCACATCACCCAAAAAATTGCAAACCCACTCAATGGCATCGCGCTCCATAAACTCTAAACACGAAGGCACAATGCCCGCTCTGAAAATAGCGCTCACGGCTGCGCTGGCGTTCTCCATACTTTTGAATGGCGCAAGCATCACGGCATTCATGGCAGGATGCGGAATAAGTTTCAGCACAATTTTGGTGATGATGCCAAGTGTGCCCTCGCTGCCCACAAACAGCTGAGTGAAGTTGTAACCGGTGGAATTTTTCAGCACATTAGCGCCCGTCCACATAATTTTTCCATCAGGCAACACCACTTCTAAATTCAACACATAGTCTTTCACCACCCCGTATTTCACCGCGCGCGGTCCGCCACTATTGCAAGCCACATTGCCACCAATGAAACTTGTGCCGCGGCTCGATGGGTCGGGCGGGTAGAACAAGCCTTTTTCCTTCACAGCGTTTTGCAAGGCTTCGGTAATCACACCCGGCTCAGTTGTTATCTGCAAGTTGCGCTCGTCAATTTCCAAAATGCGATTCATGCGCTCCACCGAAAGCGACACTCCGCCATGCACCGGCAAACTGTTGGCGCTTAAACCCGTGCCAGCAGCGCGTGGCGAAACCGGAATTTTTTGTGCATTGCAATAAGCAAGCACCGCTGAAATTTCCTGCGCTGATGCAGGTTTTAAAACCACTTCGGGTGCAAATGCAGCATCCACGGTTTCATCTTTCGAGTAATGGTCAATTGATGCTGCGTCAGTAAACACATGCTGCGCGCCAATGGCTTCGCGAAAAAAATTCAGGTCGGCTTCGCTTGTTTTTTTGAAATGCATTTTTGAATGGTTATTGCCTGTTGCTGCTTTATTACAAGTGTTGAATTGAATAGTTCTGCATCACACCACCACATTCGCAATTTTTCCTTTCACGAAAATGAATTTCTTCACGGGTTTGCCTTCTAACCATTTTTGAACAGCTTCCAAAGCCATCACTTTTTCCTGCACTTCGGCTTGTTCCAAAGCCAAAGGCAACTCAATGGTGGCGCGCAGTTTGCCGTTCACACTCACCGGATAAGTGAAGGAGTCTTCTACCAAATAGCTTTCGTTGAAAGCAGGGAAATCTGCGGTGTGCACACTGCTGATGTTTCCTAATTTTTCGTGCAACTCTTCGGTGATGAAGGGCGCGAAAGGCGCAAGCGCAATCACCAAATCCTGCAAGATTTTTTTCTTGTGGCATTTCAATTCGGTGAGTTCGTTCACGCAAATCATGAATGCCGAAACCGAAGTGTTGAAACTCATCTGCTCCACATCATACTCCACTTTCTTCAACAATTTGTGCAGCGATTTCAATTCTTCTTTGGTGGGTTCGCTATCACTCACCATCCACTTACCATCATTATCATAGAACAAACGCCAAAACTTGCGCAGGAAGTTGTAGCAACCGCTGATGCCTTTGTCATCCCAGGGTTTGCTGAGTTCAATGGGACCCAAAAACATTTCAAACAAACGGAAAGTATCTGCCCCGTATTTCGCAATCACATCATCAGGATTGACTACGTTATACTTCGACTTGGACATTTTTTCGACTTCGCGCTCGGTTAGACACTCTCCATTCTCATTTCTAACAATGATGCTATTTTCATTACCTAATCTTGACTTTGCTGAATTTTTGAATGAATCAATCAAGAGTTTGTCATCATCAAAATTGTGGGAATACTCGTTCAGCTTAACGATGTGTATATCATTATATTCAATTTCAACACCACCAATTTTCATGAAAGTTTCAATAGCCTGTTTTTGTGAGGCTTTGATGATAACCTCGTCATCTTTGGTCAACTGATTGCAAAGAAACTTTTCATAAATCTCTTTTGTAACGAAAATGTCAGGTGAGGGGATATCAAGTTTTCCCCATTTAGCTGATGACACTCTATATACAAACGCACTCCTTCCCTGTATCATCCCCTGATTCACCATTCTTTTAAACGGCTCATCAAAACACAGATAACCCAAATCGTGCAGCACCTTGGTGAAGAAGCGCGCATAAAGCAAATGCCCCACAGCATGTTCGCTGCCACCCACATATAAATCCACTTGCTGCCAGTAATCCAACTTCTCTTTTGATGCAAACGCATCGTTGTTGTTCGGGTCCATGTAGCGCAGAAAATACCAACTGCTGCCGGCATAGCCTGGCATGGTGTCGGTTTCATATTTTTTTGCTAACCAGTCCTGGTTGTTTGCCAGCGGAGAACGCCCGTCACCGGTGGGTTTAAAGCTATCCACCTTGGGCAGTTCCAAAGGCAATTCGCCTTCTGTCAATGCCACCGGAATGTCGGCTTCATCATCGCCTGCTTCATCAATAAATGGATTGTCGGCTTCGCCCTGCACTTCATAGCGAATCGGGAAAGGCTCGCCCCAGTAGCGCTGGCGGCTGAAACTTGCATCGCGCAGTTTGTAGTTCACTTTGCGCTTGCCAATGCCCATTTCTTCCACGCGCTGCATCATGGCTTCAATGGCATCCATCACTTCCAGCCCGTTCAAAAAATCGCTGTTAATCATCACACCCACTTTGTCTTCGATGGTGGCGCCCGGGTGCATGGATTTGTCAATGATTTCAATGATGGGCAGGTCAAATTTTTCGGCAAATTTTTTGTCGCGCTCGTCATCGGCTGGCACCGCCATGATGGCGCCTGTGCCGTAGCCCGCAAGCACATATTCAGCCGTCCACACCGGAATTTTTTCGCGCGTGAACGGATGGATGGCATAAGAACCCGTGAAGCAGCCCGTAATTCTTTTCTCTTGCTGCCGTTCAATGTCGCTGCGGCTTTTCACATAGGCAAGGTATTCATCAATGGCTGCGCGTTGTTCGTCAGTAACCACCTTGTCCATGATTTCGTGCTCGGGCGCAATCACCAAAAATGTTGCACCAAAAAGGGTGTCAACACGGGTGGTGAAAACAGTGATGTCAAGCGGCAGCAACTCCATCATAAAATTGAGTTGGCACCCTTCGCTTCTGCCTATCCAGTTGCGCTGTTGGTCTTTGATGCTTTCGCTCCACTCAATGCGGTTCAAACCTTCTAAAAGCCTGTCGGCAAATTCGGTGATGCGCAAACTCCACTGCCGCATTTTTTTGCGCTCCACGGGGTAGCCTCCGCGCTCGCTTTTGCCATCTTTCACTTCATCGTTTGCCAGCACGCAGCCCAATGCTTCGCACCAGTTCACTTCCGTTACCGAACGATAAGCCAGGCGATAGAACTGCAAAATGCGCTCCTGACGTTTGCGTGAAAATGTTCTCCAGTCAATTGCCGAAAATGCTTCGTGCCACTCAGGGTTGAATTGTTTCCAATCCTCATCGCAGCCCTGTGTTTCAAATCGCTTTATCAAAGTTTCAATAGGCTCGGCACGATTGTTTTCGCGGCAATACCAACTGTTGAAAATTTGCAGAAACATCCACTGCGTCCATTTGTAATAGTTGGGTTCGCAGGTAATTACTTCGCGGCTCCAATCGAAACTGAAACCAATTTTATCTAACTGTTCGCGATAGCGCGCAATTGCCTTTTTGGTGGTTTCGGCAGGGTGAGTGCCGGTTTCAATGGCATATTGCTCGGCAGGCAAACCAAAGGCATCGTAGCCCATTGGGTGCAAAACATTAAAGCCTTTCAGCCTTTTGTAGCGTGCATAAATGTCGCAAGCCACATAGCCCAACGGATGCCCGACATGCAAACCCGCACCACTGGGGTAAGGAAACATGCTGAGTGCGTAAAACTTAGGCTTGGCGGGGTCTTCGCTTATTTTGTAAAGGTCAATTTTCTTCCACTTATCCTTACATTCTTTCTCTATTCTCTTAAAATCGTATTCCATAACGGCTGCAATAATATGGCTTTATACTTCATTCCAATTAGCATAGCCAAACAATTCTTTGCCTTTCAGGAAGTTATTTTCAATGAAAGAAAGTAATCTGTTTTTCAGCCGCTCGTGTTTGAGCTTGGGTCGGTTTGCCACATTCTTTTTTGAGTAATTCAGCAAATGCTTCCAGTTTAAGTGTGTGATGAATTCCTGCATCACTTTCGGGTGTGTGCCGTTGTATTTCGGTATCAAACCCAGCGCGCCATAATCAAACACCTCAGCGCGTTTACTGTACTCTTTTTCAATTTTTTCCTTGCCGTGGTGCATGCCGTCCTGCGCTTTCTTTTTTGCTTGCATCAGGTGTGGCGGGCGCACCCAGCCGTAGTGATAAACATAAGCATTCAGCGCTTTCACGTTTAGTTTTCCCAAATTGTTTTTGCGGAAAGACTGTGCGTCTTTGTAAGAAAAAATACCCGCATGGTTGCGCACCACTCTGATTTCGTTTTTGTACCAACCATGAAAAGGCATGTGGTGTTCATAATCGGCAAAAAAGTGATGGTACTTAAACAGAAAGCCGTCAATGCGTTTGTCGTGCAAAAACTGCCGGCAGGAAGATTGAATCAATGGTAAATCCTGCTCATGGATCACTTCATCGGCTTGCAGGTAAAAGCACCAGTCGCCCTTGCATTGTTGCAATGCAAAAGTGGTTTCATCGGCAAAAATTTTTCCGTCCACAAAAGCTTTTTCATCCCACACACGCGGATGAATGACAATCTTCTCACTGCCGATGGACTGAATCAATTCGAGTGTGTTGTCATCGGCATCGCAGTCGCCCAGCGCCACAATAAACTCATCCACTATGGGCAGAATGGAAAGGATAGATTCTTTGATGGGGAAATAGTACTTCCCGGCATTGCGCACTATGGTAAATCCGCTGATGGTCATCAGCTTTTAAGTTTTGCAACATACTTAGCGGTATCCACAAACTTGCCTGTTCTCCCCTTTTTCATGGCATTGGCAAGCGCTATATCTTCCATGTACTCATTATCAATGAATTTTGTTTTCAAGCCTATTTTCTTAGCCAAGGTAACAAGAAGTTCCAAGTCTCTTTTAGACTTCCCTTGCAATATCATTGATTCCATCTGCACAATTATTTGATACGAATATAGCTTGATAACTACAAAAAGTATCTCTCGCATCAATTTCCTAATCTTACACAGCACATGGACTTTTTAAACACAGTTGACACACAACTTTTTTTCCTTATCAACCACAGTTTCGCAAATCCGGTTCTCGATTTGTTGTGCCCACTGCTGCGCAACAAACTCACCTGGATTCCATTCTACCTTGCTGCTGCCGTATATCTTTTTGTGAAGTATAAATCCAAAGCCTTGTGGGTGATTTGCGCTGCGGTGATTTGCATTGTGCTGGCAGACCAAATTTCGTCTTCACTCATCAAGCCATTTTTCGGGCGGTTGCGCCCCTGCAACGATGCCCAAATTAAAGACCAGGTGCGGCTGCTGATTGAATGCGGAAAAGGATTCAGTTTTGTGAGTTCCCATGCTGCCAATCACTTTGCGCTGGCAGTGTTTTTTGCGTTGTTTTTCAGCATCCGAAAACTTACCATAACCTTGTTGGCTTGGGCATTCAGCATTGCCATTTCACAGGTGTATGTTGGTGTGCATTATCCTGCCGATGTGCTGGCAGGCGGTTTGTTGGGGGTGACGGTTGGGTGGTTGGTGTTTAAAATTTTCGCTTATCGTCTAAACACATTTCCATCCGGTTTGCAATCATTGCCATAATTCCTTGATTTTAAAGATTGCCGAATCTTCTCGCATGAAAGACGGCACTTTTTCATTTTCAAAAACAGCTACTTTCCAACCATCAACTTTTAGTTGCTCTATCACTATTGAATCCGGGATGTAGGCATAACCTCTTAAACCGGAGTAAAACATTAACTCAGTGTTAGTGAATATCTTACAATTCAAAACTACAACCGAATCTTTTTTGCCTATTAGCTTTGGTAAACTTTTATACAAGTTAGTATTGTGTATTTTTTTCAATCTGTAGTTCTCCTCTCCAAAAAAATGCCAACACCATAGTGAATGATTGCAGTTGAGTTCCTTGGCGCGCAAAGACTGTTTGCCTAATAAAATCAGTGAAACGAAAATGAAAATCAGTGACGCCTTCCCTGAAATTCTTGAAAGTGTTTTTAGCAATCGGCTGAACAGCATTCCTAAGCTTAAGAATGCAATACACATCACCATGTAGGTATAGTGATTTAGCTTTGACGCAACCATAATTGAGAAGAAGCCAAACACTACCAACAAGCCACAAATTAAAGCTATAACAACTTTCTTTTCCCTTGCATAAAAAACCATGAGAATTAAAGCTGGAATGAGTAACCAAGCGAAGATTGAACCATAGTGCAACGGCAAATGCTGAATATAAAACCAAACATTGCCAAAATGCTCTTCAATTACCTGAGTCAAATGAAGACTATTAACTAAAAACTCATGATTGCTTTCTTTTGGAAAAAAATAGAGTGTATATATCTGCCAAGGCATAAACAACAAGCAAGCCGTAAGAAAACTAACTACAATATCTCTGTAGCTTTTCCACGAACAAACCTTTTCTTTATCTATCAAAATCGCAGTTCCCCAAACACCATAAATCCATAAACCTGTTAGCCACTTATTAAGCACAGCAGCCGCACAAAAAATACCAATAACTAAAACCCACTTCATTGTTGGTTGATTCATGTATTCAATCCACGCCCATACACTGAGTGTTACATAAAACACAAAAGCAAATGTATTATGCTCCATACCGTGAACACCTGCAATCATCTCAAGATGATAAAACGATGTAGCATACAGAAATGCTGTAACTAACCCTGAATGTTCATCAGCAATAAGTTTGCCAATTCTATATAACACAGGAATCAGTAATGTTGCCATTACAACACTTGGGATTCTTAATGTGAATTCACTCACTCCAAAAAGAAGGTAACTCAGACCTATCTGCCAAAGAAAAAGCGGTTGTTTGTGTAGCCATATTTTATTGTCAGTCCAGTTCTGAAAATCATAAGGGAGTGGATGGTCAGAGAAAAGTGTTGGAGCAAAAGGGTTAACTAAAATACTTTTTGCTACAAGCGCATGAAAACGTTCATCCCAATCGTTTAGAAATGGATCTAAACCGGCAGTAAACATATTGAGTAAGAAGCCACCAAGAATCAAAAAAGCAAGCGAGAGTTTAAATCTTTCCTTGTCAAGCGCTATTGCAAAAAACACAAAAGAAACTCCCGATGCTGCAAGAGTTATTTTTTGCTGAAATGTACTTTCGATAAAAATTGTCATAATCTGTTTACTAATTCCTCATAATCGCGCTGCACAAGCATCACCGCCACAAAGCAAATAGCAGCTAAAATTACCACAGCTATTGCAATGCCATTGGGCGAGTGAAACAAAGGTAAACTGAACAAGCCAATCAGCAACATTCTTGCAACCACATTCAACACAAAAAACACACTGTTGCTTCTGCCAATGATGTGGTTTGGAATATGATTAAACATGTAAGTAACCCGCAGAATCCTCACGCCTGCATTGCAAAACCCGATTAAAAAATTCGCTGCATAAAACAGCCACACCAACTTTGTGGCTACCATCAAAAGGTGCATAAAGCCTGCGGCTAAAAGCATCAACATGATTCCCCGAATGCTCATGGAAGCATTTACTAATCGGGCAGTGATAAAACCGGCAATCAACGCACCAGCAGAAAATGCCATGTCAGACAAGGCATACACATCGCCACCTTTGCCAAGAAACAGATTTACAAAAATCGGTGAGAGGCAAGTGGCAAAAACAATGATGACCAGAAACAACATCAACGATGAAAAGCCAAAGCGCAACAAAACCGGATTAGCCTTTAAAAAATTGAATCCTGTTTTTAGCCGTTGCAGCAATGGGTCAGTGTCAATTTTCTTATCGGCAACGGGCATTGCCTTAATGTTCCAAATGATTGCCAATGCAACAATGTAAGTAATGGCATCCACAAGAAAAATCTCGTGAATTGCCCACTGCTTCACCACCAGCCCCTGCATAAATGAAAGCCCTCCAAAACTGTAGCCGCTGCCATCTAAACCATTCAACAAAATAGCCGCAATGCCGCCTGCAAGCGTGAACGAAATTTGCCCTTGCACTTCCAGCAGTGAATTCACTTTTGCATAATGTTCACGCGCAGTGATTTCCTGTGCAAATGCATAGAGATTCGGAAAATGAATGTTGTAGATAAATGCAGTTACAGCAAAGGGCAAAGCCGCAAGCAGCCAATGCAATCCATCGTTCCTAAAACCAATTGCCGAAACTCCGCCCAAAAAAATCAAGCCGGCAACATTCATCCACAAGAAAAGCTTTTTGCGGTCGTAGCGGTCAATAAGCGCACCCGCCAGCACACCCCAAAAAAGTGAAACGGCTGTAACAAAAAAGTAAATGCCGCCAAACAAAGTTTCTTGCTTCAAAATACCCGAAAAGTACCAGGGAATGGCAATCATGGTAATGCCTTGGCTAACGCCCGAAATAGCATTGGCAATAAGCAACAGCGTGATTGGCTTAGTGTTTTTCACTGGTTGAAAGCGCGCGAAGGTGTGGAAAAGGAATGACACAACCGCAGTGGTTTTGCATGATGGATGTTGAGCGGTGAATGAACTACGGTCATCACTCCCAAACTTTCAAACCCTCGCTGCAATTGGAGCAAATTTTAATGTTCCTGCGCGACTGCAAAATGTTAGCACGGAAAGTTTTGTAAGGCGTGTTGTGCCAGATGCTTTCAAAAGTTTCGCTGCCAATGTTGCCCATTTGGTGCTCGGCATCTTTATCAAAACAACAAGGCACCACTTGCCCATCCCATGTGAGTACGGTGCTGTGCCACAGCTTCCAGCAATGGTTATGCAAAGGGTTTTTGATTGCGTATTTTCCTGACGATAACTTTTTATAGCGCGAAAATTTTTCGCGAAGCGGAATCAATTCACTTCCGTTTTCATAATCATAAATCTGTGCTGTTTTGAAAACCACTTCATCAACACCCAGCTCTGCGCCCAATTTTTTCACTTCATCTATTTGATGTTCGTTGGGTTTCACCACCAAAAACTGAATGATGATATGCGGAGTTTTTGATTGAAGTTGTTTTTTTGCCTGAACAAGATTTCGCGTTCCTTCTTTCACTTTTTCCAAACTTCCGCCAACTCGATATTGCTCATAAACTTCCTGTGTGGTTCCATCAATGGAAATGATGATTCTATCCAATCCGCTTTCAACGGTTTCGATTGCTTTGCGTTGCGAAAGATAATGGGCATTGGTGGAGGTAACGGTGTAAACTCCCTTTTCGACTGCGCCCTTCACCATGCTCAAAAACTTCGGATGAATGAAAGGCTCGCCCTGAAAATAGAAGTAGAAATAAAGCGCATCCGATGAAAACTCATCGAGCATTTTTTCAAATAAATTCATTTCGATGTTGCCGGTGGCGCGGGTGAAAGATTTCAGTCCGCTGGGGCATTCGGGGCAACCCAAATTGCAGTTGGTGGTGGGTTCAATGGAAATGGTGAAGGGCATTCCCCACTGAATGGGTTTTTGCGAAAACTTGCTGATGTAGTACGATGCAAACACCTTCAGCGCATTGATAATTTTGCGCAGTGTGAGTTTGGAAAGGAAGTTGAGAACATCGTTTGTTTTCACCGCGCAAATCTATTCCACCACCGAAACTTTCACCATGTTTGAACGCCCTTTCGAGGCTAATGGCATGCTGCCGATGTTGATGATGATTTCGCCTGTTTTTATCAACTCTTTTTCTTTCAAAATTTTAATCACTTCGCGGATGGTGGTGTCGGTGCCCACAAAATTGCTGTAGTAGAATGCGCGTACTCCCCAACACATACTGAGGGCATTGAGCAAATCGCGGTTTTCGGTGAAGATGAAAATGTGTGATTTCGGGCGATAGCTGCTTAGAATGAAAGCAGTGTAGCCGCTGAAAGTCATGCCTATCATGGCTTTTGCGCCCAATTCAAAACTCATGCGCGATGCATTGTAGCAAATGGCATCGCTGATGAAAGTGGGCGATTTTTTATCGGCTTTCAGTTCTTTGTCATAGATGATGTTAGAGCCTTCCACATTGCGCAGAATTTTTTCCATCACCTGAATCACCCGCGCAGGATGCTTGCCGGTGCTGGTTTCTCCGCTCAGCATCACGGCATCGGTGCCGTCAATCACTGCGTTTGCCACATCGGTAATTTCAGCGCGCGTGGGGTTCGGATTTTCCACCATGCTTTCCATCATTTGTGTGGCAACCACAACCGGCTTTGCTAATTTGATGCACCGCTTGATAATGTCCTTTTGAATAAGCGGCATTTTTTCCTGCGGCACTTCCACCGCCAAATCGCCTCGCGCAATCATGATGCCATCGGCTGCTTTGATGATTTCGTCAATTTCATCCAAGGCTTCAGGCTTTTCAATTTTTGCCATCACCTTCATGTAGCTGTTTTTCTCGCCAATGATTTCTTTGAGTTGGCGCACATCGCGCGGTGAGCGCACAAACGAAAGGGCAATCCAGTTGGCTCCGTTTTCGATGGCAAATTTCAAATCGCGTTTGTCTTTTTCGGTGAGTGCGGGCACTGTGGTTTTGGTGTCGGGCAGGTTCACGCCTTTGTTGCTGCTGATTTTGCCGCCTGTTATCACTTTGGCAACAATGGTGTCCACATTGTTTGTTTCCAGCACTTTCAGCTCCACTTTGCCATCGTCAATCAAAATCATTTCGCCCGGGTTGGTTTCCTGCGGCAGCGGCTCATAGCTCACAAACAATTTTTTGAAAGTGCTCACACATTCTTTATTCGTGATTTCAACGGTTTGCCCGGTTTCCAGCACTTCATGGTTATCGCGCACTTTCCCGAGTCTGATTTTCGGACCCTGCAAATCGGCAAGTATGCCAATGTTCACATCAAGCTCTGTTGCCAACTGCTTCACGAATTTGAAACCCTCCAAATGTTGTTCATAGCTGCCGTGCGAAAAGTTGAACCTGAACACATCAACACCTGCTTTCACCATTTCCAGCAAAGTGTTTTTGTTGGCACAGGCGGGTCCGTAGGTGGCAATGATTTTTGTTTTATTGATGTTGATTTTCATTGTAGTCAGTTATTTTTCTTTGCTGCATCATAGATAACTTTTTTTGAAAAGCCGCATGCAATGCTTTGCATAATTTACGTGAGTTACTGATTAGTTTTTATATCACCCTTTAAGTTATCCTTCTTTTTCCTTGATGAAAAAGAAGCAAAAAATCAAGGCTTTGCGGGGCTTTTGGCTAAAAATCATCCTTAAAGCCTAAACGCTTCAAACTCGCCTTGTAATGAATCATTGAAGTTTTGGTGTGCGTTGGGCTCAAACAGCAAAGCGTTTTTAACGGCTTTAAAAATGATTTTTTTAACGCCAAAATCCGCAATGCCGTTCCCCTTCAGCCAGAATCATGTTTTTTACTCCTTCACTCGCGCTAATTTCTAAAAAACAAAACGTTCTGTTTGCCTGCGGCATCGGGCAAATGATGAAGCGCAAAACGTTGATGATTAAAAAACTATTTTGGCAGCCGCTTTTTAACACCAAATGAATGAGTGATTGTTTCGGTAAATGTGCTGCGCCTTTCTTTCTGCTTGCAGCGTTCATTTGGTTGAACCCGATTTTTTTGAAAGCCCAAACCGAGGCTGAACAAGCACCAAAGTCGCAGAACGACACCTGGTACTATTTTCCATCGCCCGATGTGCACTATGGCATTGATTCTTCCATCATCAACATCGAGGAGTTTAATGCCATGCAGCGCCCGGGGCGCGAGTACCTGAACATTGGCAACACGGGCAGCGCGGCTTTTCCGCTTGTTTTTTCTCCGTTTCAGGTTAAAGGCTTCAACACCGGCTACAATCAGTTTGAAGCCTATCAATACAGGTTCGATAGTGTGCGGATGTACCAAGTGATGCGCCCTTACTCGCAAATTGGCTATTTGGTGGGGCAAAGGGTTGAGCAATACTTCAACGGCAAGTTTGCAGCACAGCACAAGCAACGCTTTCAGTATGGCGTAAACTTTACACGCTTCAACAGCCGCGGGGCTTATCAAAATCAAAGCACCAATGTGAACGGCTTTTCGCTCTACGGCAACTACACTCCGCGCACCAACAGTTTTTCGTTGCAAACCATCATGGTGTTCAACAGCGCGCAGGTGAAGGAAAACGGTGGTGTAACACAAGATGTTTTTGCGCCAAACGCTGCGCTGTTTTCAAAAGAGCTTGCACAGGTTCAGCTTTCCAATGGCTTCAACAACTATCAGGAAATAAAATGGATGCTGCGCGGAGCTTATCACATCGGGCAAAAGCGGGAGGTGAAAACCGATTCAACCAGCTACAAGGAAACCGTTCCTACCTTTAAGGTTGGTTATGCTTTCAGCACAGGGCGCGATAAAAATAAATATGTGGATGCGCGCCCTGATTCTGCTTACTATGGCAGCTACTTCACCTTTCAGGATTCCATGAAACACGATGCTTCGTTTCACCTTGTGGGCAATGAAGTTTTCATTGAATTCACCGGGCAAACACTTAGAGGTAAGAATAAGACAAGAGATGATAGACAAGAGACCATAGACTCAAAACGTGAGGAGCCGGACTCCTTCTTTTTACAAAAAGTTGATTCAGTTTCGAGCGATAGTGTTTCGCAATCTCCGGTCTCCACCCCTCATTCCGAAATCCGCCAAACCAACTTCAAAGCCTTTGCATCGCTGCATTTTGATTATTTACCCGTAAACCAAAATCGGTTCTACGACAGCGAATACAATTTCTATCTGCAAGGTGGTTTTCAAAACAATCCATTGGCAAAATCGCGCCTGCTCTACACCGCAAAAGTTGCCTACTACTTTGCGGGCTACAACCAAAACGATTTGCGCATTGACGGCAGCGTGGGCTACAACCTGGGCAAGTTTGGCAAAGCCGAAGGCGTGGTGAACTATCACCTCACCGAAGCGCCTTACATCTATCAAAATTATTGGGGCAGGGCACACCGCATCATCAATGATTTTCCGAAGCAGAGTGTGCTGGCATTTGGCGGCTCCTACACCTTTCCGCACCGCATCATTTCGTTTAGCGCTGATGCCATGTATCATTATGTGAAGAATTACTTCTATTTCCAGAATGCCGAAACTGCACGGTTTGATGCAAGCAACGGCAATGTGCTGGTGGTGCATGCTGCCAACAGATTAAGCATTAAAGGCTTTCATTTCGATAATGATGTGTGGTTTCAGGTTGTTGGCGGCAGCTATGCCATCAGGCTGCCGCAATGGGTAACGCGCAGCAGCATTTACTACGAAACACGCCTTTTCAAACGCGTCCTTTGGTTCAGCATTGGTTTCGATGTGCGCTACAATGTTCCGTTTTTCGGCAACACTTATCATCCGCTTTCGGGGCAGTTTTTTGTGCAGGATGATGTGCGGCTGAATTTCTACCCTGTGCTGGACGGCTTCCTGAATTTGAAAGTGAAATCGCTGCGCATCACCGCAAAAGTAGAAAACATCAGTGCCGAATTCGGACCGCGCGGCTACTACACTTCGCCCGGCTATCCGGCTGCCGACTTAGCTTTTAAAATGGGTGTGAGTTGGAGGTTTTGGGAATAAGCGTTTAATAAATAATCAACTTCTCTTAAACGTGAGTTGCGGATTAACTAACAAGCTACTTTTAGTGTCCTTCTTCTTTTTCCTTAGATGAAAAAGAAGCAAAAAATCAAGACCATACGGCTTTTACTCACAAGCAATTTTTCTATTAAGGATTTCGTGAATGCTAAAGCATTTGGCTAAAAATCATTCTAAAAGCCTAAACGCTTCAAGAATGATTTTGATAACGCCAAAATCCGCAATGCCGTACCCTATCAAATAAAGAGTCTGCAACTCAAATCGCGCTTAATCGAACTTGCGCTTGATGAACCATTTATCGTTGAAAACAAAACCGAGGTTGATGCGGTAGTATGTTTCGGAAATCACACCTGCAGCACCCAAGCCGCGGCTGCCGAAATCACCGGCAAGGTTGATGCGCGCAATGGCTTTGCGCCACACGGGCAGCCCAAACCCAATGGTGCCGCCTGCTTCGTTCAGTTTCCGCCCGGCATACATGGCTTCCGATTGCCCGTAGTATCCGCCCAATTTAATTTGAATTTTTCCGGCTGCTTTCCTGCTTTCAATGTTTGGTGTTAGCTGAAAGCCCAAAATCACCCGCCAGTGGTCAGCCATTTGGTCTTGGTTGAGCTGGGTGGTGAAATTGCTCCAGTTGCCAAACCGAAAATCTGCGCCAATCAGCCAGTAGGCTTCATTGCCCACCGTAAACCCACCGCCAATGTAGTAGGGCAAAGTAATGCTTGCGCGCCTGTCGGTTACTGCGCTCACGGTGTCAATCACCAGCGTTTCGCCATCGTTGCCGTAAATAAACCTTTCCCAGTAGTTGGTAAGGCGGGTACGCACAGGCATTTGGCTGCTGCCATAAGCGCCAACGGTAAGCAAAATATCCTGCTTCAGTTCATTTTCTTTTGTGCGCTTTTTCAGCACGTAGCGATACTGCACACCTGCGTTGTAAACAAATCCGTTTACGCGGTAGGTGGAAATGTTCCGCGAGTTCAACGCACCCACCGAATCGGGGAAGAGCGCAAGTTTTGCGTAGTCAATTTTGCCGAACAAATAGCCCGCATTCACCCCAAACGAAAAGCCTTTGAACATTGCGCCAGTGCCCACATAAGCCTGATAAAGCGAGCCAAAGCCCCGATAAACGTTTTCAAAACCGCCAAACGCAGCATCGTTTCCGGTTTGCCGAAAAGTGAAATTCATGTTGGAATAAGGCAACAAGCCAAAACTCATGCCCCATCTGCCTGCTTTCAGCGGCACACCAATGGCAACATGGCTCAGCGAACCATTAGCGGTGCGGAAGGTAGAGTCGGCAGTTTTGATGTCCACAATGTCCACATTGCCGCCAATTTCAAAAGTGGTGAGCGAAAGGGCGGCATAAGATGCCGGATTGGTGAAGTTGATGTTGGCAGTGCTGGCATAAGCCGCGCTGAGTTCGGCAAAACCACGGTTGGCTGAAAAGCCCGTGGAGCGCACATAACCCAAGCCAAAACGGGAATAGGGCGAAGCGGTTTGCGCAGCAGCAGCGAGGGAAACAAAAAGCAGCAGGGCGAAAAAAAACTGTTTAGCTGTTGTATTCAAGAATTGCATTCAAACCGTGTAAAACTAAATTAGGACGCGCGAAGATGGCATTTTCTAATGCGCAAGCAAAAAAAGGAAGACTGCCACCCGTTATCACCACTTTCAACGGTTTGTAACTTTTTTTGTAAAGGTTAATAATGGCATCGGTTTCTGCCGCCATGCCGTTCAGCACTCCGCTCAAAATTGAACCTTCGGTGGTGGCGCCAATCAGCGGAGCAAAGGACAAGGGGCGAGGGGCGCTAAGCGCATCATCAACTTCCGACTTCCGACTTCCGACTTCCGACTTTTGCTCCTCCATTTTCCACTTCACCAGCGGCAATTTTGCCGTGAAATGATGCAATGCCTTAAACCGCATTTCAATGCCCGGGGCAATGGAGCCGCCCAAAAATTCATGCTTCGATGTGATGAAATTGTAGGTGATGCAAGTGCCCGTGTCAATGCACAGCAGGTTTGTTTTCGGAAAAAGCTGCATGGCGCCTGCAACCAGCGCAAGGCGGTCGGTGCCCACAGTTTCGGGCGTGCCGTATTTATTGGCAAAAGGCAACTTGGTGTTGAAAGTGAAATACCTTACCCTGAAGGTTTGCTCACTCAAAAACTCCTCCAGCGGATGGTCGCTGCCGGTTTTTGAAACCATGCAGCGCGCAATGGCTTGGCTTGCCACCGCTTGGCGCACTTCGGCAATTGTTTGATACAACGCCATCATTTCACCCTCCTTAAACAGCGCTGCTTTCACCGAAGTGTTGCCCACATCAACCACCAAATTCATGTTTATGTTTTATAGCGCTTGCAAGATAGGAATTGCATGGCAATGGGCATTGCTCATCCCCTCCGGACGAATGATTTACATCCAACATCATCAACCGCATCAATCAAAAAAGCTGCCCGATAGCAGCGGTTGGTTGATTAAGCGCCTGCAGTAGCCCGCGCCATAAACCAACTTCGCTTTCTTAAACATTGCTACTTTCGGGATTGCACAAACAAACCTGCGCTAGCTCCACCCATTTTGTCGTATATTGGGGGGAGGGGAGGGAGTGAGAAGCGGGGAGTTAGCGGAAATGGCAGAGCGATACTGCTACCATCGGGGGATAGGTGAAAACTTGATAACTTTTGGACATTTAACCCGACATTTTGACTAAATTTGACCTATATAAATTTTTAATATAAGACGACTTGAAAACTCATCATAAAGTAATAAACGGAGACAGCAGACAAATGACTGAATTGCCTGACAATTCGGTGCATTTGGCTATTACTTCGCCACCCTATTGGCAACTCAAAGACTACGGCACAGACAACCAAATCGGCTTCCACGACAGTTACGAGAATTACATCAACAACCTGAATTTGGTTTGGAAGGAGTGCTACCGCACGCTGCACAACGGTTGCAGGTTATGTGTAAATATTGGCGACCAATTTGCACGTGCAGTTTATTACGGACGTTACAAGGTCATTCCCATTCGTGAAGAAATTATCAAGTTCTGCGAGAACATCGGCTTTGATTATATGGGTGCTATCATTTGGCAGAAGGTGACAACAAGCAACACAACAGGTGGTGGCGTTCAAATGGGTTCATATCCCTATCCACGAAACGGAATTTTGAAATTGGATTACGAGTTTATTCTTGTTTTTAAAAAATTGGGCGACAGCCCCAAGCCGACAAAAGAACAAAAAGAACTTTCCAAAATGACTGCCGAAGAATGGAACACATTTTTTGCCGGTCATTGGAATTTTTCAGGAGCAAGACAAAGCGGACACATAGCAATGTTCCCGGAAGAATTGCCAAGACGACTAATCAAAATGTTTTCGTTTGTTGGAGAAACTATTCTTGACCCATTCGCAGGAAGCGGAACAACAGCATTAGCAGCAAAAAACACAGATAGAAATTCGGTTGGTTTTGAAACCAATCCTGAATTTATTCCAATCATCAAGGAAAAGTTGGAAGTTCATCAAAAGGACTTGAACGGAACGACTTATGAGTTAAATAATTTGGGCGTTCCCCTATCGGGTCGGGCTTTCCGTTCCAATCTTTTTTTCGTTCCTCAAAAAAGGATTTCCACTTCAATCCCTAACGCAGCGTAACCGATGAAAGAAAGTTTAGTGCAATGGACATTGTTGAATAATCAAGCATTTTTATCTGAGTGTTTAAAATTTCAAATAGCCAAAAAGGTTGGGCAGGAAATTACTACCGATTTCGGGAGATTGGATTTTGTTTTGGAAAACAATCAAAAACAACATCTGATTGTTGAATTAGAAACCGTTTTGAATACCAAAGATAAACTTGACTACTGTTTCAATCAAGTGTCGAATTATCGGAATGTCAAATTCACTGATGATACAAAGTATTGCATATTATTTGCAAATGAAACAACTAAAAGTAGCACTAATAAGATTGAAAGGTTTGGGAAAGAAAATGATGTTTTAATTCGCACCTATTCTTTAAATGAAGCTAAAGAACTTTATTCCAAAACCGTTGAACGCCTGAGTTTAAATGTAGGTTTAGCTTTACCAAATCCAAAAAATTACACTATTTGTTACTTGAGATGGCTCAACAAAATTTTAAAACCTTTCAATGATTTTCAAAAAAGCAGTTTGAGTTTTAAAGAGATATTTTCACACTTTACAGGATTAACCAATTTTAATTGCTACAAAAGATTGGCTCTTGATTTTGAAATGTTTATTGAGAAAGAAAATAGGTTTCTGTTAACTGATAATGGGAAAGAGTTTATTGAAAACTTTAACCCCTATGTTTTTCAAAGTAGCAATGTTTCCTCTATTGATTTGACCAACGAGCAAAAACGGCTTATTTTAAGAATACTAACCAATGGAAATTGGGAAGAGAAAGTTCATAAAATGAATATTTATTGGTTTTTAAGGTTTGTTGAAGTTACAAGTGGTGATTGGCTTCCAAAAAGATTTCCTTTTGACCAAGATAAACTTGAAATAGCAAGGGGTTTGTTTAAAGTATCATACAGTTTTCAAACTATGCAGCAATTTTTAAATTGGTGTAGCAACTATTGTGAAGAATTAGGATTAACAGAACGAGTAAAATCTACTACAAGCTATGACAGAGTTATTCTAACCCCATTGGGGGTTGAAGTAAACAACATTTTTAGTATGGACTTGCTGCTTAAAAAAAGTAGAATGAATTTAAGTTTTAAATACTCAGAATAATGGAAAATGTGATAATTAGAGATGCCATTATAAACAATCCTAAAATTGTTGAAGAACTTGGGGAACGGCTTTATGTGAAAATCAAAGAGATAGTAATTCCCGAATGGACGGAAGCATTTAACCAGCTTACGTTACAGGATTGCATTGAGTATATTCATAACCTAACCATCAACAGAACTTTTGACGGATTTATCAGAGAAAAATCTGTTATTGAAGATAATCTCGCAAAGACTTTTCCGAACATAAAATTTGAAGAAAGCGACCCTGAACTTGACCATGCAGGCGATATTGATTATCTCGGTTGGGTTGGCGGCAAAGCATTTGGCATACAAATCAAACCTGTTACAGCAAAAGCGAACTTCGGAAACTACTCTGCGACCGAGAGAATGAAAGCGAGTTTTGACGACTTTACTAAAAAATTCGGTGGACAGGTATTCGTTGTTTTCAGCATTGACGACAAGATAAAAAACGAAGAAGTCATTGAACAGATAGCACAAGAAATTAAACGACTGAGGAAGTGAGAAAAAGAGTCACATCCAGCCAACACGGGTTTGGCAAAAGTGGCGGTTCAGTGCTCCGCAGACAACTTTGTGGTTAATCAAAGTTTGGTTCTCCGCATCAACATTTGTGGCGAAAATCGCCACCTTAACCAAGCACGAAACCGTTAAAAACAATCGCCACAAAAAAATTCTGTACTCATCACAAGCACCTCATAAATGATTGTCAACAGTCAGGTAACGCCTTTGGCAAGAGGAAGTAATCTATCCTTAACGTAGTTTTGAACTATTATGATGTAGTTTTAGTCTATTGTAATGTAGCTTTTGTCTATTATGATATAGTTTTAATCTACTATAATGTAGTTTTTTTCTATTTTAGTATAGTTTTAAACTATTCTGATTAGCTTATTTTCTACTTTAATCAACTTTTAATCTATTGTAATGTAGTTTTAATCTACTCTAATCAACTTTTTATCTATTATTGTTCGCTTATTTTCTGAACTGATTCACCCTTTTTAAACCCGAATTAATCAATAGGAAACTTCATGGAAGTTTTTTATTGATTCAATGAGAGCACCCTACAGGGTGGTGAACTACCTGGCAAAAAAAATGGCAGGGTGTTTGAAAATGGCAGGCTGCCCGATGGCAGCGGTTTGTCAATTGAACGCTGCAATAGCCCACACCATAAATCAACTTCACTTTCCTAAACATTGCTACTTTCGGGATTGCGCAAACAAACCTGCGCTATCTCCACTTGTTTTGGTGGATGTTGGGGGTGTGGAGCGGAGGGTTGGCGTGCAAGTTTTGGACGTCATTGCTAACATGAAACATAAAGCAAAAACTAACCACATTGAACGAAACAATATTTTTACTGGATAACAACGGACAACTGGTAGAGATGAATGAAGCAGCGTACTTGACAGAGGACTTGCTTCAAAAACTTCTTGCGGACTACCCTGCGTTAATTTCGGGCAGCCAAATTGACCCTGAGCGACCAAGGAGGTGGCTTTTAATTTCTAGAGAGTTTGGCGTGCCAGACGAAAAGGATAACGGTCAAAGGTGGAGTTTAGACCATTTGTTTATTGACCAAGACGGCATCCCGACTTTAGTTGAAGTAAAGCGAAGCACCGACACAAGAATTAGACGTGAAGTAATTGGACAAATCCTTGACTATGCTGCAAATGCAGTTTCTTATTGGACAATTGAGGAGATAAAATATCGCTTTGACGAAAGTTGTAAAGAAACCGGCAAAGACCCTTCTTTGACTATCAGCGACTTTTTACAAAACGAAACCGACCACGACAGCTTTTGGGAAACTACCAAGACAAATTTGAAAGCAGGTAAAATTCGTTTGCTAATTATCGCTGACACAATCCCAAAAGAATTACAACGCATCATTGAGTTTCTAAATGAGCAAATGACACCAGCAGAAATTTTAGGACTTGAGATTAAACAGTTTACAGGTCAAGACCGCAAGACACTTGTACCAAGAGTAATTGGTATGACATCAAACGCACAGACAGTTAAAGGAAAGCAACACGGAGTTGAAGAACATTGGACAGAAGAAAGTTTTTTTACTGAGTTACTAAACCAACGAGGACAACACGAAACAGAAGCAGCACATAAAATTTTAGATTGGATAAAACCCAAAGTAACCTACTTCTATTATGGCATAGGCAAGAGAGGTTCCGTTGCACCAATTTTGAAAGTCAAAAACACTAATCGCTTTTGTTTTGCTATTTGGACTGACGGAGCAGTTGAAATTTATTTTCAGCATATGAAAAATCGACCTGTGTTTGACAACGAAGAAAAACGCAAGGAACTTTTAGACAAGTTAAACACTATCAAAGGCGTTTCTATTCCTGCTGACCGCATTTCTGCACGACCAAGTTTTTCAATTGCTTTATTGACCGACAAGTCAGAGCTTAAAAATTTATGGACATTTTTAACTGGTATTGGAGTGAGCAAGGGCTTTGAAACATTACAAGTTCTGACAAGAAGTAAAGCAACTTGCAACCCGGGTTTGCACCAAGCTGGCTGACGTATCCCGCACTTGCAGCGGATGCTGCTGTTTAAGTTTAAGCCGGTTTTGTTCCCGAGTCATTCAATAAGCTATCTTCGCGCGCTTTAGCTCAAAAATGGATTTCACCGAACAACTTTCAAGGCGCAGAACTTTTGGCATCATCAGCCACCCCGATGCAGGCAAAACCACTTTAACCGAAAAGCTGCTGCTGTTTGGTGGCGCCATTCAAACAGCGGGTGCCGTTAAAAGCAACAAAATCAAAAAGAGCGCCACCAGCGACTTCATGGAAATTGAAAAGCAGCGCGGAATTTCGGTGGCAACATCCGTGATGAGTTTTGAATATCGCGGCAAACTCATCAACATTCTCGACACCCCCGGGCACAAAGACTTTGCCGAAGACACCTACCGCACGCTCACGGCTGTGGACTCGGTGATTATGGTGGTGGACAGCGTGAAAGGCGTGGAAGAACAAACCCGCAAGTTGATGGAAGTATGTTCCATGCGCAAAACTCCTGTGATTGTTTTCATCAACAAACTTGACCGCGAAGGCAAAGACCCTTTCGATTTGCTGGAAGAAATTGAAAAAGAACTGAAAATAAGTGTGCAGCCTTTAAGTTGGCCCATCAACCGCGGCAGCCGTTTCAAAGGCGTTTACAACATTCACAAAAAAAGCCTGAACCTTTTCCGCCCCAGCACCACCACCGTTGCCGATGATGTGATGAGTTTTTCTGATTTAGGTAGTGAAGAACTTGAAAAATTAATTGACACAAACGATGCCGCAAAACTGCGCGAAGACATTGAACTGATTGAAGGCGTTTACGACCCTTTCAGCACGCAAAAATATCTTGCAGGCGATTTAGCGCCTGTGTTTTTTGGCAGCGGGGTAAACAACTTTGGCGTGCAGGAATTGCTCGACACTTTCATTGACATTGCACCTGCTCCGCGCGGCAGAGAATCTGACAAACGCTTCATTGAACCCGAAGAAAAAAAGCTCTCAGGCTTTGTGTTTAAAATTCACGCCAACCTCGACCCCAAACACCGCGACCGCATTGCGTTTCTGCGCATTGTGAGCGGCAAGTTTGAGCGCAATAAATACTACAAACACATCCGCCTGGGCAAAGACCTGCGGTTCAACACCCCGGTTACGTTCATGGCGCAGGATAAAAACATTGTGGATGAGGCTTTTCCGGGCGATGTGGTGGGTTTGTACGACACCGGAAACTTTAAAATTGGCGACACCCTCACTGAAGGCGAAACGCTTCAATTTCGCGGCATACCAAGTTTCTCGCCCGAAATTTTTAAGGAGTTGGTGAACACCGACCCCATGAAGAGCAAGCAGTTGGAAAAAGGAATTTCGCAGCTTACCGATGAGGGGGTGGCGCAGTTGTTTACGCAGCAGCCCGGCAACCGCAAGTTTGTGGGCACAGTGGGCGAACTTCAGTTTGAAGTAATTCAATATCGCCTGCTGCACGAGTATGGCGCATCGTGTAAGTTTCAGCCCATCAGCATGACGCGCGCTTGCTGGCTAACGTCCAACAATCCGCAAAAACTTGAGGATTTTATTCGCTTTAAAAGCACCAGCATTGTGAATGACAAGGACGGCAACATTGTTTACCTTGCGCCAAGCGAGTGGTTCCTGCGGATGGAGCAGGACAATAACCCCGACATTCAGTTCCACCTGAATTCAGAGTTTAAAACTGAGGTGGTTGTGTAGCATTGGAAAATGCGCTTACATTTAAAGCTACTTCAAAATGACTTTCTTTTCCTGAACACTTAAATGATACTTCCTCCCCATCACAAGTGCTCTGTTATCACTTATGTGCCCTGCAGGAAAGTTGAAACAAACGGGATAATTAAATTCAGCAACATGCTCGGCAATAATTGCCTCGGCTGATTTTCCGAATGGAATGGCATTATCCTTCATTTCAGTGAAACCACCCACCACCAAGCCTGCAAGGTCGCTCAGCTTTCCTGCCCGTTTCAGGTTCATCATCATGCGGTCAATGTGATAGAGATACTCATCAAGATCTTCCAGAAAAAGAATTTTGCCGAGGGTGTTGATGTTGGTTTTTGTGCCGGTGAGTGAGTAGAGGATGGATAAATTCCCGCCTATCAATTCGCCTGCCGCCTCCCCTGCCCTATTCAACGCGTGCGGTGGCAGCACATATTCATTCCGCTCGCCAAACAACTCGCTGCGCAAACTTTCCAAAGCGGGAGTGGTGGATGAGGCAAGGGTTGAAGCCATTGGCGCGTGAAGGGTCATTACGCCCAGGGTGTTTGCAATTTGCGTGTGCAAATAGGTTACATCGCTGAACCCGATAATCCATTTAGGCTTGCGCAGGAAATTGGTGAAGTTGATGGCATCGAGCAGGCGCACCGTGCCATAGCCCCCGCGTGCGCAAAAAATCGCTTTCACATTTTCATCATCCAAAGCCGTTTGAAAATCCTTTAACCGCAGCGCATCTTCCCCTGCAAACTGATGATGAACTTTGCCTATGGTGTTGCCTGCTTTTACTTTCAAACCCCATGATTCAAACAAGTTTACGGCAGGTTGAATTTCTTCAGAACTTATAGCCCGCGCAGTGCTTAGGATGCAAATGGTGTCGCCAGTGTTCAGCGATGGAGGTTTTAACAGCATGAGGCAAAGCTACTACCAACCGTTTCACCTGCCAATAAATTTTTGAGCATACTCATTGCGCAATATGATTTTGGTTAGCAGCGCAACCTGCCGCGCAAAATATGTTTGCATCATTAAAATTCAAACAACATGAAAAAAAGAGAGCCTGTAAGCCAAATCATGACACACGATGTTTACACCGTGAATGAAACCGACAAACTGCATGAAGCAGTTGCTATTATTCGCAACCATAAAATCAGGCACCTGCCGGTGGTGAAAGGAAATGCTGTAACCGGCATCATCAGCCGAACCGACATTAACCGCCTGACATTTGGCGCGTTGTTTGAAAACCAGGAAGGTGCTGATGAAGCGGTTTTGGAAATGCTGAGCATTCCGCAAGTGATGACCGCGAAACCAAGAACGGTAAGTTCCGACACCACCATCCGCGAAGTGGCAGAGATTTTTTCAAACGAAGAATATCACGCGCTGCCTGTGGTGGATAATGGTGAATTGAAAGGCATTGTTACCACTACTGATGTGATTCGCTATCTGTTAGAGCAGTTTTAAATAACTTTTCATACTGATTTTGGGGTGAAGTGAAGGCGCGGCAATGTTTTGCCGCGCCTTTTATATGATAATCAGGCTTCATTTGTGAGGGTATTTTTTTGAGTATAGCCCGAAAATTATTATATGTTTGAGCAATCAAAATTTTACTGTTATGGCTTACAAAATATCGGTTAAGCGCGCAGAACAGTCGCGCGTTGGTGAGGTGGACTTCAACAACTTGCCATTTGGTAAACATTTTGCCGATCACATGTTCGTTGCCGACTACCGCGATGGCGACTGGCACGACTGCCGCATTATTCCTTTCGGAGATTTTTCGCTTCACCCGGCAACTTCTGCCCTGCACTATGGGCAGGCGCTGTTTGAAGGTTTAAAAGCCGAGCGCGACCCCGATGGCAATCCTATTCTTTTCCGCCCTTTGAAAAATTTGGCACGTTTAAACATTTCGGCTGCAAGGATGGCTATGCCCGAACTGCCTGAGGAGTTGTTTATGAGTGCAGTTGACAAATTGCTGACGTTAGACAGAAATTGGATTCCGAACACCCCCGGCTCATCGCTTTACATCCGCCCTTACATGTTTGCCACCGAAAAATATGTTGGCATCAAAGTGGGCGACAATTATCGCTTTGCCATTTTCACTTCTCCGGTAGGAACTTATTATTCAAAACCGGTTAAAGTGTTCATCCATGATTACTATGTGCGCGCATTTCCGGGAGGAACGGGCTTTGCAAAAGCAGCCGGAAACTATGCAGCCTGCATGATGCCTATGCGTGAAGTGCAAAAAATGGGTTACGACCAAATCCTTTGGCTCGATGGCATTCACCATCGCTACCTTCAGGAAATTGGCACCATGAATATTTTTGTAATCATTGACGGCATCATCATCACTCCTTCGCTGGAAATGGGTACCATTTTGGATGGCGTTACCCGCGACAGCATGATTCGCCTTGCTGAAGACGAAGGCTACATTGTGCAAGAGCGCGATATTTCGGTAGATGAAGTGATTAACGCCTTCCACGAAGGAACTTTGGAAGATATGTTTGGCACCGGCACTGCCGCAACCATTGCACCTATCCAAACATTCCATTACAAAGGCGAAGATTACGAACTGCCACCTGTGGAAGGGCGCGACATTTCCAACAAACTTCGCGAACGCTACTTTGCCATCCGCGCAGGAAAGGCAGAAGATGTTTTCGACTGGATTCATCAGGTTCCGGTGGATGTTTATGCAAACATCTGATGGGAACTCCACAGCTATTGAAAAATACTTTTCAGAAAACAAAAGGCGCGAATCATCTTCGCGCCTTAATTTTTTTAGCATGACTTTAATTGACGGAAAACTTGTTGCCGATAAACTGAAAAATGAAATTGCCGAAAGTGTGAAAACACGATTGGCAAATGGAAAGAAGCAACCACATTTGGCTGCTGTTTTGGTGGGTAACGATGGTGGAAGTTTGACTTATGTGGGGCACAAAGTGAAAGCTTGCGAGCAGGTGGGTTTTAAATCTACTTTACTGCACTTTGAGGATGGCGCCACAGAAGAATTTATTCTGAATGAAGTGCAAAAACTGAATGCGAATGATGATGTGGATGGATTTATTGTGCAACTGCCGTTGCCCAAACACATTGATGCAGACAAAGTGTTGCTTGCCATTGACCCGGCAAAAGATGTGGATGGATTTCATCCGGTGAACGTGGGTAAGCTTACGCTTGGTTTGGAAACCTACATCAGCGCAACACCTCTTGGCATCACCAAACTGCTTGAACATTACAACATTGAAACATCGGGTAAAGAAGTGGTGGTGATTGGCAGAAGCAACATTGTGGGTCGCCCTGCAAGTATTTTGCTAAGCAATCAAGCAAAAACAGGCAATGCCACCGTTACACTTTGCCACAGCCGCACAAAAGATTTGAAGGAAAAAACCCTGCGCGCAGACATTATCATTGCTGCACTCGGCAAACCTGAATTTTTAACTGCCGACATGGTGAAAGAAGGCGCAGTGGTAATTGATGTGGGAACCACCCGCGTGCCCGATGCCACAAAAAAATCGGGCTTCACACTGAAAGGCGATGTGAAATTCAATGAAGTTTCGCAGAAGTGTTATGCTATCACCCCTGTGCCGGGAGGTGTGGGTCCAATGACGGTGGTTTCATTGCTGCTGAACACCCTTAAAGCTGTAGAGCAAAGCGGCAGGTGAGATTAACTTATTCCCCGCTTCAACAACAATTCAACTACCTTCTGCTGCTTAAATTCACGGGCTGTTTCAAGTGCTGTTAAACCATCAAAATCTGATTTGATGTTTGGGTCGGCTCCGTTTTGCAACAAAAATTCAACAATCTCTACATGCCCGTTTTGAGCGCTTTCAATTAAGGGCGTGGACAAAAACTCAGGATGCTTGTAGTTGGGGTTTATGCCCGAACGAATGTAGAATGACACTAACTCCAGGTCTCCTTCACCGGCTGCTTTAAATAATTGTTTCCAATCTCCGCCTTGCATAATGTTTTCTGTTTAATGTTTAACGAGCAGGATGGAGAAACGGTTGTTTTGCAAGATGATTATAGCACGCTTACTTTTTCACTAAATCTTCACCAACACTAAATCAAGCTCAGTAATCACTTCAAACTTTTTATCGGATGTGATGAGCGGTATCTTGAAAAACAAAGCTGTTGCAGCAACAATGGCATCGGGAAGTTTTATGTTGTATGCCCTTCTCAACCCTATGGCTTTAGCTTTAATGTCTGAGTTCAGTTCTATAATGAAACAATCATCTAACAACTTTTCAGTTCTGCGAATGTCTTCATCTGAAAGACCTGAATAAGAAAGCATTTCCATTTCAGTAATGAAAGAAACGAAAACATCTTTTTCATCGAGCAGCACATCTATACCTTCAACACCTTTTTGGAGATAGATGAGTATATTGGTGTCAACAACATAATCACTGCCACTCATTCCTTACTCTTTTTTGGTAGGTAAGCCCATCAATATCCCACTTTACTTTTCCAAAATGCTTAGCAGCATTAAAACCCTTCTTCTTCAACTTTAACTGATGAATTGCTTTGTCAATTTCTCCTTTATTACTGCCAACCTTGATTTGAACTTTCATTGCACTAATTTAAAGTTTCTTCTTCCCAATCTTCACCTTTTTTGCCGCTGCCTTTTTTCTTCCCAAAATTTCATGCCCCATAGTGTCGCGTTTGGCTTCGAGATATTTTTTATTGTGGGTGTTGGTGGGTGTTTCAATGGGCACGTTTTCCACTATTTCCAAACCATAGCCGATTAAGCCAACGCGCTTGGTGGGGTTGTTACTCATCAGGCGCATTTTTGAAATGCCGAGGTCGTTCAAAATTTGAGCGCCAACACCATAATCACGCGCATCCATTGGCAAGCCTAAGGTGAGATTTGCCTGATAGGTGTCCATGCCTTGTTCCTGCAATTTGTAGGCTTTGAGTTTATTCAACAAGCCAATGCCTCTGCCCTCCTGCTGCATATAAAGCACCACGCCTTTGCCTTCGTGCTCAATCATCTGCAACGCCTGTTGTAGTTGGTCGCCACAATCGCAGCGCATGGAGCCCAGCAAATCGCCCGTTAAGCAAGATGAATGCACGCGCACCAACACCGGCTCATCGGCTTTCCATTCACCTTTGATGATGGCAAGGTGTGGCTCGGGCGCACCGGGTTGCGAGTAAGCGCGAAGTTTGAAGTGTCCGTATTTTGAAGGCAAATCCACTTCCACCTCGCGCGTAATTAAACGCTCGGTGCGCATTCGGTATTCAATCAAATCCTTAATGGAAATGATTTTCAACTTGAACTTTTTGGCAATTTTCAAAAGGTCGGGCAGGCGCGCCATGCTGCCATCGGCATTCATAATTTCTACCAACACTCCGGCAGGCTCGAAACCCGCAAGGCGAGCCAAATCAACTGTGGCTTCGGTGTGCCCGGCTCTGCGCAGCACTCCGCCTTCTTTGGCGCGAAGCGGAAAAATGTGTCCGGGTTTTGCCAATTCTTCGGGCTTGGTTTCAGGGTTAATCAACGCTTGAACTGTTTTAGCGCGGTCATGTGCTGAAATGCCTGTGGTGCAACCGTAACCAATCAAATCCACTGAAACAGTAAATGCAGTTTCATTTACTGAATTGTTTTCTCCCACCATCAGCTTCAAGCCCAATTCATCGCAACGCTGGTCGGTCATGGGCATGCAAATCAAACCACGCCCGTGGGTTGCCATAAAGTTGATGATTTCGGGTGTAACGCAACGTGCAGCTGCCACAAAGTCGCCTTCGTTTTCACGGTCTTCATCATCCACCACAATGATGAGTTTTCCGTTTTTAATGTCATCGAGGGCAGATGAAATACTGTCTAATTTTATTTTGCTCATTATTTGAAATTTAACCACATAGACACATAGAAGTAACTGATGAAAAAGTCGTCATTACAATTAGTGTGTATGAGGTGTAGGTATTCTCATTGTTCTTTAATCACTGCTTTTTCAAGTAGCGCACATAGCTGTTGCTCCACTTTTTTCCATGAATAATTTTCGGCTGCAAACCTATACGCTTCCTCCGACATAGCATGGTGCAGTTCGCTATTTTGTAACAGATTAACGATGTATTGGGCGTATTCCTCAGGTTTTTCGGCTTCAAAAACCTGCTTTCCGTGAATTGCCTGCAAAGCGTTGTTCGCTAACTTAGAAGTAACGCAGGGAACGCGCGAAGCCATTGCTTCCAGCAACTTATTCTGCAAACCGATGCTAATAAGCATGGGCGCAACAAGAATTTTTGAAGCACACATATACTCCTGAATACTATTTACCCAACCCGTAATTTTGATTTTTTCGGAAGCAAGATTTTTTACAGCCAATGAGGGATTTGCTCCGGCAATAACAACATTGGCAGCAGGAAGTTTTTGCCACACCAAAGGCATAATTTTCTTCACTAAAAAAACTACGGCTTCCACATTTGGCGGATAGCTCATGTTTCCTGCAAAAATGATGTCGAACGTTTTTTCGGCAGAAACCACTTTAGGAAATTCAACTCCGTTGGGCACAACTGCAATGCGTTCATGCACATCAATAGGAATCAGTTTTTTATCCTGCTCGGAGATGATAGTATGCTGACCAAAACGAGGGAATACTTTGTTTTCATATTGCAGCAATCGCTCAAATTCCCACTTCCAAAGCCAGCGCTTAAATATACTTTCAGCGCTTAATCGCCTTTTCACGCCCACCGAAAAAGCATCCATGTAATCTAACATTTTAGGCGTGTTAGCATCAATGAGCGCATATTCTGCGGTGCGGATTAAATGAAAAAACTGGACATCGGGTTGAACGCTTTTATTGAGTTCTGCGAACTTCTTTTTCGCTGCATCGAAAACAAAGTAGCCTACCTGAAAAGGTAAGCCTGAAAAGACTGCACTTAGCAGATTTAAAAGAATTTGAAAGCGCGATAACCGAACAATGGTGATGCTTTTGCAGTAGTGCGCCATCTCCTTTTGCTCATCATCAGAAACATCGCTTTCTGCAATGGCAAAAAGATGTACTTCGTGTCTCTCGCTCAGGCATTTGATAAAGTTGTAAGCGCGCAATTTGTCGCCTTTTTCAAGTGGAAACGGAAAGCGGGAAGTGGCAAACAACACTTTCATTTAACGCAGCAGGCTTTTGTAAAATGAAGTAAGATTGGAAACCACCGCATCTAAGTCATACTCGCGCAAAGCAAGTTCGCGACCTTTCATGGCTATGGATTTTCTGAGGCTATCATCTTGGAGTAAACGAACAATTGCATTGGCAAAATCACCTGGGTGCTCAGCAATCAGAATCTCATTTTCATGGGTGCAGTTGATGCCTTCAGCACCAACGGGCGTAGAAACCATCGCTTTTTGATGAGCAAAACCTTCAATGATTTTTACGCGCACCCCACCGCCCGAAAACAAAGGAACCACCATCACCTGCTTCGATTGCATGAAAGTTTTCGCATCATCCACTTCACCAACCATCACCACATTCTGATAGGTTTTCTCCTTCCATGCATCATTCATATTTCTTCCCGCAACATAAAACTTTGCTTCAGGAATTTGCTGTAAAACTTTGCTCCAAACATGTTCCAAAAACCAATGTAAACCTTCCAAATTGGGTTGCCAATCCATTGCCGCAAGCGAAAAAACAGAAAGTGGCTCTTCGCTGCTATTCGACACATCAACCTTTGCAACATCTATGCCAAATGGCGTGTAGCAAATTGGTGTGGCAGTATAATTTTTCAACTCCTCCACCTCGTGCTGATTGATACATGCAATGCCATCATACTTATTCAGCATGGATAGTTCATACTTTTTCAATCGCTTGGCAAGCAATCGCAAATACCACTTTTTGAGTGGGTTTACAGTGTTTGCGGCAAGTCGCTGCCAAATTTTATGCTCAATGTTGTGTGCACGCAACGCAATTTTTGCGTTGCTGTGCTTTCTGATAACATCAACGTATGGCGCCATGAAAACACTTTCCAACTGCACCACATCAAATGTTTCGCTACTTAGGGTTTCAACAAGTTTTAGTTCCATCGCCTTTGAAACAAATCGCGAAACATTGTAAGACTCTTCGGTAAACAAATTCAGAAAAGCAGCTAATGGTTTCACTCTGGTGTCAATCATCACCCCTTCAAAAGCTGTTTGCTGCTTATACCAATCGGGAATTTTACTTTCGTCAGTAAACAATTTTGGCGAATTCACGGCTATCACTTTTACAGCATGACCGCTGCGCAACAAACCCATAGTGAGCGCATGAATAGCTATGGCACCACCGTCTTTAGCCGGATAGGGAACTTTATTGGCAAGTTGCAGAATGCGCACAATGATTACTTTCGGGCGCGAAAATATCAAAGTTGAAACAGCTACGGACTTAAAGTAACTGAGCAACAACGCAAAAGATTAGATGTACAAAGGCAAAAAAATAGTGGTGGTGCTTCCGGCATATAATGCCGCACAAACGCTTCCGAAAACGTGGGCTGAAATTCCGTTTGACCTGGTGGACGAAGTGGTGCTGGTGGACGATGCCAGCAAGGACAACACTGTAGAAGTGGCAAAAAGTTTAGGCGTGCATCATGTGATTCAACACGACCGAAACAAAGGCTATGGCGGCAATCAGAAAACCTGCTACACCAAAGCGTTGGAATTGAATGCCGACATTGTGATTATGCTGCACCCCGATTACCAATACACCCCAAAATTGCTTACTGCCATGATTAGCATCATTGGCAATGAAGTGTACCCTGTGGTGTTGGGTTCACGCATTTTGGGCAATGGCGCTTTAAAAGGCGGAATGCCGCTTTACAAATATATTTTCAACCGAATGCTCACCTTCACTCAAAATGTTTTGGTGCAGCAAAAACTCAGTGAATACCATACGGGCTATCGTGCTTTTTCGCGCGAGGTTTTGACTTCCATCAACTTCATGGCAAACTCCGATGATTTTGTTTTCGACAATCAAATGCTTTCGCAAATCATTTTCAAAGATTTTGAGATTGGCGAAGTAACCTGCCCCACAAAGTATTTCAAAGAAGCATCGAGCATCAACTTTAAACGCAGTGTTGTTTATGGTTTGGGTTGCCTTTCGGTGAGCCTTAAGCACCGCTTGGTGAAAATGGGTTTAATGAAGAGTGAGATGTATAAATGATAAAGCATTAACTTAGCAAAGTTGAAAGAAATATGGATTCTTCGAAGCAATCATTGAACGCCACACAGTTAGAGATTCTCAAACTCTTTGCCTATCCTTTGAATGAAAAGGACTTGAGTGAGTTGAAAGAGCTTTTAGTTGACTACTTATCAAAAAAAATGCTCTCAAAAATTGAAGCTGAAACTGAGAAACGCGGTTACACACAAAAAGACTTTGACAATTGGCTCAACGACCCTAATCAGTAATGCTTAAAGTAGTTGTTGATACTAATGTTTTGCTTGTTGCATTAAGCCCAAAAAGTAGTATCCATTGGATTTATCAAGCCTTTTTAAACAAAGCGTTTACGCTGGTTGTGAGTAATGAAATTGTTTTGGAGTATGAAGAACAAATGCGACTTCGATATGGAGATGATGCAATTTCAGAGTTTCTTATGATCATGGCTGAAGCTGAAAATGTTGTTTTGATTGAGCCCTACTTTAAATGGAATCTTATTAGTGCAGACCCTGATGACAACAAGTTTGCTGATGCTTACATTTCGAGTGCTGCTGATTATCTTGTTACGCACGATAAACACTTCAATGTGTTGAAGGCAGTTGACTTTCCTGTTGTAAATGTAGTTGATACACTTCAATTAAAATCTATCCTTCGTTCCTAAATGAGCATTTCAAAACGCATCAGCATCCTGCATCAGGTTGGGCTTTCCCTTCAAAATCCTGAGCACTTAGATAATGTGCTTACCGAAGCCCTCGCAGCCAATCCGTGGTTTGAGCCGCAATTTGTTCAGCAGAGCTTAGCGGCTGTTTCAACAGCGTTTCTGAATGAAGAAAAACTTGCCGATTGGCTGAAGCCTTATTGCATTGAAGATGATTTTCAAATCAAACAAACTGTTGGAATTATTTGTGCAGGAAACATTCCATTGGTAGGATTTCACGATTTTTTGTGTTGCTATGTTTTGGGCATTCCGGTGAAACTAAAATTGTCATCCAAAGACCAGGTGTTGATGAGGTTTGTCATCAACAAAATCATTCAGTTGGATGATAAGGCTGCTGCAACAATTTCATTCGTTGAAAAACTTACAGATTTTGATGCGGTGATTGCCACAGGCAGCGGCTCTGCCAATCGCTACTTTGAACATTATTTTGGTAAGTATCCAAACACCCTGCGCAGCAACAGGGTTTCGGTGGCGGTGCTCAATGGAAATGAACCAGCCGAAGAACTTGCGGCACTGGCAGATGATGTGTTTCTGTATTTTGGATTGGGCTGCCGAAACGTGGCGAAAATTTTTGTGCCCCAACAGTTTAATGTAGAGGAACTCATGCCGCATTTTGACAGTTACAAATGGCTGCATCAAAACGCGCAATTCATGAATAACTACGACTACAACCGCACTATTCTGCTTATGAATAAAACACCACACCTTGCCAATGAGTTTGTGATGTTGCAGGAAAGTAAGTCGCTTCACTCACCCATTGCCACTGTTTTTTATGAACACTATGATTCAGCAGAAAGTGTGAATGAATACTTGAAGGAAAACGCTGATAAAATTCAATGTGTGGTGGGAAACGGCAGCGGCATGATTCCCTTTGGGAAAGCCCAAACCCCTGCATTAAGTGATTATGCTGATGGGAAAGACACTATTGCTTTTTTACTCGGCTTGTAAGTTAAAAGTCCAAAGTTTACAATCTCGGACTTCCCATTTTTATTCGATTCTTACCATTGGTTGCATGTTCCCTCAATTAAAATAGTTTTGCGACCTGAAAATTTAAACTCAACCGGTTTAAAACTGTTGATTCCGAGGCGACCGGCACACTTAATTTTTGGTAATGTCATTCAACGAAGTTTACATAAATAAAACCTCCCGATACCTGCCCAATGCTCCCGTTTCAAATGATGAAATGGAAAGTTTTTTGGGAATGATAAACGGCAAAAGTTCGCGCTCCAAGAATATCGTGTTGCGCAACAATGGTATCAAGCAACGTTTCTATGCTTTAGAAAAAGGCGGCAAAAGCACGCATTCCAATGCCCAACTCACCGCCCTTGCCGTGAAGGAATTGTTTCGCGAGAACCCTGATGAAATCAAATCAATTCAGTTGCTCACTTGCGGCACTTCATCGCCCGACCAAATGATGCCTTCACATGGTGTAATGGTTCACGGCTGGTTGCCCGAAGCTGAGGCGATTGAGGTGATTACACCTTCAGGAAATTGCTGCTCGGGAATGCTGGGCATGAAGTATGCTTTTATGGCAATCAGAACCGGAGAAGTGCAAAAAGCAGTTTCTGCCGGTTCCGAGCGCACTTCAAAGTCGCTATGCGCCAGCACTTTTGAGGACGAGGCTAAGTATCATGCCGAGTTGGAAAACAATCCATACATCGCCTTTGAAAAAGATTTTTTGCGTTGGATGCTTTCAGATGGTGCGGGTGCATTTCTGCTTTCCAACAAAAAAAATGACAACGGACTGAGCTTGAAAATTGAATGGATAGAAAGCGGTTCTTACGCGCATCTGATTGACACCTGCATGTATCAGGCATGTGAAAAAATGCCTGACGGAAGCCTGAAAAGCTACTCGGAATTTACAGCCGAAGAAGTGATGCACCACTCGGTGTTAGCCATGAAGCAAGATGTGAAATTGCTCGATAAACACATTGTTGAATTGGGCATGGTGAAGCTTCGCGAAGTGGTGAGCAAAACCGGCTTGGATGTGAATCAGATTGACTACTTCCTTCCGCACCTTTCCAGCGAATTTTTCAGAAAAAAAATTGCTGATAAGTTAGAGGAAAACAACATGGGCATTCCGCAGGAAAAGTGGTTTACCAACCTCACTCAGGTGGGCAATGTTGGCGCAGGTTCCATCTTTTTGATGATTGATGAATTGTTCAACAGCGGCAGGCTGCACAGTGGGCAGAAACTGCTGTTGATGGTGCCCGAAAGTTCACGCTTCTCTTATGTATATTCGCTGTTGACTGTTTGTTAATCAACAATGAAAAAAGAGGAAGTTCCGCAGGATTCCAGTCCGCTCGAAAAGTTTACCAAAGAAGTTTGCTACGCTGTTAATGAAACCGGCAGGTACGAAGCCGCACTGAGTAAAGGTTGGCAGGTGAAAGCCGATGCCTTGGGCATCACATGGGAAGAAGCGCAGGCGCGCACTGCCGATGCCCGCCAGAAAGTGAAGAATGGAGAAGCAAGTCCGCTGCTGTTTTTCATGGAAGTAAACCTGATGGATGTTGCCATTGTTGCTGCTTACACAGGTTTTTGGCAATGGACCGTAAAGCGCCATTTGAAACCCGAAGTTTTTCAATCGCTATCCGATAAAAAGTTGCAGAAGTATGCCGACATTTTTGATGTGAGTGTAGATGACCTTAAAAACATGAATTCGGATGGTATTGGATTTTAAACACATTCAGGCGGCACACTGCGAAAACGGTGTAACCACCAATCTTTTGCGACATTCAGGCATTCATCAAATCACCGAGCCGCTAGCGTTTGGCATTGGTGCCGGAATTTTTTACATCCACATTCCGTTTCTGAAAATCAACAATGGTCCGGCAGTTTCATTTCGCACCATGCCCGGGCAAATTTTCAGCAGAACATGCAGTGCATTGGGTGTGCCGGTGGTGCGCAAAAAATTCAGTTCGCGCGAAACAGCAAAACAGTATTTAGATGATTGTTTGAAAGCCGGTCAGCCTGCGGGTTGTCAGGTTGGGGTTTATTACCTTACCTACTTTCCAAAGGAATTTCGCTTTCACTTTAATGCCCACAACTTAGTAGTTTACGGCAAAGAAAATGACAACTATTTAGTGAGTGACCCGGTGATGGAAACAGTTACTTCGCTCACCGCACACGATTTAGAGCGCGTGCGTTTTGCACAAGGTGCGCTTGCGCCAAAGGGTCAAATTTATTTTCCAAAATCCGCAACTGAAATTTCCGATGCGCAACTCAAGCGCGCCATCATAAAAGGCATCAAACATGCCTCGTGGTTCATGGCTGAAACTCCCGTGCCTATCTTGGGTGTGGCGGGCATTCGCTTCACGGCAGGCAGGGTGAAAAAATGGCGCGAAGAAGTGGGCGAGCGCAAAGGCGGTTTTTACCTTGCCCAATTAGTTCGGATGCAGGAGGAAATAGGCACTGGCGGTGGCGGTTTTCGCTTTGTGTATGCAGCTTTTTTGCAGCAAGCGCATCAGTATGTTCCAAATGATTTACTGCTTGATGTTTCAAAGCAATTCACCCACATTGGTGATTTGTGGCGGGCAGCAGCAGTGCAGGCTTCGGGCATTTACAAAGGCAGAATTTCAGCGCAAAAAGATTTTAATGACATGAGCGATATGCTGATGGAAATTGCCGCAAAAGAGCGCGCAGCATTTAAAACTCTATACAAAGCAAAATTGGCGTGATGGCATTCGTGCGCTCAAGTCCTTTTTTCATCTCCCATCCACTGCTTTACCTCCACTTGCTCTTTCACTAAATCCAATGCGTGCACCACCATGTCGGTGAAGGTTTTTTGCAACGCCTTGTCTTCTTCCTTCATCAGTAAAGCATCAATCACGCCATCGGCTATTTTTTCAATCACCACGCGGTTTTCATCGGTGGTAAACCGCTGAAAAATGTTGTGAATGGTTTCAAAAGTGATTTCATAAACCGATTCCTGCAATGCGCTGCTTGCTGCTTTGCCCACTAATGGAACAGCCTCAAGCATCTGCACATTTTCATTTTGCTGAATGGCATCATAAACTGCTTCGCGAATAGATTCGCGCAACTCTTCCATGTTTTCTTCATATTGCTTTTGAGTAACTAACTGCACTCGGTGCGAAATGAAATTCACCAGCACCTCCTTGCGCGGCATCACCACTTCCTGAATTATTCTGCCGGTAAGCGGAATGCCCGTTGCCACTTCTTTTTGAACACCTTCAATCACATTCACCACCACCCTGTCCGACACCTCCTCAGTTAAAATGCCAAGGTATTTCCGAAACACTTTGTAAACATACCATTGGCGGATGTCAATCAATTTCATTCTGTTTAACCTTACGATGATGGCAACAACCCTGAAAATCCGCAACACCCTGAAAGAACCGATGGGAATGCACCCGAGCACTTCGTACCAATTTACAAATGGATAGAAAAACCACTTGTGATAAGTGCGATTGTAAATAGCAATCATCCAACGCAATGAAAGCTCAGTTAAAAAAACAGCCACAAAAACGCCATCAATGAATATGAAATTTTCAAACACAGGCAGGTAGAGCGCATGAAGCTGAGGCAGATAGTTTTGAATCAGGGAGCGTGTTGCGGCATTTTCAAAGTTCACCTGCATGGCAAGCATGCTTAGGTTGGCAATTACCAAAAGCACCATCGCCACATCCACCAATAGTAAAACACGATCTAAAAAAGGATTGTAGTTCTTGTCTTTCAAATACATAGAAGCGAGTTTAAGCAAGCAATTTAAAGGAAGTGCAACATCTGTTGCAAAAACGATTTTTCTGTTTCGGGCAGAAAGTTAATTTCGGCAACTCAAATTTGCTGAAAATGGAAACAACTACCATTGAGTTAGATGAAGTATTGCTTGCAGAAGCCGACCTGAGTTTACTTCGCAAATTGGTTGTGCACAACGATGAAGTAAACACTTTTGACTGGGTGATTGAAACGCTGATAAAAGTTTGCGGACACACATTCGAGCAAGCCGAGCAGTGTTCACTGTTCATTCATTACAAAGGAAAATACGGTGTAAAAACCGGATTGTTTGATGCTTTGCAACCGATGAAAGACGCCATTGCTGAACGCGGCATAAATGTTACCATTGAGTAGATTGAAAAAAATATCATTTGCACTCTTATTGCTGTTTTTGCTTTTGCAGAACAATGCAAATGCGCAAAGCGAAGCATCCGATGCTGATGTAAACAAAGTGATGCAGTTCTTTGCATCTAAAGGAATTGACCTGAGTTCAGCGAACACACTTGCGCTTTATGAAGAAGTTTACAACTGGCTGAACACGAAGTACAAGTTCGGTGCGCAAAGTGAAACTTCAACCGACTGTAGCGGATTTGCAGGCAACATCTACAAAAGAGTTTTCGGGCAAAACTTAGAGCGTTCATCGCGCGGAATTTTTTCAAAATGTGAACCGGTGAATGACAAAACTGAGCTAAAGGAAGGCGACTTGCTTTTTTTCAAAATTAAAAAGGGAATCATTTCGCATGTGGCAGTGTTTCTGCAAAACGGCAAATTTGCTCATGCAGCGGTTCATGGTGGTGTGCGGATAGACAGCCTTGAATCACCTTATTACAAACGAACTTTTTTCAAAGGTGGCAGACTGAATTTGCTTGAACCTGAAGAGTAATAACACCCGATGGCAAAACAAAAATCAGACAGCACATTTGAGTCGCTTGGAGCATCTATAGCTGCAAAGCAGTTTGTTCCACTTTATTGCTTTTGCGGTGATGAACCTTACTTTGTGGATGAACTGACCGAATTGATTGAACTGCATGTGCTGAATGAAATGGAAAAAGCATTCAACATGACGGTGGTTTATGGAAAGGATTCAACAGCAAGGCAAATTGTGGAAGCCGCTATGCGCCCGCCCATGATGGCAGAAAGGCAATTGGTGTTAGTGAAAGAAGCTCAGGGCTTGGAACTGCGCAAAGATGAAGACCAAACGCTCTTGCTGAACTACTTCAAAAAACCTAACCCGCAAACGGTAATGGTTTTTGCTTTCAAAAATGCTTCGCCCGATAAGCGCAAAGCGCTGTGGAAAGAACTGACCAAAGGTCTTGGTTATTATGAATCAGAAAAGTTAAGAGACTATCAAATTGCTCCGTTCATTAAGCGAAAAGTTGCTGAAAAGAAATTTAAAATTCAGGATGAAGCAGCAGAATTGATGAGCGATTTCGTTGGCACAGAACTAAGCAAAGTGATAAACGAAGTTGGCAAAATCGTTATTGGCAAGCCTGCCGGACATTTAATTACAGTGGAGGACATTGAGCGGGAAGTGGGCATCTCGCGCGAATACAATGCCTTTGAACTTAACAATGCAATTTCAAAAAACGATGTTGCAAAAGCTTACCGCATTGCACAAGTGATGGCTAATTCAAAAAGCAACCCGCTTGCACAAACGTTGGCTGCAATGCACGGGCATTTTTCAAAATTATTGATAGCTGTTTTCAATGCGCAAAGCGATGACAAAACATTTGCGGCATTGCTTAAAGTCAATCCATTTTTCGTAAAGGATTACCGCGAAGCCCTCAGGCACTTCAACTTTGAACACATCAAACATATTCTCCACCTCATTGCTGAGTATGACCTGCGCAGCAAAGGTGTTGGCTCCACCGGCAACACCACCGAAGGCGAGCTGCTAAAAGAGTTGGTATATAGAATTTTGCACGAAAACCCACAAGATGTTTTAGTGGAATTTCAGCAGTAGCGCTCACCGCCTGCAATTCAAGGTTTCTATGTTTAATGTTTTCACGTTCTACTATTTTTTACGCAAAAACATTTTTGTGGATAATGCTTGTGTAATTAACAATACATTCATTTACATTCGCTTTTCATTAACTAAATCAAATATCAAACAATGAGAAAACTTTTTACGCTTTTAGCTTTGGGCGCTTTCGCTTTCAACATGAATGCTCAAACTTGTACTCCTCAACAATTATCAGAACCTTCATTCCAGCCAAAGCCGGATTCAGTTGATTGTTTTGTTGTTGGACAGCCGGTTGACCAAACTTTCTACTTCAAAATTCCAGCTACTGCCGGAGCATTCACCATTCAGTACATCAGAATTGACAGTGTTTCTAACCTTCCTGCGGGGCTTACTTACGAGCTAAACAAAGCCAACAAAACATACAATGGCAATGAAAACGGATGTGTTCGTGTAACGGGAACTCCACCGACAGGCACAAAAGCAGGTCAATACCGGTTGGGTATCAATGTAGGTGTTAAAGCAGCAGGACCACTGCCTGAGTTTCAGGGCGACCTTGTTGAGGTTGCGAATGGTGTTACCCCGGGTTCAGGAAACACCTACTTGTTGTGGGTTCGTTTGAAAGAGAGCACAACTGCAGGCTGCCCTTGCATTGACACTTTTGTTACAGCAAAAGATAGCATCAAGGCTTACAATGGCACTGAAACAACCTGTCCGAACTTGATTGGTGTTGGCATTTCTAACATTAACGATAATGTAACTACTTTGAGCATTGTTCCTAACCCATTCAGCAACAATGCAGTGGTTGAATTCAATGCAGCAAATGCCGGAACTTACACTGCAAGAATCACTAACATCATCGGCAAAGAAATGAGAAGAGAAACCATTGATGTGCAAGTTGGTTCCAATGCCTATAACATCAACAGAGATAATATGGCTGCGGGTGTTTACTTCTTTTCACTTAGCAACGGCAAGAGTTTGCTTACAAAACGTTTTGTAATTGAATAACTTGTTGATAACTAATTTACACAAAGCCTTCGCCCACAGCGAGGGCTTTGTTGTTTTAAGGGAAGCACTAAGTTTGCCCAATCATTACTAACCAAAACAAAACAGAATGAAAAAATTAAGTTTTACTCTTTTAGCTTCGGCAATCATCAGTGTGGGTGCTTTTGCCCAATCACAACCCTGCGGCACATCAGGGGCGGCAGCATGTGTAACCGGAGCGGCTTTGAGCCACAATGGCTTTGAGTTCTATAACGATTTGGAGTGCTTCGAGTCGGGCGTGAACGGAGAAGTAACTGTTCGCTTTAAAAATTTCAGTTCCATTTCCATTCCTGATGGCACCTTTAATGTTGAGTATTTAAAAATTGATGGTTTTGGCAATCTGCCTTGCGGTGTTTGTTGGGCAACAAACAAATCGAACAACGTTTTTGCAAAAAACGAGCAAGGCTGTATAAAATTCAGCGGCTTAACCACTGATGCAGAAGGTCAATACAAATTAGTGTTGAATGCGCGTGCACAAACAACCCCTGGACAATATAACGAGCAAACACTACTTACTCCACCAGGCGGCATTTCATCCTATGAAAATGACATTCCCAATGTTCGTCTTTACCTGCGCGTGAAAGCAAACGGCAGCAGCACCTGCACTGCAGCCGACTCAACTCAAGCATCAAAAGTGGCATCAAGCGCATGCACCGGTGTTGGCATCAACGAAACTGCTTTGGCGTTTAACAACATTCAGGTTTCACCAAATCCACTTCGCGCATCAGCAACAGTAACATTTGCAGCAAATGAAAGTGGCGATGCCGCTTTAACCATCACCGACATCACCGGCAAAACAGTTTACCGCCAAACATTTGAGGCAGTTCTGGGCGAAAACACCGTTGCAGTTGACCGAAACAATTTGGCAGCAGGCATTTACTTCATAAACATTAACAAAGGGAAATCCAGCGCCACAAAACGCTTTGTGATTGCTGATTAACAGGCTTAATTCGTTAAGGTTTCCAAAAGTCCGAAGTCAAATGGCTTCGGACTTTTTTTTGCAAACCATTTCGCTGAACGAATGTTTTGATACTTTACGGTTTCGATTACATTCGCACCGCATTTTTTCAATCAATTTACAATCAAATGAAAATACTCGTTCCTATTACGAAAGTGCCCGACACCACATCGAAAATTGCTTTCGTTGATAACAACTCAAAGTTTAGCACCGATGGAGTTACCTTCATTATGAACCCCACCGATGAGTGGTATGCACTCACTCGCGCCATTGAACTGAAAGAAAAGAATGGTGGCGAAGTGGTGGTTATCAATGTTGGCGCTGCCGATAACGAACAAATCATCCGCAAAGCATTAGCCATCGGGGCAGACCGTGCTGTGCGGGTGGATGTTGACCCAACCGATGCATTTGTGGTGGCAACCGAAATTGCCAACCATGCAAAAGCCGAAGGTTACGACCTGATTATCACCGGAAAAGAAACTATTGACTATAACAGTTTTCAGGTAGGTGGAATGCTTGCCGAATTGTTGGACTTGCCGGCAGTTGCGTTGGTGAACAAATTGGAAGTTGAAGGTGGTGTTGCCACGCTTAACCGCGAAATTGAAGGAGGAACAGAAATAGTTGAGGTGAAATTGCCATTGGTGGTTTGCGCAACCAAAGATTTGGCTCAGGCGCGCATTCCTAACATGAAAGGCATTATGAGCGCAAGAACAAAGCCTTTGCAGATAGTTGCCGCTTCAGGCGCAGGGGTAAGAACCAGCATCACGGCTTATTCACTGCCTGAAAAAGCAAAGCAAGCGAAATTGGTTAGCCCCGATAACGTGGCTGAATTGGTGCGCTTACTGCACGAAGAGGCAAAAGTTATTTAAGCAGAGAACAGAAATCAGAAATCAGAAATCAGATAACAGAAAAAATAAAATAATCATGAGTGTATTAACATTTGTAGAAGTTGCTGAAGGGAAAGTAAAAAAAGCATCGTTGGAAGCTGCGGCTTATGCCTCAAAAGCAGCAGAAGGTGCAGGTGCCGAGTCGGTTGCAGTAGTGCTGGGCGAAGCATCGGCAGATGAGTTGGCAGCCTTGGGCAAAGTGGGTGTAAAAAAAGTTTTACATGCCAGCGACAACCGTTTCAACGGGTTCGATTCTAAGCTTTTTGCTAAAAGCGTTGCCGAAGCTGCCGAAAAAACAGCCGCATCGCTTGTGGTGCTTTCCTTCAACCAAAATGGAAAACTATTGGCGCCAAGAATTGCCGTTCGTCTAAGTGCGGGTTATGTGCCGGGCGCTGCTGAATTGCCTGCAATTTCGGGCGATAAACTAACTGTGAAGAAAAGTGTGTTTTCAGGAAAAGCTTCTGCCACTTACGAAATTGCAACCGCCAAGAAAGTGATTGCTTTAACACCAAATTCTTTCCCAATCGTGAAAGGTGAAGGCGCTGCCACGGTTGAAGCATTTACACCAAGTGTAAGCGATGCTGATTTCACTACAGTGGTGAAAGGGGTAGAAAAAGTTACCGGAACCATTCCATTAACCGAAGCCGAAATGGTGGTTAGCGGAGGTCGCGGTTTGAAAGGACCCGAAAACTGGTGGATGGTGGAAAACCTTGCTACAGAATTGGGTGCTGCCACAGCATGTTCCCGCGCAGTTGCCGATGTAGATTGGCGTCCGCACCACGAACACGTGGGTCAAACAGGCATCACCGTTCGTCCGAACCTATATATTGCCGTTGGTATTTCAGGAGCCATTCAGCACCTTGCGGGTGTGAACCAAAGCAAAGTAATTGTTGTTATCAACAACGACCCTGAGGCTCCTTTCTTCAAAGCTGCTGATTACGGTATTGTGGGCGATGCATTTGAAGTGATGCCTAAGTTTATTGAAGAATACAAAAAATTCAAATCAGCGCACTAAGCGCTTGTTTTTATTAAATCAATTTAATGCACAACGTTAGCAATGGCGTTGTGCATTTTTGTTTTTTTCACCTCTTAATTTTCTTTTCAGGAATACGATAATCTCTTTAGTTTGCAACGCATTGACAACAGGACTCTCACCTAATGAATAAAATTGAACTTGAAATAATAGCATTGTCTCACAGCGTTACACAATCGCACTCATTTGCAGTGGTTTTGGGCGAAGTGGGCGGCATCAGGCGGTTGCCGATTGTGATTGGCGGCTTTGAGGCACAAGCCATTGCCGTGGCTTTAGATAACATGCGTCCATCGCGTCCGCTTACCCACGACCTGATGAAAATGGTTTGCGATACTTTTGACATCACACTCAAGCAAGTGCATATCAGCAAATTGCAGGATGGTGTTTTTTACAGCAATCTGCTTTGCGAGCAAAACGGAGAAGAATATGAAATTGACTCACGCACTTCCGATGCCTTAGCGCTTGCTGTGCGTTTCCGCTGCCCCATTTTTGTGGAAGAAAGTATTTTGCTGGAAGCCGGAGTGGAAGCAGACCCCAATGAAACCGAAAACATTGAACAGGAAATTGCAGAACTTACCAACCCACAACCTGTGCCATCGGGCAGTTCCAACTATTCCGGCATGACCGATGAGGAGCTTCAAAAGCAACTGATGGCTGCCATTGATGGTGAAGACTATGAAAAAGCCGCCCGCATTCGCGATGAATTGAACAAAAGAGGTAAAAGTTGATTTTTAGTTCATTCAGATTTCAATCTGCAAAGTGCAACTCATAGATGATAAAGCCCGCAGGCGTTTCAGGCGCAACAAAAGCGCAATGGCGGGTTTTTGGGTGGTGCTGATTTCCTCTGCATTGGCGTTGTTATGCTATGTAATTTCGCCAGACAACTCCCCTTCGGCAAATGAGCAAATTCTTGAACTGGAAACACATGCACCGGGCTTTGCCATTTCGTTTCTAAAAGTGAAAAAACAGCGCACCGTAGAGCAAAGCTTTTTATCCGGCATTGTAAACGGATTTGAAAAAACACATCTTTTAATCCCAATAAGCAGCTACCGCTTTATTGAAGATTCCATTGAAGTGGAACTATACAAAGGGAAAAGATTTGACGCGGAAATTCAAAGATTTTCCATCGCAGATTTAATGGGCATTGGCGGCAGCAAGGTGCAGATGAACGAAGTGTTTCGCAAAAAAGCTGAGGACGACTTAATCACGAAAAAGCAATTCGTTTTAGGAACAGATAAGTTTGGCAGAGACATTCTTTCGCGCTTGATGATTGGCACAAGAATTTCGCTTTCGGTGGGTTTGATTGCCGTGCTGATTTCTTTAACCATTGGTGTGGCAATGGGCGCGGTAGCAGGCTTTTTTCAGGGTGCGGTGGACAATGCCATTATGTGGATTATCAACGTGTTTTGGAGCATTCCAACTTTGCTTTTGGCAATGGGGCTTTACATCAGTGCCGGAAGCTTGATTGAAAACAAATTAGTGATGATTTTTATTGCAGTGGGGCTTACCATGTGGGTGGAAGTTGCGCGTATTGTGCGCGGGCAATTCATGGTGATTCGCGAAATGGAATTTGTGGCGGCAGCCAAAAGCCTTGGATTTGGGAATTTGCGCACCATTTTCTTACACATTCTTCCAAATGTTGCTGGACCGGTGATTGTGGTGGCTTGCGCCAATTTTGCCAATGCTATTTTGGTGGAAAGCGGACTCAGCTACATTGGACTTGGCATTCAGCCACCAGCGCCTTCGTGGGGCAGCATGCTAAACGAATACAAAGATTTTATTGACTCGCCAAATGCCTATTTGGCATTGTTTCCGGGCTTAGCCATTATGCTGTTGGTGCTGGCATTTAATTTGGTGGGCAACGGTTTGCGCGATGCGCTGGATGTAAAAGGCAAAATGGAATAAGCAGCAAAATGAAAAGTTGATGTTATGAAGTTAGATATTCTTGCCATTGGTGTTCACCCCGATGATGTGGAGTTAGGCTGTGCAGGCACGCTACTCAAGCACATCCAAATGGGCTATAAAGCAGGCATTTTGGATTTAACCAAAGGTGAACTTGGAACCAGAGGAAATGAGCAAACCCGCAAACAGGAAGCTGCCGAAGCAGCTAAAATTCTGAACATAACCGTGCGTGAAAACTTAGGTTTTGAAGATGGCTTTTTTGCCAACGACAAGCATCACCAGTTGGAGTTAATCAAGGTAATCAGAAAATATCAACCGGAAATTGTTTTCACCAATGCCAACTTCGACCGCCACCCCGACCATGGCAAAGCCGCTTCACTAACACGCGATGCAGCATTTCTTTCCGGTTTGGCAAAAGTTGAAACTGTATTGAATGGCGAAAAGCAACTGCCTCATCGCCCTCGTGCCGTTTATCACTACATTCAGGCGTTACATGCCGAGCCAGATTTTGTGGTGGACATCACTGCGTTTTTTGAAACAAAAATGCAAGCTGTTCTGGCTTACAAAACGCAATTCTACAATCCTGATTCCAGCGAGCAATCAACCTTTATTTCAAGCCCCGAATTTTTAGAATTTGTGAAAGGCAGAGCCGTTCATTTCGGGGTGCCTTGTGGCATGAAGTATGCCGAAGGATTTACAATCAACCGGACATTGGGGGTGGATGACGTAATGAAACTGCGGTAAAAAATTTTCTGTTTTAAACTCCACGCCTTAGTGAAACGCCAATGTAGGTTCCGCTTCGGCTTGTTCACTTTGAGCCTTGGTTCGTTCAAATTCTTCGTGATAGTTTTTATGGTTGGTTTGCATCAACCTGTCCCAAATGTTGAAATACAAACCATAGTTACATTGCACTAAACGATGGTGCATGTTGTGATGCGTGGAAGTGTTGTGCCACTTAGTGAAACCACCTTTTGTAAAACCGGAAGGATAAAACTCAAAACCGCAGTGCCCCAAAACATTCATGGTGGTCATGAACAAAATCCAAAGCAAAATGGCAATCGGATGAACGGGCATTATCATGGCTACAACAGGGAGAATACCAATTTCAATTACAGCCTCAATAGGATGAAAAGCAAATGATGCCAAGGGAGTTGGGTTGGTGCTTTGGTGGTGCACCAAGTGAACATACTTGTATAATTTTTTATGATGCATCAAACGATGTGTCCAATAGAAATAGGTGTCGTGCAACACAATCATGGCAACAACGCTGAATGCAAAATACCACATGCTGTGGTCGCTGATGTTGGTGTAAATTTTTGTGTAGCCTGCTTTGCTAAGCAAGAAAACACCTCCACCAACAAAACCGAAAATCAGAAAGGTGAGCATGGAGTAAAACACTTCGCGCTGAAGTTGTTTCTTGTCAGGAAACTTAGCTTGAATTTTCATTGAAATCCAATCGCGCCTTTTCCAAACATAAAACACAAAATAGGCTGTGCCAGCAAATACAATGTAGCGGACAATTGACAATGAAAAAATCATCATCACCTTATGAAAATAACTTTCCAACATGGGGCTAATATAGCTCATCAGGTAATATGAATTTTCTCACGGCAAACAGTTAGGTTTTATTGTGAAAACAATACCTAACTTCGGGCGTTGAATTTCAAAATCATCATTTATGAAAAACATATTTCAAATTATAGTGGCAAGTGTTATGCTGTGCACTGCCGGCTTACTAAATGCTCAGGAAAACATGGAAGATGTTGTTTACCTGAAAAACGGCAATGTTTATCGAGGCATGATTGTTGAGCAAGTTCCGGGCGAAAGCATAAAAATCAGAACCATTGGAGGAAACGAATTCAATGTGCTGATTACCGAGCTCGCTAAAATTACCAAAGAGGAGAAATTTCAGGACGCACAGTCAGCCCCTCGTGTCAATGAATTTGATTACTATAATCGGGGCTATTGGAAGCCCTGGAAAAGCGACACCAGCCGCGCGGGTTACCACCGAAAAAAGCGCGGATACTTTTTTCAATCGCAAATTTTGTTTGAGGCAGTGCAGGGTGGTGTGCGCATTGTAAATGGGTATCGTTTCAACCGCTTTGCACAGCTTGGTGTGGGTGTTGGTGCAGATTTTGTTATTGCCTCACCACGACTTTTTTTCAGCGGATTGCCTGATGGCTATCAAGGAAATTACCTTCCGGTTTACCTCTATTTTGGAGGAGATTTTCTTCGTTCGCGCGTTACGCCATTTTATGCCATTGAAGCGGGTTATGCATGGGCATTCGGCAACCGCGATTTTTTTCCTTTCAATGACAACAGGAGCAATTTGCGCGGTGGAGTGATGGGTGGTGCCGGACTTGGTGTTAGATTTAATACAAAAAGGCGTGTGAACTTCAGTTTGTTGCTCAATGCTAATTTCAAACGGGTTCGTTTCCAAAACACTTTTGAAAGCTTTGATTCAAACGGCAATTTGGTGGTGGTAACGGAGCGCTACCGAACAACTTTGTTCTTCCCGGGCTTGAGGTTTGGAGTAGGGTTTTAAGCATTTGATTTTTGTTTGGGTTTTGTTCGCTTGCAACGTTCGCTGCAATACTTCACTTCATTCCAAACTTTGCCCACTTCTTCCTCCATGAAAACGGACGATTACAAACTAAACAAAGCTTTGACGGCAAAATGTTTTTGTTCATGCATTCAACCAACATTGCTCATGCCTGTTTGGTTTTCTTTTTAGCATCATTGCCGCATAAAATTTTTTGATATGGCAGAAATTCAAACTACCCGCATTTCACACAATGAAAAAATGAGTTTTGATGTTCATCAAAACGAACACACTTTTAAGTTAGATGCTGCTGCGGAAAGTGGTGGTGAGGGAACGGGTGTTCGCCCTAAGGCGCTTATTCTTTCGGCATTGGCGGGATGCACAGCCATGGATGTGGTTTCGTTGCTGAACAAAATGAAAGTGGCTTTTTCTGATTTCAGCATAAATGTTGATGGCGAACTCACAGAAGAGCATCCACGCTACTATCACAAAGTTTGGTTAGTGTATTTCATTCGCTTGCAAAATGAAAGCGATAAAGAGAAGTTTGAAAAGGCGGTAAATCTATCGCAGGATAAATACTGCGGGGTTACGGCTATGGTGAAAAAATTTGCAGCGCTTGATGTGAAGATTGAGTACTTGTAAGTACTTGTTGCACTAGCGTTAATCTTGAAATTTGTGCTCAATCAACTCGCTGCAACTCAAACCAAAAAGTTTTTTTGAAATCCGTTCGGTGTCTTCAACCAATGTTCCCGCACGCCACCTGCTGAGCACACTCAATTGAACACCCCGCAAAAACAATGCAAAGCAGCTACCAGAACTTTCCTTGATAGCATCAAGCAATTCATCGCTGCAACCGCCAACATAGGCAACTGCAATGCCCAAGCCACGCCACAAATCCCCTTTGCGGTTTTCGGGAAATGAATCAATGGTTGAGCCGATGCCGGAAACATCTGCTTTGTGGCTATACCAAAGGCTTCTGCCTAATCCCTGATTGTATGCAGCCAAAGCATCCAAGTCATCTGTTGAAATTTGCACCTGATTCACGATGCTTTTGCGCTTGCGAAAAAAACCTTCATAGTAACCATAACCGTCTAATACCCGATAGCGATAATCGGCATGTAGCTGCGCTAATTCATCCATGGGGTTGCGTTGCTCTTGCGCCAATGCCCACCCCAGCCCAATGTGAATTTGTGTGGCATGTGGCGCACCAATTTCATTCAAAAACATATGCCAATGATGTAAAGCTCCATGTGCTTTGTAATCCTGCAAGGCAATGTTCATGGATGCTGCCTCAAAAGCAATCGAACAAAACTCATCGTCAACTTTACTAAGCAACTGCTCAACACTTTTCCAATCATTCAACTGCAAATCCATTTGCTGAACTGCACGAAAAACAGATTGGACACGGTCTAACTTTTGATGAGTTTGAGGACTTGATAAGTTCATCGTTTACAAAACAACAAAGCACATTTCTAAGGAAAATACTTGTAAATATCTTTTCTGTGGTCAATCACCGAAAGCCAAAGTGTTTTGTCAATCAGTTTAGCTCCAATGCGGTAATCGCCAACTCTAATTCTGAAGTAATCTTCATAGCCTTTCAATTTTTTGATTGAAGAAACCTTTTGAAAACTCGCAGTTCATAAACCAATCAACGATTTCACTTCCTTTTTAGAAGCCTTTCCTGTTTTCAAGCCTTCCTCAATTTTAAGCGCTAATGTCCAATCTTCAATTTCCTTGCGGCTGAGTTTTCTGGGAGTCAAGCCCAGTTTTTTTGCCAAAGCAAAAAGTATCTCAATTTCAGATTTCTTTTCTCCGCTAATAACTATTGCTTCCATGTTTCAAACTTATGAGTAATTCTCAAATGAAACTACAATGATGCTTACGCCTCCACCGGCTCATAGAACCACATCACTGCAATGTCGCGCTTCACCGATTCGGATGGTTCGATGGCTTCTTCATCTGAAACTTCAGGCACGTTGAGTTGGTTCTCGGCATCCAGCACCATAGTGTAAGGATTCACCTTGATGTTGTAAGGTGTGCCTTTCACCTGCGCACTCACCCTGCGGAAAAGTTCCACGGCAACTTGTTCTAAAATTTCCATGTTCCGGGCAATTTGTTCGAGCAGCGCATCACCCTCGTGTTGCTTTGGAATGCTAGTTTGAAACTCAAGCATATAACTCAAATCAACAGGATCAATGTATTTGCGTTCAAACAATTCGGTGTCGTGCGGACCCCAATCGAGGAACAATTGCTGCACGCGCTCGTGCAGTTTCCTGAACCGCTGACCCAAACTGTTTGGCGCAACAAAAAGTTTTTTCAACATCTGCAAATCGGTGAAAGCCTTGTTGGTGAACATCAGCGAAGGCACAGCCCAATAGATTGCCCAATCCCAAAGGATTTTAGCAGTCATGATTTGTGTTTTGCCCATCAGCAGATATTTGTTTTGGTAAATCGGAATCCAGCTATCCACCAAAGCCAAATGTGTTTGCTCATAAATTTCAGCGCGGAAGGTTACGTCCTCACCGCCCATTTCACGCAAAATCAAATCGCTGAGCCAGGTGTTGTTCATTGAAATAAAATCGGTGCCGGGCGAATAGAATGGGTCGAGGAATGCACCTGCTTCACCAGTTACACCCCATCGTTGGTTTCCGTCATAAATTCTTCCGCTGTGGTGCGCATAGTGGCGAAGGATTTTGAAATCCATTTTGTTGGGGGTTTCCGGCTCTAACTTTTCATACACCAATGGCTCATTTTCTTTCAGCCAATTCAAAGCATTTTCATAGGTGTTGAATGTTTCAAACGGATGTACGGCAGGATCGGCAACGATGCCAATGCTGGTATTTTTCGACCCCAACGGAATCACCCAAACCCAATAGCCTTTATCTAAAAAGTGAACAGTGGAAAGATAGCGCAGTTTCACTTCGGGGTAGTTTCTCCAGTCTTCGTCTTCGCTCCAATCGGTGATGTCTATCACGCCTTTCAAACGCCACCACACTGCATTGCAATGGTGTTCCATCGGTTTTTCAAAGCCAAGTTTTCTTTTCAAAAAACTGCCGCGTCCGCTGGCATCAGCCACCCAACGACAAGTTGCCTGATATTCCTTGCCTTCGTGGGTGTAAGTTACAATGTGTTTATCCTTTCCGAATTCCACATCTTTTGCTGCGGCATCCAGCAAGAATTCGGTGCCCATGCTGCGGGTGCGCTCAGCCAAATGATTTTCGAGTGTGCCGCGGTCGAGCTGATGGCTTGGTGTGTAAAGCCATTTGCGCGGTCCCAATTCCACACGCGAGGCAATGTCGCCTTTAGTTTTGTTGGTAAAGAAAAAGCGCAAGCCGTATTTCGGCAGTTCGTGTTTTTCCAAATAATCTTTTAGCCCAATTACATTGCGCAAATAATGGCTGCCGAGTTCCACGGTTGATTCGCCCACTTTGTGAGCCGCGATGGAAGCTGCGCTTTTGCGCCTTTCGAGCATCAGAATTTTTATGTCGGGGCGTGCTTGTTTTAACTGAATGGAAAGCGTTAAACCTGCCAAGCCGCCTCCGGGAATAATAACGTCATAATGTTGCATGTTGCTATTGATTAGTTATGAATGATGATTGATTTGTTGTTTATCAGTCTTACGAATTTTCTATTGTTACGCTTTGATAGTACTTCTGATTTTCTCTGATGTTTCTACCCAAAAACGGACGAAACAAAATCGCATTAATCACCAGCACCAAAGGTGCTATGATGAACAATGCAAATAACAAGTAATACTTAAAAATTTTCAACCAAAGCGAGCGGTTTTTTCTTTTCAAAATCAGGTTTGCCCAAATGGTGAACAAGCGCGGTGCGCGGGTTTCCACAATCACATAATCGGGATGCACCGCCACTGCTCCTTGTTCAACCAGCTTGGTTTGAAGTAGGCTAAAATTGTTTTTCATCAAGGCATCTAAAACAGTTGCACCAAACACGGCTGCAAAGGAAACATCTTCGGGTGAAATTCCGGGCTTTGGGAAGATGCCAAGATAGCGGTCTTTCTTACCCGTGAACATCCAATACATGATGGTGATGGCGCTTACTTGATTTTGATGGCGGTCTGCCAGGGCGATGTTGCCCACCAGTTTTGCTCCGGCAGTCTTCAACTTTTGCTTCACTACTTCTTGCGCATTCAACCACATGTTTCGCGAGCCGATGAGGGTTACAACATTTGCTCCATTCAAAAGTTTTTGGAAAGCAGGATGCTCCAAAATGGAATTTGCCGGAATGCAGGGCGAAAGATACCAGGGCTGATAGGCGAAAATTATCAAGTCGTAATGCGTGTGCCGAAATGAAAAGGGTTTGAGCGGAATGGTTTTTCCGGTTACCGCTTCGGGCATGGTGTCGAAAAAGCTATCGGCTGACCAAGGGAAGGGGTAACTGCTTTCAGGTTGAATGCGGATGTTTTCTACTTCAATTTCGGCATGTGCCAAAAACGGTTGCAGAAAGCTTTCCACCACATCGGTGAGTTGCCCGGTTTGTGAATAATGAATGGCAAGAACCTTTTTCGTCAATTCAATGCCTCCTTATGAAATCTTGCTGCCTGCAATAAACCTGGCAAACAGCGCAGGGAAAAACCTTTTCATCATCAAACCAAAATGCTCTTTGGCGCCTGCAATCACAATTTCGCGCTTTCCTGCGGCTGCGGCATCAAGTATTTTTTCTGCCACAACAATCGGGTCTAAACCACCTGCAATCAGTTGGTTGTCTTTGTTGATGGGTTTACCGTTTCTATCCAATGAATTTTTTGCCACGTTCGTGCGCACAAAACCCGGACACACCAACAGCACATTCACGCCTTCGCCCTTCAATTCTGCCTGCAATGTTTCATAAAAACCCATCAGTGCGTGTTTGCTGGCATTGTAGGCGCCTTGCTTGGGTGTAATCATTTTCCCCAAAATGCTTGAAACCACAATGATGCTGCCCGATTTGTGCCGAAGCATGCCCGGCAGCACAGCTTTTGCCAGCGCCACACCACCAAAAAAGTTCACACTCATTATCTGCTGAATCACTTCAAAACTTGTGTCTTTTATTTTCGACCAATGGCTTAAACCGGCATTGTTTACCAGCACATCAATTTGCCCAAAGTGTGCTGTTGCTTTTTCGGTGGCGGCAGCAATGGCGGTAACATCTGCCACATCAAGCGGCAACACCAACACCTGCTCATCGGGCAATCCGGTGGCTGCTTTCACTCTGTTCAACTCATCGGCTCTGCGTGCCGAAAGAATCAACTTTGCACCTTGCTTTGCGGCAACCATTGCCAGCGCTTCACCAATGCCCGATGATGCCCCGGTTATCCAAATCACTTTGTTTTTATACTTCACTTAAATGGTTTTTTAATCAAACAACAATCAACCGCCTGTCCAGTTGTAGTGATACAATTCACGCTCCACCGAGCCATCGTCAAAAAAATTCATCACTGCAAATGCCGGAGGAAACTCATGATAGTTCCCACCCCACCACGCGCCACTCACTGCGCCATTGCAGAAATAATTTACGCCATTATACTCCACCTTGTCCACCAAATGAATGTGCCCGCTCAGGCAGGCTTTCACATTTTTATGCTGGGCAAAAAGTGTTTTCAACTTGCGCGAATCCTGATGCATCCAAGAACCGGGCACAGACCATTTTCCGGCTTTCATGTTGTTGCCATCGAAAAACACACAGGCTGCAAGAATTGGAATGTGGCTTAAAATGCAAATTGGCGTTTCGGCAGGGGTTTGCTTCAGTTGTTCCTTCAGCCAATCCATTTGCTCTTCGTCAATTTTTGCTGTGTAGCTGAGTGGCGAATGCATCATGCTGTCCAGCACAATAAACTTCCAGCCGCTTTTTTCAAATGCATAAAAGCGATGCTTCAAACCAAACATTTCTGTTGCCCACTGTTTGCCATAGTTAGGGTCGGTGCGCTTCACTGCCAGCGTGCTCCACCCCCAAATGTCGTGGTTGCCAAGGCAGTTCACCACCTCCAAACTGTTTTCGTTTTTCAGTGTGCTGTTCCAAACATCCCATTGCTTTTGCACACGGTCTTTTGTTTTGCCAAGTGCATCCATAATGGAATCACCGGTGTTGAAAATCAAATCGGGTTTATCGGCAAGCGATTGAATTTCGTGCAGGCAACGCGCCATGCCATTGGGCGCGGGTGCTTCCGGCTGAACGTGAACATCGGTGATGTGTGCCACGCGCAACACGCGCTTGCGCTGGCTACCCGAAACTGCCATTGCACTTAACGAAGAAGGAATGAGCAAACCCGCCCCAAGTGCGGTTGAGGTGAGCAAGAAATTTTTCCGATTGAACTTTACCATAGGTTCGCTGAAGTTCTTTCATACAAACAGACACAAAATTTTACGCTACACCAAACTTGCCACTGCATAAGCAATCATCATTGCTTCCATCACCACATTGTACCAAAGCGTGCTGTTGTTTTTGCGGGTGGCAAAAATTAAACCCAATGTAAAAACCATTACTGCCGGTTTCAGGAAATTTTGGCTGAGCAGCACAGCAAAACAAATGGCGCACAGCATCAACAAAACACTTAGCTGCTTTGAAAAATTCCAGCCTTTGTGCCTTGCAATGGTTAAGTGGTTTTCCTGCTCGTCAATTGCCAAATCGCGATGGTCGAAAAGCAGCGAAAGCGAAGCCACAAAAAACAACCGCTCGAAAAACAGCAGCGCAAATTTGGTGTGGGCATAGCTTTCGGCAGCAAAAGCAACGGTGGCTATTGCCCAAGTTGCGCCCACCACCAGGTGCTTGATGTAAAAAAAATCGCGCAGCCGCTTTTTGTTCATCACAGGCAAAAAATAGGCTGCTGCAAGGGCAGTTGCCGGCACCACCAAAAGTTGCTTGCCCAAAGGCAGATGAAAGAAAAACCAGGCGGCAATGAGCAGCAGCAGGGTGATGAGGGCTGCGTATGACTTCCGGTTGATGGAAGGTGCACTTTCGCCAGGGTGCACATAAACCATGCGCGAGCGCATGATGAGGTAAAGCGCAAGTGTGGAAGCCGTGTTAAAAAAGGCAAGGTTGCTGAGCTGCAGCTGCGAGGCATTCAGCTGCTTTTCGGAAGCAAGTGTGAACAGCAGCGCGGCAAACCCCAAAAGCAATATGTTGAAGAAAAAAGTCAAAGCGAATTGTTTTCATCGAAGCTAAGCACAATTTTGCCAAACTGTGCTTTGTGCTGCATTCTGGCAATTGCGCTTTGTGCTTCGGCAAACGGAAACACACTATCCACCACGGGTTTGATGCTGTGGGCGGCAACAAACGATGTCATTTGTGCAAATTCTTCCGATGAACCCATGGTGGAGCCAAACAACGAAAGCTGTTTCCAAAAAATTTTCTGCGGGCTGAGGTTTTGAAAATTGCCGTTGGTGCCTCCGTAAAAAACAATGCGTGCTGCGGGCTTGGCGGCATCAATTAAAAAATTGAAACCCTCGCCTGCTGCGCTGTCCACAATCACATCAAAACCGCCACCGCTTTTTTCAATCAACTGCTTGTGGAAATTTTCAGCCTTGTAGTTCACCCCGCCCGATGCGCCTAACTGCATGGCGCGTTCAATTTTTTCATCGCTGCCCGATGTAACAAAAACCTTTGCCCCCATTGCTAATGCAAACTGCATGGCAAACAGCGCCACACCGCCACCCACCCCCGAAACCAGCACCACATCTTGCCTCGTGGCTGTGGCGCGGGTAAACAAAGCGCGGTAAGCAGTTAAGCCCGCAAGCGGCAATGCCGCAGCCTCGGCAAACGAAAGATGTGCCGGCTTGGGCGCCACGTTTTCGGCAGGCACACACACAAAGTCGGCAAAAGTTCCGTTATCGGGCAAGCCCAAAATTTTATAGTGCTTTGATTGGGCGCGGGCGTCATCACCCCAGTGCAGCGATGGGTTAATAACCACCGCAGTGCCCACAAGGTTTGCACCCACACCCTCGCCAACTGCTGCCACCACTCCGCTGCCATCGCTGCCCAAAATGATGGGAAACTTCAAACCGGCATATTGCCCTTTTTGAATCCACAAATCGCGATGGTTAAATGCAGCTGCGTGAATCTTCACCAGCACCTCGCCCTTTGCAGGTGTTGGGGTTGCCACTTCTTCCACTGCAAAGTTTTCGCCCACACTATTTAAAACAACAGCTTTCATACGTCCCTTTTAAAATTGTTGATGCAATGCTAATGATTCGCGGGTTAAATTGGGTTGTTGCTGATAGCTGCACAAACACCGTGGTGGATGCACTGAAAGGCTTGTTTGAAGCGCAGGGCGATAGCAACAACACCCCAACGCCTTAACTTAACCATCAGCGCACATGCCAAAGGCTTCCTTCGCCAATGAGGGGAGCCTTTTTTTTGAGGTGTAATCTATCCTTAACGTAGTTTTGAACTATTATGATGTAGTTTTAGTCTATTGTAATGTAGTTTTAGTCTATTATGATATAGTTTTTATGTATTGTAATATAGCTTTAATCTACTATAATGTAGTTTTTTTCTATTTTAGTATAGTTTTAAACTATTCTGATTATCTTTTTATCTATTGTAATCTACTTTTAATCTATTGTAATGTAGTTTTAATCTATTCTAATCAACTTTTTATCTATTATTATTCGCTTATTTTCTGAACTAATTCACCCTTTTTAAACCTGCCTACATGAAAAAACTAAGCAAAACCGAAGCCGAACAAATGCAAACCGCTGCCCGTGGGCGCACCACCACCGTTTTGGCAATGGCAGCCACTTTGCTGCCGGGCGAAGCCCTGATTGTTTCGCGTGAAGATTGGAAAACCAATGACGCACCCTACAGGGTGGTGAACTATCTGGCAAAAAAAACAGGCAGGGTGTTTGAAAAAGGCAGGCTGCAGATGGCTGATTAAACTGCTGGGGCGGTGAAGAATAAGTGAATAGCTGTAGGGTGATTGAAATGATCAGATTGTTGGGTGCTGTGTGAGTGGTTGCGCATTATGAATATCTTTTTTTTTGAATGAGCGCTTGCGGAATTTGGGTATTTTATGGCGTGAAGTGGTGTAATTATCAATGAGTTAAACGTGAATTAAGATGAGTGGGGTTTTTGTTATACTTGCGGGTATTTATGAGTTATGTGCAATGCTAACACCGCTCCGTCAGACAGTTTAACTGCAGACCGACAAGTGAAAAACGACAACAACAATGATTAAGAAAATTACAATTGACAACTTTCGTTCAATAAAACACTTAGAGTTAGAACCTCTCAATCTTTGTGCAATTGTTGGTGCAAACAGCAGCGGAAAATCAAATGTGCTTAAAGCGATTGACCTTGTTTTAGGAGAGGGTTGGACAACCAAAGCCAAAGTTGCTAAGGAGTTGTTTAACGACACTTCAAAGCCAATTAAAATACTTATTGAGCTTAAGGACGCAATTTCTTGGGATTACTTCGGAAAGACACGAGCCATAAAATTTGTATCCCTTAAAATGGAACTTAATCCTCTCAATTGTGAAATGCGTTTGTGGGAGAATTTTCCAAATCCCGACAATGAACGACCTGGGTATCTGAACGAGGAGTTTAAAAAGTCTTGTCACTTCATCTATATCCCTTCTTTAAGAGATTTGAAAGATGAAATGAGAGTTAGTAACTGGACGCTGTTAGGCAAGATGATGAAGTTGGTTCAAGACAATTATATTGATTATTACAGTGGAGAAGAAAATCTACAAGCGGAGTTCAAAGCCATAATGAAGCCTGCAAAGGACTTTTTAGAATACGATTTTGCTGGACAAACCAAGGTTGTTTCTTTTAAAAAATTCTATGATGTTTTTGTTTCCTATTGCAAACAAAATAGTGCTGGCATTGCAAACAATTTTCAACCACAACTGGACATATATAATCTGAATTGGTTTTACAAAACGCTACAGATTACAGTTTCAGAGGACTTTCACGAAAAAATATTTGATGCTGAAGAGGTTGGTTCTGGAATGCAAAATCTTATTCTACTATCAATCTTTCAAGCCTATGCCGAACTAAGTCAAGGCAAAGCCATTTTTGCAATTGAAGAACCAGAACTTTTTCTTTACCCTCAAGCACAAAGAGAGTTGTATGACAACTTTCAATTGCTTTCAGCTAATACTCAAATATTTTACACCACGCATAATCCAAACTTCCTTAACCCTCAGCGAGCGTATGAAATCGAATTAATTACAAAGGATAAACCAAATGGGACATATTTACGGAAGAAGAATAAGACATTTGTCAATGAAGATTACTTCAAGACAAAAGAATTCAAAATCTATGCTCATTTCAACACTTATCGAAATGAAATATTTTTTGCAAAGTTTGTCATTTTAGTAGAGGGCGACTCTGACAAAATTCTATGGACAACGCTTATTGAAAATAAATGGAAAATTCCATTGAACAAAAATGGCGTATCAATAATTGAATGTGGTGGAAAAGGTGGAGTAATGTATTTTATAGGAGTAATGCGACTGATGGGTATTACTGACTACTTTGCTATCTGGGATAAGGACAGTGGATCAGACCCTGACACGCATGGACAATTGAAAAATAGTTTAGAAAGTAAAGCAGGTTTGGAAATTGCTCCGACATTAGAGAAATTCATTAAAGCATATTTCCCTGAACAACAATTCAGAGATGACTATAAAATTGAAGATGCTTACAAATGGGCATCAGAAGTTGAGACAGAAAAAATTCCAAAGGAACTGATGGTAGTAAAAGACCAGTTAGAAAATATAATAAAAAGCAACACGAATGAACAACCTTTACAAGCAACAGCTGCCGAAGTTTGACCACCACGACATCGGACGGACAACAGCACATGCACATAACACGGGTTTTGCGTCAGGCGGGGGGACGTGCAAACTTGGAGCTTTGTGCTTCTATTAAAGTTCAGTGCTGGTTGACAGTTTTGTGCTCCGAAACCCGCCCGAACGCAAAGCCCGAAAACGACACCACATCCATTCCGCCCCCCACTTCCCAAATCTGCAATCGTTAATCTTAAATCGTTAATCCGGCTGCTTCAATAACCAATAATCAATAATCAATAATCAATATCCCTGGTTCCGGCTGTTTTCTCATATCTCATGTTTCACATCTCAAGTCTGATTTCCCAATCTGCAATTGTTAATCCCGCTGTTGCACTCATCACTCATCACTCATCACTCATCACTCATCATTCATCATTCATAACTCCCACCCCCGGCTGTTCACAAATCAATCATCATGTCGTTTGCTTACGGAATAAATACATAGCTTCGGATGTGAAAGAGCATTTCGGATTGATGAAGAAGTTCACGGCAATCATTACCTGCACACTCCTGCTTCAGGCTATGGCGCAAAGCCAGCCGCTCATGCGCCACCCGGTAAGCACCGAAGCTGAAATTGGCAACGAGCCATGCCGCGACACCATCAAAATCCTCAGGCGCACCGAGTTCTACGACATTGGTGTGGTGTTGCCTTCGTGGCAGCCTATTGTGAATGAAAGCTATGTGGCAGTGCTGGAAGGGCGTGTGATGTTCAATCCTGAGCATGGCGGGCACGGACCGCACATCAGCCACGAGGATTATCCGCTCTATCACTACACACACGATTTCAACTTCAATGTGCTGCCCGACCAAACCGAGGATAAACGCTTCACCAATCTGTTGCCACTGCTGGTTTACACCAATAAAGGAACAACCGACACCGCCTTGCGCAACAATGTGCATGTGGAGTGGGAAACCGGCTTAGCGAATTACAACAAAGCCAATCCGTTCAAGCACATCATGAACAAAGGAAACAGCGCGGGCTTTTTCACTGCCGGGCACCAGCGCGCTGATGTGATTTGGAATTTTCCTGCAATAAACGATTGGGTGCATGTGGAGGGGCATTACGTTTGGGACCGCGGACATCCGCCCGCAAAGGCAGAAATTCATCCGCCACGCTTGGTTGCCGTGAAGCGGCAACTGCCCGCAAAAATTCTTGATGCCAACCAAGCCGAAAAGTTTGCCACGCGGGTAGATGTTTTTGCCAGCGGTGATGGAGGCGCGCTAATCAATAACCGTGCAGAGTCGCCCCGGTGGGTGCAGCGTGTGAAAATGAGCAGCAAAGATTATGATTTCACTATTCGGCATTCGCTGCCGCGCCCATCGCCAGCTGCCAAACTTGTGGTGATGGACAGCAGCCGCAAGGCACACAACTTCACTGCAAACGAAAAGATAGAGATAAATGATTCGGCAGCTACTGTTTCATTTTTCATTCCCTGGAAAACTGCCGAAGTGAGCGACCTTGCCATTTTCGCAAAGTCCTATTTTGTTTGTTGGGATGAAGGAAATGGCGTGCACTCCGGCTTTCGCATTCATGAGTTTGATGTGAAGTTAGAAGAACTGCAGTTTAAAAAACTCAGTGAAAAAACCGGAAAAGCCGAGTTGCGCATGTTTGCGAATGTTGGCAGCGATTGGATTTTTGTAAATGATTTTTTTCCTGTGAAAGGGAAAATCCTGAGTGCCGGAATGGGGAAAACCAATCGCAAAACATGGCGAATGGAAAACACTTTCAAAGTTTATGTTCCTGAGGAGAAAAAATTCAGAGTGTACGCAGCAGGCTGGGAAGCTGACGGTGTGGACAGATGGATGGGCGACCTTGCCGACCAATGTTTGCCATGCACAGATAAAACCAAACGGTTTTTCAAACGCAAAATGATCAATTTGGCAACTGCCTGGGGCGGCTGCTTTGACGACCAAATTGGCGAAGCCACAAAGTTGCACGCACCAAAGGATTTGCTCGATTTTAATCATTTCAGGTCATCGCCATTTGAAGGCAGAAATGATGATGTTTGTCCGTTCAGTAAACACGAGTTAAAAGACCGCTATACACTTAAATACAGCATCGAAAAAGTGAAAACTCCCGCAACAGAATAAACCCAAAGTTTGTGATGAAAATTCTTTCAGCCGAACAAATTAAACGCTTAGACAAATTCACCATTGCGCATGAACCCATCGCGCCAATCCACCTGATGGAGCGCGCATCGCGCAAATTTGCCGATGAGCTGGTGGCGCTGCTTGAAAAAAATAAGCGCAGAAAAGTTGCTGTGTTTTGTGGCGCGGGCAACAATGGCGGTGATGGGCTTGCAGTGGCAAGAATGATGCATGAAGCGGGCTTTGAGGTCAGGGCGTTTCTGCTGAAAAACGATAGTGAGTTATCATCCGAAACTGCAACCAATTTTCACAGGCTTTCCGAAAGCATGATTGTTCACACCATTCAGGAGTCATCTGATTTTCCAAAGTTGGAGGCTGACGAAATTGTGGTGGATGCATTGTATGGCATTGGGCTAAACCGCCCTTTAGGCGGTTTGACAAAAACTTTGGTGCAGCACATCAATCAATCTAACTGCACGGTTTGCAGCATTGATGTTCCATCGGGTTTAATGGCAAACGGCTCCAATAACCCAGATGATGTGGCGATTCATGCTGATTACACTTTCACTTTTCATTGCCCTAAGCTATCGTTTATGTTCGCTGAAAACGAAAAGCGTGTGGGCGAATGGAAAGTGTTGGATATAGGGTTGAGTAGGGAAGGAGAAGCAGCAATTGGCACGCAAAGTTTTTTCATCACTGCCGGCAGTTTAGCTTTTCTGAAAAAAAAGCACTCGCGTTTTGCTCACAAAAACATGTTTGGTCATGCACTGATTTGTGCAGGCAGTTTTGGCATGATGGGCGCTGCGGTTTTCAGTGTTCGGGCTGCGCTTAAATCCGGCTGCGGATTGGTGAGTGCGTGTGTGCCGCGCTGTGGATATGCCGTGATGCAAACTTCGGCACCCGAAGCAATGGTTGCCTGTGCTGAAAATGAAAGTTTCATCTCGTTGCCCCATGATGTTTCTAAGTATGATGCAGTTGCCATTGGTCCGGGAATTTCAACTGATGCAACAGCAAAAAACGTGTTGGAAAAATTGCTTGCACAGCAGCCGCGCAAGTTGGTGGTGGATGCCGATGCGCTAAACATACTTTCAGGTAATAACCATTTATTTCAGCGCCTTCCCGAAAACTCGGTTTTAACGCCACATCCGGGCGAGTTTAAGCGCCTGATTGGGCGCAACTGGGCAAATGATGCCGAAAAATTGGAACTGCTAAAACAGTTTGCAGCAGCGCATAAGTTGGTTGTGATTTTGAAAGGTGCAAACACTGTGGTTGCCACTCCGGCAGGTGAATTGTTTTTCAACTCCACCGGCAACACGGGCATGGCAAAAGGTGGTTCGGGTGATGTGCTCACGGGTGTGGTTGTGTCGTTGTTGGCACAAGGTTTTTCATCCGTTGAAGCAGCCGTGGCAGCTGTGTTTATTCATGGCTATGCAGCCGACAGGGCATTGGAAAAACAAGGAAGATTCAGCATGAATGCCTCGGATATTATTTTCCAACTGAGCGAAGCATTCAAACTTTTTAATGAAGCAAATGATGTTGGTTAGAAGAATGCTTTTGGTGATGATTGTTGGTGTGTTAGGCATGGGCGGCTGCAAGAAGAATGCAACAGATTGCGATGCCTGCCGCTGGACAGGTTCCTACAATGGGGTGTTTCATCGTGTGGCAGCTTGCTATGGATGTGTGCCTTATCTTGATTCTACTTTTAGTGGAAGTTTCTTGGTGAGCAGTATGGGAAATGACAGTGTTTTGATAACCAGAGTGTATGATGAATACACATGGACGTTTAAACTTTCCGATAATGGTAAGTATGCGCAAAGCGGAGGACTAAACAGTGGCTTCAGCTTCACTTTTACCGAAACCGACAGCCTGTATTTTTTCCAAAACTTTGGAGGCGGAGGCGGATACTTCAGAGAAACTTTTCAGGGTAAGAAGTTGCCTTGAAACTTAAAATGAACTAATCCAAAATCATACCTGCGCCCACAGTAACATTGTTGCTTTCATCAATCAAAATGAAACTTCCTGTTTCACGATTTTTAGTGTAGGCATCAAACATCAAAGGTGTGGTGGTGCGCAGTGAAATTCTACCCACATCATTCATGCCGATAGATGGATTTTCGGTGATGCGGGAAAGCGAACTAATGTCTAAGCGATACTTAATTTCTTTAATCACACAGCGCGCATCGCGGGTAGTTTGCTTAATGGAATACTTGCCGTTCAGTTGAATCGGCTTTTCACCCATCCAGCAAATCATGGCTTCAATGTCCTGGCTTTGGCTGGGTTGGTTGCTCACGCGCGCAATCATGTCGCCACGCGAAATGTCAATGTCATCTTCGAGCAAAAGTGTAACACTCATGGGTGCGAAGGCTTCTTTCAATTCTTTTCCATCCAACTCAATGGCTTTAATTTTTGACGTGAAACCCGAAGGCATCACCATCACCTCATCGCCCGGGCGCAAAACACCGCTGCACACCCTGCCGGCATAGCCGCGATAATCATGAAACTCATCGTTGTAAGGGCGCACCACAAACTGCACCGGAAAGCGCGCATCAATGTGATTGTAATCGTTGGCGATGTGAATGTTTTCGAGCAGATACATCAACGTTACGCCATCATACCAATTCATGCTTTTTGAGCGGTACACAACATTGTCGCCATTCAAAGCCGAAATCGGGATGAAGTGAAAATCTTTGATGTTGAGGCGCGAAGCAAAGTCTTTGTAGTTAGCAACAATTTTTTCATAAACCTCTTGGCTGTAATCCACCAAATCCATTTTGTTGATGCACACTGCCACATGCGGAATGCCAAGCAATGATGCAATCAGCGAATGGCGCATGGTTTGCTCCACCACACCGTTGCGCGCATCCACCAAAATCAATGCAAGGTTGGCAGTTGATGCGCCTGTTACCATGTTGCGGGTGTATTGAATATGCCCCGGAGTGTCGGCAATAATGAACTTACGCTTTGGCGTTGAGAAATAGCGGTATGCCACATCAATGGTGATGCCCTGCTCGCGCTCGGCACGCAAACCATCGGTTAGCAATGCAAGGTTCACATATTGTTCACCGCGCCTTTCGCTGGTGGCTTTCACCGATTCATATTGGTCTTCAAAAATTGATTTGCTGTCGTAAAGCAAACGACCAATCAAAGTGCTTTTTCCATCATCCACACTGCCTGCTGTGGTAAAGCGCAGCAGTTCCATGTTCAGGTAACTTTGAGAATCAAATTTTCCGTTTTCTATGTTATGATTGTTTACAACCTCCATCATCCTTTATTTTCAAATTTTCAAATCAGTTTATCATCAAATCAGAAGTATCCTTCTTTTTTTCTGTCTTCCATGCTGGTTTCGCTGCGTTTGTCATCGGCTCTTCCGCCACGCTCGGCAGTTCTGGCAGTGGCAACTTCATAAATGATTTCATCAATGTTTGAAGCCGTTGAAAGCGATGCACCTGTTGAAGTGATGTCGCCAATGGTGCGGAAGCGGACAACTTTTTCCTCTGCTTGTTCTGTTGGTTTCATTGGAATAACGGGGCTTTCAGCCAACCATGTTCCATCGCGCATGAAAACTTTTCGCTTGTGCGAAAAATACAATGTCGGCAACGGGATGTTTTCCATGGCAAGGTACTGCCACACATCTAACTCCGTCCAGTTTGAAATGGGGAACACCCGGAAATGCTCGCCAACATGTTTCTTGCCATTGAACAAATTCCAAAGTTCAGGGCGTTGATTTTTGGGGTCCCACTGCCCGAACTCATCGCGGTGTGAGAAGAAACGTTCCTTTGCGCGCGCCTTCTCTTCATCGCGCCTGGCGCCACCAATGCACGCATCGAATTTGTATTGTTCAATGGTGTCTAACAAAGTGGTTGTTTGCAAGCGAATGCGCGAAGCGCTGTAGCCTTTTTCTTCCGCAACTCTGCCCTTGTCTATGCTATCCTGCACTGAGCCAACAATCAGTTTTGCACCAAGCCTTTGCACCAACTCATCGCGATATTGCAGCGTTTCGATGAAGTTGTGCCCGGTGTCCACATGCACCAGCGGAAATGGAATTGGTGCGGGATAAAATGCTTTTTTAGCAAGGTAGGTTACCACAATGGAATCCTTTCCGCCACTAAAAAGAATAGCTGCATTTTGAAACTGAGCAGCCACTTCGCGCAACACAAAAATGGCTTCGGCTTCTAATGTTTTTAAATGATTGAGTGCGTAAGACATAATTATACTATCAGATGTTGTAGAATTCATATTGGGTAAGCGAGCGGTCATCGTGGCGAAGCTTCGGCAGCACATAGCTGAGTACTTCTTCAAAAGATTCATAAATGGTTTTGCCTTCGGTTTTTACCACCAGCGAGGGATTTGCCGGAGCTTCAAAAGGTGCGTTGATGCCTGTAAAATCTTTGATTTCTCCGCGCCTTGCTTTGGCATATAAACCTTTCACATCGCGCTTCTCGCATTCTTCCACCGAAGTGTCAATAAAAATCAGCAACAAGTCTTCTTTAGGAATGATGGACTGAATTACATCGCGATATTTTTCAAGCGGAGTGATAAACGAACAGATGGTGATTATTCCTGCTTCCAAAAACAGTTTTGAAACTTCACTCACCCGCCTGATGTTTTCTAATCGGTCATCTTCGCTGAACCTAAGATTGTTGTTGATGCCGGTGCGCACATTGTCGCCATCCAGCACCATGCACTTGTAGTTTCGCAAATACAATTCATTTTCCAATGCGCTGGCAATGGTGCTTTTTCCCGAACCTGAAAGCCCCATCAGCCATATCACCTTGGAGTGTTGCTGTAGTTTTTTTTCGCGCTCGGTGCGATTCAGCAACCGTTCAAAAACAGGATGAATGTTGTCCTTTACCGTCATAAGCAACGCGAAAGTATAAATAGTCTATTGATTTTATAGATTTAGCAGAACAATAATGCGATATTATTGTATCAAAGAGTAAAAGCATTTGAAGAATGGCATATCTGGATAAATCTTTTTTTAAGTTCCTTGACGGCTTAGAAAAGAACAACAATAAGCAATGGTTTGATGACCACCGAAGCGAATATGAAAGCAATGTGAAACAACCATTTCGGTCATTGATTGACGCACTCACCGAGAAGCTTTCGCGTGATTTACCCGAGATAAATCGCAATGTTTCCAAGTCTATTTTTCGCATCAACCGCGACATTCGCTTTTCAAAAAACAAAGAGCCTTACAAAAACCATGTTGCAGCAGTGTTTTCACGAACGGGTACAAAGGACATGGATTATCCGGGCTTCTACATTCACATTGGCAGTAAGGAAATTTTTGCCGGAGGCGGTTTGTACATGATGGATAAATTGCAACTGGCGAAGGTTCGTCAGGAAATTTATTACAACCCAGATGACTTTAAGAAGTTGATTAACGACAAGGCTTTTAAAACCGCATATCCTGAAATTTTAGGGGATAAAAACAAGGTGCTGGAACCGGACTACAAGGAGTTTGCTAAAGAGCAGCCGCTCATTGCCAACAAAAGTTTTTATTACATGGCAAAACTGAAAAGGTCAGATGTACTTGCAGATAATTTTGATGATTGGTTAATTAAAAACTATTTCAAACCCGCTTACAAGTTCAACGCATTTTTATTGCAAGCTTTAAGCAACGATTGATATGAAACTACTGCTTTGCTGCAACAATAGTTTGCAGATTAAACACACCCTTGAGTGGCTTTCGCAAGTTGGCGAAAGCGTTAATGAGTTTAGTTTCAAAACTCCGCAGCACGAAATTACTTTGTTGCAAACAGGCTACGGTGGTTTTCAGGTGGGTTTTCACATTGCAACTGAATTGGCAAAACAACCTTACCACTTGGCTTTGAAAGTTGGGTTTGCTAATGGTTTGCGAAGCGACATTGGCGTTGGCGAAGTGGTGAACATCATCAACGACAAACCTGCCGACACGGGCATTTTAAATGAAACGGGGTTTGAAGATTTGTACGATTCAGGTTTGTTGAACACATCTGAAAAACCGCATCAAATGGGTGGCTACGTGAACAAGACCAACAGTTACCTGAATGTTTTTTTGCCCTACAGAAAGGTGTTGTCGCTTTCAGTCAACACGATTTCTGCAAACGAGCAATTGCAGCGAATAAGGGTTTCAAAATATCATCCGCATGTGGAAACAACTGATGGCATATACTTCGCCTATGCTTGCCTGTGGAAGCAACAACCGTTTTATCATTTGGCGGCAGTCGAACAAAACTTTGCAACGGGCGAAAAAAATCAGGAACTTGCACACAAGAATTTAAATGAATCACTCATTGACATCATAAAAAAAATATAGTTATGGAAACAACAACTGCAGTTCATCCCGATGTGGCAAAGTATCGCGAAGCCCAAGAAAAAACAGATGCCGAATTTAAGAAGGGCGTAATGAATTCACTCTACTTCAATTTGTTTATGCTTAAAGCCTTGCCGATGGGTTTCATTGCCGGTTTGAGGGTGAAATCGCTTTCGGTTGAAAAATGCGAAGTAACAGTTCCTTACAAGTGGGTGAATAAAAATCCTTTTCAGTCAACCTATTTTGCTGTGTTGGCGATGGCTGCTGAAATGAGCAGCGGCATGATGAGCATGATGGGTACCATAAAATCAAAACCATCGGTAGCGGTTTTGGTAACAGGTATTGAAGCAGAGTTTGTGAAGAAGGCAACAGGGAAAACAACATTCACCTGCAATGACGGCAAACTGATTCGTGAAGCCATTGAACGCGCCATTGAAACAGGCGAAGGCACAACTTGTAAAACAGTTTCCACAGGTGTTTCGGAAAATGGAACTGTGGAGGCGCGTTTTTGGGTTACGTGGAGTTTTAAAAAACGCGGCAGCAGCAAGTAGGCTGAAGTAACGGAAGCTATTCTGCAAAACGTCATGGTCGGGCTCAAAGGTCAGGCTTCCTCCATTGCTCATCCTCCGGCAAAAGTCTCGCAAAGTCCTGCCCTGCCGTTTCAGTAGCTATCGCTTCTTTTCATCAACGAAAAAGAAAAATAGTTTCAAGGGCGATGTAACACCAATTGTTCATCACCATTAGCCCCAAAGGTATGATAATGCTTACAATAATTATCCCGTGCTCACAGTTGTCTGCTCCATTTTTATTAGGTCAATACCTGAAGCATTACAAATGTCTGAACGGTAGAAAACTTAATCCGCAACTCACACTAAAATGAAGTTAGTTTGACCCGCGCAAACAGCAGTTTATGGCAAAGAAAAACAAGGCAGCATTCAGCATCGCCACCATTTGCACACAAGATGAAACCGAAAGCACAAACATCCGCCCCCACACACCTCCGCTTTTCCTCAGTTCCACTTTCATCTATGAATCGCCCGAGCAGGCTGCAAACATTTTTGAAGGCAAAAGCGAAGGCTACATCTACGCGCGCTGGAGTCACCCCAATGCAACTTTGGTTGAAAAAAAATTAGAACAACTTGAAGGCTTCGGGCTGAGTTTTCCGGTTAAAGCATTGCTGTTTTCATCGGGCATGAGTGCACTCAGCGCGCTATTTCAATCGGTGCTGAAATCAGGCGACATCCTCGTGGCGCAGGGAAACATCTACGGCACCTCGGTTGATTACTTCAACCACTTTGGCAGTGAATTTGGCGTGCAGGTGATCTATGCCGATTTCAAAAAACTCAACGAACTCGAAAGCATTTTAAATCAGCATGCAACCAAAGTAAAACTCCTTTATGCCGAAACCCCATCCAACCCCACAGTCAACTGCTACGACCTCAAAGCCCTCAGCAGCCTTGCCAAAAAGCATAACGCCAAACTTGCGGTGGACAACACTTTTGCCTCACCCCTGCTGCAACAACCCTTTGCCTTCGGAGTTGATTTTGTGCTGCACTCCTCCACAAAATATCTCAACGGACATGGCACCGGTTTAAGTGGCGCATTGCTGGGCAGCAACATCGATTTCATGCAGCACAAAGTGTGGAAAGTGCGCAAACTGCATGGCTCCATCGCCTCGCCCTTCGATGCATGGATGCTGAACAACGGCATAAAAACACTTCCCCTCAGAATGCAGCAACACAGCGCCAACGCAATGAAGGTGGCAACCTTTTTACAACAACATCAAGCCATTGCACAGGTAAACTACTTAGGCTTAGGCACCCACCCCGACCATAAACTGGCAAAAAAGCAAATGAGCAACTTTGGCGGTGTGCTCAGTTTTGAATTAAAGGGTGGCGTAAAGGCAGGCAAAGCCCTGATGAAAAAAGTGCAACTCTGTAAACTCACTGCATCCCTTGGCACTTGCGACACACTCATCCAGCATCCCGCGTCCATGAGTCACTCCTTTGTGCCCAAAGCACAGCGAAATGCTTTCGGCATCAGCGATGGATTGGTGCGGCTGAGTGTTGGCATCGAAAATGCCAACGACATTATCACCGATTTAGCTGATGCACTGAAGTAGAAGCTAAACTTTCCGCTCACTCAGCAACACACCGGTGAAAAGAAAATACATCATAAAAAACGGGAACACAAAGTTCTTATCGGCAATGGGCGCCACAAAAATGAAATAGCCCACAAACAACAGCGAGGCAAAAACTTTCAGCCCAAACATGGCGCCAAAAAACTGCATGAAATGACTGTGCCCTTTCATCGCAAGCCCGCGCTGCATCAGCAAAAAAAGCATCGGCATCAGCAGAAAAAAGTAAAGCAAACTCCACCAGCAAAATGCGTTGAAGCCGCTCAAAAGCGTGGTTTGCCGCGAAAGGATAAAAATAAGCGCAGCACAAAAACCTGAGGCTGCAAAATGCTTGATTAAAAAACGTTGCACTACTTTTTGGGTTGAATGAAATCCTTAATGGAGCGATAGATGGCAATGATAACAAACAACAGCGAACCTGCTGCCTTGCCGTAAGGATGGCTCCCGAATCGCTCGTCAGCCCACCAGCCCAAGCCGGCACCAATGCCAATGATAACAGCCATTTCAATTGCCATGGTAGAGTACCTTAAATAAACATTAACCGGTTTCTTTTCCTGCATGATGTTTCCGGTGATGCTGCAAAAAATTAGCGCAGCAATGTAACGTTGCCGCTTTCATAGCGGTTCTTGGTCATGTTGATGGTTTGGTATTCCGCTTTCCAAACATAAACGCCAAGTTGCTGCTCCCTGCCTTTGAAAATGCCATCCCAACCTTGTTTCGGGTTGTCGGTAACAAACACCAACTCACCCCAACGATTGAAAATTTCCATTTTAAACTTCTTCAGGTTTTTGTTGGCAGGGCGGAAGATGTCATTCATACCATCGCCATTTGGCGAGAAAGCAGTTGGCAGCAACAATACATCAGGCAACACCAATGCGCTAACAGTGTCGCTTGCCGAGCATCCAGCAGCGTCAGTTACACGAAGTGTGTAGATGGTTGATTGAAAAGGTGTAACCTCAGGTGTCGGGCAATCGGCACAACTCAAATACAATGGCGGAGTCCACTCAAATGAAGGCGAAACCACACCTGTAACAATCGGCTGAAACTGCCCCGTTTCACCCTCAACAAGCTGCAAATTCTGACCCGCATCAATTCGGAAACTCTTCGAAGCCAATGCAAACTGAATGTCGGTAAAATTGCTGTAGGCAGGCACCGTTACCGTTGCAAAACCCTGCCCGCTGCCAAGTGTTGCTGCGCCCGTGTAATTCCACAAATTGTTTGACCGCCAGTTAGCCTGAGCGTTCCAGCCGCCATCGGTTGATGCAGAATAAAACATGGTTACATCGGCAGGCGAAACACCTGCTGAATGGTGAAGGTGGTGGTAAAAGTTAGGATTTACCTTGCAAAGGCTATCGTCAAATATGCTCACATCATAGCCATCCAAAGTGGCATCACCTTTAATGGTTCTAACCCCATAAACATTTGCCGCAGCAGCGCTTGGGCGAAACTCAATCGGGCGATACAAAACATTACCCAATGATGATGGCGAACCTGTTGGAAAAAAGTAGGCAGAAGTGTTAGCCGTAGCACGCGAAAGCCTTCCCAAATCCAATGAAGAAACAAAGCCCGTGTTGCGCTGAATTGCATTATTGGCAGTGTTACTCACCAGCATTTCAAAAACTTCGGTGGCAAGTTCAGCATTTGCCAAATTGAGTGTTCCGGTAACTTCCTGATTAATGGTTTGTGTTTTCACCACGTTGCCACCAAGCAAAGCAAGGTTATTGAATGCGGTGGTTTGTGTTCCTGTTAGCAACTGGTTGCCTCCTACCATTTCTACCCAACTGGATGAACCGGCATAAGACGCATTGTTGATCCAATCGCCAAACAAACGAATGGTGTCGCCCAATCCGCTGATTTGCGCATCATTCTCCACATAGCCTTCCACCACAATGATTCCCTGATTATCAATCAAGCCGGTGGCATTGTGCATGGAATTGGTTTTCACAATCATGAAACCACCATCTTTCACATACATGTCAGCGCCATTGTTGTAAAACAAAGCCTGCGTGAAAGCCGAAAAACTTGCAGTAAAAAATAATGAGGCGACTATAAGTCTATTCATAAACCACTTCTTGACAGGGTTTGAAATTAGTATCTTTTATCAAGATTGAAAGTATTGAAAAAAAGTTGTTTCAAACAACACTAAAATCACCTCCCCATCGGCTTGAATGAATTGAGTATTCTGTTGATGTCTTCATTGTAACGTAGCTTTCGCTCCTCCCCTCTTGTCCATCCGCAAAGCTGATAGTTGAAACCATCGCCCCCATTTAGTGAATAATGGGTGTAAAAAATCTTGTCTTCCCCCATGCTTCCTATCACTTCCGTGCGCAAACCTTGCCAGCCGTTCAATGCTATGTAAACAGAGTCAGACACCATTGGGTTGGTGAGCACAGCCTTCAAAACAGAAATGTTTCGCGAAGCGTATGCAGAAAACTCAGCAGGAAGGGTATCCTGCTTTTCCTTGTTCACAATCACATAAACATTTCTGAAACGGTTTCTGTACTGAAAAGGCGCACCGGGCAAAAGCTCATTCGTTTTTTCCAACCATGAAGGCACCTCCATGGTGAATTGATTATCCACATTTACAAGCTCCCAAACCTCTTTGTACTTACATGAAAAGGTTGATAAAAGAACCGTTAAAGAAAAAACACAAACTACTAACCGACTCATTCAAAACTTACTTTTCAATTTACAATGCACATGAATGTTGCCTAACAAAAAAAGGGCGGATAAATCCGCCCCTCTATAACTTTGATTTTTACTTTTTGTTTGGTGAGGTGAATCCGGGTCCGGTTTTCACCTCAGGAACAACCTCGCCACTGTATTCAAACTCAGGCGCATCATCCGGTCTGTCCACAATAATTCTGAATTCAACACGTCTGTTGCGTGCGCGACCTTCAGGGTCATCTGAACCATCAGGCAAATCGTTTGGAACCGCAGGCTGTTTCTCGCCAAATGTTTTTACTACGATGCGCTCTTTCGCCAACTTGCGTTTAATCAAGTATTTCTTAACCTCTTCAGCCCTGCGCTGAGAAAGTTTGTCGTTGTACTCATCAGAACCCTTTGAGTCAGTATGTCCCTGAACTTCAACCATCCATCCCGGGTTTTGCTCTAAAAGTGAAAGCACCGAATCAATTTTTGCACCGTAGAATGCAATCACATTGCTCTTGTCAAACTGAAAGTAAACATTCTCAATTTTGATTTTCTTCTTTAACACAGGGTCAATGTAAAACACCTTGAAAATAGTGTCGCGGTCTTCATCTTCTGCAACTGTGAAGTTGTCAATGGAAGGCCAAAACCCTTCTTTGTTACCGTTCATTTTGTAAGAAGTCTCTCGCTTCAAAGGCATCACAAAAGCCTGCTCGGTGGTGTTGGCGGTAGTTTGCAATTCAAAATTCTTTCCATCCACTTTGTAAAGCGAAGCTTCCACTCCGGCAATAGGTGTTTGTGCAGGGTCGTCACGCTTAACAAAGATGCCTTTAAGGAATACATCGTTCTTAACGATAACACTCCAAATATCATCGCAGCAAGTTGCACCACGCTGCGAGGTTGTTCCCTCACGGTTAGAAACCATGAAACCTTTTGCGCCTTTATTATCCAAAGCGAAATACAAATCATCTGCACCGGTGTTAACAGGCACTCCCATGTTTGCAACCGCACCGAAGTTACCAGGTGTACCAACCACTCTGAAAACATCAAAACCGCCAAGTCCGGGGTGTCCGGTTGAAGAGAAATAGAAAGTGTTGGTTGCCTCATTGTAGTATGGAGTAACATCATCACCGGCAGTGTTGATTTCATTTCCTAAACGCTGAGGGTTTTCAAAACTTCCATCGTTGTTCACCACTGAGTAATAAATGTCGAAATCGCCACCATTGCCACGGTTGCTGGAGAAATAAAGGATGGTTTTGCCATCTTTGGTTTTACCGAATGCCGGGTGCGTTGAACTTGTTTCAGGGCGGTTAAGGTTCTTAATTTCCTCAGGCTCGCTCCATCCGTTTCCCGATTTTTTTGATGTGTAAAGTTTACACATCATCACACTAAGTTTTGACTGGTCGCACTTGGTGAAAACAATACGCGATTCATCAGCATTAAAAACTGCATTTGCAACATGTGTTTTATCATCGTTTGGCGGAGAAGGCAATGCCGTTGGATCTGACCATGCACCACCTTTCTTTTCGGTGATGAAGATGCTGGTAAAGTAATCATTTTTAGCCACATCAACATTTACCGCGGTGTCTGACTTAAAAGAAGAAAACAACAAGCGGTTGTTGCTCAAAGGCTTTGGAGCAAAATCCTGCAAGGGCTTATTGATGGTTTCATTCTCATGAATCACACGAATTTTTGTTGGATTGGCAATTAAAGCCAATGCTGAATCACAACCTGCAATTTCAGCTTTTGCTGCCGAGCGCAACGCAGGAAAATCCTTCGCGTCTTTCATCTTAACGAACTCCTGAAACTTCGTTTTTGCCTCAGCATACTTACCGTTCGCCTTCAGCATTTGCGCATAGTAAAAATTATCTTCAGGATATTTTTCTACGTCCTTATCCAGTACCATTTTATAGTACTGCTCGGCTTTTTTGTAGTCGCGCAAATAGCGATTCAAATCAGCCAGCTGATGAACACGCGAAATTTTCTCAGGCTTGGCTTTCACCACGTCTTCCAGATAATCGGCAGCATTGTAATAGCTACCGTCCTTAATCTTCTGCTTAGCAATGCGATACTTTTTGGCAGGCTTTGCTTTCGGATACTTTTGAAGCTTTGGTCCTGAACTTTCTTCGCTTTGTGCCATCACCAAAAGCGGGAAAAAGAATGCGAGAATCAATAATCTCATGTCGAAGGTTTAGTTTTTCTGAGTGTTACAGAATTTACTTAAATAAAATTTGAATTAGAATCTTGGGTTAAACAACCAGTTGTATTCTTTCGGAGTTACAGGCTTGAAGATGTAGGACAACGAAAGTTCAAAAGCATTTGGTGCGCGCCCGGTTGCAGCAGCGCCAATATCGCTGCGAAGCGGACCTAAGCCAATGTCATAAGCAAATCCTACACGAACTCTTTTATACTCCAAACCTGCCTTAGGAATTAAAGCAGAAGTAAGTGTTCCCTGAACACCAGTGTTCAACCTGCTCCACAATCCAAGGAAAAGTGTTGCCTTGTCTTCGGGCTTGTTCACTACATGGACACCTGCTGTGAGACCAAAAGTTCCTTCGTGAGCTTTAGCCTGAGTTTGAAACAAATAACCCGGTAACAACACTAAGCGCTTGATGTCAAACTGGAAGCCGCCATGCACCTGAAAGCGCATAGGCAAGCGGGCATCTTGTGCAGAGTTTAAGTACTGCTCTTTGGGACGGGTAAGGTTCATTGCTGAAAAGCCCATATTGTAGCTCATGTTCTTCAGCAAGTTTAAATTCAAAGTTAAACCTGTGTTTAAGTTGAAACGAGTCAAACGGTCTGTTTCAAAAGTTTCACCGGCAGCGCTTGCATCGTAATCCAAGTTTGGCAAAAAGCCCGAGCCGAATTGAAAACGAGAGTTATTGAGGTTCTTGATAAACACTCCCCCTTGAAGTCCAAACCCGATGCTTACTTTCTTTTTGGCAAACGACTGGTGCCAAGCAGTGCTTACTATGATGGTATTAGTGCTGAAAGTGCTTTCGTTTTGCTGGTCGTTTGTGAATTGTAAACCAACACCCAACTTACTGCCTTCAATTTTTGTTCCTTCAAAAAGGTTGTCCAAAAGTGCAAAGTCTGCACCCACTGAAGGTGTTGAGAAAAATGGTCTCACGTTTGAAACTCCCAACCATTGGTTGCGGTAAATGCCGGTGAAACGGAAAAGTCCGTCAAAATCACCGGTAGATGCCGGATTCATGGTCAAAGGCGCAGCATAGAACTGTGAAAAATGAATGTCCTGAGCTACGGTAGTCAATGATGCAGTGGCGATAGTTAATGCCGTAATTATTCTACGCGTCATCCGGTTTAGTTTTATTACTCTATTTTTTCGGGGTGCTATATTAGGGATAATTTGTAAATGCTTGCAAATTATTTGATTAAGGTAAGTGCTCCCGACTGTTTCACGGTATTCACAACCTTGGGATTGCTCTCGTCAGGTGACTCAATTTCAACAGCAAACAGGTAAGAACCTGCCGGTTGCTCTTTTCCATCAAATGAACCGTCCCAGCCTGCATTAGGCAAATCGTTATTGCAATCAGCGCAACTGTAAAGCAGTTGTCCCCAGCGGTTGAAAACAGTCAAACTTTTCACTTTAGTGAACTCCGGTGAACGCAGGTAAGGAAAGAACCTGTCATTCTTTCCATCGCGGTTTGGCGAAAATGCAGAGGGCATTGCAAAACCACCGGGAGGAAGGAAGTAAACAGCAACTGTGTCAAAGGCTACACAACCATTTTCGGTGTCGCGAAGAATGAGGGTGTAAACAACAGTATCAGTGTTTGCAGAGAATGATTTTGGCGAACGCAAAGTGGAATCATCCAAATACAAAGCAGGCTGCCAGATATATTCAAAAGCTGCTTCGTAACTTTCATTATCGGCAGTAAGCGCAACGGTGTCGTTCACGGTAACGACATTTCTATCCACCGTCTTGGCTTCCACTGTCAAGCAGTTGATTTGAATGAAAACTTCATCTGCACTTGGGCAGCCTGTTGCATCAGTTACCGACAGTGAATAAGCGCCCGATGCAGATACATTGATGGATGGCGTAGTTGCTCCGGTTGACCACTCATAAGTTGCACCCGAAACCAAATTGAATGAAGCTAACAATATGGATGTATCGCAAGAACAAACACTAATGTCATCCCCCAAAACTGTTGTTGCCGGAATCAGTTGCACAATGGAAATGCTATCGCTGTTGATGCAACCTTTATTGTTTGCCTCAACATAGTATTTTCCACCCTCTGTTGCACCATAAGGGTTGCCCGTGCCCACTACATTCTGCGGAGAATTAAGCGCCCATGAATAAACAACATCAACCTGGCTTGCGCCTGCACTAAGTTCAGAAGTACTGTCGGCACAGAACGGATCTTTTGAAGCGCTCACTTGAATAGTAGGCAATGGACTTACTGAAAAATTTATGGTGTCGGAAAACTGGCGACAACCAAATTGGTCAGTTGCGGAATAAGCATATTGACCCTGAGTATTCACAACAATGAAGGATGTTTGCGCACCTGTGTTCCACAAATAGCCGGTTAAGCCCTGCTGTGCATTTAACCTCAGTTCTTCACCTTGGCAAACTCCGGCATCTTCACCTTCCAGCGCAAGCTTTGGATGAATGGTAACTTCTACTGTGTCAGATGTAAAAGTGCATTGTCCGTCAGATAGCACCACAAAGTAACTTCCGGTTTCAGTAACAGAAAGCGATGGAGAGGTTTGTCCGCCCGGAACCCATTGGTAAGATGTGTATGGTTCGCCACCGGTTGGCGTAAGCACAATGCTTTCATCATAACATGCAGCTGTGTCATTACCAAGTTTTGCAATGCCATTTGCCTTGATTGAAATGGTAATGTTGTCTCTCACCTGACAACCGGTTGCATCGGTTGCAATAACTGTGTAAACAGTTGTTGCAGTTGGGGTGGCTTCGGTGGTAGCCTGATTTGGTGAGGTTAGCATTGCAGTTGGCGACCATTGGACCGAAGTTGCATTGCCGGTAAACGAAAGTTGAGTGGATTCACCGGGACATAAATTCAACTTAGATGCGCTCAGCGTGTAAGGGAATCCTGTGATGTTTAAATTCACAGTGTCAGTTGTAGAGCAACCATCAGTGAAATAGGCAGTAACCACATACTGTGTGTTTACACCCGGGCTTGCGGAAACTGTATCGCCAAAAACATTATCCAAACCAAGGTTAGGCGACCATTCAAATGTAACCAATTGCGTTCCTTGCACAGCAGGATTAAAGCGCCATGCCTTGTTCACTGTGGTAGAAAAATTCACATTGTTTCTTCCCGGAGGGAAAAATCCAAGATTGCCCGCAGCGTTTTCAATTCCAACAGTTTTGGGGCGATTTGCAGCAATAGGGTTCATGTGAATTTCCACCCTGTTTGACGTTTCATACAACTGAATTTGAAAAGTTACCGTTGCAGTTGATCCCATCACTAAAACATCTTCCCACTCCACCACAAAACAACGATAAGGGAAAGAGCCGGTAACAAAATATGTAACTACTCCATTTCCACTCCCGGCAGGGTTGGAATTTAAATCAGTCCACAACCCTGCCACAAAGTTGTTTGGAGCAAGCGTGGATGGGATAAATGTATTAGATGCAGCAGCGGCAGTAAATGCGCCAAAAACAATCAAGCCATTTTCATTAACAGTGATTTGGTTTTGGTTGGCACAGAAAAACTTGAAATCAAAAGGTAACTGAAGCGCTGCATTGCGATTATGCCCTGTTCCGGTTGTTGAAAACGGAACCTCAATTTTTTGCGAAGAAGTTTTCAAATCAAAAAGAATAGAATCAAGCGTGTATCCCTGACTGCAAACTTCTTGCTGAGGATTGATTACCAAAGCGCTAAGCAAAGCCGTGTCATTTGAACAAACTGTAACATCATCAGATGCTTTTATCAACACGTTCGGATTTACACGAAGTGTTACTGAAGTGTCACCTTTACAAACACTATCAGAAACAAAAATGCTGTAAGTAACATCTTCAAACACCGTTACTGTTGGCTTCAATGATGTATCGCTGCTCAATCCTGTAACCGGACTCCACTCAATGTTGTAATCACCGGGAGTAAACTTAGCAAAACCAAATCGTGTGTTTGGGCGAAGTGGCGATGAGCCGGTTGGGTTAATGATACATCCTTGCGAGCCATCCACTCCACCATAAAGTGTTGCCCCCGGGAAAGCATTAGTGTATTGTACATTATCCCATGTAAAAATAAAACTTGAGTTGTCGAAGCAAGCCTCAACAATCAGGTTGCTTTGTCCGTCCCAACTAAATGGGGTGGTAAGCGAGTGACTGTTCCACGAATTAGCAACAGTAGTATAATTAGCCTGATAAACTGTAAACATGTTTTGTGTAACAAACGTTGCCGGCAACTGATTCAGCGATGTGCCACCCATTTTAATGGTGAAATTGTTATATGGTATGGTACTAGTTTTATTGACGACAAAAAACTGAACATCGGTAATTACACCCGGTCCCATGCCGGCAGCTATCAACTCAGAAGCGCGATAAAGGTATTGAACTCGCCCATCGTGCCAAAAACAACGATAAGGCGTAGGCTCTGTGGCAGTTGACACTGTTCCGCTGCCAACAATCGGTAATGGAAACACAAAGTCGCAACCCGGGCAAGGGTCTGATGGATTTTGGGAGGGTCCGGTCTCCAAAACAAAAATTTCAGCATTCAGCTGCACCTCAGTTCCCGGACAAACAAAATTTGCACTGGGGGTAACCCTAACTTTTGGTCCAAGCCCTTGAACAAAAATTGGAACACTGTCTCTGATAACACAACCGTCTTTTGAACGTGTTTCAACTTTGTAAGTAGTGGAAGTGGTTGGGCGAACTCTTGTAACACCTGCTTGCGGATTATCAACATTCCCTGATGGTATCCATGAGTATGTGAACGGACCTTCCGCCAAAGGGTTTGGGGTAACAGTCAACTCAGCGCTTTGATTCAAACAAATGGTTGAATCATCGGCAGTTACCGTAACACTAAAATTATTTGCAGTGGTTATCACAATGGTGTCTCTGTCTTTGCAGCCGCCAATCAAATCACCTTTTACAATGTATGTTCGGGGAGTTGCTGTAGGCACCACAATTACAGTGCTGCTATCAGCCCCGCTAACAAAAGTGAAATCTAAAGCAGGCTCCCAGGTGTAATTCTGTGCACCTGTGGCATTTATGGTAACCGGACCTCCACCAACACAATATATTCGATCTGGACCCACACTTACACCTCTATTCAGCGTTATTTCATAAGTCACAATTTGTATGCCCTCAATCGGGCATGCTTTATCCGAAATGTTTAAGGTTAGATAGCGTGTTCCGGTGTCGTTGCCTGATGGCAGCCAATTAAAAGTAATTTGAACAGAGTCTTGTCTCCCATTAATAGGCGAAGTAGTTAAAGTTGCGCCCGGAATTGAAGCTGCAATGTTTGATGTTACCTGCAAAGCCTGAGCATCGGGGTCGCTGGCAGTTATGGTAAACGAAACAGGAACTCCGGGGCAAATACTTATGGAACTTGCACTGGTAACCGATGCACCCGTAACATTTTGGTTAGTAAGTCCTGATTGAACTGCCGGTGGCGCATTGTTGCAGTTGATTACCACAAACTGAATATCACGAATAGTATTTCCGACAAACACCCCATTTCTGTATTCATCCACTCGAACTGCAACAACATAATTTCCAACAGCGGTAGGGCGGAAATTCATAGTTCCTGTAGTTACATCAAAAGTAAAAAGCGAATTAGGAAAAGGATTGTTGGGGTTAAACTGACCGGAGTAGGGAACAGTTGAGGTAAGTGTTCCCAATGGTTGAACCAAGGTGTAAACTAATGAGTCACCATTCAAGTCAAGCGCACCATGGCTGTAAGTGTAGGTTTGGTTAACACAGTAATAGGGAACTGGAAGCGTTGTGAAAACAGGAGCATCATTGCAACCCGGAATATCAGTATTCAATGTAGCTAAAGTGAACAAATCATAGCTCTGAGAACTGGCTAAATTGTTTGCAGTGTTCCTGCAGCACTCATTGATGCTTACAGTAACATTACCGCAGTTTGGCGGAATGGTAACAGTGGCTGTGTAAAAATAAACCCTAACGCCCGGAAAGGTTGTGCCAGAACTTTGCACACAACGTGAAACAACTCCGGGTGCATTGCACAACTGCGAAACCTCAGAGCCATTTGAAACCAACTGACCATTAATAATAACAGAATAGTTTGGGTCTTTAGCAAGAGAAAGGGTTTGGTTCAATCCACAAGCAGGACCATTAACCCTTGCTGAAAGTGTTGTAGGCTCAGAAATACCACTGCAATCGCGGTAAAAAGCTGCAACAATTCTGTATTGACCATTTCCTAAACACTCATAGGAAATATCCGCACCCATTGCATGCGATGCATAAGCTTGCTGAACATCAATAAACAGTAAGCCAAGAACAAAACTTAGAACAGGTAGTAAAAATCTATTCATCCTTATCAATTTTCTCCAATTTCAGGGCGAAAGTAACCAAAACACAACATAGGTTTCAGGTTTATTTCATCTGCACTATAAGATAGGTTGGCTGTTTGGAGCGTTGCGCGCTCGCAACGAAATGATTTTCATCACTTTTAACCCTTTTACATTTTTCCTGACAATTCTCTGACAATTCACTGTTGTAGCAAGCGCAGTTTTGCCCGCAATTAAAACAAGTCAATGAGAAGAACGATTTTTTACCTGTTATCCGCACACACACTTTTATTCCAAACCCATTCAATTTTTTCGCAAACCGCAACTAGCGATTCCGTTTTCACCGGAGCGCAATACAAAGATGCTGTTTACTATAACCTTACTGACGGCTCGCAAACCACTGTGCAAAACAACAGTTGGCATCTGGCATTCTCGGTGCAGCCTGTGCAGTTTCCCTCAAACACCCTTCCATCCGTAACCATCAGATTCAACGAGGGAAATGCAGGAATGACTTTGCACCAAAAAGCGCTGAGCGACACTGCATTCTTCACAGCCGACACTTCGGGCTTTGATGCTTTTGACATTTTACACGATTCCGACACCAACCTTGACACTGGAGCATTCAACCGCGGACTAAACATTTCGCAGTTTGATTACGGGTGGGGTGTTTACAATCAATTCACCAAAAACATCCCCGGCAGAAATGTGTTTTTTGTTAAGTTGGGCAGCGGCATTAAAAAATTCCGCGTTGTTGAACTCACCTTCGACACACTTTGGCAAATTCAATATGCCAATTTAGACAACAGCAACCTTCAAACACTAAGTATTCCAAAAAAACAATATCAAGGCAAGTTGTTTGCTTACCTGAATATGGAAACCAATGAAGTGCAAGACCGCGAGCCATTGGCAAGCAATTGGGATTTGCTTTTTCATCGCTACTATGCACGCGATGTGGTGGGGTTAGACGGCTATCCGGCTGTGGGCACTTGGAGCAACAAAGGCATTGAAGTTGCCGAAGCACGCGGTGTGGATGTGGCAACAGCAACAACACAAGGACAAACCTTCACCAAAAACATGAGCGAAATCGGGCGCGATTGGAAAGAGTTTGTCTCGCCTGTGTGGGTGATTGAAGATTCATTGGTTTACTTCGTAAAGTTGAAAAACAATAAAGTTTACAGTGTTGTGTTTACGGGCTTTGGCGGCAGTGGAAACGGCAAAATTGTTTTCGATAAAAAAGAAGTTCCATTCATCTCAAGCATTGCCAACACACCACAATCAGCGCTTCGTGTAAACTGCTTCCCTAATCCTGCAAGCAATCAACTGAGCGTTGTTGCCGATAATGATGAAGGCATCAATTTCTCAATGGTTGACTTAACCGGAAAGGTGATGTTGCAGTCAGTTATCGAAAAAGGATTTTCAAATAACATATTTGACTTGAGCCAACTTCCTGCAGGGCTTTACTTCGCCACTTTTGAACAAGGCGGTAAGCGCAGTGCGCAAAGAATATCAGTAGTGCGATAGCAATTGAAAGTGGGTTAAACTTAATCCACTTTCCAAACCTGCTTGCCACGAAGCAAATCATTTAAGTTACCCTTGCCTTTGGCGAGGGTTTCTTTTTTTAGCTGTTCCTGAACAGCGTGCTCGTATAGCTCGCGCTTTTCAGCATAAAGCACTCCAAACGGACGGGGGAAAACCCCAACATTTGCTTTGGCTTCAAAGAAGCGAACCATGATTTGCGCTTTCAGCAAATCAGTTTCATCATGAATCCACAAATCATTTGGCGAAACTGTTCCATCCATTTCCACCACCACCGGCAAATGACCATCCAGCTTTATTCCTTTTGAATTGTTTTCACCAAACAACAACGGCTGACCGTGCTCCACAAAAATCACATTGGTTTTTTGCAGCTGTTTATTACCAAAAGCATCAAAAGCATTATCGTTGAAAATGTTGCAGTTCTGATAGATTTCAAGCAGCGAAGTACCTTGGTGTTCATAACACCGTTCAATCATTTTTTGTAAATGCCGTGCTTCCTTATCCATGGTGCGCGCAATAAAAGTGGCATCAGCGCCAAGCGCAACTGCAAGCGGATTAAACGGATGATCTAACGAACCCGATGGCGTTGACTTGGTAACTTTTTGCGCTTCGGAAGTTGGTGAATATTGTCCTTTGGTTAAACCGTAAATCTGATTGTTGAAAAGCAGAATGTTAACATCCAGATTTCTGCGCAAAATGTGCATTAAATGATTCCCGCCAATGGATAGCGCATCGCCATCGCCTGTAACAATCCAAACGCTAAGTTCGGGGCGCGAAATTTTCAAGCCTGAGGCAAATGCCGGTGCGCGCCCGTGAATGGAATGCACACCAAAAGTATTCATGTAATACGGAAAGCGCGATGAACAACCTATTCCACTCACAAACACAATGTTTTCGCGGGGGATGTTCAGCCTCGGCATGGTCATTTGCACTTGTTTCAGAATTGCAAAATCGCCACAACTTGGGCACCAGCGCACTTCCTGGTCGGTTTCAAAATCCTTTGCAGTGAGTTTTGGAGTGGTTAATTCATTTACCATAATGCAAATTTAACCCGATTTATTCATTAGGAGCGAAGCGAACTAATGAAAAACAGCAAAGCGTATTGTATTTATCCCGATTAGTGCAATCGGGAACCATTTGGGTGAGCGTAGCGAAACACAAATGGATTGATTTCTTACCTGTCCCGATTAGCATTTTCTTTGCGAGGAACGAGCAAATAGAAAATGTACTTCTCGGAAATCGCTATGCAATAGAGTAAATTTCTATTGCATAGTTTGGGTTTAACAGCCGAAAAGAAATTTGAGATGTGAGACATGAGAGAACAGCCGGGATGCCATGTATGCAGGGACGGGCAAAGTTAAATACCAAGCCTTGTTTTTACTGCCATATAGTTTTGAAACACCTCGAAGGCTGAGAGGGGGCGATTATAGATGCCGCAGTGGGTTTGATAGCCGCGAAAATAGCCTCCAAAACCATAGCCGAGAGCGAGCCTATTTGAGGTTACGCGGATTTGTGTATCAGCAAAATTGTGGGAGCGGGTGAGGATGCCATTTACATAGTTTGCGCAAGTGCCGGATTGAAGCACAGTGCAGTAGTTGCGCCATTCGTTTAGCGGAACGGTGGCTGAGATGCCATTGCCGCCAAACGACACGTTTTCATTAACGCCTGCGTTGTTGCGTTTATAGAATGCGATGGACTGAACTGTGGAGATATAAAATGCCCAATCTAAATTGTTTACTGCGCCTTTGTGTATGGGTACGGATTGAGTTGGGATGGAGGTCATGCGAATCCAAAGGTTGATGGTGAAGTTATCGGTGGTGCTTGGCGAAAAGGAGGTGTGGTGGCTGCGCAGGCAGGTGTAGGATGTGCTGTTAAACAACAATGCGCCTCCCCAATTGGTTACAAATGATTGACCTGACATGGAGAAATCGAGTGTTGGCGTATTGCCGTCTATATCATACCAGGTGTTACCCGTGCCGGAATAGGATGCCGGGTTGCCGGCATCAAGGAGCAGCACTGCACCATTGGTGATGATTTGAAAGTTGTTGGCAAAGCCGAGAAATGCTCTCCTTCTGTTCATGGTTTAAAGGTTTTGTGCAATGGTGTAAACAACAACATCATCCTGCAACCATTCCATCCAAATGTAATTGTAGGCGTTGAGCTTGTAGTTGCTGCTGAGGCTGTGCCTGAGCCACGATGAGGGAATGGTGGGGGCTGCGGAGTGGTTGTGGACCAACAACTGAATGGTGCCAAGTTTGGCATTGGTGTAATTGCCTGTGATGTTGGCGGTTTCTGGGGTGGAAACGGTGCCGTAGGTGGCGGGGGCATCGAAAGCGATTGCTGTGCCTGTGCGCTGAACGGCAAGGGGGGCGGTGTTGGCAAGGGCGGCTTGCAAGCCTGAGATGTCGGAGATTTCACCGATGGCTTTTTTAGGAAAGCGCGGAAAAACGATTTTGTTGGTTTGGCGTATCATGCAATTTGATTTATCTGTGATGAAATTAGATTATTGAATGCACTTAAAACATTCTGTGATGAAAAGTTTTCGCGAATGGCTTTTTTAAGTTCCTGATTTTTTGATTTTCTGTTTAACGAAAAAATCAAACGCATTTTATCTACGGCATCGCTTGTGTCCGGTTTTGCCCAATCCATATCCTCTGTGTACCATGGTATCCAAGGCATTCCGGTAACAGGCGTAAGTGTGTAATCAACTAAATATGGATAGCCTTGAGGCAAAAACTCTGTTTGACCTCCATAACCAGTTATCACAACTTCATTTCCCTGCGCGGCTGCTTCAAAAGCACCCAAGCCCCAACCTTCGCTTTTGCAAAGCGAAACATAGCAATGGCAATGCAGATGCAGAGCAAGTAACTCCTGTCTGCTCAAATTGTGGGTTAACAATATTACTTCAGGTGCATCCGTATATTGCTGCAAAATGAATTTCAATTCATTCTGACATTTGCTTTTATGCTCGTTGGTGTATCTGCCCCAAAAGGTTTTTACTACTAAGGCAACATTATCTTTTGAAGTAAAAGCTTTGCAGAAAGCATGGATGGTGCCGGTGATGCCCTTGCGTTCATTCCATTGACCGATGGTGTAAAACAGATATTTGTTTTTTGCTTTCTCTCCCAAAATAGTGCTGATGGTTGGAATACTTTTTACGGCAAGATGTTCAAAAGGCTCATAGTAGATATGGGGTACCACTTTTATGGGTTTGGTTACCCCACTTTCTTCAAACACATCTTTATTCCATTGCACAGGAACCCATATTTCATCTAAGTCTGCATTGTTGCAGGCATCTATCCAAATGGGATGAAGTTTGTTGGTTTCCCAAACAGTGATTCCAACTATGTTTTTAGTAAATGGTGTTCGGCTTGCATGGATATACTTTTGCCATTGGTCTGCGGTGCAGTGCAATAAAAGATGATTGTAATAACTTTTGTTGTTGATGTATTTTTCGGTGAGCAAATCTTTTTCATCGGGGTATTGTCTCAGCGAATCGTCATAGTGCAGCGGTTGCCACTTCACCTCGTGCTTTGATGCCAAGGCAAGCAAATAGTTTTTTGCTGCCTCGGCATAGCCGCTGGTGCCTGCTATACCAATATAGTGTATTCGCTCTTTCAGTGCTTTCATTACAGGCAAATGGATTTGGTGTTATGCATGGGTATCTGGTGAACGGGATAAATTCCGCTTCCATTGCCAATTGGAATAATGAAATGGTGGAATAATGAATGAAATACAATCAAACTAATGGCAGACAAGTTCTGCGCTTTTCCTTGATTCCAATGTTCCATTATTCCATTTTGCATTTGCTACTTTTTATCCCTTTTTAAATGAAGTTAATTGAGTAAAATACTGCGCAACTGTTCCGTCAAATCGCTGATGTTATGCTTCATAACAAGCAAAGGTTTTTCATCCCTGAGTTTGGCTTCAAATGCATCTTTGTTTTTGCTTTCAACCACATCGCAGAGATTGGCAGACGCGCTCAACTGGTTCACTAATTTGTGTTTGCCTGAATGGATAAACACTTTGGGATGACTTTGGTAAGACAGGTTGTTTGCAAAAACAACTCCATGATAGCGGGCAGTGATGACCACATCCATTTGATGCAGCAGGTGTATTATTTCACCGTAAGCGAGGTACTTAAAAACCCTTATGCTGTCATGCTCATAGATTGCTTCGTTCAGCTTTTCAGCAAGGGGAATATCCTCATAGCTTGTAACAGCAATGTGCAAATCATAACCTAATGCAATTGCAGTTTCAGCCATCCACTGATAGGCATCAAAGTTCTTACTTAAACGGGAAGGTATGATGCACAAAGCAGGCTTGCGGGGCAATGAAAAGGTATAGCTGCTGTTTGCCGCTGCGGCAAATGCAAGGTCATCTGCTACTAATATGTTTTGCAATAAGCCCAGGGAGTGTAATACATCTGCATCTGCCTGCTGCCGCACGTTTATCAAAGCAGCGTAATCAAACAACTCGTTTAGCAGGCTGATGTTTTCTTTTTGTTCAATGCCTTGATAGCCTACGCCACAAAACAACAGCTTCTTTTTGTGCTGCATTGCCCATGTGCCATACTGCTTAAAGAAGTAATCGAAGTGTACCTGATCACTATCATACAGCAAGCCCCCGCCACCTATTATCACCACATCTGCCCATTGCACCAAAGTTTCATCAGGATATGGGCGGGCGATAGTTATCTCCTGCACACCTGCATCGCGCAGCATACGCACCGATACACTTTTAATGGCATCATCTCCCTGATTGCCATAAGTGTAAGCTCCGCAAATGAGTGTTTTGAGTGGCATTGAAATAATCAAATTCTATTTTTTACTAAAGTTTTATCTTTTGAAATCAACTTGGGCGTACATCACTCTTTACTCTTTACAATTAATATAGGTCTAAAACCAACCCATGAATAAGGTTTATCATAAGTATGTGTACTGGAAATCTTGCATTCCTCAAAAGGGTGAATCCAACTACCGCCCTTTGCAATGCCTTTTTCTAAAACCATTTCGGAGAGATTGCCACATATATGAGTTAAATCATTTTCATGGATAAGTGAATTTGCAGCTTTTGTTCCCCGTTTCCAATTGCTAGCATAAGGACGGTTAGAAAATTTTTCAGGAAAAACTAACCTGCCCATAAAATAGTCCTTACTAACTATCATTTGTTTTAGATAAACCGGAAAAGTATAAATACCCCAAACATCACCTTTCCAATTGCCAGTAGGAAGTTCATAATATTCATAACACTTTTTTGGAGAATTTCCCAATGGTTGGCAAAAGTCTATAGGTTTATTTAAATCTATCTTAAAATTGTAAGGATAAAGTGTTGAATCGCTTTTTGACCAAGCAATTGCTTCCCACTCTTTTTTTGTAGGTAATCGACATGTAATCTGAATCTTGTTACTGTCGTTTCTTAAAGATATTTTAATCATCCTTTCAATATAGCTACAATAGTCAACAGCATCTTCATAAGCAACCAACGACATGGGCTTTTCTTTAAGCCCATTGTCTTTCCGAACGCTTTCTGTACAAGCTGAATCAATAAGGTAAGGTGTGTGATAGAACAGGTTGTAAACATCTTTTATTATAACACTTTTCTTAATGAACTTTACATCATTAAACAATTTGTCCTTTACATAACTGCCATATAAAAGATACTTTATTTTTACTGAATCATTTCCAAATTTTTCAACTTGAACACTATCTAAATGCTCGTACAATTTGTGAGCGTATTTGGAGTATAAGTATGTAGAAAATTCACCTATTGTTATTTCATCACCTGAACAGAATAAAGTATCATTAATCTGAGCCCAAGAACCAATTCTTTCCCATTCATTTTGGATGATGCCTTTAATTGTTTTTTGAGCAAACAAGGTGCTAAATGATGCAATACAAAAAAATAAAGACAAATTTATGCGCATGGCTAAAATGAAGGAGAAGGGGCTAATAATTTAAAACCTAATAATGCCTGAAACACCGACCTATCATCAGGCGAATTTTGTTGAGGTTGAGAAAAGCGGATTTGATAGGTTCTGTCAGAAGCGAAGGGAATGACGATAGTGTTTACAATATCAGGATTAAGAGTTACATCATTGGCAGAATCATAAATCAGCGTAGTTTGCTGTTGATTGGTTTCTCTTATCTGAAAATTATCCTGTCCTAATCCAGTCCCCGGGCTATAATAAATCAGTAAAAAACCAGCCTTGACATCTATCGAAAACTCTTTTTTCTCTGTAAATTGGTTCTTGCTAATATCCAAAAAACGTAGAATTACTGATTTAGGGATATTTAATGTTTGGTCTTGTCCAAAAGGGATTTGCCCTATACTGCTTCCAATAACAGTTCTGTTGTTAATTATAGTTCTCCTAATTTCCCTTTGGTTTCTTCCAGCAAAACCACAAGAACTAAGAAACCCATCTAAATCGTTATTGTTACTAAATTGATCGCTGAAAAGTTGACTTTCGCTGTTAGCGGTAAAAAAATTTGCGGCAATCTCCTGATTAAAAGTGTTGCCCGTAGTTGATGATTTTTGTTTTGAAGATTCAAAAAAAATAAACCACTTTTCAAATTGATACCTTCGGAATAAGACACTAAAAAAATAGTTTCTTACTATAGCTTCCAAACCCTCTGCTGTGATTCTATTGCCGTTTACTACATCATCTATGTGAGCAATAAATTCCATTTGGAGTGGGTCGACAATATACTTCTTCCAGTTTTCAAAAGCATATTCCAAGTCATGTGTTAATTTGGGAAAAACAATTTCTCCTCTTTTAACTCCAGAAACCGAAGCAGGTTTCAATACAATACTTCTATTCTTCTGAAACATAAAATGGATTTAAACTCCGTTCATCAAAATCAAAAAGATAAACAATACTCAATTCGGCATTAGGCTTATTAGACTTTACACTAACAAGTTTATTGTCATCCTCCCACATCTGCAAAGTCGCCCATTGATATTCCACACCAATCACCATGCCGCCATTGCCTATTTTAAATTCCACTTTACTGTCTAATACGGGTACAGCATCTTCGTCTTTGCTTGGCTTTACATAGCCTTGGAAGAGGACAGTCCAGTGGTCTATAATAGCCCCTCCCTTGCCCTCCCCGAAGGGGAGGGAATTTGCCACACTCTTTGCATTCACATACCGCAGGTTACGAAACAAGGGCGGGAATTGCTGCTGTGTAAACACCCGCTCGCGCTGCACCAGGGCATCGGCACGCTGTATAAATGCTTCGGCTGCTTTCTTAGCTTCCTGCGGGGTTTTGGGTAGCTTGTCTTTTGCGAACTTACCAAAGAACATGCTGCGGTAGCTATAGCTGAAAAACCCCGTGCTGCTGTCTATGCTAAAGGTTTTATCTTTTGTAATGAGTTGCGGCATACCAAAAAAATACTGCGCTATGTAGCCTGCGTTGAGGTACATGGTGCTTGGGTCCACTAAGCGGTATATGCGGATGGTGGAGGGCATGGTTTACTTTTTTGTGGCAGTGCCTGAAAACTGATAGCTGTTAAGATTGTAAAGCAGACGGATAGTGTTTTGATTAACAACTACTCCCGAACCTATGTATGTATTAGATGCTGCGGATGTAGGATAAGTTTGGGAGGGAATGCTAAAGATTGTTCCCGTCAATGTAGCATTTACGTTTTGCCCTACATCAGCAAGATTAAAAATTATCAGTTTGTTGGTGTCAGAAGGATTTTTACTAATGGTAATAGTATAGCCCGGATTTATCGGATAAAACTCAGCTGTATCTTTTACCAACCATTGCCCGGTTAAATCTGCGTTGTTACCCGTGTTTGAGAACACACATGAGCCATCATCTTCTTTTGCGGTTGCATCGTAGTTAGTGGCATTTGAGTAAGTGCAGCCTTTTTTGGCGCAGCCTTCAATCGAAAGCAGAATTGACAGTGTAAACGTAGCTGTGATTAAGATTCGTAGTTTGTTCATTTGGTGCAAATTAAATTTTAGTAATAGTAAACGATGAAGTTAAGGCAAAGGGGTGCTGTTATCAAACTTAATAGGGAATTGATTTGGATTGTAAGGTAAATCAGGGTCGGCAGTTCCATCAGGTTCTACAGGGTTAGGTCTTTGCGGTTGCAGATATACTAAATTGGTAGGCACTTTAATTTCCCACGGGTCACCAACATAGGTGAATGTTTCATTGCTTTCGGCATCTGTAAAGTTTTCATGAACACCAATGGCAATTTCACTTGCGGAAATAGGAAGCGCTTCGGGATGTACGCGCTTGATTGAACCCGTTGAAATGAAGTCCATAATCTGATTTTCAAAACCCAGCTTCACCGGCACTACCACCCTTGCCGCGCCTGCTTGCAAAAAGGCAGTAAACAATGGGTCGCTTTTATCTTCGGTTTGGCTGCTAACTACCCACTTGGCTTTTCTGCCATAGAAATATGGATAGAAACGATAGGTTATGTTGCGCCAGTCGAAAGCCTGCTCGAAGAAAGAAATGTAATCTGCTTGTTTGGGTAACACACGCAAATCAATTTCAGGGTAGCCAAATGACTGCTGCCCCGATTTCATGGCATTGAACTTTTCCAACCGCTCGCCCGAAAAAATAGTAATGCAATGTTTCTTTAATTCTGTTTTTTCAATTTCGCGGTTGATGCCCGGGTTGTTGCCTTCAATAGTAATACCCTGCCCGATGCTTTGTGCATTTTTCCATTCTAAGTATTCACTTAATTGGCGGTTATAGGCATCCATTATTTTACCATAGGTACTTATTCTCCATTTCTGTAAAGATTCATCAGTACGTTTATATTTTATAGTTACAGTTACATCCAAATTTACATTTGAAGTCTGCAAAACTACAGGCACATCTTTTTCTGTTGCTGTAATACTTTGTTCCGGAAGATTGATAGATAAATGCCACGCTAAAGAGCTAGAGCCAACTACCACTTTCTGCGCTGAACTATATACATTACCACCAATCACATCTTGGCTTGCAATGTACAATGAAGAAAAAAAGTTATTTGTTAATCCAATATTGTATTGTGTATCTCCTATCTTAATTATTATTGCCTCATCTCCCAAAGGATTATTTCCTATGTGAAGCGTTAGCTTTCCGGTAGTTGCAATAGAATTGTAATCTGTGATTGGTGGGAATTCTGTTGGAAAATCTTTTAAAATTACCTTATCTGTACCTTTTTGATCATTATAATCTAGTTTGATACTTTTGGTTGTATATTTAAACTCTACTGGCGGGGGAATAACATCCGAAACATTGTAAAATTCAGCCCATTTCAAATAATTGGCTTCACTCAACCCCTCAATAGTTAATGCCTCATCTAACTTTATATATTCTTTCACTTGCTCTTTGTTTTTAGGGTTAGCAGGTCTTTTAGGGGCGTCACCGCTTACAGGTTTATTCAACTTTGCAAACAGATAAAACTGTGCAGGCTCTGGCACCACAAACTCCAGCATCAAGCGTTTGCCGTAGTTTTTCATTTTGCAGGTGTAGTATTTGTCCACCCATCTGAAAACTCCGCTGATGTGGTCGCCCATGTTTTGCCCAACGAGCGGTGTGGCGGTGTTGTCCAACACATGTTCGTTAAACTCCTGCACCTCGTGGATGGTGGTTTTGGTGCGCACGGTGCGCACTTTTTCTATCACCCGCTCTAAGGCACGACTGGTAACTTCTTTAGCATATTGCGAGGCGGTGCGGTTCTCATTTGTGCTGCTGTTGCTGTAACCTATATCCAACTGGTTATCTAACTTCACCATACCAAAATCGGCAGCAACATTCAGGCTGTTTTCTATGTTAAAATCGCTTTTAACTACCGAGCTTGCTTCTTTTTCTAAACTGAAACGCTCGGTGGTTTGGCTTTCTTTTTCGCTTTCTTTAGTTATCTCACTTTCTGTGGTAATGGTTTCTTCGGTGCGGTCGAGGCGGTGGTGTTGGCGTGTTTTGCGCTCGCCCCTCAAAATATTTTCTATGTGTGCCACTTCGCCCACTTCGTAGCGGGCAATCTGCTGCTCCACCAACAATAAATCACCAAAACCAATAGAGCGGAAAATACCACTATTCCTTGCAGTGATATAAGGCTGCCCCAGAGTTGCCGGGTCGTTTTCACTATTGCAGTCAAACTGCCTTACAGGAATACAATCATAACTGTCGGTATAATCAAAAATAGCACCTCCAACTTTTACCGATGTGCCTGCTCTTGGATTGGCAGGAAGCGTAGCGTATGCCTCTTTAGCCCTGCGATTAAAAATTTCCTTTGTAAATGGAATATCAAACTCAGGAATGTCCAGTTTGAACTGTGCCATATAAAACTGAGTGATGGGTGAAGCCATTTCATAGAAACGCTCTAATTTGGTTGGCGGTGCCGGAACGCTTGCAGTAGTGGGTGCAGGTGCAGAAAGTGGATATTCATTGTAAGGATTTTCTCCATAATATCCATTGTAACCATAATAATTATCACCGCCTTGTGACGTAGCCGCCCTATTACGTTCGCGCAGTTCAAACTCATCCAATTCATCCAAGCCTTTTTTAAGGTCTTTAATTTTTTGATTGATAGAACTGATAAGTTCTTGCTCGGCAGAGTTATCAATAATTTCAGGGGTAGGTTGCTCTGTAAAGCGCATTACTGCCCCAATTAAATCCTCATAGACAACGGGTTTGGCAAAAGTGGTACGGACTTGCTCGGCAGTAACTACATTTTCATCTTCCGCAATAATTCTTTCAACAAGGTGCAGGAACTTTACGCCATACACCACTTCTTCTACTGTCACTTTGCGGTGTGAGGCATCTGCTGAAGTATCAATAATCAGCATGGCAAGCAGGTTATCCCAATAGCGCAACTTGCGCTCTTTATAGTCAGCTTCTTCAATAATGTTTTCTATAGGTTCGCCTGTAAGCTCTAACACCTTTGCTTCAAACTCTGCGGCAGTGGCGTTTCGCTCACTGCGCAAATACCAATCCATTACCAAACCCAACCATGACCATGAAGAATAATATGAACCGTCTTTGATGGAATATGCGCCATTGTAAAAAGTAGTTGCCAGTGAGATAAACTCTTGCTTTAATTCAGCCGAGGGAGTGTAATCAGCAGCAGATAACGCATTCTTCAGGTTTGAGAACAAAAAATTGCCGTTAGTGCTTTCATAATCTGCTTCTTGCTCGGAAGTAGCTGTGTTGATTACATCTCTGAATATGTACTTACCCGCAGCGGCACTCTGTGCTGTTTTGTGTCTTTTTACGGGTTTTACAGATACAAATTTGAAAACAAAATCGGGAGAAACTGATGGTACGATTACCGGTGTAACAGGTGTTGGCATTGCGTATTTTTTTGCTTAATAAAAATTTAACGCAAAAGAGTTTGGATAAACAAATGAAAGCAATAGGTTTAAAGAATAATTTATTCTGATTTACTGTAGTTTTATTCTTTAAACCAATAATTTACTATGCCTACCACCAAAAACTCCATGGGCATGCGCATGAAAATTAAAAGGGTTGAGTTAAATATGACTCAATCTCAACTTGCCACACATGCCGCAACTTCACAATCGGAAATTTCAAAAATTGAAAAGGACAGCTTAAACTTTACGAAGGACTTGCGCGACCGCATCGCTAATGCTTTAGGCGTTACTCCTTGTTGGCTTGAGTTTGGGAAAGATGAAGAATGAAAGCCGATTGATACCAATTAAATTTCAAACGCTCAGCCGTTTCAGTATTTCTAATGCTTAATTGGGTTAAGCAGCAGGTTTTACATGTGCCCAGTTTATTCCGCGTTTGATGCGCAGCAGTTGAGTGTGCGTAATGTCAAATTGCTTTGCCAAATGGCTCAGCATTTTGCCTTCGTTTATTCTTTTTTTAATGATGGCAACTGTTGAAGGATTCAGTTTGCTATGGCGTGGCTTTTCTAACCCTTTCTCTTTTCTCTGTTTCTTCTCTTCTATCACAAAGGGGCTTTTTTGGGCATGAGCAATACTTTCCTCCATAGTAACCCATTTCAAGTTCTCGGCACGATTGTCTGTTTTATTATAGTTCAGGTGAATTACTATGTTGTGCTTTTCACTTGGCTTTTTGCAGAACTGCTCCGCAACCAGGCGATGTTGAAGTGAAGAAAAATAAATAGCTCTGCGCTTGTTGAACTTTTTCAACTCGCGCTGATAATTGGACTTCAGTTTTGAATGCAGTTCTTCTGTTTTCATTATCTGTTCGGCTAGCGAATTGTATTCCTGCGCAGAAAAAGTGGAACCATTTTTAGCCATGCTGTTTTTGGCTCGCATTAGCGCCATCGTGAGTGTTTTGAGCTGCCCGCGCAAATACTCTATTCTACCTTTTTCCACCTTATTGGCAGGTTTGCTGAAACGAAAACATACCGACTTATAGCCATTTATCATCGTTCCTTTTAGCAAACGGTTTTTGTGCATTTTACTTGAAGTCCGAATGTTTCCCAAATCAGAAATTTCAACGCACAAATCATTTTCGTGTTCAAAGTCAAATTTTAGTGTTACCCAATGTTCTTTCATAATTCATTCTCAATAAAACAATCTACTGTCAAAAATCGGGGTGCTGTGTGGCTTAGAATTGGATGGGGTGGAAATGCGGGTTACTCCGGTGCATTTTCAATCATTGTCATAACACCGGATAACTGATAAAGTTGACTTGCTATACGGCTTTGGTCATCAGCCCATGTGTCATAGTTTTCTATGGTTTCGGCAATTTCTGCCAAGTACCTTGTGCGCGAAGCGGGAATGATGGTTTCGGATGAAGCGGATGTTTTAGAAGCGGTTTGTTTATCATTCCATGCAAAATCTTGGCTACACTTTTCATTTAACCGATTCATCAAAAACTTGAAAAGTGCATTCACTCCTGCATCGTTAAATTTTGCTGCCATTGTTCCAAAAACAGGCAACTCCTCTGTTTTAGATTGAAACAAATTGTGATTGCGCTTGTATTGCTTGCAAACATCTGCGTGTGCATCTAAGGCGCCTGCCTTATCAAACTTATTGATGGCAATGGCATCGGCATAGTCCAACATATTTATTTTTTCAAGCTGCGATGCCGCGCCATATTCGGGTGTCATTACATAAAGCGAAACATCGCAAAAGTCCACAATGGAAGCATCGCTTTGCCCCACACCGGCACTTTCCAGAATAATGAAATCAAAGCCAGCGGCTTTGCACACCTGAATTGCCTCCTGTACATGTTTACTCAATGCCTTATCGCTTTCGCGGGTTGCCAGCGAGCGCATGTAAGCACGCGGGTTTGAAATGGCGTTCATTCTGATTCTGTCGCCAAGCAGTGCGCCACCTGTTTTTTTCTTCGATGGGTCAACTGAAATAACTGCAACTGTTTGTTCAGTGTTAGCTTTTAAAAACCTTCTTACAATTTCATCTGTAACCGATGATTTGCCTGCACCACCGCTTCCGGTTATGCCGAGCACGGGCGAGTGCTTTACTATTTTCAGGGATAACGTTTCGCCATTTTCCGCAGCAGTTATCAAAGCTGCTATTTCTTTCCAATCGGATGTTGAAATTGCGGATTGCGGATTATGGATTGTGGATTGATTATGACGGGAAGATTTATTGATAACATCCTCAATCATTCCTTCCAGCCCCATGCTTCTGCCATCATCAGGCGAATAAATTTTTGCAATGCCATAGGCGTGAAGTTCTTCAATTTCAGATGGAAGTATGGTGCCGCCACCACCGCCAAAAATTTTGATGTGGCTGCAATTGCGTTCCTTCAGCAAATCGAACATGTATTTAAAAAACTCGATGTGCCCGCCCTGATAGCTGGTTATGGCAATACTGTCGGCATCTTCCTGAATGGCTGCTTCGGCAATTTCGCGTGCGCTGCGGTTGTGCCCAAGGTGAATCACTTCTGCGCCCTTCGACTGCATTATTCTGCGCATGATGTTTATGGCTGCATCGTGCCCATCAAACAGCGAAGCCGCTGTTACAATTCTGACCTTTCCTTCACTCATCATAAAAACTCATTTGCGAAAGTAATTTTTCATTTGAACAAGCATTCCATAATTCTGCACAAAAAAAAGGGATTGTCTTTCAACAATCCCTTCCCTGCTCACCCGAAGCCCCGAACAAATGCCGGAATCAGCTTAGCCTAATCTCATTTCTTCCAATTAAATGACCGTTTTGCAGCAACTCTACTTTGTACACTCCGGGTGTTTTTATGTTTTCACTCCAGTAAAGCGTTACTGTTTTGTTCGCTTGCCTCCAATCAATTTCTGCTTTTTGAGTGTAAAGCAGTGGAGTTCCGCTTTGCAAATCCTGAATAATTCCAGACCCCAAATCATTCACCGCAATGGTTTCGCCCTTAGGGTTGATTATGCGTACATACACATCCACTTTACCGGGATCAAGCACTTTGTTTTCACCTGTTTCAAAACTGATTCTCAACGCTTCTGCATTCTTGGCTTTTTTCACCGCCATGTCCTTTCCGTTGTTGCGTTTTTTAACGGCATTAAACTCAATGTTTGCAACCGGAAGCAGCGATGCTACCTCCACCTTTTTGCTCAGCAAAGTGTTTTGACCGGAAAGCACAGCATTCACATTTTTTTCACTCTCCAATGCTCCGCTTAGCTGAGTATTCTCCGATGCCAGCAACTCAACCTTGGCATGAAGCGCATTGATTTGACCATTCAGGTCGGCAAGCACATTTTCATATTGCGCAACCAATTTTCTTGCTTCAGCAAGCTCTTTTTCGCTGGCTTTACCCTGCAAAATCAAAGCACGGATTTTTTGCTTTTGGATATCAATTTCCGTTTGCTTATCGGCAATTAACTTGTCTAAATCTTCATTTTTACCCTTGAAGAAAACCAACTCCTGTTTCTTCATTTCCAGCGAATCGCTGAGGTTAAGCAACTTGCTTTGGAAATCGTGATGCTTTTCGAGTAGTTGTGTGTTGTCAGTTTTGGCGGTGTAGAACTGCTGCACCAGCAATGCGCAGGTAAGGGTGAGCACTGCAAACATCGCCCAAAACAAACCGCGGCTTACCGTTTTTCTGTTGGTCGTTTCCATAACTATTCATTTTTGGTGATGTAAACTTTTGCAGCATATTGTTAGATGATTTGTGTTTAAAACGCAGGGCGTAAAAAATTATTGCCTAAAAGTTTTTTTGAAAGATACCCACACATATCCACACCCTTCACTACTACTTTAATTTCCGAAAATTATCTTCGCACGATTTTTGAAGTCGCCAGCTTCAACAATCGCATTTTCAAATCTTCAAATTGAATAGATGCCGCGCGACAATTCCATCAAACACGTTTTAATCATCGGTTCGGGTCCAATTGTTATCGGACAAGCATGTGAGTTCGATTATTCCGGCTCGCAAGCCTCGCGCAGTTTGCGCGAAGAGGGCATTCAGGTAACGCTCCTGAATTCCAATCCGGCAACTATCATGACCGACCCTGTGGTGGCTGACAATGTTTACCTCGACCCGATTTCGATTGAAAGCATTGTGAAAATTCTGGATGAACAGAAGGCGAAGAACAACGACATTGACTCTGTGCTGCCCACAATGGGCGGGCAAACCGCGCTGAACCTGTACATGGAGGCGAACGAGTTGAAGATTTGGGAAAAGTACGGAGTGAAAGTTCTGGGTGCCGATTCTAAAGCCATTCAAAAAACCGAAGACCGCGAAGAATACCGCAAATGGATGATTGAACTTGGCATTGGTGTGTGCAAAGGCATCACCTGCAACTCGTTTTTGGAAGGAAAAGAAGCCGCGCAGCAAATTGGATTTCCGTTGGTGATTCGTCCATCCTACACGCTGGGTGGTTCGGGTGGCTCGTTCGTGCACACCAAAGAAGAATTTGATGAAAAACTGAAGCGCGGCTTGGAGGCATCACCCGTTCACGAAGTGCTGGTAGAAAAAGCGGTGTTTGGATGGAAAGAGTTTGAGTTGGAAGTGATGAAAGATGTGGCAGGAAATTTTGTGGTCATCTGCACAGTCGAAAACTTCGACCCGATGGGCATTCACACGGGCGACTCCATCACAGTTGCTCCTGCCATGACCTTGAGCGACACTGTTTATCAGCGCATGCGCGATTACGCTAAAACTATGATTTGCGACTTGCCGGGTTTTGCAGGCGGCTGCAACATTCAGTTTTCGGTTGACCCGGTTACTGAAGACATTATTTCCATTGAAATGAATCCGCGCGTGTCGCGCTCTTCGGCATTGGCAAGTAAAGCAACAGGCTATCCCATTGCAAAAATTGCTGCGAAGCTGGCGATAGGCTACACTTTGGATGAACTGAAAAATCAAATCACTAAAACTACTTCTGCATTTTTTGAACCGGCATTAGATTATGTAATTGTGAAAATTCCGCGTTGGAATTTTGACAAGTTTCAAGGATGCGATGACACCCTCGGCTTGCAGATGAAAGCTGTGGGCGAAGTGATGGGTATTGGCAGAAGTTTTCAGGAGGCATTGCAGAAGGCTTGCCAATCGTTGGAAAACAACCGCATTGGCTTGGGCAGCGATGGCAAGCAATGGGTTAGCCCCGATGATATGTTACAAGGAATAAAAAATGCTTCTTGGGATAGAATTTTCCGTTTGTATGACGCGCTGAAATTGGGCGTGCCCATGAAAACAATTCAGGACATTACCCGCATTGACCCGTGGTTTTTGAACCAAATTATGGATTTGGTGGAAGTGGAGCGAACTTACCGCAAGCGTGAACTGGCAAGCATTACAGCCGATGAAATGTTTGACCTGAAACAGAAAGGCTACAGCGATTTGCAGTTGGCATACCTCACTAAAACTACTGAGGATGAAGTTTACAACCACCGCACAAAACAGTTGGGCATTCGCAGAGTTTACAAATTGGTGGACACCTGCGCTGCAGAGTTCGAAGCGCTTACTCCTTACTATTATTCTTCGTTTGAAAAAACTGCGGCTGTTACTCCCCTCTCCACCGGAGAGGGGCAGGGGGTGAGGTTTTTAGAAACAAACGAAAGCAGCGTTTCTTCAAAAAAGAAAATCATCGTTTTGGGCAGCGGTCCCAACCGCATCGGTCAAGGTATAGAATTCGATTATTGCTGCGTGCATGGTGTGCTGGCAATTAAAGAAGCAGGTTATGAAGCCATCATGATGAACTGCAATCCTGAAACAGTTTCCACCGACCCCGACATTGCCGATAAACTCTACTTCGAGCCGGTGTTTTGGGAACATTTGCGCGAGCTGATTGAGCACGAAAAACCTGAAGGTGTGATTGTGCAATTGGGCGGACAAACGGCTTTGAAACTTTCCAAAAACTTACACGAGAGCGGCATTAAAATCATCGGCTCTTCTTATGAAGCTATGGACATTGCCGAAGACCGCGAACGCTTTTCTGATTTGCTGAAAGAATTGGATATTCCATACCCCGATTATGGCGCTGCAAAAAATGCCGAAGAAGCGTTGGAAGTGGCACATCGCGTGGGTTATCCGGTGTTGGTTCGCCCCAGCTATGTGTTGGGCGGGCAGCGCATGAGGATTGTGATTAACGATGAAGAACTAACCAAAAGTGTAGTGAGCATTTTGAAGTTTTTCCCCGATAACAATATTCTGATTGACCACTTCCTCGACCGTGCCGAAGAAGCCGAGATAGATGCCATTTACGATGGCGAACAAGTGGAAATAATGGGCGTGATGGAACATGTGGAACCTGCGGGCATTCACAGTGGCGACAGCAACGCCATGTTGCCGCCTTACAACCTAAGCGAAAAAGTGCAACACGACATGCGCGACTACACCCGCAGAATTGCTAAGGCATTAGACATTCGCGGTTTAATCAACATTCAGTTTGCCATCAAAAACGAAAAGGTGTATGTGATTGAAGCTAACCCGCGCGCAAGCCGCACCACGCCTTTCATCTGCAAAGCCTACGGAGTGCCATATTTGAATTACGCCACCAAAGTGATGATGGGCACCAACAAGATTAAAGACTTCACTTACTTCAAAAGATTGATTGGCTACGCAGTGAAAGAACCTGTGTTCAGCTTCGATAAATTCCCGGGCGTAAGCCGCGAGCTTGGACCCGAAATGAAATCAACCGGAGAAGCCATCCGCTTCATCAAAGATTTATACGACCCGTGGTTCAGGGATTTGTATAAGAAGAAGAGTATGATGTTAAGTAGGTAAAATTAGATGTACAAGGGTTTAAATTCTTCCAATGCATTTGCATAACAAACTCATGCAATCTTCCTTGCTCTCTTTTCGCCAACTCATTCAGCAGTTTGTTAAGCTGAGCGATGAGGAATGGGAAATGATGTTGCCGCATTTGAAACAACGCACCATCAAGAAAAACAATTTTATGCTGCGCGAAGGGCAGCAGGGCAAAGAATTGGGTTATGTGGTGCAAGGCACCATGCGCCATTATTACACACGCGATGGCGAGCAGAAAACCACTTACTTCTATTTTGAAAACGCGTTGGTGGGTCCTTACGTCAGTTGCATCACGGGCAAGCCTTCGCTTATCAGTTTTGAAGCATTGAGTGATACCGAATTGTTGGTGTTTCCCTACACTGCTTTGCAATCACTCTATGCCCAAAGCCACACTTGGGAAAAGTTTGGGCGCGTGTTGGCAGAGTACTTAGCAATGGGCTTGGAAGAGCGCATGGTGGGGCTGCTGATGCTAAGCCCCGAAGAGCGCTATCGGCAATTACTGCAAAGCAACAAACACAAAATTATTGAGCGCATCCCGCAGCATTTGATTGCCAATTATCTTGGCGTTACACCGGTTAGTTTAAGCCGCATTCGCAACCGGGTGCTAAACAAGTGAGTTGCATTTCATTTCTTATCCATTGTTAATGCACAGCCGCTTGGCAGTGGGCATTTTTGCAATCCAAAAACAATGAAAATGAAAAACGTAATCGCATTGGAAGAGCTTGCCATGTTCGCCTTGGCAATTGTCGGCTGCTATTATCAACCACTTGAATTTAAATGGTGGGCTTGGGTCATCTTGTTTCTGCTACCCGATGTGGGGATGATTGGCTATTTAATTAACTCGGAAGTAGGTGCAATAACTTACAATCTGTTTCATCATAAGTCAGTAGCAGTTATTGTTCTTTTAATCGGATTCTATGTTAACAATCCTCCGCTGGTGCTTGCAGGCTTAATTCTGTTCGGACATTCATCTATGGACAGGATGCTTGGCTATGGTCTTAAGTATTTCGACAGTTTCAAGCATACGCATTTGGGCTGGTTGTAAAATAAACGCCTAACTCATTTGGCATAAGCAAGCATGACTTCCCATAAACTCTTAACTTGATAAGCTCAGTGAGGCATCAATTCGCCAAAGCGTGTTCCACTTTGAATGATTCACGCGGTTTTAAGCCAAGCTTTTCAAACATGGCTTTGTCTTCGTTCACATCAGGGTTAGGCGTGGTCAATAATTTTTCACCGGCAAAAATTGAGTTAGCGCCTGCCATAAAACACAGCACTTGTTGTTCCACACTCATTTCGTTTCTGCCTGCACTTAAGCGCACCATTGCTTTTGGCATTAAAATTCTTGCAGTGGCAATCATGCGCACCATTTCCCACACATCCACTTTTTGGCTTCCTGCCAAAGGTGTTCCTTCCACTGCTACTAATGCATTCACCGGAACACTTTCGGGGTGCTTTTCGCGTGTGGCAAGTGTGTGTAATAGCTTAATTCTGTCGGCATCGGTTTCGCCCAAACCAATGATGCCACCGCAGCAAACGCTGATACCGGCTTTCTCCACATTGTCCAAAGTTTCCAAACGGTCTTTGTAAGTGCGGGTGGTGATGATGTTGTCGTAGTGCGCTTCACCGGTGTCTAAGTTGTGGTTATAGGCATAAAGTCCGGCTTCTTTCAGTCGCTGCGCTTGCTGCTCAGTAAGCATTCCAAGTGTGCAGCAAACCTCCAATCCCAATGCGTTCACCCCTTTCACCATATCAATCACTTTATCAAAATCACTGTTATCCTTCACATTTCGCCATGCAGCACCCATGCAAAAACGTGTGCTGCCGTTTTCCTTTGCCACCAAAGCGGTGGACACCACTTCCTCATAACTCATCAGCTTGTGCGCATCCACACCGGTGTTGTAGCGCGCTGCCTGCGGGCAATAAGCACAATCTTCGGGGCAGCCGCCTGTTTTCACCGAAAGCAAAGTGCACACCTGCACTTCTCCGGTTGCCTGATGCTGATGATGCACCGTAGCTGCGCGATACATCAACTCCATCAAAGGACTGTGGTATATTTCACTTACTTCTTCTATTGTCCAGTTGTTCTTTATCATAAAAACATTTTAAACCGTTTGCAAAATCATTTGAGGCAAAAGTTGTTGCAATAATATGATGTCCGAGCGATGAAAAGTGAATTTCGTCAGAGAATAAATACAAATCCTTTGAAGCAATGGGCTTGCGCGTTGATGCTGCAAGTTCATCGCGAAAAAAACAAACAGGCATCAGCAAATCGTAGCAGGGATGTTCCTCCAACGATAGAAAAAAATCAAAATTAACGCGCTGCATGGGTGGCGCAAACGCTGTGTCAGTTTCCGGCAACTGGCTTCGGTAAGGGAAATAAGCTACATCAAAACAAATTCCTTTGGTGGCACACAAATCATACATTTCACTCAGCGTTTCACTTGCCTGATTGTACCATTCATTCCCGATGCGGTAGAACTGCTCGTCATATCGAAAGTAGTTATCCGAGTTTTGAGTGGCATACAATTTCACCAATCGGAATGTGGCGTAATGCTGATGCAAAAAATCGCTCAACATCCGCTTCCACCCTTTGTTTCCCATTGAAGGTAAATCGGTAGATTTTGATTTTCCGTAAACATCATTCAAACACCAGCCGATGGTAATGTGTGCAATGTTTAAGTTGTTGGAAGAGTCTGCAAGTAGAAAGTCAATCACATTTTTGTAATCGTGAATGTTCCAGCCTATCATGGAACAGTTGAGCACATTCACGCTATCAGTTTTTGCAGCAAGCAACGAAACAAAACTGCATGAATCATCCACCCCAACCCCTTGCGTTACACTGTCGCCAATAAAAAGCCAGGTCTTTTTCTTTTTATCAAATGGCTTTCCTGTGCTGCGAAAACCAAAGCTATCGGTAGAAAATTTTTTACCCCAAACTGTTGTTGTGGCATTGGCTTTCAAACCATCGGTGTCAAAGTATTTTTCTCTTTCAATAATGGAACTGTCAAACGCACGATTATATTTCTCCTGTAGAATTTTAATGCAAATCAATTCTATGGCAACAAGCATGAGCAGCGTGATGAAAGCAATTCCGGCAAGTGTTTTAAAAGCTGACTTTTTCATTGAAATCCAACTGCAAGGAAACACCAAATTCACATTGCGCAAAAACAATTTATTATTGAGTTAGAATGGTGGAAAATTCATCCGTTTTTGTGGTGGTTCCTTCGTTTAACGAAGCGAATCAAATCCGGCAAACGCTTGAGCCTTTGATTAGGGAAGGCTACAGCGTGGTGTTGGTGGATGATTGCTCAACAGACGACACGCAGCATGTGGTGAGGGATTTACCTATTCACTACATCCGCCACCCGATGAACTTAGGGCAGGGCGCGGCTTTGCAAACCGGCATGCAGTATGCAGTTCAGGCAGGAGCAAAATTTGTTTTGCACTTTGATGCAGACGGGCAGCACGACTGGCGCGAAATTCCCAACATGCTTCAACCGCTTGCATCAGGCGAAGCTGATGTGGCGCTTGGCACACGCTTTCAGCGCGATGAAGACATTGCTGCCATTCCACTCATGCGCAGAATGGTGTTGCGCATTGCCATTATGGTTAACGGATTTATGACAGGCTTGTGGCTCAGCGATGCGCACAACGGCTTTCGTGCATTCACACACAATGCCGCATCAAAAATTAAAATGACAGAAAACCGAATGGCACACGCCACCGAAATTCTATCATTGATAAAGCAACAAAACCTGCGGGTGAAAGAAGTGCCTGTGCATATTGTTTACAGCAACTACAGTAAAGCAAAAGGGCAAAGCAGCCTAAACTCCATCAACATCCTGATTGATTTGATTTTGAATAAACTCTTCTGAGCTTGAAAGCATTTTAAACCCAATTTATTCATTAGAAGCGCAGCAATAATGAATAACAGCGAAGCGTATTGGGTTAATCCCGATTTAGAAAATCACCATTTGGGTGAGCTAAGCGAAACCGAAATGAGTAGATTTTCTTAATCGCTATGCATTAGAACAAATTTCTATTGCATAGATTGGGTTAAAGTTGCTTTTCTTCCACAACAAAGTTTGGTCTGCCTTTGGTTTGCATAAAAATCTTGCCGATGTATTCGCCCAAAATGCCAATCATCAGCATTTGTAAACCGCCCAAAAAAAGCACGCTCAACAAAAGCGATGTCCAACCCGTAATTGCTTTTTCAGTGAAGAAAAACACATAAAGTGCATAAAGCGCGTAAATGAATGCAAGCAATGAAATGATGGAACCTGCCACCACAGCCAACCGCAGTGGCTTCACAGAAAATGAGGTAAGTCCATTCACCCCAAGCGAAACTCGCCTGCGCATTTGATATTGCGATTTACCCGCAAACCTTGCTTTGGGGGCATAACTGATTGTTGCCTTTTTAAAGCCCACCCATTCCACAAAGCCCCGCAGAAACAAATCGTTTTCGGGCGATTGATTGATGAGTTCCACCACTTTCCTGTCCATCAAACGGAAGTCTGCTGCGCCATGATGCATGCTAACATCAGACACAAAATTGAGCACGCGGTAAAAAATTTTAGTGAAAAAACTTTGAATGAAAGGTGTGTCTGACGAGTCTGATTTTGTGGTAGCAACAATCGCATTGCCTTGTTCCCAAAGCGCTATCATTTCAGGCAGCAATGATGGTGGATGCTGCAAATCGGCATCCATGGTTATCACTGCATCACCCTTAGCAAAAAATAAGCCGCAACGCAGCGCCTGTTGATGACCAAAGTTCCTTGCAAGCGAAACAAACTTGATGCGTTCATCGCTTTCGTGCAGCTGCTTTATCACCTGTAAAGTGTCGTCCTTACTTCCATCGTTCACCACAATCAACTCAAATTGATAAGCCGAAAGTTGATTTGAAACTTCATCAACAAGTTGCTTCAGGTTTGCAGCTTCATTGTAGGCAGGAACAACAACAGAAATCAGTTTACTCATTCACCACAAACCAACTTGAAAAGTTTTACAATTACAATTCCTTCGCTCAACATAAAAAATGAAAGACAACTTTTCTACTCACGCTGCCGACTATGCAAAGTTCCGTCCGCGCTATCCGGCTGAGTTATTTACGCATTTGGCTTCGCTTGCGGCAACGCACGAATGTGCATGGGATTGCGGAACCGGAAACGGGCAAGCAGCAGTGGAAATGATTAAGCATTTTAAAACCGTGATGGCATCGGATTTAAGCACTCAGCAAATTGCTGAATCCCAACAGCAGCATGGCATTCACTACACGGTGTGCAAAGCAGAACAAACACCATTCAGCGATAACATTTTCGACCTGATTTTGGTGGCACAAGCCATTCACTGGTTTGACTTTGATGCGTTTTACAAAGAGGTGAAAAGAGTGGGCAAACCCGGTTGTGTGGTGGCAGCAATTGGCTATGGCTTAATTAAAACAAACACCAAAGCCGATGCCATCATCCAAAAACTTTACACCGAAATTTTACATGGCTATTGGGATGCAGAACGCAGATTTATTGACGAAGCCTACCAAACCATCCCTTTTCCCTTTGATGAAATTGACGTGCCGGATTTTGATATGAAGGTGAATTGGGACGCAAATCATTTAATTGCCTACCTCAAAACGTGGTCGGCAGTAAAACATTTTGAGCGCAGCAAAAACCGAAATCCGGTGGATGAAGTAAGCAGCGAATTGATAAATGCATTAGGAGAGCAACTGCACACTTTTCATTTCAAAATCTTTACTCGGGTGGGCAGGTTGTAATCACGCGGCTTTGCTTAGCTTAAGTTGCTGTGCAAACTGCTCGGCAAGCGTTGTGCCATTCAGTTTTGCCTCCACCCAAAACAGATAAGGGAACACACGGCTGTATTGCGCTGCCGGAATGCACTCCATTTGTTCGCGCAGCTTCGTCAATGCTTTAATAAAAGCTTTCTCGGCAAGCGACTTTGATGCCTTCCTGATAAAATCTAAGTAAACACTTTCAAAATCATTGATTGGTCGCTGCTTGCTGATGTAGCGTTTTGCGGCATCACAGTTAGCTTTCAGCGCAGTGAATTTTTTCTGTTCAAGCAAAACTGCCAGCAACAATAGTTTAGCTGAAATAATAACATCGGTTGCCACCTTTCTGGCTGAGTAAGCAAGAATAAATTGTAAGCTCTCAACTGCCGGTTGATGCTGCCCCGCCATGAAAAGGAAAATGGCAAGATTCTGCTGTGTGATAACTTCCGACTCCAACGATTGGTTTTCGGCATTATGTGCGCTCAGCTTCTGAACTTTTTCAAGCACCGATTCCCAATGTCTCACATCACCCGCATTGATGCTGTATATGAGCTCAAAGTTAATGAACATGCGGTTTTTGAGCATTTCAATGTTGTTGTTGATGTTGGGCACAGCATCAACTTTGGCAAGTGTATTTTTAATGCTTGCCAAATCGCCCAACAAATGGTGCGCGGCTGCAATGCGCACCAAACAAGCAAGATATTCATTGTAGAAAATCCGGTCATTTTTATACACCACTCGCATCAACTCCATCACGCGCTGTTCCAGCGCGATAGACGCCTTAAATTCTCCTTTTAAAAAATGGATGGTAGATTGAACCTCCCACATCATCAACTTTGCACGATTCGACTTCGGCTTTTGGTTCAGCAACTCCAAGCCTTCAATTTTTTTCAGCGTTTCGGCATTCAGCTTAGTGTCGCGCACTCCCTGAACTTTTGTTTGGTAAAATACTTTGTTATGCAACTCGCGGGTGCGAAGAAACTGTGTGAGTTGCTCAAGACCTGTTTGATAATCGGCAAACCCATCCAAAACAACCCGACTAAAATCCTGCTGCCTGAAAATTTTACTTTGAATCGAAGTCTCCGTTTCGTTCATCTGCATCATCAAGCCAAACAATTCATTTTCCTTCGCAATAGCTTTTGCCTGAGCCATGTTTTTTTTGCCTTCCTGATACAAACCCTTGTCAAACAGTATCTTGGCTATTTTATATTGCTCATAAGCCGCATCCTCTTCATCACATTCCGAATGGTAAGTGCTGATTGCTTTTAGCAGTTGCTTGTACAGCAAATGCTTGTATATGTTCAAATTCTTTTTCAGCGACTTGTTTGTAAGTTGCTTCCTAAGCTCATCATCATCATATTCCTTCATTTTAGCAATCAGGTCAAACAACTCTGTGTCATGCCGCGACCCATGAATGATATGCCTTGAGGTAAATATCTTGAAATAGCGCTTTTCCCCTTTATCTAAACTATGAATCAACCTGTGTAAAGCTAACATGCAATCGGATTTTGCGCTCTAATGTATAATCTTTCAACTAAGTGAATGATGATGAAACCCAAAAATAGCTTTCTAAGAATGCACCAAAACCTGTTTTGCGCTTTTACACCCAAACTCAAAACTATTCAAACCACCGATGCCGTTATTAACAGCAATACGCACATTTCTAAAAAGAACAACCATTTTGTTTGCTTCAACTCGTTAATTCCGATACGTTTGCGCATTAGGAAAGTATTATCCTGATGCAAACTAAACATATACTGTGGTTGGCAATTTCACTTGCCACACTCATTACCCAAGCCCAAACAGCCACCATAAAAGGCATAGTGCGCGATGCGCAGTCCAAAGAGTTACTCACCGGTGTTTCCGTTTTCACATCACCCGAAAATGCAACGTCCACAGCTGCCGATGGCAGTTTTGAGTTGAAGGTAGCAGCAGGAAACGCGGTGGTAAAATTCTCCTACATCGGCTACGAAGCCGATTCGGTAAAACTCAAATTAGAAGATGGCGAAGAGAAAAAACTGAACAAATCGTTAAACTCCACCGACCGCGAACTAAACACTGTGGTGGTTTCCACAAGCCGCTTTGGAAAGAAAATTCAAAAGGAATCTGTTTCCATGGAAGTGCTTAAAACCCGATTCATTGAAACCAACAACATCACCAACGCTTTGCAGGCAGTAAACAGAACGCCCGGCATCACCGTGATGGATGGAACAATTTCCATTCGCGGTGGCAGCGGCTATGCCTATGGCAGCGGTAGCCGCGTGATTTTGGTGATAGATGAATTGCCGCTGCTAACACCCGACCGTGGCGAAATCCGCTGGGAGCTTGCCCCCATGGAAAACCTCAGCCAAATGGAAATCATCAAAGGCTCGTCAACAGTGCAATATGGCGCAGGCGCACTGAACGGGGTAATTCATTTGCGCACCGCATACCCCACCGAAACACCCGAAACACGCGTGCAGTTGTACACCGAACTGGTAGATGTTTCAAACAGAGTGCTGAAAAAAGATTGGCAGAACAAACCCGAATACGCATGGTGGAATCGCGATAAAAGCAGAACATTTTTTGAACGTCCGCAAGCCACCGGAGTTACCTTCATGCACAAGCGCAAATTCAATCAATTCGACTTTGTAATCAGCGGAAACCTCCACAACCAACAGTCGCACCTAAACGAAGAATACGATAACCGCGTTCGTTTCTCCTCAAAAGTTAAGTACACACCAAAGCAACTGAACGGCAGGCTGAGCATTGGGTTAAACGGAACTTTGATGTATCGCAAAAGCGGATTTCAGTTTTGGTGGCAGGATGTAAAAAATCCGTTTGTTTCAGCCGATGGTGTCAGCATTGACGAGCGCTTCCTTTATGTTTTCCTCGACCCCAGCATCAATTTTATTGATAAAAAACAAAACCAGCACCGCCTGCTCACACGCTGGTTTCACTTTGAAAATCCGGGCGATAAATCCTCGCCACGCGCACAGTTTGGTTTAGTAGATTACCAATTCAGGCACGACTTCGGCTCCATAGCAAAAATTATTGTTGGCGCCAGCAACCTGCACTTCAGCAACAAGGATGGAACCCTGGGCACCAACTCAGGCGATTTAGGCGGTGTTTACGTTGCAGCAGACATCAACCTTAAAAACGTAACCATCAATGCAGGCATTCGTGGCGAATACTTCAGGCTGAACGACCGTTTCAGCTTTGCGCTGCTGCGGTTCCAAAACGTGAAAACCAATGGCGACACCTCCAGAATAACCCTGCCGGTTGCGCGCCTCGGCATCAACTATCAATTCAGGAAGTTTAATTATTTGCGTGCATCCATTGCCACTGCCTATCGCTTTCCCAGCATTGCCGAGCGCTTTGTGAATTATGACTTAGGCAACCTCAGGGTGGTTGAAAATCAGGATGTGGTTCCCGAAACCGGCTACACTTTTGAAATTGGCTACAAGCGCAGTTTCACCATTGGCAACTGGCGCGGCTATGCCGATGCGGTGATGTTCTGGAACGAGTTTTCGCAGATGATTGAATTTCAAAACACCGACATTTTGGTAGTGCCCAAGCCGGGCGGAGGCTCCGAGCTGAAAGCCGTGTTTCAGTCGCGCAATGTAACCCGCGCCAGAATTTTCGGGTGGGAGTTCACCGTGGTGGGCGAAGGAACCATCGGTCCTGTTGATTTGGCTGCGCAAATCGGCTACACCTATGTTTATCCTTTAAGTTTAGAAGAACCCGGTGCGCAAAAAGACATTGGCTTCACCTTCGACCGCGCCTTTGGCACCTACTATCGTCCCGATTCCATCAACCGAACCATCATGCTGAAATACAGAAACCGCCATGTGTTTAAAGCCGATATTGACGCATTGATTTACAAGCACTACCGCATCGGCACCTCATTGCAGTATTACAGCTACATGGACAATGTGGATGTAATTTTTGAATTTGCCATTCCGGGTTTAGGCGATTACCGCAAAAACACACTCTACAAAGGCGATTTTATTTGGGATTTGCGCATGGGCTACGATGTTAGCGAAAACCTCTCCTTCAATTTTGTGGTCAAAAATGTATTGAATCGCTTCTACCAACTCCGCCCGGCTCGCCCAAATCAACCAAGGGCATTTAACTTTCAGGTTAACTTCAGGTTTTAGCGGATTCGTTTGGCTTTCTAAGAACTACAAACCAATTCACCAAATTTTAAGCCAAATATCCAACCCAAACTTTTGAGCAATCACCTCATTGCTTTTTTTACATAGCTTCACCTACAATATAGAACAATATGGTATCGACTATAACTGATACATTTGTGTTGATGAAAATGTAAACAATTGTTCCTTTAAGAATCTGTTATGATTTGTATCACGAAAAATTTGATAAGCTATTTTCGAGCTAATCAAGGAGGGTTTTGAAGTCCTAATGTAGTATTCCTGACAAAAACATAACGCTGTTGTAGCCGAAACACTTATACGATAAATCAAATTAGCTTCTGAGAGAGTCAAAGAAAAAATTAAACACATGAAACATCTATTTGCTACAATGCTTTGGCTTTCCTGCGTTACAGTCACGCAAGGACAAACACTTAACTCATTTACAATAAACGGCAAATGTGGCTATAAGGATAAGAATGATAAGGTTGTAGTACCTGCAAAGTATAAGTATTGCGAAGACTTTGTAGCAAATGTAGCAGCAGTAGGCATTGAGAATAAAGATGGCGATGACATGTATGCACTTATTAACCAAACAGGAAAAGAATTGACACCTTTTAAATACTCTGGAATAGAGGATTTAGACGAAGAAAATGGACTTTTTCTTTTTGCAATTACTAACCCGATCAATGAATACAAGCTAATTTATGGATTATTAAACAGCAGTGGCAGAGAGTTAACCCAAGCAAAGTATGACAATGTGAAGTCTTTTGATGAAAAAAGAGGATTATATACCTATACATTGAACGGAAATAACAAATTAGAAGGGCTTCTGAACAGATTAGGCAAAGAGTTAACATCGGCAAAGTATAAATCGATAGATCCTTTTCATGAAAAAAATGTAACGATGGCAAGCATAGACAGGATGGAATATACCCTCATTGACATTAATGGAAAAGAGTTAACCCCCTCATGTGATTATATTCACGAAGAATACGGACGTTTTACCGTTAAAACTATAGGTGGACAATCTGGCTTGTTGGATTTAAACGGTCGCGAACTCATACCCACTGTTTATGAGGATATCAATGATAGGGGTAATGTTGTTGTGTTTAAAAAAGGGGGCAAATTCGGTCTAATGAAACCTAACGGCTCCGTAGTTGTTCCGGCAATCTATGAACTCCTATCCCCAATTTATGACTATCAAAACAAAAGAGAAGACTTCCTTTATGTCATAAAACAAAACGGGTATTTTGGAGCAATAAACAATCTTGGTCAGGTGATAATACCAACAAAGTATGAGGACATTTTCAAAAGCGGTGGAATCGGTGATAACATGATTGCTGTAAAAAGAAGCGGCAAATGGGGATATTGTAATATACAAGGTAAAGAAATAATCTCGCCACAATACTTAGATGCAGACTTTTTCCAAGAAGGCTTGGCTAAAGTCAAAGCAAGTAGCAATGAACGCTATGGTTTTATTGATAAAAATGGTAGCATGGTGATTGCTGCAAAATACACCTTAGCTACTCACTTTGAAAACGGAACCGCCCACGTAGAAGAAGGCATCAACAAATGCTATAAAATTGATAAAAAGGGAAACATAGTGCGGGTATGCCCTTGCTTTTAACCTTTAGGTCATCTTTCTAAGTAAAATAAGTTTCTATTTTAAGCACGCCTAATCAGTAAGCTAAATTGCTCCACTAGAAAAAGAACAACAACGAAAAAAAAAACATGCAAAAGCAACTTTTAATAATCTTTTTGGCAAGTATTTCTCTCTTTTCCACTGCTCAAAAACAGCAAAAAATATTCTATAACTCCGATTGGAAGGTATGTAGCAAAGCAGATGCCACTTATTATCGTTTAGTAACACTTGACGAAAATGGTAATTCAATAGGCAAAGCCAAAAACTACTACATCACTGGTGAACTTCGTGGTGAATGTATGATGAAGTACCCTGACAAAAGAGACTTAGATAACTACATCAATTTCGGGCCAAGTGTGGCATATTACAAAAGTGGAAAGAAGCTCTTTGAGGGGAACATGGATAACGGAAAAAAAACAGGACAGTGGAAATCTTACCATGAAAACGGAAAAGTTCAAAGTGAGGAATACTATGAAAACGGAAAAGCAATTGGACAATGGAAATTCTATTTTGAAGATGGCAACTTAGAAAGTGAAGAAAACTATACAGAAGGAAAGAGAACCGGACGATGGATAGAGTATTTCAAGAACGGCAAGCTAAAAAGCGAGGGAAATTATTACAACGATTCTAAAACAGGACTTTGGAAATCATACCACGAAAACGGACAGTTATATAGTGAAGGGAATTATGAAAATGACAAGCCAACAGGACTCTGGAAAATATATGTTCATCCAAACGGCAGGCTAAGTAAAGAGCAAAATTTCTCAACAGGGCAAGGGCAATGGAAAGAATATGAATACTTTAATAATGGACAATTAAAAAGCGAAGCGAGTTACGCAATGATTGATAAGCTGAGGAAACCAACAGGACCAAGAAAAGAATACTTTGAAAGTGGACAGTTAAAAAGCGAAGGGAATTATACAAATGGAGAAAAAACAGGATATTGGAAACTGTACCACAAGAACGGAAAGATGATGATTGAAGGAGATTATGGTCAAGCTACACCTATCAATCGCAGCATTCAACTTAAAACACTGCATGAAAGTTACATCCCTGCATCCTTCCTGCTCACTACAGGCAAACCGGTTATCATGCTGTTTGTTTCTGGTGGCTACGGAACAAGATATGTAGAACAAACCATCCTACCTGCAGCAGACCAACTTAAAAAGAAGGGCATACAAACCGTTGTAATTGAAATTGGAAGCGACAGCAAAACACTCCGAGAGTGGCTTGATAAAAATAACATGCCTTTTGAACTCTACTTTAATGGTAGTGATTTATTATTTAAACACTTCACTAAAAAATGCCCTGCTGCAATTTTTGTAAACAGGAAAGGAAAAGTTGTAAAAATTGATGAAGCTGAATACGAAATGACCAAAAACTTCGATGAAAATCTTCAGTTGATTCTTACGCAATAGGAGTTTTAACCATAACGCCATATCCATAATCACCCCCCTTTGCAAAGGTTATCCCCTTCCTCATTGCAAAAACACAGCTTGCTCCATACATCCATACCCTCCAATTCCCAAATCCGCAATCGTTCATCCGGCTGTTCCACCCCTCTCCTTCGGAGAGGGGCAGGGGTGAGGTGGCTGTTCTCAATCCCACTTCTAAAATCTCAAATCCTTAATCCGGCTGTTCACCTCCAACATCCGTCATCCGTCCACGGCTATTCCCTCCCACCACTCACCTCCACCGCGTAATCCATAAATCCGTGTAATCAAAAACAAATAATCACTCATCACTCCCCCGGCTGTTTCTTGGCTCTTGGTTCTTGGTTCTTGGCTCTAAATGCTTACCACTCTATCCGCGTAATCAAAAACCTCCCACCACTCACCACTCACCTCCACCCCCCCAATCCGCGTAATCAAAAAATAATCACCCAATCGTAAACGTCACCTTCCACCCCCCGGTCATTGGCGAAATGCCC
>VFQQ010000278.1_pt1 | contig 117234 bp, 102 predicted proteins | sample 3512341 | NCBI WGS metagenome assembly VFQQ01 (sample SAMN10412373, study PRJNA504923) | tailings metagenome | isolation source: Relicate 2 Philex TSF1 revegetated site | place: Philippines: Tuba, Benguet | collected 2017-08-29 | reverse complement strand
ATGCCGAATGCCGAATGCCGAATGCCGAATGCCGAATGCCGAATGCCGAATGCCGCTCCTACGGGCACTCCGCCCCGGCGACGACCTGCGCGAGCGCGTCGATGTCGTCCTGGTCGACGTTGCCGTCGCCGTTGAAGTCCGGGTCGCTGGCCGAGCACGACGGATCGCCCGCGACGAGTTGCGCGAGGCACGCGATGTCGTCCTGATCGACATTGCCGTCGGCGTTGAAGTCGGGGTCGCACGCTGGCCCGGGCACGCCCGCCCACACGGCGAGGTCGTTGGGCGCGATCGCCCCGGTATCGAGGCGTTCGGTGCGGAGGATGATCTGCCCGTTGGGCTGGATGGCCGCGGAGAAGATGCCCCGGGGCGTGCCGTCGAAAGTCTCCTTGTCGGTGAAGAGCAGGAGGTCGAGCGGGCCGTTGGCCCCCGCGATGCGGAGGGTCTCCATGTCGCCCAGCGAGCCCTGGATCCCGACGTCGTAGACCTGGCCGACTTCGGTGAGCACGCCGTCGGTGTCCCGCGTGTGGAGGCGGATGGTGGAGTCCGTGCCGTGCCCGACGTAGACGAACTGACCGTTGGGCGAGACCACGCACTCTTTGGGAGAGGTGCCGGAACTGATCCACGGGGCGCCGGGGATGGGCGCGAGCGCGCCGGTGGTGACGTCGAGCGTGAGCCCGCCGATGCGATACGGGGTGGCGGCACCGCCCCCGATGTAGACCATCGAGTGGTCGGGCGTCAGGCCCATGCCCAGGGCGTAGGTCGTGAGCGTGGGGAACGAGCCGAGTTCGGTGAGGGTGCGCGCGACGTGGTCGACGCGGAAGACGCGGAGTTGCCCGCCCCCGCCCAGGGGCGAGTCGTTGACGAGGAGGAGGCGGCCCTGATCGGCGACGGCGAGGCGCGTGGCGAACGAGCCCGCCGGGGCGCGGTGGACCTCGGTGAGCCCGACGGGGCTCTCGCTGAAGGCGTAGAGGATGACCTCGTTCGTGCCGCTGGTGCGGGTGCGGGTGGCGACGACGAGCGAGTCGCTGAGCCACTCGACGTCGAGGGGCGAGTCTGGGGTTGATGCGTTGGCGGCGAGGCTGAGGGTCGCGTCCTCGTGCACGCGGAGAATCGAGAGGCGCTCGGTGATGGTGTTCGCGGTGGTGTGCGACGTGATGAGGTAGCGCCCGTTGGGGCTGAGAGTGATCGCGTAGGCGTTGGTGCCCGGGTCGGATTGCCCGCTGGGCACCTGGGCGGTGACGAAGTCCTGCACGAAGGTGAGCGACCCGTCGGGGTTGATGCGGAGCGACGAGACGCTGCCCCGGAGGTTGCCGTTGTTGGCGACGAAGACCGCCGGGCTGGTGGATTGCGCGAGGGCGCCGCCCGCGAGCGCGAAGAGTGTTGCCGCCGCCGTCAGGATCGAAGTGCGCATGTCGGACTCCCCCGTGAATCGCGGGTCGGCGCGGGGGGAGGAACCGTGGCCCCGGGCGTCGTCCCGGCGAGTGCCTGGAATGTTACGGGCAGGGCGCCCCGCCGACGACCTGGGACAGGGCCGCGATGTCGTCCTGGTCGACGTTGCCGTCGCCGTTGAAATCGGGGTCGTTGGAGGAGCAGGTCGGATCGCCCGCGACGATCTGGGCGAGACAGGCGATGTCGTCCTGGTCGACGTTGCCGTCGCCGTTGAAGTCGCCGTCGCACTCGCACTCGTCGGGGATGCCGTTCGAGTTCGCGTCGAGGCTGGTGCCCGAGGCGATGTCGCACGAGTCGGCGATGCCGTTCCCGTTGCAGTCGCTGGGGTCGCGTGCGACGATCTTGAACACGGCCCCGTTGGTGCGGTTCGTGATGTAGAGTTCGCCCATGGCGTCCTCGCCGAAGGTCGCGATGTTCGCGATGACCGGCGTGCCGGTGACGGCCAGTTCGCTCGTGCGGTTCGCCGCGTTCACGACCGTCGTGCCGCTGAGCCCGAACGACCAGACCTGCGGCGTGCAGAAGTCGGCGAAGATGTAGTTCCCCTGGAAGCAGGGGATCGCCGACCCGCGATAGACGTACCCGCCCGTGATCGAGCAGCCCGTCATCGTGATGGGCCCGGCGCTCCCCGAGTGACGGTACTCGGCGATGGGCAGCGTCAGCGTGCCGGCGTTGCAGGTGCAGCCCGAGAGGCTCGTGCAGCGCGTGCCCTCCATGCAGCGCCAGCCGAAGTTGCGACCGGAGAGCGTGCCCGCGGGGACGAAGTTGATCTCCTCGCGCTGGTCCTGGCCGACGTCGGCGATCCAGAAGTCGCCGGTCGCGCGATCGAACGCGCAGCGCCAGGGGTTCCGCAGGCCGTGGGCGAAGATCTCCGCCTGCGCGCCCGCCACGCCGACGTAGGGGTTGTTCGCGGGGACGACGTAGTGCCGGTCGGGGTCGGCGGGGAAGCCGTCGTCGTCGGCGTTGCCGGGGATGTTGTCGGGCCCGTCGACGTCGATGCGGAGGATCTTGCCGAGCAGGTTGGTGAGGCTCTGGGCGTTGCCCCCGGCGACGTGCGGGAAGGCGCTGGGCGGGTTGGGCGAGGTGCAGGTGACGTCGTTGAAGCACCCGCCGTCGCCCGTGGCGATGTACAGGTGCCCGTCGGGGCCGAAGTCCATCCACCCGCCGTTGTGGTTCGCGTCGGGCTGGGGAATGCGCAGGACGATCTGGCGGCTCGCGGGATCGGCGGTGAGCGCGTTGGGGTTGCCGCCGGTGGCGCGGTAGCGGGCGATCACCGTGGACCCCGCGCTGACGCCCGACACGGGCGGCTCGGTGTAGTTCACGTAGAAGTACCCGTTCTGCATGAAGTCCGGGTGGAAGGCCAGGCCCAGCAGGCCCTGTTCGCTGCCGGTGCTCAGCGGGCTGATGGAGAGGTAGGGCGTGGTGTTCAGCGTGCCCGAGGTGAGGTTGTAGATGCGGATGCGACCGGTGCTCGCGACGCGCTGCTCGATGATGAAGATGCGCCCCGTGTCCCCCGCCGGGGCGGTCACGTAGATCGGGAGCGTCAGGCCGGTGATGATCCGCTCGGCCCGCAGGATCGGCTGGGCGTCGGCCCGCTCGCACAGGATGCCGCCCGCCAGAGCCAGACCCGCCGCCACCATCGTCGCGTTCGCGATGCGCATGATCGTCGTCTCCTCGAAGTTCTCGGACGCAGCCACCCGGGCCCGCGTCGCGGATGCAGTGTCGCCGACTCCGGCGTGGCGTCAAGGGTGCGCGCCCCGAGTTTGCGCGCACTTTCACGCCCATCGACACGCCGCGGGCCGGTCTGTACGGGTTCTCTTGGGGGGCGGTTCCCTCAACGGGCGGGATCCACGCCTCCGACCTGCACAACCCGGTAGGAACCCTCGCCGTCCCCGTGCGCCGCCGCGATGGCGTGCAGGAGTCCCGTGGGGTCGTCGGCGACGAACTGGACGGCCTTGATGACGGTGGGGCGCTGGCCGGTGCGCGGGTCGATCGGGTTCAGCCGGTTCAGGGCCGCCAACGTCGCCTCGGTCCCGTCGCCCCACTGCGCGTTGCCCGAGCGCGGGATGCTCGTGGTGAGCAGGAACACGAGGTCCGGTCGCAGCGCGAGGGCGGCCTCGAGCCCCGCGAGCGGGTACGACGATCCGCTGGGATCGATCGCGCTGAGCCACGCACCCGCGCGATCACGCGCGGAGGCCGAGGCGTCGAGGAACTCGCGCGACGCGTCGAGGCGCAGCACCTCGTCGCGCGTGCCCCCGGGCGGGCGCCGGTACGCGATGATCTGGAACGACTGGCGGGGTTCGAGGCGCGCGAGCGAGCGCGCCAGTTCACCCCGCAGCAGGCGGAACGTCGGCACCATCGCCGCCGACGCGTCGATCACGTACACGATGCGCCCCGCGCGCACGCCCTCGACACCCGCGAACGACGCGACCATCTCCTGCGCCGGCGGTGGTGGGGGTGCGGATGGGGGGGGGTCGGGCGCGCGAACAACCGGGCGCACCGGCGGGGGCTCGGGCGCGGGGTCGGGCAGCCGCACCGTCGCGTCGGTGATGACCGGCGTAACAACGCGCACAGGCTCGGGTTGCGCGGGCTCGGGCTCCGCCGGCTCGGAGGGCTGCGGTTCCGGCGCGGGAGGCTCGTCGGGCGGGGGCTGCGGCGGAGGTGCCGGATCGGCCGTCGCGGGTTCGCGGAGCGTCAGCGTCGTGGCCGGGGCGTCGGTCAGTCGTTCGGTGCGCCGTGCCGGCGCGTCGTCGAAGACCGTGATGCTCGCGACGGCGACGAGCAGCACGACGTGCAGGCACGCCGAGGCGATGATCGCCACGCTCCGCGCCCGCCATCGGCCGTGGCTGCCTTCACGCGCCATGAGACATCCTATGAAGTCATCGAGCGGTGTGGGCGGGAGCGCGGGCTACGCCGCGGGCTTCGGGGCGGGCTTGGGCGCGGGCGGGGCGGAACGCATGGCGTTGTCGAGCGACAGCGCGCCCGACCCGAGCAGCACGATGGCCAGGGCGCACGCCAGCAGCGCGAACTGCCAGAGCAGCGTCACATACCCGTCGGGCGCGAGCGCCACGCTGTACAGGTCCGGTCGCGACGGGAGCACCCCGAGCACGGCCTTGCCCGACTGCATCGCCGGGCCGATCTCCGTGAGCCACATCGCGCCGAGCATCGTCCCGCCGATGCCCAGGGCCGCCAATCGAGTCAGCAGCCCCAGCAGCAGCATGCCCCCGCCGGCGAGTTCGGTGATGGCGACGGCCCAAGCCAGGTACACGGGCATGCGCCCGCCCGCGGCGAAGGCGGGCCACAGCGCCATCGGCGTCGAGCCGTCCTCGCGCGGAGGCGGGTTGGCGGCCTGATGGAGCATCAGCGCGATGCCGTTCACGCGGCGCGTACGCACGGGGCTGGGAAAGTCCGCCGCGGTGTAGTCGGTCGAGGCGAAGACGGGGCGGATGCGCCCCGAGCCCGGCTCGGCGGGGGGCAGTGGCTCGCGCGGGACGGGGCGGGCGTCCGGGGTCGTGCCGCTCGGCGCCGGAACGCCACCGGGGGGCACGACCGTCGGCGGAGTGACCTCCGGCGGCGTGCTCGGGGCACGTTCCAGCGCGCCCCAGTTCGCCAGTCGGGCGGCCCGGGCGCCGCTGACCTCGAACTCCGCGAAGAGTTTGCCCATGCCCGCCCAGAGGAATGTGACGCCCAAGGCAAGCCGGAGCAGCAACGGGGCGAGCGACTGTGAGCGAGAGAGGGACGGCACGGGCACTCCTTCGGCGTAGGGCCGGGTCGGTTTCGAGGCGGGTAGAACCCCAGTACGTCGGCACACGCCCCGCGTTCGCCGTAGTTTCCGCGGTTTCCACGAGAGCACGGGCGATAGGATGAGTGATTCGCGGGCGTGGCGAAACTGGCAGACGCACGGGATTTAGGTTCCCGTGGCCGCAAGGCCGTGCAGGTTCAAGTCCTGTCGCCCGCATGTGGATGATGGCACCCGGCAACGGGTAACGGGCAACGGGCAACGCGCACCGGGCATTGGGCATCGGGCATTGGGCAACAGGACATTGCGGGTTGGGGGTTGCGCCACGTTCGCGGCGAGGGCGCCGCTCATCGTGGGCATTCGTGTGCGGGCCCTCATGCGTCTGTACGACAAATCGCCCCGGGCGCGAGCCCCGGGGCGTGTGTGTTCCTGCTCTCCGAAGCCCAGTGCCCAGTGCCCAGTGCCCAGTGCCCAGTGCCTTCCCTACGGACACGCCGCCCCGGCGACGACCTGCGCCAGCGCGTCGATGTCGTCCTGATCGACGTTGCCGTCGCCGTTGAAGTCCGGGTCAAAGCCCGAGCACGCGGGGTCGCCCGCGACGACCTGCGCGAGACACGCGATGTCGTCCTGGTCGACGTTGCCGTCGCCGTTGAAGTCCGGGTCGCAGGTCGGCCCGGGCAGGATGGGTGTGAGAACCCACAGGAAGTTGCAGAATGTCAGGCTGCCCTGGTTTGAGAGAAAGATGCGCCCGGTCGCGGGATCGATGGCGCCGGATTCGAGGCGCAGCCCGCGCGGGCAGCCGGTCACGTCGAGGCGTGGCGTGCCGAACGGCGTGCCGTCCAGCGTCAGGAGTTCCGTCGCGAGGACGTTCCCGTCCACGTCGAGGAGCTGGAGCGCGGGGAAGCGGTCGTCGAAAATCACCAGCACCAAGCCCTCCGGGCGGCGGACGCTCGCGGGCAGCCGGTCCGAGTCGGGCGTGTAGGCCAGGCCCTTCGCGACGGAGCCGAACGGCCCGACCTGCGCCGAGCCCAGGAACGCCCCGCTGATCGCGCTGTAGCGTTCGATGCTGATGGTGTCCTGGTTGGTCACGAAGAACTCGCCGCCGCGCACGGGGACGTACGTGATGTCCTCGGCGTTGGTGTTCTGTGCGCTGATGTTCATGGCGCAGGTGGCGGGGGTGACGAGGCACCCCGAGCCCACGGGGAACTCGAGTTGATCGCCCTCGGTCCCGGGCTGGTAACTGAAGCCATACAGCAACCCGTCGCCGTTGAGGGCAACGATGTTCCCCCCACCGGCGTGCCCGGCGCCGGTGTTGATGGTGATGCCGGTGGGGTTCATGTCGTAGCCGACGGCGACGATGCTCTGGGCGAGGATGGTGCGGTAGCCGGCGATGCCGACGATCGCGCCGTTTACTTCCTCGAGTTCGATCTCGATGATCCAGTTGGGGGGCATGCCGAAGCCGATGTCGTCGATGTCGTCGGCGCTCATCAGGAGTTTGTTGTTGCCGGCCCAGATGAGCCCCTCGGACTCGATGAACGGCACGGGCGGGTCGTTCGGGAAGGGAATGTTCGGGAGTTGCACGCTCTCGGAGTAGTTCAGGCGGGTGACCTGGTACTCCTGGCCGAAGAGCGTGATGATGGGCTGGGCCGAGGCGACCCCGGCGAGTGCGGCCAAGGCGACAGCGCCGAACAGAGCGGTACGCATGATCTCTCTCCTTGCGGAACGGGGTGAACCCGGCACGCGCCGGGCGATCTCTCACAGACGGACGGTTACCAGTTCAGGCCGCTCATGGTGAGCCAGCCGCCGTACACCTGCCCCTCGATGTCGTCGTAGACCTGGACGGACCAGCCGTTGGGGAGGGTCTGGGGCGTCGAGCCGAAGAGCCCGTCGCGCTTCCCATAGTCGTTCACGAGGCGAACCGACGCATCAGCAAAGGCGATATTGGCGAGGATGCGGTCATGGCGGATCTGGCCGGTGGTGATCTTCGCGCCCTGCCCATGCGCGACGCCGAAGTCCAGGTAACTCTGGCGTCCGCTCACGGTCCCGCCCTCGGGGGCGCGGGCGCTCGTCGGCCCGTCGGTCACGGATTTGGCGCCGGTGTAGCGCACGCCGTCGATCACGAGGGTGTTGTTGCTGTCGAGTTCCTCGGCCTTGGTGTCGCCGAGCATGGGGATCAGCGAGAGCGTGGCGAAGGCGACGGCCGAGTCGCGCAGCGGGCCCTTGGTGAAGCGACGGTCCTTGCTCTCGGCCAGGAGCGCGCGGGTCTTTGGATCGGTGTAGGCCATATACCACGACTGCGTGTAGTTCGTGTTGTACCCGCGCCGGATCAGGTCCTGCTGTTCTTCCTCGCCGATCTGCCGCCACGTGCCCGGCCCGCGGACCTTGACCTCGTTCCAGACCTCGGACCCCCGCGCGGGCGAGGTGGGGCAGAGCATCATTCCGGGCAGGCCGTAGCCCCCGTTGACCATGTCGGCGACCCAGCCGGCCTCGTCGAGCGGGCCGTGGCTGCGGTACAGGCGGTTGTCCCACCCGCCGCTGCTGCAAGTGCCCTTATGGTCGTTGGCGTAGCCGGCGCTCGCGGTGACCATCTGGCGCAGGTTGGCGCCGCACTTGGTCGTGCGGGCGCTGTCGCGGGCCTTGCCCAGCGACGGCAGCAGGATGCCGATGAGCAGCGCGATGATTGCGATGACGACCAACAGTTCGATGAGCGTGAACGCAGTTCGGGTGGGGAGAGATTGCACACGCGTCATGGAGTGATTATCATGACGCAACTGCGCCGAGTCGTCCCTCGAAGCATCAGGTTTGTGTGAAGAACGCGCATAGGGAGTTCGCCATGATCGTCGGTGTGATGTTGTGGTTTGCCGCAGCGTGCGGCGCCTCGTCGGTCGTGCCACCTGTGCCCGTCCCGTGCGTGGCCCAGACCGAGCCCATCCAGTTTCAGGGCGACGCCGCCGACGATCCGGCGATCTGGGTCCACCCGCACGACCCCGCCAAGAGCCTCATCATCGGCACCAACAAGAAGGCCGGGCTCCTGGTCTACGACCTCGACGGGCGCCTCGTGCAGGCGATCTCCGACGGACGCATGAACAACGTCGACGTCGTGCAGGTCTCGGGGCGCGACGCCGTCATCCTCGCGTCCAACCGCATCGACCAGACCATCGCCATCTTCCGCGCCGATCCCGCTACGGGTCGACTCTTGCGTGCCACGGGCGGACGCGTTCCCACCGGGCTCGACGAGGTCTACGGCCTGTGCGCGTACATCGATCCTCAATCCGCCGAGATCGTCTGCGTTGTCGGGAGCAAGAACGGCGTCGTGAAGTTCTTCGAACTCCGTGAGCAGGTCGACGGTTCGTTCGATTCCCGCGTACTGCGCGAGTTCGCCGTGGGCGGACAGGTCGAGGGCATGGTCGTGGACACTGTCCACGGCTGGCTCTACGTCGGCGAGGAAACCGTCGGCCTCTGGCGCTACCCGCTCGACCCGACACACGAGCCCATGCGCCAACTCGTCGACGTGGTTCGGCATGAAGGGCCCGGCATCACGGGCCATCTCGCGGCCGACGTCGAGGGCGTCACGATCTACGACACCGGCGGCGGCAAGGGCTGGATCGTCGTCTCCTGTCAGGGCGAGAACCGCTTCGCCTTCTACGACCGGGTCGATCTCACCTACCGCGGGTCGATCACGCTCTCGATCACGGGCCAGGACGGGAAGGTCGATCACGTCACCGAGACCGACGGCATCCACGCCCACGCGGGCCCGCTCGGGCCGCGGTTCCCCGCGGGCGTGCTCATCGTGCAGGACGGGAATGACGGTGATCGCCAGAACTTCAAGATCGTCGACTGGCGCGAGATTGATCGCGCGCTGGGCCTGACGCGCGCCGGCTCAACTCCGTCCACGAAGTAAATATTGCGCGTTCTTGACGCGACCTTAGCAACGATCTTCTCCGGCGATGTCATACTTGGTGCCCTCGATGTGCGAGGGGCGCAATCTCGGTGGCGATGTCTGTCACCGGCTTTGACGCGATGCACCAAGACTTTGACCCAAACGGAGGAGAGCGATGAAGACTCGTTTTGCCGGCGTGTCCCTCGGCCTGTGCGCGGCCCTGCCCGCATTCGCGGGGACGGTGATCTCGACGGGCTCGCTGCCCATGTACGGCGCGAACTACAACGTCACGTCGTGGCGCATTTCGGGTGACGCGGGACCGAACTCCATCAACTTCGGTGCCGAGGGCATGACGTTCTTCAACGGCACCCTCTACGTCTCGCACGATCACAACGCGGACCGCGCCGCGGGAAATCTGGTGCTCTACACCCCCGGCCCGACCGGCAACCTCTCCGCGCCCACGACCATCCTCTTCGGCAATGGCCCCGCCGGGCTCTGGGGCCCCGAGGGGATCACCATCAACGATTCGGGCCAGGGCTACGGCTCGTGGACCAGCGGCGCGGTCCGCCTCGCCTCGCTCGACACCCGCGGCGCGGGCGCCTTCGGCGTCTTCAACACCGGCGCCCCCGGCTCGAACCTCGCCGACACCATCTCCCCTACCCCCGTCTCGCTCGACGACCTCGCCTGGGCAGGGTCCATCAGCATGTTCGCCGGCATCGAGCAGGGCCCCGTCGGCACGGCCTTCCTCCGCATGTTCGACCGCGACACCATGGCCCTCCAGTCCTTCAACGCGCAAGTCATCGACGGCGCGAAGGGGCTCGCCGTCGTCAGCGGCTCGTTCGCCGCGTCGCTCACCGGACAGTCCGTCTCCACCGCCCAGGCCTTCCTCGTCGTCAGCGAGTTCGACGGATTCGCCTTCTACGACACCAACGGCGCCGCCATCGGCCCCGCGCTGTTTTTCAACGGCTACGCCCCGATCACCGAACTGGAGTCCGTCGCCGTCGACGAGGCCAACAACCTGATCTTCCTGGGCGACGAGGCCGGACGCGCCATCCACGTCGTGGCCGTCCCCGCCCCGGGCGCGGGCGTGCTCGTGGGCCTGGCTTCGCTGCTGGCCCTCCGCCGCCGTCGCTGAACCTGACCCCTCCCGTCGTGTGCGCCCATTGGTCGCACGCGGCGTGACACAATCGAGTCATCGCAAGGGCCGGCCCATCCGTTCGGGCCGGCCCGTTGCACGCGCTGCACGCACACGAACGCCCCGGCCGCAATCCCCGGGACGTTCGTGTTCATGCTTTCCGATGCCGAATGCCCAATGCCGAATGCCCAATGCCTTCCCTACGGACACTCCGCCCCGGCGACGACCTGCGCCAGCGCGTCGATGTCGTCCTGATCGACGTTGCCGTCGCCGTTGAAGTCCGGGTCAAAGCCCGAGCACGCGGGGTCGCCCGCGACGACCTGCGCGAGACACGCGATGTCGTCCTGGTCGACGTTGCCGTCGGCGTTGAAGTCGGGGTCGCACGGCGCCGCCCGCTCCAGCCTGTAGGCCACGGCCCAACTCCCCACGCCCGCGGGCGTCCAGATCACGCCCGGGGGCATCGCGTACACCACGCCTACACCCGTCGCGTCGTCGAACGAGGCCCCAAAGAAGGCGTTTTCCATGTCGTTTGCCAGTGGTCCATCCCGCAGCATCGCGTTGATCGTTGTCCCGCCCCGAGCCGCGTCCCAGACAAACGCACGCTGCGCCGCGATCCCCGCGTCGTCGTACTCCAGGTAATAGCCTGTCACAACGCCATCGTCCGTGGCGCCCAAGGGCAGCGCCAGGGCGTCGTTCTGCGCCGAGGTGGAGAAGACCAGTTCCTGCTGCACGCCCGTCCGCACGTCGTACACCCAGATCGTCCGACCGTTGGTGATGTCCGCGTCAACGCGACCGTTGTACCGATACGACACGCCGTACACGATGCCGCCGTCGGTCCAGCCGTACAACTCATTGCGCCGAAATCCTGCGGGGTCGGTGTGCAGTTCGTCCGTCAGCCCAAGGCGAATCGTGCGGCCCTGCGGCTCGGCAGTTGTCGGGGGCGTCCACACCCACACCGACTGCCCGCTCCGGGTCGATGTGCCGCTGTAGCGTCCCGCGATTCCGACAACCGCTCCGCCCGCGACCTCAGCAACAGGCACGCTGTCGCGCTGACCTTCGGACCCGGTATGCTCGGCGTCGGCGAGCCCGATGTCGAGCAGCCCATCACCGGGCGTCCACCGCCACGCGGTGCGCCCTTCGGGAAACCCGAACGCCGCGTTGTAGCGTGCCGAGTACCCCAGCACCCGCAGCCCGCCCGCGCCGGGCAGCACCGTCGGCTCGCTCCGCTGCTCGCCCGAGGGGGATGTATGCACCGAGTCGATGAAGCCGAGCCGCACGGGTGTGCTGGCCCCGGCCGCGAGCACCCACGCGTCACGGCCGGGCTGCGCGCCAGGCACGAAACTCCATGACGCGCCGATGACGTCGCCGTCCGCCGATGGCGGAAGCACGTACGTGTACTGGAGATTGGTCCCCTGCTCGATGTACCGCGCCCCCTCCAGACCCACGCGGCGCGTCCCTGCCTCGCTGCTCCACACCCACGCCGATTGCCCCGCAAGGAACGGACTCGACGTGTCGAATCGCCACGAAACGCCGACGACCACGCCCATGCTGTTCATGCCGCGAGGCTGGTGGAGTTCGAACCCGTCCAACCCGCGGGTGTGTACCTCGTCGATCAGGCCGATCAGCATCGCCCCGTCCTCGGGATCGTCAATCCACGCGCTCGATGGGGGCGGCTCGACGCCCGGCGTCGCGTCGTAGCGGCGTGAGTACCCCACGACCCGCCCGGCGTCATCAAACTCCACCGGCTGCGAATACTCCTCGCCCAGCGGCCCCGTGAACGCCCCGCCCCACACGCCCAGCCGTCGCTGCCCCGACGAAGGCCCCCAGATCCACGCCGTGCGGCCCGTCGGTTCGAACCCGTCGAACCGCGCCGAGTAGCCGATTACCTGCCCGGCGAGGTCATCGCCGCCCTGCGACCCGCGACCTTGCCCACGGTTCCACCGACGGCGCTGTCTTGCCGCCCGTCCGCCCCGGTGTGCACGCTGTCGAAGTACCCCAAGCGCGTCCGCGGGAGCGCCCGCCCCTGCGCCCACGTCGTGGTGCCCTGATACTCATCACCGAGATATCGCTCCGAGGCCCCGGCGACCAGCCCGCCGAGTTCAGTCCGCTCGGCGTACACCGCGGACTGCTGCTGGCCATCGGCGCGGGTGTGAATCGCGTCAAAGTACCCGAGTCGCACCGCGTTCCATGAGCCGGGGTTCCACTGGGCTGCTGCGGGCGAGCAGCAGCACGCCGCGACGATCCACGCGACCGTGATCCGAGAGCCGACACGCGAGTCAGGTTGAATGCATGAAACCACCGGGCGATCTCCAGCGTCTCCGGTTGCGCACGACGACACCGCGCGCATCCCCGGATGTCACGATCCCCTACGCTGGGCGAGCGCAGAAAGATGCACAACGCGGACTCGCATGCACACGATTTCACATGAACGAAAATTATCGAGGTGCGTCGGGCGCCGCTACTTCTTCGGCGTCCACGAACTCTTGAACGCCTTGATCGCCGACTCGAGCTTCTTCTCGAGGTCGCCGTCCAGCGCCCGCTTCGCGTTGATCTCATCCCACAGCGGCTTGCCCACGCCCTTGAAGTAGTCCAGCAGCCCGCTCTCGAACTCGCGGACGTTCGCCACGGCGATGTCGTCCATGAAGCCCTTCGAGCCGGCGAAGATCGAGATCACCTGGTCGACGATGTGGAAGGGCGTGTACTGCCCCTGCTTGAGCAGTTCCACCATCCGCCGCCCGCGGTCCAGCTGGCGCTGGGTCGCCTTGTCGAGCTCGGTGCCCAGCTGGGCGAAGGCCTCGAGCTCGCGGGCCGCGGCGAGGTCCAGGCGCAGCGAGCCGGCGATCTTCTTCATGGCCTTGACCTGGGCGTTGCCGCCGACGCGCGACACCGAGATGCCGACGTTGATGGCGGGGCGCACGCCGCTGAAGAACAGCTCGGGCTCGAGGTAGATCTGCCCGTCGGTGATCGAGATCACGTTCGTGGGAATGTACGCCGACACGTCGCCTTCCTGCGTCTCGATGACCGGCAGGGCCGTCAGCGAGCCGGCGCCGTTCTCGTTGCTCAGCTTCGTCGCACGCTCCAGCAGGCGGCTGTGGAGATAGAACACGTCGCCCGGGAACGCCTCGCGACCCGGCGGACGCCGGAGCAGCAGCGACAACTGGCGGTACGCGACGGCCTGCTTCGACAAGTCGTCGTAGATGCACAGGGCGTGCTTGGGCGTCTTCCCGTCCTTCCCGTGCCACATGAAGTACTCGCCCATCGCGCAGCCCGAGTAGGGGGCGATGTACTGCATCGGCGCGGGGGCCGAACTGGCCGCGTTCACCACGATCGTGTAGTCCATCGCGCCGTTCGCGCGAAGGGTCTCGACCACGCCCGCGACCGTCGATTCCTTCTGACCCACCGCGACATAGATGCACACCACCGCGTCGGGCGTGCCCCAGTACTGCTTCTGGTTGATGATCGTGTCCAGCGCGACCGCCGTCTTGCCCGTCTTGCGGTCGCCGATGATCAGTTCACGCTGCCCGCGCCCGATCGGGATCATCGCGTCCACGGCCTTGATGCCCGTTTGCAGGGGCTCGTGCACCGGCTGACGCTCGGCGATCCCCGGCGCGATGATGTCCACCTTCCGGTACGCCGACGCCTGGATCGGGCCCTTGTCGTCCATGGGCCGCCCGAGCGGGTCCACCACGCGACCGAGAAGCGCCTCGCCGACGGGCACCTCGAGCAGGCGCCCGGTCGACTTCACCATGTCCCCCTCCTTCACGGAGAGGTAGTCGCCGTAGATCACCGCGCCGACCGTGTCGAGTTCCAGGTTGAACACCTGGCCCATCACCGCGCCGTCGCTCGTCTGGAACTCCAGCAGTTCGCCGGCCATGGCCTTGGCGAGCCCGTAGATGCGGGCGATGCCGTCGCCGACCTCGACCACCCGACCGACCTCGGAGACTTCCAGGTCGGCCCCGAAGTTCGTGATCTCGTTCTTGATAACCGTCGCGATCTCGTCGGCTCGAATCTTCACGGGTAGGTCCTCGCTGTCTCCCGGCCGGGCCCCGGCGGGAAGGGGGGAACGATAGACGCCCGCGCCGGGAGAGTCACCCCGCTGACACAGGTTCCACTGTCGGGAAGGGCTCTGTCAGGGTGACGGGTCGGTCAGGGTGACGGGCGGGGTGGGCCGGTGCTTGTCGGTTCGCGCCGGGTGATGGTGAACCGGACGACGCGATTGGGCGTCTCGAACCGCAGAGCCGTGGGGTAGACGGAGAAAATGGCTTCCTTCGAGGTGATCCCCCGCTCCAGTTCGTCGAACGAGAGGGGCACCAGCGCGACTACCTGGATGGTGCGCTCCTCGATCTGGCGGATGAGGTCGGCGGGGCCCGAGACAGTGACGTCGAGCAGCGACTGGTCGGACTCGGGCACGACCACGTCGAACGCCCCGTACTCCGCCGGGGCGACGCGGATGTGCACGGGCACGCTGGGCAGGCGGATCGACGCCGTGCGGCTGCGGACGGTCAGACTGACGTCGGCCGAGGCGGGCGCGAGCACCGCGCGCGTCGACCCCTTCAGTTCCTCGGGGAGTTCGAGGCGCACGCCCGGGATGGTCTCGCGCCGCCCGGGCACGAGGCGCGACCACGTGCGATCATCGATGCGGAGCACCGCGGCGGACTGGTCGCCCAGCCGGGCCGCCTCGCGGGTTGGCGCGGTGACGCGCACCGCCCGGGGCGTGGCTTCGGGCTGACCCTCCAGGTCCCCCTCGGGGTAGATCACGCGGATCGGAACCTCGCGGGAGACGAGATCATCGATGAGGACCCACGCGGCCTCGGGCTCCATCCGGCGGATGGTGACGCCCCGCGCTCCGAACTGCGGGAAGTTGCGGATGACGGTCCGCAGCGGGAGCGAGAACTCGCCCCGCGAGGCGCCGACGCCCTCGCTCGCGGGCGTGATGCGGACGGGCCCGCCCCGGACCAGTCGCTCGACGCCGTCGATCGCGCCCGCCGTCCCCTCGACGGTCATGGCGACGCGCAGGATCGTCCCCGGGGGGCGGACGGTCCCCGGCCCGCCGGGGGTGGGCGAAGGATCGACCAGGTCGATCACGCGCTCGGACCCGCGGTCGGCGTCGAAGATCAGTTCGATGGTGACGTCCTGACGCCGGAGGCTCTCGGCCTCGGCGAAGACCCAGATGAGGATCGCGAGGATCGTCGCCGCGATGATGGATTCGGCGTGCCGGGCCATCTAGGTGCTCCGTGCGTCGGCGACCGCGCGCTCGTCGCGATCGAGGGGGTGCGCGTCGGGATCATCGTGGGGGTGGTCGTCGGGATGGTCCGCGCTCTGGGGCGGGCCTCGGTGCGGGCCCCGGGTCAGGCGCTTCAGCAGTTCCTCGCGCAGTTGGGGCGGGGTGAAGGGGCCTTCGAGCCGGCCGCGCTCCGCGATGCGGATCATCCCCGTCTCCTCGCTCACGACCACCGCGATCGCGTCGGCCTCCTTCGAGACGCCCACCGCCGCCCGGTGGCGCGAGCCCAGGGACGCGTCGCGCATTTCCTCGGCCTCGGCGAGGGGCAACTGCACCCCCGCCGCGTGCACCGTCCGCCCGCGGACGATCACCGCCAGGTCGTGCAGCGCCGAACCCGGAAAGAAAATGGACTGCAGCAAACGCGCCGAGAGTTCCGCCCTCAGCACCGTCCCGCCCTCGACGATCCCCGCGAGCGGGGTGTTCCGCTCCAGCACGATGATCGCGCCGAACTTCGAACGCGACAGGTACGTCGCCGCCGTCACGATCTCCCCCGCGACGTACTGCACGTCCTTGGGCGTGCCCTTCAGGAAGGGCGTCTCGCCCAGCCGCACCAGCGCCCGGCGCAACTCGGGCTGGAAGATCACGATGAGCGCGATCGCCGCCAGCGCGAGGAACTTGTCGTACAGGAACCCCAGGCGCTGGAAGGCCTCGGCCCCGCCCAGCACGCGCGACGTGATCGTGATCGCGATGAGCAGCAGCAGCAGCCCCTTGAGCGCGCCCGCCGCACGCGTGCCCTGCACGAACCGGATCACCACGAACACGACGAGCCAGATCAGCGCGAGTTCAACCAGGACCTCGACCGGGGCGTAGTTCCCCAGCCGGTCGAGCAGCGCCTGGAATCGGTCCGCCAGTGTCACGCGTCGGGCTCCTTCGCGGAGGAGTCTACCCGCCACCCCGCGGGCCCGGGCGGTACCATCGCGCGTGCCCTACAAGATTCTCGAGGTCGCCCCCACCCCGAACCCCGACGCCCTGAAGTTCGTCCTCGACCGCTCGCCCGCCCCGCGCGTGCCCCGGTCGCTCCGCTCCGCCGCCGAGGCCCGGGGCGACCCTGTCGGCGAGCCGTTGCTCGCGGTTCCCGGCGTCGCGCACGTCCTCATCCACGACGGGTGGATCACCGTCTCGCGCGCGCCCGGCGCCCCGTGGGACGCCATCCGCAAGGGCGTCGCGAAGGCCCTCGCCGACGCCCCCGACCCCGCGCCGACCACGGGCCCCGGGGCATGACCTCTCCCGACGTGCCGCTCGCGCGCGTCGTGCCGGCGCTGCGCCGCTGGTTCGCCCGCGCGAAGCGCGACCTTCCCTGGCGGCGCCTCGACCCCCGCACCGGACGCCGCAACCCCTACCACGTCCTCGTCAGCGAGATCATGCTCCAGCAGACCCAGGTGTCCCGCGTCGAGCCCGCGTTCCGCGCGTTCGTGCGCCGGTTCCCGGGCGTCCGCGCCCTCGCCCGCGCCCACCCCGACGACGTGCGCCGGGCGTGGTCGGGCCTGGGCTACTACCGCCGGGCCATGCTGCTCCACCGCGCCGCCGCGCAGATCGTCGATCGCTTCGGCGGGCGCGTGCCCGACGACGCCGACGCCCTGCGCACGCTCCCGGGCGTGGGGCGCTACACCGCCGGCGCGGTCGCGTCCATCGCGTTCGCGCGCCCCGCGCCGATCGTCGACGGCAACGTGCTCCGCGTGCTGCTCCGCGTCGGCGGACGCGACGGGGCGGCCGACGACCCCGCCTCGGTCGCCTGGGCGTGGACCCAGGCCGAACGGATCGTCGCCGCGACGGGCCCCGACGCAGCCCCGGACCCGGGCGAGATCAACGAAGCGCTGATGGAGTTCGGCGCGCTCGTCTGCACCCCCGCGGCCCCGCGCTGCGACGCGTGCCCGCTGGCGGGCGCCTGCGGCGCGCTCCGCGCCGGGCGCGTCGCGGAGATCCCCCGCCCCAAGCGCGCGCCCCGGCGCGAACGCCTCGACCTGCACATCCTCGTGCTCACCGACGCGCGCGGACGCGTGCTGCTGGCTCGCCGCCCCGAGGACGCGCTCTGGAGCGGACTGTGGGCCCCGCCCGAGGCGCCCTACGAACCCGCCGCTCATGCGCTCGCGGCCCGCCTGGGCGCGATCCTCGCGCCCGCCGGCATGGTCGAGCGCACGCTCACGCACCGTCGGCTCGTGATGCACCTCTGGCGGGGCGTGGTCGCGCGGACGCGGGCGAGCGAGGCACGCCGCTGGGTGCGCCCCGCGGACCTGTCCCGCGAGGGCGTGCCCAGCGCGCACCGGGCGGCGGTCGCGCACGCGCTGGGAGACACGCGCACGAAAAAGGCCCCGGGCTCGAAGCCCGGGGCCTGATCATGCACGCGATGCGCGAGGCTTACTCGGGGCAGGGCGCCCCGCCGACGACCTGGGCCAGGGCGTCGATGTCGTCCTGGTCGACGTTCCCGTCGCGGTTGAAGTCGGGGTCGCCCGACGAGCACGACGGATCGCCCGCGACGACCTGCGCCAGGCACGCGATGTCGTCCTGATCGACGTTGCCGTCGCCGTTGAAGTCCGGGTCGCAGGGAACCGGGCCCGTGCCCAGCGCGATGCGGATGAGCGCCTGCCCGCGGTCGGTGTCGGCCGCGCCGCAGAAGGCGGCCCCGCCGTCACGCAGACGCACGACGACGTAGAGGTGCGTGTCGGTCATGAAGGCGCGGTCGTCGATGAACGTGCGGATGTAGAAGTCGTCGTCGAAGGCGCCGTTGCCGTCGAGGTCCACGGGGTCGTTCTCCCGCAGGATCACGCGCTCGTTGTTGAGCACGAGCGCCGCGTTGGAGCGGTCGTTCGAGGCGTTGGTCGTCCCGCCGATGACGTAGTCCCCGTTGTTGTTGCTGAGCATCATGTAGAAGCAGGTGGCGAAGGGCCCGTCGCTGTAGAGTTCGGTCGCGCCGGCAAAGATCGGGGCGTCACGCCGCGCGACGACCTGGCCGTTCTTCACGACCCAGTCGGCCCCGCCGGCGTTCGAGCCGCGCGCGAACCACGTCCCGTCGGATTCCATGCGGTTGCCGCTGAACGTGCTCACGGTCTCGGCGTAGGTCGAGTTGGGGAGGGTGAAGCCCTCCTGGATCACGACCGTGCCGTCGACGATGATGACGGCGTCCTGCGTGGTGGGACGCGCGAAGAGCGTGCCCGTGGCGCAGTAGCGGGTGTGGTCGGCGTTGAAGAAGAACCCGGACTGGGCCGTGCCCGTGGTCACGCCGTTGAGAATCTCCGAGCCCGTGCCGCCGAGCCCGACGAGCTCGGTGATCTGCTCCTGCGTCACGATCGTCAGCCCGTTGTTGCGCAGGCTGAGTTGGTCGTTGGCGACGGGCAGGCCGGCGATGTTGTGGACGAAGGCGCTGGTGCCGTTGGTGGCGATGTGGGCCGATCCGCGGAGCGTGCCGAAGAACGTCCCGCTCGACCCGGGCGGGGCTACGGTCACGTTCTCCTGCACAACGAGGGAGAAGGTGCCGTCGGGGTTCCCGCGGACGACGTACCCGTCGTCGGCGGTGCCGGAACGGGAATCAACCCCGCTGAAGACGAACGCCCCGTCGTTGTTGATGCCCTGGATGGCGTCGAAGGAGCCGAAGGGGAAGTAGGGCCCGCCCGTGGGGTCCGTGCCGGGCAGGGTGGGCAGTTGGGTGGCGCCTTCCTGCACGACGGCGCGGATGCCGCTGGAATCGCCGAGCACGATGATCTGGTCGATGGCCGTCGGCAGGTCGGTGTCCCAGACCTGCACCCACTTCGTGCCGTCGGGGCTCCGGAAGGGTCGCCCGGGCGTCAGGCCCGTGGACAGCCGCCCGCCGGAGATCCCGTCGACCTGGCTGTTGGGGCTCGTCGCGATCGTCGAGAGGATGCCCACCGCGTCGGCCGTCGCGGGCCCGCCGCCGATGATCTGCGTCGTCTCCGTCCGCGAGTTGTTCCCGGGGTTCGGGTCGGGCGTCGTGGACTCGGCCACCGCGAGCAGCGAGATCGTCCCCGCGATGTCGGCCTGCACGTTGATCGAGAGCGACCCGCCCGAGCCGACCCCCACCGTGCCCAGGTCGAGCGTCAACTGCCCGCCCACCGGCGTGAGCGCCGGGAACGACGACAGGAACGTCGTCCCGCCAGGCAGCGTGACGACCAGCCGGGTGTTCTCGGCGGCCTCGGTCCCGAGGTTGTCCAGCGTGCACAGGTACGTCACCGTCCCGCCCTGGCTGATCGAGCAATCCGCCGGATCGGTCACGAGGACGCGCAGGTCGGCCTGGGGCCCGCGGACGATCGTCGTCGCCGACGCCGAGTTGTTCCCCGGGTTGTTGTCGACCGACGTCCCGCTGACCGTCGCCGTGTTCAGGTACGAGCCCAGGGTGTTGGTAGTCACCACGATGTTGAAGGTGCGCTGCTCGCCCGCAGTCATGGCGCCGATGGACGCGCTGACGACCCCCGCGCTGTGCGACGCGCCGCCGTCGGCCGAGACGAACTGCATCCCCGCGGGCAGCGTGTCGGACATCACCACGCCGGCCGCGCCCTCGGGCCCGTTGTTCCGCACCGTGACGACGTACGTGACGTTCCCGCCCGGGGGCACCACGAGCGTGGTCGGGTTGCTGACCTTCGTGACGGACAGGTCCGCGCCGGTGGGGGGGATGAACAGCCCCGGGGCCCACGCGCCGCCCGAGAAGATCCCGTTGGTGCCCGTGTAGGGCAGGGGTACGATCGGCGCGACGAACTGCGACGTCGCCAGGTCCCAGACGTACGTGCCTTCCTGCGGCACGTCGTTCACGAGGTACAGCCGCCCGCCCCCGGCCGCCAGCCCGTCGATGTCGGTGTCGGGCGCGCCCGTGTCGAGCCGGTTGGGGTACGCCGAAAGGAAGGTGTACGTCGGGCTGGAGATGGGCTTGTTGATGCGGTACAGCCCGCGCCCGGTGGGGATCACCGTGGTGCTGGTGCTGTCGTTGGTCCCGTAGAACGCGTTGGTCGCGTGGTCGAAGTCGAACCCGCCGAAGTCCTGCGCCGTGATGGCGTTCACCAGCGTGCCCTGCCCGGTCGTCGTGTTGATCGTGTACCACCCGCCGCTGGCCCGCCCGACGAGCACGTTCTCGATGCTGTCGTACGCCAGCCCCGTGAGGGCCGCGCCCACCGCGCCCACCTGCACGGGCACCAGCGGGTTGTTCAGGTCGTACGCCGCCTTGAACAGCGTGCTCCCGTTCGTCCAGTACAGCATCTGCCCGGCGTCGTCCGCCGCGAGACACCAGACCTGTGCCTGCGCCCCGACGACCAGCGCGCGGGGCGCGATCGTGCCCGACACGTCGAGCAGCCACATCGTCGGGCTGGTCTGGTCGTTGCCGATGACCAACTGGGCATTCGCCGACGAAACCGCCGCGCACGTGCCCGCGAGCGCCGCGAGCACAAGAGACATCTTCCGCTTCATTCCATCACCTCTCTCGATTCCGACCCCGCCACACCGGGAACGACATTCGCTCCCGCACTGCAACACAGTCTACTGAAAGCCCCCGACTCGTCGAGATGAATTACACCGCCAAGCCCGACGGCCCCGCCGCGGCGCAGCACCGCGAGTGAAGCCTTCTTCACACGCACGCCTCCCCGGCCACAACCCGAACGAGCGCGTCGATGTCGTCCTGATCGACGTTCCCGTCGCGGTTGAAGTCCGGGTCGCTCTCCGCGCACGACGGATCACCCGACACCACCTGCGCCAGGCAGGCAATGTCATCCTGATCGACGTTCCCGTCCTGGTTGAAGTCCGGATCGCACCCGCCCGGCGCCTCCTTCGGCCAGCGGAGCAGCGCGTGCCCGATGGTCGCGTCGACTCCGTCGCACAACGCCGCGCTCCGACCACGTACTGTTACGAGCACCGTCACGCGCCCGGCGTCGTCGAGCACTGCGCCCCCGTCCACGAATCCGCGGATGAACACGTCGTCGTCGAACACGCCGTTCCCGTCGAGGTCTACCGCGTCGCCCGCCCGCAGGATCACCGCCCCGTCGAGCACGAGCACCTCCGCGAGCGTCGGGTCCGGGTGATCGGTCGCGCCCGCCAGCAGGAGCGCACCCCACCGATTCCCGCAGGCGATCGAGAATCCCCCGCCGGGCCCGCTCCGCCAATGCTCATTCGCGCCGGTCGTGATGGGGAGCCCGCTCCAGGCCTCGGGCTGCCCCGACCGGACGATCCAGTGCGTGCCGTCGGCGTTTGCCCCGCGCGCGAACCACGTGCCGGTGCTGTCCATGTGCGCCCCGCGGACGGGCTCGCCCGTGCGCGCGGGCGAGGTGAACCCCGACCCGCGCAGCACGACGCCCTCCTGCACCATCACCTCGTGGTCGACGACGAGCACGCGGTCGAAGGCCGGCGAGTCGGCGAGCGTGGCCCCCGCGAGGAACCGCACGCCGAAGTCGTCCACGCCGTGCGCGAGCGGGCCGCTCCGGTCGAGCGACGCGTACACGAACGTGTTGCCCGCGCGCTGGCCGATGGGGGCCATCGCGCCCGAGAGCGCCCGCGCGAACGAGCCCTCCTGCCCGAAGAGCGCGTGCCCGAAGCCCGGGGGCGTGCCGCCGAGCAGCGCGCCGAAGTTCACCTCGTCGAACCACGACAGCGCGGCTCCCCCGAACCCGTCGGCATAGATCACGCCCTGCCCGAGCATCGGCACGCTCTGCCCCTCGCGGGCCGTCACGCGCGGTCCCCACGCGTCGTCCACATACACGAACGCGTCGGACGCCGGGCCGCGCACGTCGCGCCCCGACGCCGCCCACGCGCCCGAATCGCGGATCGAGAGTTCCGGGTCGAACTCGCGGGGCAGCGCCGGCGGCTCGCCCGGGATCATCGGGAACGCCCCCGCCCGCGCCAAGGCATGCACGCCCGGTGCCTCCGACCACGCGAGGATCACATGGCGGCTCTCGGGCCCCACGTCCGTCACGCCCCGCGTGATCCACCGCGCGCCCGTCTCGCTCTTGAACACCCGCCCCAGCCCGCCCGGCGCGATCCGCGCGCCGCCCAGCCCCGGCACCAGCGACGTCGGCGCCGACGCCACGTCGGACAGCAGCGCGCCCGCCGCGGGCTCGGCCGGGGCGGGGCGCGCGACGCTCGTCGCGCTCGTCGCCTGGTTGTTCGCGCCGATCGGATCGATGGTCTGCGACTCGGCCAGCGCCGCGACGTGCAGCGTGCCGCGCGCGAGCGCCCGCAGGTTCACCGTCAGCGTCACCTGCCCGCCGACGCCCAGCGTGCCCGGCGCGAGCACGCGCTCCGACGCCCCCGCGGGCGCAGTGGGGGGCGTGGACGACACGAACGCCGCGTCCGCGGGGATCGTGACGCGCACCAGCGTGCCCTCCGCCGGCCAGGGCCCGTGGTTCGTCACGCGCACGACCCACGCGCCGACCTCGCCCGCCGCCAGCGCGCACGACGCGGGCGATTCCAGGGTCACGCGAAGGTCCGCCGTGGGCACGACGGGCATCAGCCCCGGCGCCCACGCCGAACCCGACGACACGCCGAACCCCGTGAAGACGCCCGGGAGCGAAGGCATGTACGTGTTCGAGGCCAGGTTGAACCGCAGGATCGGCTCGTTCGCCGAATCCTGCACGAGGTACGCCACCCCGTCGCCGCTCGCCACCCCGTCGAGGTCGCTGATCCCGTCGGGATATGGCGCCAGGCGCACGAACGTCGGCGCGTGCAGCGGCTTGAGGATGCGGTACACGCCCCGCCCGGGCAGGAACGCCGTGCTGCTGCTGTCGTTGGCGCCGATGAACGAGTCGCTCGACGCGTCGTAGTCCAGACCCCCGAAGTCCTGCGCCGCGATGGCGAACAGCAGCGTGCACGCCGCCGTCTGCGGGTCGATCTCGTACAGCCCGCCCGGCCCGCGCCCGATCAGGCGGCGTTCCTGGCTGTCGAACGCCAGCCCGCTGATCGACGTCGCGCCCGTGAAGTTCCCCACGAGGATCGGCGTCAGCGCCCCGGACTCCTGGAACGACGCCTTCCAGAGCGCCACCCCCGACGACCAGTACAGAATGCCCGCGTCGTTGTCCGCCGCCAGGCCCGAGCACGTCGCGGCGTCGCCGCTCACCAGCGCCCGCGCCGGGCGCGCGCCCGACAGGTCCAGCAGCCAGATCGTCGGCGGCGTCTGGTCGTTGCCGACAACAAGTTGCGCCCGCGCGGGCGCGGCATGTCCCGCCACGCACACACCGATCGCCGCGGCCATCCGAACACGAACCGACCAGGGGCCACCCATGACAACGCACCCTACACGGGTGCCCGGGCGCCCGCAAGGCTGTGCGAGGGGTAACGGCGAGATTGCGACATCTATGCGGCCGGCGGTCGCCCCGACGGGCGATGGCGGATTCTCCGGGGCGATTGACCCTCCGGGGGCGTTCGCTATCATCCCCTCCCCACGCCCGGGAGCGGGCCGGGGGTCCGTCCGGGGGTCGCAAGACCGCTCGCACGGGCGCTTGGGGTCCGCCACCGTAGCTCAGTGGTAGAGCACTCCCTTGGTAAGGGAGAGGTCAAGGGTTCAAGTCCCTTTGGTGGCTTTGGGTGGAGGTTCCGTCGTTGTCGGTCGGGCCATCCGGCGTGCGCACGCCCAGACGCGGGCGCACGACGGGCGTTCAGGGTCCTCCGGGCGGGTCCTTCACCCCCGGGCCGCCTTTGGCAAGCGGCGCGGCGTGTGTTCGAACGTGTTTGCTGGTCTGGTGGAGGCGTATGGGAGCCCCGCCCCAGACCTTCGAGTCGGGCATCCCCAAGTCTGGTTGGAGAATCTCCCATGGCAAAAGGCGTCTTCGCTCGTACCAAGCCCCACGTCAACGTCGGCACCATCGGTCACATCGACCACGGCAAGTCGACCCTGACCGCGGCCCTCTCCGCCCGCTCGGCGGCCCGATTCGGCGGGATCATCAAGTCCTACGCCGAAATCACCAAGGGCGGCACCGTTCGCGACGCGAACAAGACCGTCACCATCGCGTCCTCGCACACCGAGTACGAGACCGAGAAGCGGCACTACGCCCACGTCGACTGCCCGGGCCACGCCGACTTCGTCAAGAACATGATCACCGGCGCCGCCCAGATGGACGGCGCCATCCTCGTCGTCTCCGCCGCCGACGGGCCCATGCCCCAGACGCGCGAGCACGTCCTGCTCGCCCGCCAGGTCGGCGTCCCCTACATCGTTGTCTTCCTCAACAAGGTCGACCTCGTCGATGACCCCGAACTCCTCGACCTCGTCGAACTCGAGGTCCGCGACCTCCTCAAGAAGTACGGCTTCCCGGGCGACACTACCCCCGTCGTCCGCGGGCAGTCCAAGCTCGCCCTCGAAAACCCCAAGGACGACAAGGCCTGCAAGCCCATCGACGAACTCTTCGAGGCCATCGACTCCTTCATCCCCGAGCCCACCCGTGAGAAGGACAAGCCCTTCCTCATGAGCGTCGAGGACGTCTTCTCCATCAAGGGCCGCGGCACCGTCGCCACCGGCCGCATCGAGCGCGGTCTCGTCAAGGTCGGCGACACCGTCGAGATCGTCGGGCTCCGCCCCGAGAAGAAGAACACCGTCGTCACCGGCGTCGAAATGTTCCAGAAGACCCTCGACCAGGGCGAGGCCGGCGACAACGTCGGCGCCCTCCTCCGCGGCGTCGAGAAGGACGACATCGAGCGCGGGCAGGTCCTCTGCAAGCCCGGCTCCATCAACCCCCACACCAAGTTCAAGGCCGAGGTCTACGTCCTCACCAAGGACGAGGGCGGACGCCACACCCCGTTCTTCAACGGCTACCGCCCCCAGTTCTACTTCCGCACCACCGACGTCACCGGCACCGTCAAACTCCTCGGCGGCGCCGAGATGTGCATGCCCGGCGACAACATCACCATGGAAGTCGACCTGATGGGCAAGCCCGTCGCCATGGAGAAGGGCCTCCGCTTCGCCGTCCGCGAGGGCGGTCGCACCATCGGCTCGGGCGTCGTCGTCGAGATCATCGAGTAACACGAGCCCACCCGCGGCTATCCGCGGGGTACATCCTCTGATTCCACGCTCCGCCCGCGTCCTCTGACGCGGGCGGAGTCTTTTTTGCCTCACTCCGCCGGTGTCGCGCGGAGCAGCGATTCCAGCCGCTCCAGGCGCGCCCGCAGGTCGGCGTTCTCCGCCCGCAGCGCCTCGAGCGCCCGCTCGTGCGCCTGCACCGCCCCGATCGCGACCACGCCCAGGCGCGCATAGTCCACCGTCAGCATCTGCCGCTCGGTCCCGCTCACGAGTTCGGGGAGCACCCCGCGGACGTCCTGCGCGAGCAGGCCGAAATCCGGCGCGCCGTCGTGCAGCCAGCGGAACCGCACGGGGCGCAGGCGCAGCGCCGCGTCGAGCAGCCCCTCCGCCGGCGTGACGTCCTCCTTCAGCCGCGCGTCGGACGAGGTCGTCCACGTCCCGTTCGGCTGCAGGCGCGCGTTGGTGATCCCGTTGCTCGTGACCTCGAACTGCCCGTCGTCAGCCACGCGCATCGACGCGTTGCGCGACGCGGTCGGGGCGACGGTGTTCGTGAGCCGCAGTTGGTACGTGTTGTTCACCGGCCCGGTCGTCACCACGTGCAGCGGCGTCTGCGGATCGTCGGTCCCCAGGCCCACCCACCCGCTCTGCGCCACCGCGACGTCCGGGCTCGCGAGCGTCATCGACCGCGAGATCGCGAACACGCCCGACTGCTCGGGGATGCCCACGCCCCACGCGATGGGCGCGACCGTCGGGGGCTGGGCCGCGTACCGCACGGTGATCGTGACGTGGTCGACGTTCGCCGTGCCCCCCGAGAAGCACGGCCCGCACGGCACGCGCGTGGTCTGCGGGCACCCCGGGCAGAGCGACTGGAGGTACGTGCAGCGGGCGCTGATCCGCAGTTCCACGCCGAACCCGCTGCTGCTCACGATCGCGGGCGTCCACCCGCCCCCCCACAGGTCGTTGGTGCTCTGCCCGAGCGTGACGTCCGCGTCGCCCGCGCCGATGTGCATCGGGCGCTCGCGGTAGATGTTCGAGGCGGCCTGCGAGCCCAGCAGGCGCGCGCGGATCGTGCTCTCGGACTGCAGTCCCGGCTGGCCCCCCGTGCAGTTCATCGCGACGAACCCGTTCACGGTGACCGTGAACCCCGTGATGAAACTCCCCGGGGGGATGTTGAACCCGAAGTTCGAGATCGTGAGCAGGCGCGTGCCGTAGTCGCCGCTGCTCCCGCCCAGGCTCTGCAGGGGCGCGGTCGCGCGCGACCCGTCGTCGAACAGCGGGCCGTTGGGCAGGTTCGACCAGACGCCCCCGGGCGACGAGGCGCTCGACGTCGCCGTGCCGGGCGAGCGTGTCGCGACCTGCGGCTGCAGGGGCAGGTCGTCGCCGTTCCGCGTGGTCTGGAAGACCTGGGCGAGCCGGCTGCCGTCGCGCTTGACGTGGAGGATCGCGTCCGAGTCCGTCACGTCGCCGATCGCCACGTTCCCCCACGTGTTGACGATGACCGAGGGCGTGCCGCCGCGGGTGAAGATGACGTGCGCGCCGTCGGCGCTCTCCCAGCGGTACAGGTCGTTGCCGGTCTCGTCGAGCAGCGCGAACGAGGGTGTCTCGAAGCGCACCCCCTCGCCCGGCGTGTCGTTGTCGAGCACCTCCAGCCCGCCGTAGACGCGCAGGCGATGGGCGCCGGGCGATCCGCCGAGCCCGATCCGCTCCGCCGCGTCGGTCAGGAGCCCGCGCGTCTGGATCGCGTAGGGCGCCGGGCTGAGTTGCTGGCGCGGCTCGAGCAGCGTGTAGGCGCCGGTCCCGCAGTTGTTGGGCGTGAAGTCGGAGCGCACCTCGATCTGGAGTTGCCGCACGCCCTGCAGCCCGAAGTTCGTGGGGCCAAAGTCGAGCAGCACGGTGAAGAGCCCGTCGACGACTTGCACCCCGTCGACGCAGATCACCGGCGGAAAGAGCCCGCCGGTGGCGTTGAAGAGGGAGAACCGCATGTCGTACGTGCCGTTCGCGGGCACGCCGTCGAAGTGCAGTTTGCCCTGATAGGTGAAGGCCGAGCCGATCTGGGCGTGTGCCGTCGCGGGCGCCCCGATCACCCCGCCCAGCATCGACGCCGCCGCCACCAACGCCCCGAGCACGCGTGCACGCATCGTTCGATCCTCACTCTCGCGCGGCGATCACCGCCGCACGGAGCAGTCTAAAACGAGGCCGGGGTCCTGGCCAGCAAAACCAGACGAATGACCGCGAATGCGCGCGCACCGGCGTCCGCGCGGACGCAAATGTGCGGTCCTCCGCAGCGTGGCGGTCGGCGCCGCCCCGCCCGGTCCGGGGGTTTTCATGGCGACGTGGCGAGTTCCCGGACCACGCGCTCCAGCCCGAGCGTGACGCGGGCGAACCGCGCGTAGTCGATCTTCTCCGGCGTGTCCTGCTGCGTGTGATAGTGGCGGTAGCGCAGCGGCGCGGTGTCGGTCACCATCAGCCCCGGGTAGCCGCACTTCCAGTACGACCAGTGGTCGCTCGCGCCCGCGCGGGGGATGATCGCCGGCACCGCGGCCCCCTCGCACGGGAAGGGCGTGGTCCGCCGGAAGGTCTCGACGCAGCGCGACACCAGCCCGCGCGACTCGTGCATCCCCACGAACGCGACGAAGTTCCCGGTCGTGGGGTAGTACCGCGAGAGCAGGGGCGGGTAGCGCTGGCTGTCGGGCTCGTCGGAATAGTGCCCCAGCGTCTCGGGCGTGAGCATCGCGACGATGTTCTCGTTCGCCCGGCGGCACGACCGTGCGTGCACCAGGCTGCCCATCGCCTCCGTCCAGAACCAGGGCGGCTCCTCGTTCGCGTACAGCACGACGCGGAGCGTGCGCGCCGGGCGGGCGTGCGCGAGGCGTTCCGCGAGGGCGAGCGTGCACGCGACGCCGCTCCCGTTGTCGTTCGCCGCGGGGCACGCCCCGCTGCGGAGTTCGATGCTGTCGTAGTGCGCCCCGACGACGATGATCTCGTCGGGGTGCTTCTCGCCGCGAATCTCGCCGATGAGGTTCGCGCACTCCACGCCCTCGACGGTGTAGCACTGCGCGCTGGGAGTCAGCCCCGCGTCACGGAGGCGCCCGGCGAGGAACTCGCGGGCGGCGCGGTACACGTCGGGCGCGAAGAGGTTGCGCGCGCGGAAGTTGTGGGCGAGGGTCTCGACGTCGCGTCGGAGCGCACCGGCGAGGGAAGTTTCATCGTCGGTGAAGGGCGGCAGCGGGCCCGCGTGCGACACGCCGGGGAACCGCAGTTGCAGGCGAGGCACCAGCGACGCACCGACCACGCCCTTGAGCATCGTCCCGAGCGTTGTCCGTCGCTTCGCACGCTCCATGCGGCGGGAGTGTACGGGCCGGCGCACGCGAGCAGGGCGAGGTCAGCGCGCGATGAATACTGGGGAATGCCGCGCTCAGTGCCCGCGGCCCACGGCGTAGTTCGGGCTTTCCTTCGTGATCAGGATGTCGTGCGGGTGGTTCTCCACCACGGTTGCGCTCGACACGCGGCAGAACCGCGCGTCGCGACGCAGGTCGTCGATCGTCGCGCACCCGCAATACCCCATCGCGCTCCGCAGCCCGCCGACGAGTTGGTACACGAACTCCGCGAGCGTGCCGCGGTACGGCACGAGCCCCTCGACGCCCTCGGGCACGAACTTCTGCATGGGCTTGCCGTCGGGACCGACCTTGTCGGCCTGGCGGTAGCGGTCGGCGCTTCCGGCGTTCATGGCGCCCTCGCTGCCCATGCCGCGGTAACTCTTGTAGCGGCGTCCCTGGTGGATCACCATCTCGCCGGGCGATTCGTCGAGCCCGGCGAAGAGCGAGCCCATCATCACGCTGCTCGCGCCGGCGGCGATGGCCTTGGGGATGTCGCCCGAGAGGCGCACGCCCCCGTCGGCGATCACCGGCACGTCGGACTTCATGTCCTCGAGCGCCGCCGCCACCTGCATGATCGCCGTGATCTGCGGCACGCCCACGCCCGTCACCACCCGCGTCGTGCAGATGCTCCCCGGGCCGATGCCGACCTTCACCGCGTCGGCCCCGGCCTCGACCAAATCCCGGGCGGCCTCGGGGGTCGCGATGTTCCCCGCGATCACCTGCACCTGGCTCCAGCGCCGGCGGACCTCCGCGACGGTGCGCAGCACGTTCTCGCTGTGCCCGTGCGCGGTGTCGATCACCAGCACGTCCACCTCCGCCGCCAGCAGCGCCTCGACCCGGTCCAGTTGCAGCACGCCCACCGCCGCCCCGCAGCGCAGGCGTCCGCGCTCGTCGCGGCACGCCCGCGGGAACTGGCTCTGGCGGTCGATGTCCTTCATGGTGATGAGCCCGGCCAGGCGCCCGGCGTCGTCGACCAGGATGAGTTTCTCGACCTTGTTCTCGTTCAGCACGCGCTCGGCGTGGTCCAGGCTCGTGCCCGCCGGCGCGGTGATGAGCCCGCTCGCCGTCATCACGTCGCGGACGCGCGTCGACGTGTCCTCGACGAACTTGAGGTCGCGGCGCGTGATGATGCCGACCACGCGTCCCTTGCCGCGGAGGTTCGTGCCTCCGTCCTCCGTCACGGGGAAGCCCGAGACGTGGTAGGTGCGCATGAGTTCCTTGGCGCGGGCGACGGTGTCGTCGGGCCCGAGGGTGACGGGGTCGAGGATGATCCCGTTGGCCGAGCGCTTCACCTTCGCGACCTCGCGCGCCTGCGCCTCCACGCTCAGGTTCTTGTGGATGATCCCCAGCCCGCCCTCCTGCGCGAGGGCGATGGCCAGCGACGACTCGGTGACGGTGTCCATCGGCGCCGAGACCAGCGGGATGTGCAGGCGCACGCCCCGCGTCAGGCGCGTCGAGGTGTCGGCGTCGGCCGGCATCACCCCCGACCGGCGCGGCACGAGCAGCACGTCATCAAACGTGATCCCGTCGTACTGAATCTTGTTCACGGGCACGCCGGGAGTCCCGGGGGAGGGCGACGGACGTACGGTGCGGCTCTGTGCAATGCCTTCCATGGAACAGGGTTGGGGGCGTGCCATCACAGGTCAAGTTCCGCAGGCCCGCGCCTGTCGCGTGCGCCCCCGCGTTCCCACCCGCCGCCCGGGCGTGCCCGCAACACGCCCGCCCCCGCCCTCACCGGGCACACGGCGGGTTTAGGATGCCCCCATGGACCGCCCGTCCGCCGGCGTGCTCGACCTGACCACTCGCCCCGACCTGGGCGGGTGCGAGTGGCTGCTCACCAACGCCCTGGGCGGGTTCGCGCTCGGGTGTGCCGACGCCGTGCCCCGCCGGCGCTACCACGCCCTGCTCGTCGCCGCCGCCACGCCCCCCGTCGGGCGGTTCGTGGCGCTCGCGGGCGTGGCCGACAGCGTGACGGTGCTGGGCGGCCCGGCGCGGGAAGAGCGCTTCGACCTCGCCGACGCCGACTTCCCCGGGCGCCCGGCCCTCCGCACGCCCGACGAGTGCACGCACGAGCCGGGCAGGGTCGGCTGGCGTTGGGTCACGCCCGCCGGCTCGATCCGCCGGACGCTCGAACTCGCCGACGGGCGCAACGCGTGCGTGCTGACGTACGAGCGCGACCTCGACCGCCCGGCCCGCCTCGAACTGCGCCCGCTCGTCGCCCTCCGCGACTTCCACCAACTCCTCCACGAACACGAAGGCCCGCCCACGCCCATCGCCGACGCGCCCGACGCCTGCACCCTGCGCCGGGGCGCGTGGACGCTGCGCCTGCGCTGCCCGGGGGCGACGTTCACGCCCGCGCCGGACTGGTGGCGGAACTTCGAGTACGCCCTTGATCGCGACCGGGGCCAGGACTTCCGCGAGGACCTCTTCTGCCCGGGCGTGTTCACGCTTGCCTGGAACCACGCCCGCCCGGTGCGCCTCGAAGCCTGGACCGACGACGGCCCGCCCCCGCCCGCCGACCTCGGCGCGTCGCGCCGGGCGCGACTGGCCGCCACGCGCGACGCGCTCGCGGCGCACGTGACGCCGGCGCACCGGGGCGTGGCGGGCGCGCTCGCGGCGGCCGCGGACCAGTTCGTCGTGCGCCGAGACATGCCCGAGGGCTCGCCCGCCACGTCGATCATCGCGGGCTACCCGTGGTTCGCCGACTGGGGGCGCGACACGATGATCGCCCTGCGTGGGCTGCTGCTCGCGACGGGGCGCGTGCGCGAGGGCACCGACGTGCTCCGCGCGTTCGCGCGCCTGCGCCGGCACGGGCTGCTGCCCAACTGCTTCCACGACGCGCACGCCACGCCCGAATACAACACCGCCGACGCGTCGCTCTGGTTCGTGCACGCGGCCCTGGACGCGCGCGAGGCCGGCGCCGACCGCGCCGTGTTCGCCGCCGAGCTTCTCCCCGCGTGCGTCGACATCCTCCGCGCCTACGCCCGGGGCACGGACCACGACATCCGCGTCGATCCCGCCGACGGGCTTGTCCGCGCGGGCTCGGCGCGCACGCAACTCACGTGGATGGACGCCGCCCGCGATGGCGTGATCTTCACCCCCCGCCACGGGAAGCCCGTCGAGATCAACGCGCTGTGGGTGTCGGCCCTGCGCCGGGTCGAGCGGCTCTGCGGGAACGACGGCGTCGAGTGGCGGGCGCTCGCCGACCGGGCCGCCGCATCGTTCGAACGCTTCTGGAACCCCGCGCGCTCGTGCCTGTTCGATTGCCTGTCCGACGAGGGCGCGCCCGCGGACGAGGTGCGTCCGAACCAGGTGTACGCCGTCAGCCTGCCGCACTCGCCCCTGCCCCCCGCGCGGGCGCGTGCGGTGCTCGCGTGCGTGCGGACGCACCTGCTCACGCCGCTGGGCCTGCGCACGCTGTCGCGCGATCACCCGAACTATCGCCCGCGCTACGAGGGGACGCTCTTCGACCGCGACGGCGCGTACCACAACGGCACGGCGTGGCCCTTCCTCCTGGGCGCCTACGCCGAGGGCGTGCTGCGCGTGGGCAACTTCGCCGAGCCGGCCCGGCGCGAGGCGTTCGACGTCATCGCGCCGCTCCTCACCACGCTCGTGAGCATGCCCACCACGCCCCGCCCGCTCGGGACGATCGCCGAGATCTACGACGCCGAGCGTCCGCAGCGTCCGCAGGGCTGCCCGGCCCAGGCCTGGAGCGTCGGCGAACTGCTGCGCGTGCTCGTGCTGCTGGGGCCCTCCAACAATCCCGGCGATGCGATACCTCGCGGTTGATCTCGGCGACGCACGCACCGGGCTCGCGCTGGGCGACGACCAGACGCGCATCGTCTCGCCGGTGGGCGTGGTCGAGGTCGCGCGCGACGCCGCGGGCGGGCAGGCCCTGCTCGATGCGCTCGCGAAGGCCGCCGACGACGCGCTGGGCCCGCCCGGACGACGCCCCAACGTCGCGCTCCTCGTCGGCCTGCCCCTCAATATGGACGGCTCGGAGGGCCCCCGGGCCGCCCTCACCCGCGCGTTCGCGGCCCGGCTCGCCGAGCGCACCGCCCTGCCCGTGCATTTCCACGACGAACGCCTGTCCTCCGCCGAGGCCGACTGGCGCATGGCCCGCTCGGGACTCACCCGGGGCCAGAAGAAAGCCCGGCGCGACGCGCTCGCGGCGTGCGCCATCCTGTCGGACTACCTGGGCCTCCCGCCCCCCGAGGAAGCCTGACCCCCGCGACCACCCACGCCGCCCGAGCGGCCACCGAGCCGTTCCCGAATCGGGCCCGATTCCGCAGCGCAAACGCGGTCGGAAACCGCCGCGCGAGGGCCGCGTCTAACCCTGGAGCCCGTGATGCGTCGCCCGGTGGGGCGCGCGGGCGCACCTAGGATCGATCCATGGCCATCGCGCACATCTTCCTGACGATGCTCCTCGCGGGGCAGGCCCACGCCCTGCCCGTGGAACAGCCCGCCGCCCAGCCCGCCGCGCAACCTGAACCCCCCACTGAACCCAAGATGTCGCCCGAGTGCCTGGCGCCGGTGGACCCCAAGGCGCCGGTGGACCCGAACGCGCCGTTCGCCACCGCGGGCGCGATGCTCGACGCGCTCGAGAAGGCCGACGCCACGCTCCACACGCTCACCGCCGACCTCCGCTACGAGCGCGAGTTCGAGATTCACGGCGACCGCCAGGTCCGCATCGGCAAACTCGTCTACACCGTGAGCGAGCCCGCCGCGTCCGACGCCGCCCCCAAGGGCGAAAACCCCACGATCGAGCCCGTCCGCGACCGGCGTTTCGGCGTGCGCTTCGAGAGTCTGCAGGTCGGGCGCCGGGTCGAGCCCGAGGTGTACGAGGTGGTCTTCGACGGGCGCTGGCTCGTCGAAAAGCGCCCCGCGATCAAGGAACTTACTCGCACCGAGATCGTCCGCCCGGGCGACGCGTTCGACCCGCTCCGCATCGGGCAGGGGCCCTTCCCCGTGCCGGTGGGCCAGCGCCGGGCCGACATCGAGTCGCGGTACGACGTCACGCTGCTCGCGCCCGACGACGGGCTCGAGGCGCTCGACGAGCGTGACACGCCCGCGCTCCGCGCGTTCGTCGAGGGCTCGCAGCAACTGCGCCTGGTCATCAAGCCCGAACTCGCGCCGAGCGAGGACCTCCGCGAGATCCGCCTGTGGTACCGGCGGGGGAGCGACGGCGTGCTCCTGCCGCGGCTGGCCCGCACCCTGAACCGCGCGGGCGACGTCTCGCTCGTGCAGATGATCAACGTCCGGGTGAACGGGCCGGTGCCCGCCGACGTGCTCGACACCGCCGCCCCGCCCGACTGGAACCAGCAGGTCCGCCCGCTCCCGCCCCGCTGAGTGCTCGGATCGCGGGAACCGCCGGGCCCCATCGACCGATACTGAGAGTGGGGGCCGCGTGCCCCCACACCGCCGCGGAAGGAGCCGCCCCGTGCCGAAGTTCACGCGTTCGATGGTGCTGGTGTGCCTGCTGGGGTGGGTGCTCGCGTGCGTCCCGGCCCGGGGTCAGGACGCGCCCGAGGGGCCCTTCCCCCCGCCCGACATCTCCGACGCCGTCACGCGGTTGCTCGCCCAGCCCTACCTGCGCGAGGACGAGCGCCGGGCGCTGCGGATCCGACACGGCGTGTGGGAAGAGGGCGACCTGGCCGGCGAGGCCGACGCCGCGCGTGCCGCGCTCGTGCGGGGCGCGCTGCGGTCCCCCGCGCTCGATGCGCCGGGGGTTCACCCCGAGGACCGGGGCGAGGCGCTGCTGCGTCGGGGCGAGCCCGCGGGGGCGCTCGCCGCCCTCGACGGGCGCGAGTCACCCCGCGCGAAGCGCCTCCGCGCCGAGGCGCTGCTTGATCTCGGGCGCGTCGACGACGCCATCGCCGCCCTCGACGGCGTGCCGGCGATGCTTACCGACGCGCGCGACGCGGACGACGCGGGCGAGGCGGCCCGGGGTGTGATCCTGCTCGTGCGGTTGGTCGGCGAGAAGGACCCGCGTGCCCTGCGCTATCAGGCGACGCTCGACGCGCTCGGGCGGGCGCGCGAGACGCTCGACCGCCTGTCGTGGCGCGTGCCGCTGGCCGAGGCGCTGCTGCTGTACGAGAAGGACCGCTACAGCGAGGTGGGCGGCGCGCTGGAGAACGTGCTGACGCTGAACCCCCGGTGCGCCGAGGCGTGGGCGCTGCTCGGGCGGGCGGCGGTCGACGGGTTCGATTTTCCGCGGGCCGAGAGCGTCGCGCAGCGGCTGGACGTGCTCGCGGGCGAGCCCTCGCTCGACGGCGCGATCATCCGGGCGCTGGTGGAGATCCGCCGGGGCGAGGGCGACGCCGCGGAGCGCGCGCTCGACGCGGTGACGCCCTGGTACGCCGAGCATCGGGGCCTGCTGGCGCACCGGGCGGCGGCGGCCGCGGCACGGTTTGATTTCGACGCCGCCGATGAGCGACTGGATCGGCTCGACGTGCTGTCCCCGGGCACGCCCGCGGGGGCGCTGGCGGTGGGGCGCGCGATGGCGTCGGCCCGCCAGTACGACGAGGCGGCGCGCTATCTGCGCCGGGCGTCGGCGCGGGCGCCGCACTGGGCCGAGCCGCTGGTCGAACTGGGCATGTCGGAACTGCAGGCGGGTCGCGACGCCGAGGCGCTGGACGCGCTGGAGCGTGGCGTGGCGATGGACCCGTACAACGTGCGCGCGGGCAACAGCCTGACGCTGCTGCGCGAACTGCGCTCGTACCTGCGCTTCGAGAGCGAGCACTTCGTGGTGCGCTGCCGCCCGGGCCAGGACGAGATTCTGGCGCGCGAGATGCTCCCGCAGTTGGAGCGGATCTTCCGGCGGGTGACGGGCGACGGGCCCGGGGGCATCCGCCACGTGCCCGACCACAAGACCGTGGTCGAGTTGTACCCGAACCACCAGTGGTTCAGCGTGCGGATCGCGGGGCTGCCCCGCCTGCACACGATCGCGGCGGCGACGGGCCCGGTGATCGCGATGGAGGCGCCCCGCGTCGGGCCCGGGCACAAGGTCGGCACGTACGACTGGGCGCGCGTGGTGCAGCACGAGTACGTGCACACGGTGACGCTCTCGCGGACGAAGAACCGCCTGCCCCACTGGTTCACCGAGGCGTCGGCGGTGTATCTGGAGGACGCCCCCCGCGCGTACAACACGGTGCAGTTGCTCGCCCGGGCCGTCGAGACCGACACGCTGTTCGACCTCGACACGATCAACGTCGGGTTCGTGCGTCCGAAGCGTCCGAGCGACCGGGCGCTGGCGTACGCGCAGGGGCACTGGATGTACGAGTACATCATCGAGCGCTGGGGGAACACCGCGCCGCTCGACCTGATGGACCTGTACGCCACGGGCGTGCGCGAGGGCGAGGCCTTCCGGCGCGTGCTGAACATCCCGCGCGAGGAGTTCCTGAGCGACTTCCGCGCGTGGGCGCGGGCGCAGCTGGTGTCGTGGGGCATGACGCCCACCGACGCGCACCCGGCGATCCCCGTGCTGCTCGCGCGCGACAACGCCGAGGAGCCCACGCCCGACCTGGTCGCCCGCTGGCTGGAGGAGTTCCCCCAGAGCCCGTTCGTGCTCGAACTGGCGCTGGAGCAGGCGGCGAAGTCCTCGCCCGGCGAGGTGCACGCGCTGGCGCTGCGGTACGCGAAGGCGCGTCCGGTCGATCCGCTCCCGCACAAACTGCTGGCGGCGATGTACCTGGCGGGGCGCGACGTGCCCGCGGGGAGCACGCCGCTGGAGGCGATCCCGCACCTGGCGTACCTGGACGTGCGCGAGCAGTCCTCGCCCGGGTACGCGACGGAACTGGCGCGTCTGCACGCGGCCAAGGGGGACCACTCGGGCGCGATGGCCGCCGCCACGCGCGCGACGCAACTGGCCCCGTACGACGGGACGATCCGCGAGTTCGCGGCGACGATCGCGCTGCTGGCGCAGGATCTGGACGCCGCCGAGCGCCACCTGACGGCCCTCACGGTGCTGGAGCCCGACCGCGAGGTGCACCGGCGGCGTTTGGAGGCGCTGCGGGCGCGGCGCGAGCCGCGGTAGGGGAAGTCACGCGGCGTGTTCGACCGGGCCGGTCGCCCAGCCGCTGGTGTGTTCGAACCAGGTCTGCAACTCGGCGACGATTGCGTCGGGCGGCGTGCCCTCGGCGAAGCGCATGACCGGGCCGACGGTGAGTCGCGCCCGCCCGCGCCGCCAGAGGCTGTCCCAGGCGTGGTGGACGCGGGGCGTGCCGGAGATCCAGATCGGGAGGACGGGCGCGCCGGTGCGGGCGACGAGAAACCCCACGCCGCTGTGGAAGCGCCGGAGGCGCCCGGCGGGGCGTTCGAGCCCGCCCTCGGGGAAGACCCCGAGCGCGCCGCCGTCGGCGAGGTGGCGCAGGGCCTCGCGCGTGCCGCCGAGGTCGCGACCGAGCCGGTTGACGGCGATGATGCGTGCCCAGCGCCAGAAGGCCCCGAGGCGGGGGGTCATCATGTCGGCGCCCATCATCCAGCGGACCTCGAACGGGGCAACGGCCTGGACGAGGAGGGGATCGACGCCGGCGGTGTGGTTGCAGACGACGATGAGCGCGCCGGGATGGGCCGAGGCGGGAAGGTGCTGGACGCCGGTGGCGGCGAGACGATGGAAGTACTTGCAGTATAGGCGATTAGAGTAGAAGAAGAGCCCGGTGAGGGCGTCGCCCCGCGGGTTCTGTTCCAGCAGGCGGATGAGCAGCGCCCAGGCCAGCCATGCGCCCGCGAGGATGGTGAGCCACTGTGCGGGCATGGGAGCGGCCATGTTAGCAGTCACCCAATGAATGTCATGTTCCTGGCGGGAGAATCCACAATATTGCGTGGGAAGTTCGGATGGAGTACGGGTGTGGTGGGTGAGGCGGGACTAGGATCGTTCGTGAGCGACCTGTGGGCGCAGCGCCGGGCGGAGCGGGCGCGGGGCGTGGAGCCTCTGGCGGTGCGGATGCGTCCGCGCACGCTGGAGGAGTTCGCCGGGCAGGCGCACCTGCTGGGCCCGGGCAAACTGCTGCGGCGGATGCTGGCGGCGGACGCGATCACGAGTCTGATCCTGCACGGCCCGCCGGGCACGGGCAAGACGACGCTGGCGGAGGTGATCGCGGCGCACACGCGTCGGGCGTTCGTGCGTGAGAACGCCGCGAGCGTGGGGGTGAAGCGGGTCCGCGAGATCGTGGAGGAGGCGTCGAACCGGCTGGACCTGGAGGGGCGGCGGACGATCCTGTTTTTGGATGAGATCCATCGGTTCACGCGGTCGCAGCAGGACGTGCTGCTGGCGGACGTGGAGCGCGGGCTGATCACGCTGATCGGCGCGACGACGGAGAACCCGCTGTTCGCGGTGAACTCGGCGCTCGTGAGCCGGAGCACGCTGCTGCGGCTGGAGCCCCTGTCGGAGGACGACGTGATCGGCGTGCTGCGCCGGGCCATCGCCGACCCCGAGCGCGGGTACGGGCGATTGCCCTTGCGGGTCGATGACGAGGCGCTGCGCGTGTGGGCGGCCAAGAGCGACGGGGACGCGCGCCGGGCGCTGACGGCCCTGGAAGTCGCGGTGCTGAGTTCCACGCCCGGCGCGGGCGGGGCGGCGGGCGGGGCGGCGGGCGGGGCGACGGGCGCGGCGGGCGTGATCGTGATCGATCGGGCGGCGGCGGAGGATTCGATCCAGCAGAAGGCCGCGGTGTACGACGGGACGGGCGACGAGCACTTCGACACGATCTCGGCGTTCATCAAGAGCGTCCGCGGGACGGACCCCGACGCGGCGGTGTACTGGCTGGCGCGGATGCTCGACGCGGGTGAGGACCCGCGGTACGTCGCGCGGCGCCTGGCGATCCTCGCGAGCGAGGACGTGGGGAACGCCGACCCGCGCGGGGTGATGGTGGCGGCGGCGGCGTGGGAACTCGTGGAGCGGGTGGGGATGCCCGAAGGGCGGATCATCCTGGCGCAGTGCACGATCTACCTGGCGCTGGCGCCCAAGAGCAAGGCCTGCTGCAACGCGATCGACGCGGCCATGGAGGATGTGCGGACGGGGCGCACGGTGCCGGTGCCCGTGCAGATCAAGGACGGGAACGTGCGGAAGGCGTCGGCGATGAGCGGGGGGAGCGGGGGGAGCGGGGGGGGGGGGGCGCGGTACGAGGACGTGTTCGCGCACGATGACGGGTTGGGGCGCCAGGACTATCTCGGTGTGCAGGCCCGGTATTACCACCCGACCGACCGGGGGGCGGAGAAGGCGTTTGCCGACCTGCTCGCTCGGGCGCGGGAACTGCGGGGGCAGAAGCCGGCGGGCGGGGGGGAGCGTGCCGGGCCTGGCGAGTGATCGCGGCGAGCCGTGGAATCCGATACAGAGTGTGGGTTTGGGGTTCACAGACTCGGGGAGTACGGGTATGGTGACAACGATGAACGCCCCCCACCTCCCTCCAGAACTGCGGGAGGCCAAGGCCTCGCTCCGGGAGCGGATGCGCGTGTGTATCCGTGCGGTGACGCCCGAGCGGTGGGCGGAGGCGTCGTCGGCGGTGTGCGCCCGGATCCTGGACCTGACGGAATACCGGCTGGCGCGGGTGGTGATGCTGTATCACCCGACGCACCGTGAACTGAGTTTGCGCGGGGTGGCCGAGGCGTGCCTGCGGACGGGTCGGACGGTGTGCCTGCCCCGGGCGAACTGGATCACGGGGCAGTTGCAGCCGGCGATTCTGGGGGCGTGGGGCGAGGACCTGACGGAGCCGATCCGGGGGATTCGCGAGCCCTTGCCGGCCGCCGCGGCGATGGCCCCGGCGAGGCTGGACCTGGTGGTGGTGCCCGGGGTGGCGTTCGACGGGCACGGCGGGCGTCTGGGGCGAGGGGCGGGGTTCTACGACCGGTTTCTGGCGGGCATCCGGGCGTACACGGTGGGGGTGTGCCTGGACGAGCAGGTGGTGGAGCACGTGCCGATGGGCGAGGGCGACAGGCGACTGCACGCGGTGGTGACCCCCACGCGGACGATTGTGCGGGAAGACTAGCATCGAGGGCCGGCGCGGCAGAACGCCGGGCGTTGTTCCGCCTGGGATGGGCGGCGCGGGCCCGAGTCGCGATGCGGCACGCAGCAGGAGTTGCAGCAGGACACGCAACTGGACTCGTATCAGGAATCGCATCAGGGAAGGTTCACGCATGGCGCTCCCGTCGCAGACCGAACGTACCGGCCACTCCGCCCGCCCCGTCATGACGCGCTCGTCCCGCACGACCGTGCCCCGCTGGGCGGTGCTGGGGGTGCTGGCGCTGCTGGTCGGGGGCGGGCTGTACGCGCTGATCGCGATGCTCCCGGAGAAGGGAACGCCCAGCCAGGCCGACGCGGCGACCAAGCCCGCGGCGGACGCGACGTCGCGGACCGCGGCGAATCGTGAGCCCACGACGACGCCCCCGCCTCGCTCGCTCATCGGCAACACGCCGACGAGCACGCAGACCCCGCCGAAGGTTGAGCCCCAGACGACGCTGACGCAGAGCACGACAACGAGTGCGCCGGGCGGCCCGCCGAGCGGGGTGCTGGGCTCGGCGTTGGATGGCGCGCCGCGGGCGACGGACCCGGGGTCGACCCGGCCCGCGCCCGTGGACGTGACGCGGCCGGACCTGACCGCGCCGCGTCCGACGCCGCCGGGGACCGGCGCGGCCCCGTCCTCGACGGCGCCGCCCACGACGCCCCCCGCCCCGTTGACGTCGAGCACGACGACGTCGTCGGTGCGGACGCTGATCGAAGCGGGGGAGCGGGCGCTGGCGTCGGGGCGATTGGTCGAGGCGCGGGTGAACCTGAGCCGGGCGTACCTGAGTTCGGAGATCGCGTCGTCGGACGCGGAGATGATCCGCCAGAAGTTGACGCAGGTGAACGCGGACCTGGTGTTCTCGCCCCGCGTGACGCCCGGCGACCCGCTGGTCGAGTCGTACACGGTGCAGTCGGGCGACGTGCTGGATCGGATCCGGCGGCGACGGGAACTGACGCCCGACTGGCGGTTCATCGCGCGGGTGAACGCCCTGGCGAACCCCGACCGGCTGAAGGTGGGGCAGAAACTGAAGTTGGTGCGCGGGCCCTTCCACGCGATCGTGACGAAGCGCGACTACCGGCTGGACCTGTTCGCGGGCTCGCCCGACGAGCCGGAGAACTGGATCTACATCCGGTCGTTCCGCGTGGGGCTGGGCGAGGGCAACTCGACGCCCCTGGGCACGTACCGCATCCGCAACCGCATGTCGAACCCGTGGTGGGTGAACCCGCGGACGCGCGAGCGATTCGAGGCGAATGACCCGAAGAACCCCATCGGGGAGCACTGGCTCGGGTGGGAAGGCATCGGCGACTCGAAGATCCACACGGGCTTCGGGCTGCACGGGACGATCGAGCCCGAGAGCATCGGGCAGCAGCGGTCGATGGGGTGCGTGCGACTGCTCGCGCCGGACATCGAACTGCTGTACGAGTTGCTCGGCGAGCAGGTGAGCATCGTGAAGGTCGTGCCGTAAGCGACATTCTGTTCGGATTTGTTTTGGAGAATGGTTGGATCGCGCCCATGGGTGCGTGCGGGGTGTCGCCGCGCGTTGGTTTTGACGGTGATACGGGGTGCGGATCGGGGTTCGGGCGGGTGGTGTATGGGTGTCGGTTTTTTGCGTTTTTGACCGCGGCAACGGGGTTCCCGGGGCGCATCCGCGGCGGGTTTGACCTATGATTCCTGGTTCCGGACCGCGGGGTCCGGGCGGGGGTGAAAGCCCGGTGTCCGGCGCGTCCGGCGCCGGGGGCGGACCCTAACCGACAGCGACGAGAACTTCAGAAGATCCGAGGGCCCATGACGCACGCAGACCTGACCGCGCCGAACGTCGGCGGAGAGACACCCAAGGGGCGCGAGGGCGCGGTGGCCGCGGGCGGCGCCGCGAACGGCGAGGCGGGGTACGGGGCGGCGCAGATCCAGGTGCTCGAAGGGCTCGAGGCGGTGCGCAAGCGCCCGGGGATGTACATCGGGGGGACGGGGCTGAACGCGCTGCACCACCTGGTGTACGAGGTGGTGGACAACTCGATCGACGAGGCGATGGCAGGGCACGCGACGTTCGTGCACGTGACGATCCAGGCGGACGGGTCGTGCAGCGTGGTGGACGACGGTCGCGGGATCCCGACGGACCCGATGACGCACGAGGACCCGACGCTGAACGGTCGCCCCGCGGTGGAGATCGTGCTGACGAAACTGCACGCGGGGGGCAAGTTCCAGCAGGAGGGGAGCGCGTACAAGGTCTCGGGCGGGTTGCACGGCGTGGGCGTGTCGTGCGTGAACGCGCTCTCGGAGTACCTCGACTGCGAGGTGTACCGCGACGGGAAGGTCTACTCGATCGGTTTCGAGCGAGGGCGCGTCACCGACCCGCTGCGGCTGGTGGGCGCGATCCCCGCGGGCGCGGGGCGCACCCGCGGCACGACGGTGACCTTCCGCCCGGACCCGACGATCTTTCCCGAGACGTCGTTCGACACGGCGACGCTGGCGTCGCGATTGCGTGAGCTGGCGTACCTGAACCCGGGGGTGACGCTCACGCTGACGGACGAGCGGGTGGGTGCGGACGGGCGGGTACGGAGCGAGACATTCCGGGCGGAGGCGGGGCTGGGCGAGTACGTCGAGCACCTGATGACGGGCAAGTCGTCGTTCACGCCGGTGATCACGTTCACGCGCGAGGACGCGCCGACGTCGATGCGGTGCGACGTGGCGCTGCAGTATCACGACGGGTACAACGAGTCCCTCCTCACGTTCGCGAACAACATCAACAACGTGGACGGCGGGACGCACGGGCAGGGGTTCAAGGTGGCGCTGACGCGGGCGCTGAACACGTACGCGCGGAAGGCGGGGATCATCAAGGAGAAGGACCCTGTCCCCACGGGCGAGGACCTGCGTGAGGGGCTGGTGGCGATCGTGTCGGTGAAACTGCCGAACCCGACGTTCAACAACCAGCCGAAGGAGAAACTGCTGAACCCCGAGGTCGAGTCGTTCGTGGGGCAGGCGGTGGGGGAGGGGCTGGAGCGCTGGCTGGAGGAGCACCCGGGCGAGGCGAAGCGGCTGTGCCTGAAGGGGATCGTGGCGGCGCAGGCGCGCGAGGCGGCGCGGAAGGCGCGGGAACTGACGCGGCGCAAGAGCGCGCTCGACAGCGGGAGCATGCCGCACAAACTGCGGGACTGCAAGACCCGCGACGTGGACGCGTCGGAACTGTTCATCGTCGAGGGTGACAGCGCGGGCGGGAGCGCGACGCAGGGGCGGAACGTGGAGACGCAGGCGATCCTCCCGCTGAAGGGCAAGATCCTGAACGTGGAGAAGGCGCGGATCGACCGGATGCTGGACAGCGAGGAGATCCGGACGCTGATCGGGGCGCTGCGGGTGGGGATCGGGGCCGAGGTAGATCTGTCGAAACTGCGGTACGGGAAGATCATCATCATGACCGACGCGGACGTGGACGGGAGCCACATCCGCACGCTGCTGCTGACGTTCTTCTTCCGCCAGATGCCCGAACTGATCCGGCGCGGGCACATCTACATCGCGCAGCCGCCGTTGTACCAGGTGGCGAAGGGGGGCGGGCGGGCGCGGAAGGCCACGTACGTGCTGAACGACCGCCTGCTGGACGACGCGCTGATGGAGATGGGGCTTTCGGGCGCGCGGCTGCGGGTGCGTGAGGTGACGCCCAGCGGCGAGGCGACGTGGAACGTCCGGGAGACGGCGGTGCTGGAGGGCACGCCGCTGCGGCGGGTGCTGTTCCTGCTGCGGCGGGTGTCGGAGCTGGTGGAGATCGCCGAGCGCCGGGGCGTGACGTTCGGCGTGCTGCTGGCGCAGGTCGAGAAGGACCCGGGCGGGCAGGGGCGCCTGCCGACGCACAAGGTCACGTGGCGGGCGGGGGAGGGCTACGCGTGGTCCGAGGGCGAGGCGCTCGCGCTGGTGAGCGCGAGGGGCCTGCGCCTGGCGGATCAGGCGGTGGAGGGGGCTTCGGGCGGCGCGGGCGAGCCCGCGCCGGGCGTGCACGCGGAGACGGCGGTGATCCGCGAACTGCACGAGAACCGCGAACTGGAGCGACTGCTGGGCGAACTGGCGACGCTGGGGGTGCGGATCACGCCGGGGTCATGGACGGCGGAGCGCGGCGAGGCGGTGACGGGCGAGAAGGCGCCGTGTCCCTTCGCGTGGGTGACCGAGGCATCGACGGCGACGGTGCGCGAGGGCGAGGACGCCGCGGAGGGCGGCGATCCCGCCGGCGAGGAGGGCGTGGGCGGCGGGCGCGTGGTGGAGTGTCCGAACGTGCCGTCGATCCTGGACGGGCTGCGGGAGATCGGGCGGCGCGGGGTCGAGGTGAAGCGCTTCAAGGGGCTGGGCGAGATGGACGCCGAGCAACTGTGGGAGACCACGATGGACGCGGATCGTCGCATCCTGCTGAAGGTGACCTGGGACATGGGGAGCAATGCCGACGCCCTGTTCACGATTTTGATGGGCGAGGAGGTAGAGCCCCGGCGCCGGTTCATCGAGGATCACGCGCTGGAGGTTCGGAACCTGGACGTGTAGGGGTATCCCTGTGGCGGACGCGAGGGGTCTGGGTGATTCGCGCGGGTCGTAGGGCCTGCGCGAGGCGGGACGTCGCGCGGGGTGTGCGAGTTCGCGGAACCGTGACGCAGGGGTTCTCCGCACGGGTCGATAAACCTCCGAGCGGGCGATCGTGCCCGCGTGCGGAGGAGCACCGCGGATGGCGCAGCACGGCGTAGGACGGGGCGTGGGTGGCGGTGCGGGTGGGGGGGAAGCCCGGGTGGCGGTGCGCCTGAACACGCTGGGCCTGGGCCCGCGCGAGTTGCACGCGGTGCTGGATTTTCTGGACGAGCAGGACCGCGGCGGGGGGAGCGTGCGCCGGGAGTTCTCGCGCTGGGCGTACCGGGCGACGAGCGTGCGGGTGTCGCTGGAGCACCCGGGTGGCTCGGCGACGACGCTGTACATGGCGGGGCGGAATCTGTCGCGGGGCGGGGCGTCGCTGCTGCACAACGCGTTCGTGCACACCGGGACGCGGTGCGAGGTGGAACTGCCGCGGGTGGGGATGAGGCCGCTGGTGGTGGCGGGGACGGTGGTGCGGTGTCAGCACCGGCGCGGGGTGCTGCACGAGGTGGGGGTGCGGTTCGCGAAGCCGGTGGACATGCGGCAGTTCGTGGCGCCGCAGGCGGGGCAGGAACTGCTGTCGATGGAGAAGGTGGACCCCTCGACGCTGCGCGGGCGGGTGCTGGTGCTGGAGGATTCGGACCTGGACGTGCGGATGGTGCGGCATTTCCTGCGGGAGACGTCGCTGGAACTGACGGTGTGCGGGACGCTGGCGGAGGCCAAGGCGCACGAGAACGCGCGGTTCGACCTGTACCTGGTGGACCAGCACCTGCCCGACGGGAAGGGGACGGACTTCGTGTCGGGGCTGCTCAAGTCGCACACGAGCGCGCCGATCCTGATGATGACCGGGGACGCGCTGGAGGCGATCGACAGCGAGGTGCTGGAGGCGTCGTGCATCGGGGTGATCCAGAAGCCCTACGAGCAGGACGACCTGCTGCGGACGATCGCGGAGCGGATGATCGTGCTGCGCGCGACGCCGGCGAAGGGGACGAAGCAGGGGCTGGCGGCGACGCCCGAGCAGATCCTGGCGTTGGCGGACCGGCTGGACGCCGCGCGGACGAAGGCGGACCTGGGCGAGGCGCGGTCGGCGGCGATGGACGTGGCGGGGCTGGCGGGGTTCGCGGGGCTGGCGCCGCTGGCGTTCGCGGGTCGGCTGGCGCTGGACGTGCTGCGGACGGTGCCGACGCTGCGGGAGGACGAGCCGCTGCTGGTGCAGTTGGCGGCGTCGTGTCGTGCGGCGGCCCGTGCGGCGTGAGGACCCCCCCGCGCCGGAAGGGCGAAGAGGGCCTGACGTGTCGTCGGGAAGGGTGGCCAACGGGACTCGAACCCGCGACCCCCGGGATCACAACCCGGTGCTCTAACCAACTGAGCTATGGCCACCATGGACGCCCGGCGGTGATGTCGGGCGTGAACGGCTAGGGTAGGGGCGTCGGTGCGTCGTGGCCAATCGCCGGTTCTGGCGGGTGGCGGGGGGCGTCGGGGGCCACTAACCTTCCCTCCCGGTGCGTTGTGCCGGGAGTGGGAGTGCCGCATGTCCCAAGGGAATCTTGACCGGCTGGATCTGTCCTCGTCGCGCGTCTGCAAGAACCTGTCGAGCGCGGAACTGGTGGAGCGGGCGCTGCGTGCGGGCGAGGGCCAGTTGGCCTCGAACGGCGCGATCGTGTGCCTGACGGGCGACCGTACGGGTCGGAGCCCGAAGGACAAGCACCTGGAGGACGTGCCGGCGATTCACGACAAGATCTGGTGGGGGAAGGTGAACACGCCGGTGACGTCGGCGCAGTTCGACGCGGCGGTCGAGATCGCGGTGGCGCACCTGAACTCGCGCCCGGAGGCGTACGTGTTCGAGGGGTACGCGGGGGCGGACCCGGCGTATCGGCTGGGGGTGCAGGTGGTCACGGAGCAGGCGTGGCATGCGCTGTTCGCGAGCACGCTGTTCATCCGCCAGGGGAGCAAGGGTGCGGGGGCGCCCGTGCCCTTCAAGAAGGATTGGACGATCCTGAACGCCGGGCGCCGGCGGCTGACGACCGAGGAGCAGTCGCGGATGGGGTACAAGGCCCCGGTGCTCATCGCGCAGAGCCTGACGCGGAAGATTGTGGTGATTTTGGGGAGCGAGTACGCGGGGGAGATGAAGAAGAGCATCTTCTACGCGATGAACTACGACATGCCCGAGGTGGGCGTGTTCCCGATGCACTGCTCGTGCAACGTGGACCGCACGACCGGGGAGAACCCGGCGCTGTTCTTCGGGCTGAGCGGGACGGGCAAGACGACGCTCTCGGCGGACCCGAACCGGGCGCTGATCGGCGACGACGAGCACGGGTGGTCGGACAGGGGCGTGTTCAACTTCGAGGGCGGGTGCTACGCGAAGTGCATCAAGTTGAGCAGGGAGGGCGAGCCGGAGATCTGGAACGCGATCCGCTTCGGGAGCGTGCTGGAGAACACGGTGATCGACCCGGTGACGCGCGTGCCGGACTATGACAGCGCGAAGTACACGGAGAACACGCGGGTGACGTACCCGGTGGACTTCATCGAGGGGGCGGTGATCCCCAGCGTGTGCGGGCATCCGAAGAACATCGTGTTTTTGACGGCGGACGCGTACGGGGTGATGCCGCCGGTGAGCAAGCTGACGCCCGAGCAGGCGATGTACTACTTCATCAACGGGTACACGAGCAAACTGGCGGGGACGGAGGCGGGGGTGACGGAGCCCCAGCCGAACTTCTCGCCGTGCTTCGGCGGGGTGTTCCTGCCCCGGGCGCCGATCACGTATGCGCAGCAACTGGCGGCGAAGATCAAGCAGCACGGGACGAACGTGTGGCTGCTGAACACGGGGTGGACGGGCGGGCCCTACGGGACGGGCAAGCGGTTCAGCCTGAAGTACACGCGGGCGTTCGTGACGGCGATCCTCGACGGGTCGCTGGCGAAGGCGGAATACCAGACGGACCCGGTGTTCGGGCTGCACATTCCCAAGGGCGTGCCGGGTGTGCCCAGCGAGGTGCTGATGCCCCGGAACACGTGGGCGGACGGGGCGGCGTACGACGCGCAGGCAAAGAAACTGGCGAAGGGCTTCCGGGACAACGACCGGACGTTCGAGATGCCCGAGGCGGTGCGGGCGGCCGGGCCTCGGGGGTGATCGCTCAGGGGAGCGGGATCATCCGAATCCGCGTGTCTTCGACGACGCTGAAGTGACCGGCCCAGTCTTCGCGTGCGTGGATGGTTCGCGCGAGTCGTTCGCACGCATCGTCGGCGTTCGCGAGCGAGACGCGCAGCAGCACGACGCCCGGGGAGCCGTCGCGCCCGCGCTTGAACACGAGTTCCCCGAAGTCGAGGTCGAACGTCAGCAGCACGCGCTGTTCGGAGCGGCAATCGACAGCACCGCGTCGTCGGTCGCGCCGGGTGCGACGAGCCGCACCCAGGCGACATCATGTCCGAGTGCACGCAGTGCGTCGAGTGCTCCACGCGGCACGTTCTCGTTGGCGAGGTATCGGCCCATGAATCAGGCGATCCGCGCGTACACGCGCTCCGACGCCAGACGCTCCCGGGCGTAGGCGAGGCAGGCGAGCAGGTCCTCGCGGGTCAGACCCGGGTAGTTCCGGAGAATGTCGTCCTCGGACCATCCCTGGGCGAGCAGTCCGACAATGAACTCCACGGCCAGGCGCGTGCCCCGCACCAGCGGCTTGCCCGCGAGCGTGTGTGGGTCGAGCACGATGCGATCACGCCAGTCCATGCGAAAACGATAGCAGGGTGCCCGTGAGTGCGCGGGGCTGTGTGTCGCTGGGTACCTGACGGACCTCCGGGCGTGCCGCGGCTGCGGGCGCGGGAGGGCCGACGGGAGCCCTTGCCATGCGTCGTTCAATCGGTCTGCGTGCGATCGTGATTCTTGGTGTTGCGGGCGGCGTGGTGGGGGGGCTGACCCCGGGCGCGCTTGGTCAGTCGTTCAACGTCGATCTGGAGCACGCGAACTCGGCGACGCCTGGGTGGTCGATCGGTGGGCCGTCGGCGGCGTTTCCGGGGGCGGCGGGGCAGGTGGGGTTCTGGAACGCGGTGCCGACCAACGCGACGGGGGCGGTGGCGCTGAACGATCTGTCGAACGTGGCGACGGGGGCGTCGCTGACGATGACCACGAACGCGCCCAACGGGTTCGCGCACTGGCAGTTCAACAACACGGGGAACACGGGCGACTTTGCACGGCTGCTGAACGACTGTCATATCGTGAACAACACGCCCGGGCCCTGGGTGAACACGTACACATTTACCGGGCTGCAGCCGGGGAGTTACCAGGTGTACGTGTACGGCGTGCGCCCGCTGACGGGCGCGTCGGCGACGCGGACGACGCTCACCGGAGGGACCGGGCCTCAGATGATCACCGGGCCGATGCCCGGCAACGCGTTCGCGCTGGGCGTGACGCACAGCGTGGACGTGGCGACGGTGACGGGCGGCACGCTCGTGGTCAACGTGGATTGCCTGCCCACGCCGACGGGCGCGGGGGCGTACATCAACGGGTTCCAGTTGGTGCACACGGTGCCGTCGCCGGGGGCGGCGGGGCTGCTGGGTGCCGCGGCGCTCGCGGGGCTGCGCCGGCGGCGGCGGGCGTGAGGGCGGCGGTCCTTGACAGGCGTGGTACCATCGTCGCGTGCGTTGTCGCGCCTTCACGCTGATTGAGTTGCTCGTGGTCATCGCGATCATCGCGGTGCTGATCGGTGTACTGCTGCCGGCGCTGGGGTCGGCGCGCCGGGCGTCGCGGGCGACGGTGTGCCTGGCGACGCAGCGGTCGATCGCCTCGGGCTTCATGCTGTACATCGGCGACCATCGCGAGCGGGTGATCCCGTCGTACACGATGAGCGGGATCGACACGACCGAGCCGCTGGAGGGCTGGGCGCCGATTCTGGATCGCGACGGGTACATGTCGGGCGCGCGGGAGACGCGGCGCGGGCCGTTCGTGTGCCCGGACACATTTGATGTCGAGGGTGTCGCCACGGGCCAGACCGGCACAGACCCGAACAACCCGAAGGGCTGGATGGACTGGCCTTTCGTGCGGACGGGGAATGCGAATGTGCCGGTGGAGATCCCCGAGCGGGGGTTCGCGCGGGTGGTGCGCGTGTCGTACTGGATCAACGCGTTGAATCCGATCGGCGGGAGTACGGCCGTGCAGCCCGACCTGCACTACACGGCGTCGGTGGGGTACGGCCCGGGCGCGAACGGGCTGGTGGTGCAGCAGACCATGTTCCAGGCATTCGTGAGGCCGGACCAACTCATCGCGACGGCCGACGGCGTGTACGCCGGGCGGCACCGCGACAACAAGATCGGCACTCCCAACTCGCGAATCGGCTACCGGCATCCCGGTGTCGGCGGGGGGAGCGTGAACGCGGCCTTCGCGGACGGGCACGCGGCGTCGCTGGACGCGGTGGTGTTTCCCCGGGGGTTGGGCGGGGGGAACGACCCGCAGATCGTGCGCGAGGAGAATCTGAACGGGAAGGCCACGATCTACGCGAATCCGGAGAAGGCCCTGGCCCTGCCCTGACATCGTGGGCGGGCCCTGACATCGTGGGCGGGATTGATGAGAATCGGTGTTGCGGGCGTGCGGGGGCGCAGTAGACTATCCGTATGGTGCGGCGGGGTTTCAGCCTCATCGAACTGCTGGTGGTAATCGCGATCATCGCGCTGGTGCTCGGTCTGCTGCTGCCGTCGCTGGCGGGGGCGAGGCGTGCGGGGCGGGCGGCGGTGTGCCTGGGAAACCAGCGGACGATCGCGCAGGGGTTCCATCTCTACTACAACCAGAACCGCGACCTGGTGGTGCCGTCGTACACGATGACGGGGATCGACACGACCGAGCCGCTGGAGGGCTGGGGCCCGATCTTTGATCGCGACGGGTACGTGGCGGCGGGGGGCACGACGACGCGCGGGCCGTTCGTGTGCCCGGAGACGATCGACATCGACGCGATGGAGTTCGGTCAGACGGGCGACGACCCGCGCCGGCCCAAGGGGTGGATGGACTGGCCGACGCGGAAGGTGGGCGAGACGTACACGGCGACGACGATCCCCGAGCGCGGGTTCGAGCGGATCATCCGCGTGGCGTACTGGATGAACGCGATCAACCCGATCGGTTCGTCGGTGAACGTGACGCAGGACCTGTACTACACGGCGTCGGTGGGGTACGGGCCCGGGGCGAACGGCGAGATCGCGCGGCAGATGAAGATCAGTTCGTTCGTGCGTCCGGACCAGTTGATCGGGGCGGCCGACGGCGTGTACGCCGGACGCCAGCGCGACAACAAGATCGGCACGCCCAACTCGCGCATCGGCTACCGGCACCCGGGCCCGGGCGGGGGGAGCGCGAACGTGGCGTTCTCCGACGGGCATGGGGCGCCGCTGGACGCGTTGAACTTTCCGCGCGGCTGGGGCGGGGGGAACGACCCCGAGGTGGTGCGGGCGGAGAACCTGCACGGGCGGGCGTCGGTCTTCGCACACCCGGAGAAGGTCCTCGGTGTGAACTAGCCCGCGGGCCAGGCGCCCCGTGGGACCATACCCTTGCGGCGATGATCGACCGTAAACCCTTCGTCGGCGGCAACTGGAAGATGAACACGAACCGGAACTCCGCGTCCGACCTGGCGCGTGGGGTGACGGACGGGCTGATCCAGGTGGACGGCGTGGAGGCGGCGGTGTTCCCGCCGTACCCGTACTTGCTCACGGTGCGGGCGATCCTGCGCGACCGCGGGTCGCCGGTGCGGCTGGGAGCGCAGGACGTGGCCCACCAGCCCGACGGTGCCTTCACCGGCGAGGTGTCGGTGGCGATGCTGAAGGACTGCGGCGTGCAGACGGTGCTCGTCGGACACTCCGAGCGTCGGCACGTCGTGGGCGAGAAGGACGAACTGATCAACAAGAAACTGCGGGCGGCGCTGGAGCACGGGCTCGAGGCGGTGCTGTGCGTGGGCGAGACGCTCGACGAGCGGACGGCCGGGCACCAGGACATCGTGACGGCGCGCCAGGTGCGGACGGCGCTGGCGGACATCCCGTCGAGTCTGACGGAGCGGCTGATCATCGCGTACGAGCCGGTGTGGGCGATCGGCACGGGCAAGACGGCGACGCCCGAGGACGCGCAGGACGCCCACGCGCAGATCCGGGCCTTGCTCGCCCGCACGTACGCCCAGGACGTGGCGAACCGCGTGCGGATCATCTATGGCGGGTCGCTGAAGCGGGACTCGGCCGCGGCGATCTTCGCGCAGCCCGACGTGGACGGCGGGCTGGTCGGCGGAGCGTCGTTGAGCGCGGGGGACTTCGTGGCGATCTGCAAGGCCGCCGCCGAGACCGCGGCACGGAAGTCGTGAGTCGCGCTCCCGGCGTGCTCACGCACGCAGGATCGAGACGTCGATCTCGCGGGCGCACTCCGGGCAGAGGCGTGACGTGACGCCCCGGAGGTTGTAACGGCATCCCGGGCAGGGCGCGTCGTGCTCGGCGAGGAACGCGCGGATATGGCGCGCATCGCCCGAGCCGGTCGCGTCGAGGCACGCCCGCGCGAACGCGATGAACCCGCGGACGTCATCGCCCGAGTCGAACACGCGGCGCGGGACGTAGTAGGCCTGGCGGTCGCGGCGCACGAAGTACACGCCCGAGGGCGATTCGCGCACGTCGACGAGGCCCGACCAGCGATGGGAGACGTCCGAATCGCTCGTGCGGACCTCGAACGACGCGGGCGTGACGCGCACGGTGATCGGGCCGGTCTGGCGGGCTTCGCGGCGCGTGCGTTCGTCGGTCGCCGCGGTCGCGAATCGGCGGAGGGGCGCGAGTTTGCGCCGGTAGTCGAAGACGGTCCAGGCGGCGCCGAGGACGCCCGCGCCCATGGCGACGAGCAGGAAGGGGAAGTTCTCCGACGGCGTGCGGTCGGTGAGATATCGCCACAGGAGCACGCCGAAGCCGATGAGCAGCGCGATGGCGAAGACGATCGTGTAGTGGTATTGCCGGCGGGCATTTCGCCAGGCTTCGCGCTGTTCGGGGTCGATGGTCGCGGCCTCGGCGTAGTACGCCGCGAGGTCGTGCTCGTCGTACTCGAACGTCACCGAGCGTTCGGCGTCGGGCGGGGGCGTGGCCGGGGGCGTCATGGGGGGCAGTGTACCGTGCGGTGCGAAGGGCGCGATGCGGGCGTCGTGTGTCAGCGGGCGGGGCGGGCGCGCAGCATCGCCAGGCACTTCTCGATGCGGCGGGCACGCGTCTGCGGCTTCTTGGCTTCGAGAATCGCCTCGACGTGCTCACGCTGGTGCGTGAAACTCAGGGCGTCCCATGTTGCGATGAGTTTCGCGCCGCGGAGGGCCTTGGCGAGGTCCGCGGGCGTCTCGACGACGCGCGGCGTCGTGTCGTGCGTGAGCGTGACGCGGACGCGCCCGCCGCCGGCGACGCCCGCGGCTTCACGGTGCGACCGGCGGAGCGGCACGAAGCGCTCGCCCCCCATGGTGAAGATCGTCGAGCGGAACTCGTATCCCCGCAGGCGGACGACGACGGGCGGTCGCGCGACGCCGAAAGCCTCTTTCGGGTCGAACGGCACGGGGATCGCGGTCATGGACGAGCCGTCGGGATCGGCGAGGATGGTCGTGGTGTACGTGCGAGCCGCGGGCATGCGGGGAAATCGTATCGCGAGTTATGCACGCCCGGGGAATGGCGGGGTTGTCGGTGATGGCGGGGCACGGGTACGATGTGTTGTACTCGGAAATCACCGAGGGGAGGCTGCCATGTCATCACATGTCGACGACCTGGGTTCGAGCGGTTCGAACGCGGGGGGCGCGACCGGCTTATTCGACGCGCTCTCACGTCGGGACGTGATGGGCATTGCGGCGGGGGCGCTGGCGGCGGCGGCGATGAGTTCCCGCGCACGCGGCGCGCCGGTTCCGGCGCAGCCCGAGGCGGGCCCCCGCGCGTCGCTGCGCGAGGGAAGCGAGGCGGTGGAGCGGATCGGGCGGGAGATTGTCGCGTTGAGCCGCGACGTGTGGGCGAAGGCGGCGGTGGGCCTGAGCGAGCACGAGGCGATGGAGTCGCACATTCGCGTGCTGGAGCGGGCCGGCTTCGCGATTGTCAGCCGCGCGTCGGGCGGGCACCCGACGGCGTTCGTGGCGGAGTGGTCGCGCGGGCGAGGCGGGCCGGTGCTGGGATTTCTGCCCGAGTACGACGCGCTGCCCGAACTCGGCAACGCCGCGGAGTCGGAGAAGAAGCCGTCGCCCGACGGCAACACCGACGGGCACGGGTGCGGGCACAACTGCCTGGGTGCCGCGTGCACAGGGGCGGCGATCGCGGTGAAGGACGTGATGGAGCGGGCGAACCTGGCGGGCACGCTGCGGGTGTATGGCTGCGGGGCCGAGGAGAACATGGGGGCGAAAGTCTTCATGGCGCACGCCGGGCTGTTCAAGGACGTGGACGCGGCGATCGCGTGGCACCCGGCGGCGATCGCGGGCACGGGCACGTTCAGCACGGCGGCGAACCGGAAGATCTATGCGTCGTAGAAGGGACGGACGGCCCACGCGGGGATGAGCCCGTGGGACGGTCGGAGCGCGCTGGACGCCGCGGAACTGTTCACGCACGGGGTGAACCTGATGCGCGAGCACGTGCAGCCGACGTCGCGCCTGCACTACATCTACGACATCGCGGGTGTGGCGCCGAACGTCGTGCCCGAGGATGCGCGGGTGTGGCTGGTCGCGCGCGACGCCACGTCGGAACTGGTCGACGCGACGACGCAGTGGCTGGAGCAACTGGCACGCGGGGCCGGGCTGGGCACGCAGACGACGCCGAACTTCCGCGTTGCGATCGGGATGAAGGAACTGATCTCGAACGAGGCGCTGAACCGGCGGGTCTACGAGCACCTGCGCCACGTGCCGCTGGACTGGAGCGCGGAGGAGCAGGCGTTCGCGAGGCGCTGCCAGAAGGCGCTGGGGGTGCCCGAGGCGGGGCTGGCGACGGCGGTGGTGCCGTTCATGAACGGGCTGACAACCGGCGGCTCGACGGACGTGGCGGACGTGAGTTGGAACTGCCCGGTGGCGCTCTTTGGCTTGCCGACGTATCCGCTGGGCGTGAGCGCGCACACGTGGGTCGTGACGGCGTGCGGGGGGATGTCGATCGGTGACAAGGGGACGCTGGCCGCTGCGCGGATCATGGCGGCCCTGGCGCTCGACCTGCTCCGCGAGCCCGACCTGCGTGCGGCGGCGAAGGAAGAGCACGTGCGGAGCCTGAAGGGGCGGACGTACGCCGCGACACTCGACCCGGAGCCGGAGGACCTGGAACGGGCCGCCAAGCGGTTCATGAAGGGGATGGGCGACGAAGGGGCGATCCCGCAGCCATAATCTCAGCGATGCGCCTGCCGACCGGCCCACGACGCTACTGGTTCCTGCTCGCGCTCCAGGCGCTGGGGGCGACGGTGCTCGTGTGGCAGGGCGTGCCGGTGTATCGCGAGTTCATCAACGCGAACGTGCCGAACATCCCGCGGTTCGTGCTGTACGCGTGGGCCTTTGCGGGGATGGCGCTGATCCACGGGGGCTACTGGCCCGCGCTGCGGATGACGCCGGCGGTGGGGGCGAAGCGCAGGCTGCTGCTGGGGCACGTGATGATGTTCACGGCGCGCCTGGGGCTGGTGTTCGTGGGGGCGTTCTTCTCGGTGATCTTCCTTATCCACGCGGAGCGGCTGGGGCTGGACTGGGAGCGCAAGGGGATGGCACTGCTCGTGGTGTTCACGCTGTTCTGCTTCAGCCGTGAACTCGACCGGCTGGGCCAGGCGCTGAACGACCCGCCGGAGCGGACGTGACGCGGCTCACACGACGCGGTCTTCCTTCGCGATGCCCAGCGCCGGGCGCACGTCGACCTGGACGAGCACCTCGCGCCCGGCCTTCTGCTCGATCAGCGACTTTGCCGCCTCGGGGTCCACGTAGTCGCTGTGGCAACTCGCCTTTCCGGCATCGGCGCCGACGGCTTTCTTGGTCTTGCTCGCCAGGCGGTGGATCTCGTCGGGCGAGAGCACGCCGCGTTTCGCGAGGATTTCCTGCTGCTCGGGCGTGAGCGCCCCGGACTTCTTCGCGGCGCCGGGCAGCGTGCCGTCCCTGCCGCCCATGCGTTCGAAGCCCTCGGCTTTGCCGCTGGCGAACTCCTGGATCTCCTTGCTGATGCGGACGCTGCACCAGTCGTGCCCGCACATGGCGCAGAAGTCGGTGTCGACGTCGAGGTCTTCGTCGTGATAGGCCCGCGCGGTGTCGGGGTCGAACGACAACTCGAAGTGCTTCTCCCAGTTGAGGGCGGCGCGGGCCTTGGTGAGTTCGTCGTCGCGATCGCGCGTGCCGGGGATGCCCAGCGCGACGTCGGCGGCGTGGGCAGCGATCTTGTAGGCGATGCACCCCTGCTTCACGTCGTCCTTCTTGGGCAGGCCCAGGTGCTCCTTGGGCGTGACGTAGCAGAGCATGGCGGCGCCGTGATAGGCCATGGCCGTGGCGCCGATGCAACTGGTGATGTGGTCGTAGCCCGGGAAGATGTCGGTGACGAGGGGCCCGAGGACGTAGAAGGGCGCACCGTGGCAGAGCGTGCGCTGCACTTTCGCGTTCCACTCGATCTGGTCGAAGGGCACGTGCCCGGGGCCTTCGATCATGACCTGCACGCCGCGGCGCCAGGCGCGCTCGGTGAGTTCGCCGAGGGTTTCGAGTTCGGCGATCTGGGCGGCGTCGGTGGCGTCGGCGAGCCCGCCGGGGCGCAGGCCGTCGCCGATGCTGAACGTCACGTCGTACGCGCGGAGGATGTCGCAGATGTCCTCCCAGCGTTCGTACATGATGTTCTCGCGGTTGTGGACGAGCATCCACTTGGCGAGGAGCGACCCGCCGCGCGAGACGATGCCGATCAGGCGGTTCTTCACGTGCTTGAGGTGCGCCCGGCGCACGCCCGCGTGGATGGTGAAGTAGTCCACGCCCTGGCGGGCCTGGTGGTGGAGCGAGGCTTCGATCGTGGGCCAGTCGAGGTCGTCGATCTTCTTGCCGATGATCATCGAGTAGATCGGCACGGTGCCGATGGGCACGGTGCTCGCGCGGATGATGGCCTCGCGGCAGGCGTCGAGATCGCCCCCGGTGGAGAGGTCCATCACGGTGTCGGCGCCCCAGCGCTCGGCCCAGCGCAACTTCTCGACCTCTTCCGCGGTGCCGCTGGAGACGGGGCTCGCGCCCATGTTCGCGTTCACCTTCGTGCGGCTCGCACGCCCGATGCACATGGGGTCGAGGTTGTGCTTCAGGTGGTTGATGTTCGCGGGGATGACCATGCGCCCCGCGGCGACCTCGTCGCGCACGGCCTCGGGCCCGCGCCCGGGGAAGAGCACGTCGAAGTGCGGCTCGCGCTCGGCGACGCGGCGCATCTGTGGCGTGACGATGCCCAGGCGCGCGTGCTCCAGTTGCGTGACGGGCGTGAAGCCCGCGGGATAGGTGACGCGGAGGGTGTCGCCCCGGGCGGTGGTGAAGGTCGTCGTGGCGGTGGTGGCGCCGCAGCCGCAGGCGCGCGAGGCGCAGGCGGGCTTCGAGGCAGGCGGTATGGAGGCAGGCGGTATGGAGGTATGAAGGCGCTCGACCTTCCAGCCGTCGGGGAGGAAGTCCCACGCGGTCATGTCGCTGGGGGGCGGCATGCCGGGGGTGTCGGGGCTGGCGAACATGCGCGGGCCGCCGACGTCGGGCGGGAGCGCGAACGAGCCGGGCGTGGTGACGTTCGGTGTGCGTCCGGGGTTCAGGGCGCCTGCGAGCGGCGGCGCCAGACGCGACGGGGTGATGGGGGACGGAATCGAGGACATGTGCTTTCCCTCCGCCGGTGCGAACCGGATCAGGTTCAACGGGTGCATCTCAGCGGCGGAGGACAATCCCACGCCGCGCCCCGAAGCGATGACGCATGGTAGCGGGCTGACGGGTGATCATGAGCAAAGGTTTCCTCTGGGCGTCTTGCGGATCTGAGAGTATTTCGCGCGATAATTGTGGCCACGATCGAGATCGCATGCATGTTTTACCGGGCGACACAACTCGGACGTGCGAGGGCTTGGTTGCCTGCATACGGCTCGAAGAAGGAGTGGGGATCATCATGCTGACTCGTGGAATGATCGTGGTCGGTTTCGCCGCGTCGACGGCGATGGCGGGGGGGAACGTCTACGTCTTCAGCACCGGCAATGCGGCGGTTGATGCCGCGTATGCGACGGCGCTGACCGCGCGCGGGCACACCGTGACGACCGGGGCGCCGTGGAGCGGGTTCGACGGGACGATCAGTCTCGTCGGGTTCGACGCGGTGGTGATGAACCACGGCGCGAACTGGGGCGGTTCCTGGCAGGAGGTTCCGGCCGCCGGGCAGCAGCAACTGGTGGACTTCGTGAACGCGGGCGGCGGGCTGATCACCACCGAGTGGATCATCTACAACTACGCGACGTCGGGGAACCTTGCGTACTCCACCCTGTTCCCGATTCTTCCTGCGTCGTACGGGAATACGTGGAATAGTTTCGTGGACACGACGTACAGCGTGGTGACACCCGATCCGATCATGAACGCCTTCCTCCCGGCGTCGTTCACGACGCCGCTGAACAGTTTCGCCGGGACCGAGTCCCGGCTGTTCGCCAAGCCCGGCGCGACGGTGTTCTTCGAGTCGTCGAACATGAGCATGCCCGGGCAACGCAACGACGGCGTGTCGGGGTGGGGGGTCGGCAACGGGCGGGTGATCAGTTTCTCGACGATGCCCGGGGTCAACTCCCTTGCGAACGAGAACTACGCCCAGTTGCTGAGCAACGCGGTGGACTGGGTGATCGTGCCCGCGCCGGGCACGACGGGCTTGCTGCTGGTGGCGGGGATGCTCGCGGCGCGTCGGCGGCGCTGAGTGCCTGTGCGGCAGTCTTGATTCGCGCACGCCCGGTACGATTCGTGCATGGCGGGACGCCTTGCGAACAAGGTCTGTCTGATTACCGGGGCCGCCCGCGGCATCGGCGAGGCGGTCGCGCGTCGGTTCGCCCAGGAAGGGGCGGTCGTCGTCCCAACCGATCTTCGTGCTGACGCCGTGGCGGCGCTCGCCGCGGGGCTCGGGGGCGCGTGCCCGACCCACGCCCCGGCGGACCTGCGGCTGGACGTGCGCGAGGAGCTTGACTGGGCGCGGGTGGTCGGCTGGGTCGTCGCGCGACACGGGCGGCTGGATGTGCTGGTGAACAACGCCGGGATCACGGGGTTTGATCCCGACCTGCACCCGCCGATGGGCCCGCACGACCCCGAGCACGCGTCGCTCGACGCGTGGCGCGCGGTGCACGCGACGAACCTCGACGGCGTGTTCCTTGGCTGTCGGCACGCGCTCCGCGTGATGAAGCCCGCGAACGCCGGGGGCGCGCCGGGCTCGCGCGGCGGGTCGATCGTGAACATCTCGTCGCGCTCGGGGCAGGTGGGCATCCCCGGGGCGGCGGCGTACGCATCGAGCAAGGCGGGCGTGCGGAACCACACGAAGACGGTGGCGCTCTACGCGGCCCAGCAGGGGTACGCGGTGCGCTGCAACTCGGTGCACCCGGGCGCGGTGCTGACGCCGATGTGGGACCCGCTGTTCGGCGACGGGGCGGGGCGTGCGGGGGCCATCGCGGAGATCGCGGCGGGCGTGCCGCTCGGGCGGATGGGCACGCCCGAAGAGATCGCGAACCTCGTGGTGTTCATGGCGAGCGACGAGTCGTCGTACATGACCGGGTCGGAACTGGTGATCGACGGCGGGATCCTCGCGGGGGCCGAGGCGACGCCCAAGCCCCGCTAGTCCCGCGATCACCGCTCGCCCGTACCGCCCGCGATTCGCCCGAACAACCGCCGGGTTGGGGCCCGGCGCACGCCCGGGGCGTGGCGGCGTACGCTGCACCTCCCCATGCGAAGGCGGGCACCCAGCCTCATTTTCATCTTCATTACGCTCCTGCTCGACGTGCTGGGCATCGGGCTGATCATCCCCGTCGCGCCCAAACTCGTGGAGCGCGTGATGGGCCTGCCGCCCGACGGTGCGCAGAGCCAGGCGGCGGTGGCGGTGGGGGCCCTGGCGGCGACGTACGCCGCGATGCAGTTCCTGTTCGCCCCTGTCCTGGGGTCGCTCTCCGACCGGCTCGGGCGTCGCCCGGTGATCCTGGTGTCGCTCTTCGGCGCGGGGGTCTACTACTTCGTGGCGGCCTTTGCGCCGAACCTGGCGGTGCTGTTCATCACGCGCGCCGTCAACGGCGTGGCGGGGGCGAATATCAGCGCGTGCAGCGCATACATCGCCGACATCACGCCCATCGAGAAGCGGGCGGCCGGGTTTGGGCTGATCGGGGCGGCGTTCGGGCTGGGGTTCGTGCTCGGGCCGCTCATGGGCGGGCTGCTGGGCGACCCGAAGACATCGCTGCCCTTCATCGGCCCCGGGGACGTGACGCACCCGTTCCTGGCGGCGGGGGCGCTGTCGATCCTGAACGCGTTGTACGGGTGCTTCGTGCTGCCCGAGTCGCTGCCGCGCGAGCGTCGGCGTGGGTTCTCGTGGAGCCGTGCGAATCCGCTGGGGGCGTTCCGCTGGATGCGTGGGCACCGGGTGGTGCTGATCGTGGCGGGTGGGCTGGCGCTGGTGCACCTGGCGCAGTTCGCGCTGCACGCGACGTGGGTGCTGTCGATGGATGTGCGATTCGGGTGGACGCCGCGCGACGTGGGGTGGTCGCTGTTCACCGTCGGCGTGACGTCCGCGCTGGTGCAGGGGGTGCTGTCGCGGAAGATCATCCCGGTGCTGGGCGAGCGGGTGTGCCTGCTTGGCGGGCTGGGGATCGGGGTGCTCGCGTTCACGGGGTATGCGTTGGCGACCGAACCGTGGATGATCTACGCGACGATCATCGTGGCGTCGATCGGCGGGCTGGCGGGCCCCTCGGCCCAGGCGATCGTGAGCCGGAGCGTGCCACCGACCGAGCAGGGGCTGCTGCAGGGCTCGCTGCTGGCGCTGCAGAGCGTAGCGGGCGTGGCGGGGCCGCTGATCGGCGGGGGCGTGTTCCGGGTCTTCACGGGGCCCGAGGCGCCGGTGTTCTTCCCCGGGGCGCCGTTCATGGCGGGGGCGATCCTGACGGCCTGCGCGATCGTGCCGATGGTGGTCGCGTGGTCGCGGATGCGTCGCCCGGAGTCGGGTGACGGTCTGCCGGATTCCCGGGCGGGCGCCGAGGCCGCGCCATGAGCGGCGTGATGGATGCAGGCCAGACGGAGGCGCCCGCGCTCGGGATGGGCGGGGAGCGGCTGCACGCGTTCGATGCGGTGCGTGCGGTGGCGATGTTCGCGGGGATCCTGCTGCACGGGGCGATCGGGTACATGGAGAACCGCCAGTACGAGTGGCCGCTCTCGGACCGGTCGCAGAGCCCGCTGTTCGACATCCTGGTGTTCATCATCCATGCGCACCGGATGCAGGCGTTCTTTCTTGTGGGCGGGTTCTTCGGCGCGATGATGCTGGCGCGCAAGGGCACGCGCGAACTGATCCGCAACCGTCTGCTCCGGATCGGCGTGCCGGCGACGGTGGGGCTGGTGGTGCTGGTGCCGCTGACGCTGCTCACGATGGCGATCGCGCTGCGTGCGTCGGGGCGTGCGGACCCGGACGAGCCGGGGTGGGAGCCGTTCCTGGAGTTCTATCGGCGGCGTTCGCCGGAGGAATGGCTGGACCCGCTGCACCTGTGGTTTCTCGTGTATCTGCTGCCGATGTACGCGCTGGGCTGGGCGCTGACGCGCCTCGCGGGATGGACGCCGGGCGTGGTGCGGGCGCTCGCGTCGCGTCGGTGTGAGGTGCTGGCGGGGTCGGCGTGGTGTGCGCCGGTGCTGGCGCTGGTGACGCTTCCCTTCATGTTCCACATGCGGGAGTGGAGCGTGGACACCCCGCGCGACCTCGTGCCCACGCCGCACATCTGGCTGTACTACGCGGTGTTCTTCGTGTTCGGATGGGTGATGTGGGAGTCACGCCGCGCGTTCATGGGCATGCTGGCGCGGTGCTGGCGGGTGCACCTGGGCATCGGCGGCGTGTGCCTGGTGCTGCTGCTGTTCGCGCTCTTTCCCGGGCAGAAGCACCGCTCGACGGATGAAGGGCTGTGGCTCATTATCGACAGCGTGGCGCGCGTGCTGCTCTCGCTGGGCGCGTGGACGCTCGCCTTCGGGATGCTGGGGGTCTTTCTTCGCTGGTTTACGACGCCGTCGCGGGCGTGGCGGTACGCGGCGGACGCGTCGTACTGGTGCTACCTCGCGCACCTGCCGCTGATCTTCGTCTTCGGGGCGCTCCTGGCGCCCGTGCCGGTGTCGTGCGTGCTGAAGTTCCCGCTGGTGATCCTCGGGACCGTCGGCGTGCTGCTGCCGACGTACCACTGGCTGGTGCGCCCGACGCAGATCGGGCGGGTGCTGAACGGCCCTCGCCCCACGGCGCGGGCGGGCGCGGACGGTGGAGGGGGGATCAGCGACCTTCGGGCTTCGTGAGTTCGAAGGCGTCGAACATCCGACCGTCGGTGTCGATGGCCTTGAAGACCAGCGTGCGGTCGTGCACGGCGGCGTAGCAGACGTGGTGCGCACGGTTCACGTGGAGGCTGAACCATGCCTTGTTGGGGGCCGGGTGTTCGAGCCCGCCGCCGCCGCCGCCGCTCGTGATGTACCGGATGCCCTTGGCCTGGTTGATGCGCATGTCGAGGATGGGCCAGGTGCGTTCGTAGACGTGGATGTGCCCCTGGAAGACGATGTCGACGCCGTACTTCTCGTAGAGGGCAACGAGTTGGCGGGCGTTGCGGTCGCCGCGGAAGGAGGGCTCGGCGATGTCGGGCGGGTTCTTGAGCCCGCGGATGGTGTCGCCGTAGTCGTCCTCGTCGCTGGTGAAGCACGGGTGGTGGTGGGCGACGAACTTCCACGTGGCGGTGCTTTTGGCGAGGTCGCGTTCGAGCCAGGCCCACTGCTCGGTCCCCGGGCCGCAGGGCTTGTTGGTGTCGACCATGAAGAACTCGGCGTTGCCGAAGGTGAAGGTGTAGTAGTACTCGGGCTGGGGGAGGTGGAAGTAGTCGTAGTAGAAGTGGCTGTTGCGCTCGTGGTTGCCGATGACGGGGTAGACCGGCGCGTGGGCGAGCAGGCCCGACATGGGCTCGAAGAGGTCGCGGAGCCACTGGTTCTTCGAGTAGCCGTCGTCGACCACGTCGCCGCAGTGCAGGACGAAGTTCGGGCGGTTCTTGAAGATCACCTCGGCGCAGGCGCGGGTCACGTCGGGGTTGCGCTGGGTGTCGCCGATGATGCCGAACGACCAGGGCATGTCGGCGGGCACCGCCGTCTTCATCGCCTTGACCTCGCTCTCGATCCGGCGCCCGTCGTCGGTCGTGCGGATGACGCGGTAGAAGTAGTCGGTCGCGGGTTCGAGGTCGGGGAGCGTGACGGTGCCGATGAGCGCGGGGGCGGCTTGCATCTCGGCGCGGTAGTTCAGCGGCTGGCGGCGTCCGTACTCGACGACCATGGTCGAAGCCGCGTTGGTCTCGCTCATCACCGTCATGCTGCTGAGCGTGCTGGCCTGGAGGTAGGGCTGCACGAGCCAGCGGAGTTCGGTGTCGGCGGGTGGCGCCCAGTTCACGAGGTTCGAGTTCTTGTTGACGGTCTCGCCGATCTCGCGCCGGGTGAGGACGCGCGAGTAGGTCTTGACGCGGTGGAGCGCGCCGCTCATCGGGTACTTCTCGTCGTCGTCGAGGTAGCAGGCGATGGTGTACGGCGCGCGCTCGGGGTACAGGATGTCGCCGCTCTGCTCGGTGCTGCGGGCTTCGGTGACGCCGTTGACGTAGAGCGTCATCGTCGTGCCGTCGTAGGTGCCGACGACGAAGTACCAGGCGCCGGGGACGATGGGCGTGCGCCCGGCGAGGTAGGTCATCTTCCCGTCACCCTCGGCGTCGTTCCCGCCGACGGTGGACAGGCCGAACGTAAAGACCGTGTCGTTGAAGCCCAGCACCCAGCCCTTCTCGTACCCGCCGTTGTCCTGCATGACGCCGGTGATCGAGCCCCACTGATGGATGTCGCGGAGGTTCACCCACGCGGCGACGCTGAACTCCTTCGTCGGCAGGCCCGTGCGGTCCTTGGCGATGTCCTCGTGGATCACGAGGTAGTCGGTCTTGCCGTCGAACACCACGCCCAGCGTGGGGCCCACGACCTCGACCTTGGGCGAGCCCATGACACGCGCCTTGAGCGTGTGCGTGACGTCCTCGACGATGCCGCCGGGGACCTGCGTGTCGGGGTCGATGTGCCCGACGGCCCAGTGCGAGAGGAGCCCGGGCTCGTCGTGGTCAGGGTGAGCCGCGGGTGCGGGGGCCGCCGGCGCCGCGGCGAGGGCCGTGCCGCCGATGAACAGGAAGCCCGTCACCGACGCGAGAACCGTGAGAATCGTGCGCATGGGGCGAGTGTACTCGGCGCGTACCTGCACGCTCGACGCGCCGAGTGCGAAGAAACCACGAAGATTGCGGGAGGCGTGCGTGAATCGCGGGCATGGGCGCGCCCCGGCGTGTGTGTCCGTTGCCGCTTCGGGTGGTGCTACGACCTATTCCCCGCGGCCTTGATGCGGCTCACCAGCCCCTGGCTCTTGACCTCCACGCCCTTGAGCACGCTGGACAGCGCGTCGCGGTTGGGCGCGAACTCCATGGCGGTCTGGAGCGTGACCCAGTCCTTCTTCACCAGGTCGGCCAGGGCCGACGTGAAGGTCTGCATGCCTTCCTCGTTCTTCCCGACGATCATGGGGAGGGCCGAGTCGTCGCCCTCGCGGATCTTCTCGCGCACCACGGGCGAGCCGAGCAGGATCTCGCACGCGGGGACCACGCCGAACCCGGTTTCGGGCGTCGCCGGGAGCAGGCGCTGCGCGAGTACCGCCCGCAGCGTGTTCGAGAGCGCGTGGCGCAGAAACCCGTGCTCGTGGCTCGGGAAGAACTCGAGGATGCGGCTGAAGGCCTGCATCGTGTCCGCGGTGTGCATCGTGCTGAAGACCAGGTGCCCCGTCTCCGCGGCCTGCACGGCGCTGAGCACCGTGGCGTGGTCGCGCAGTTCGCCGATGAAGACCACGTCCGGATCCTCCCGCACGATGTACTTGAGGGCCGTGCCGAAGTCGGGCACGTCGATCCCGACCTCGCGCTGGCTGATGATGGATCGCTTGGGGATGAAGCGGTACTCGACCGGGTCCTCGACGGTGATGATGTTGTCGGCGCGGGTCTGGTTGATGTGCTCGATCATGGCGGCGAGGGTGCTGCTCTTCCCGCTCCCCGTCACGCCCACGACGACGATCAGCCCCTCCATCGTCTTCTCGATGAGTTCGCTGTAGACCGGGGGCACGTGGAGGTCGGCGTAACTGGGGATCTCGGCCTTCACTCGGCGGATCGCCGCGTGGGTGTGCCCGCCCGCGCGGAACATGTTGATGCGGAAGCGGTCCCCATCCTTCAGGTGGCTCGCGAAGTCGAGGCTGCCCTGCTGCTCGAAGCGGGCCTTGAGCACCTCGGGGACGATCGGGTCGAGGAGGTGATCCGCCTCGTCCTCGGTCAGGGGCTCGCCCGCCACCGCACGCAGCACGCCGTTGATCCGGTAGGTCGGGGGCACGCCGACCTTGATGTGCAGGTCCGACGCGCTCAACTTCTTCATCGCCCCCAGCAGACGCTGGATCGACAGAGGTCCACCTTCCATCCGACGCCTCCCTTCACGCCAAGCGTCGGCGCCGACCCGCCCCGCGGGGCTACACCCGCGGCAGGTCGAACCCGCGCCGGCGCTCATAGTCCAGCCATCGGTTCATCGACCCCTCCAAAAACCGCCACCCCACCGGGCACCACCGTCCGCCCTGCCCGCCCCAGTACGCCACGTTCAGCAGGTGCGCCGCCGCGATGCTCCGCGCGCCCACCTCCACGTCACAGATCGGCCTCGCACGGCTGCGCACGCAGTCGAGCCAGTCCGCGTGATGGTTCTTCGCCCTGGGCAGGTGCACGTCGCTCTCTTCCAGCGGCTTCTTCAGGATGTCGCCCGGGATGCTCTCCAGACGATCGCGCGTGACGAAGATGACGCCCCGTTCGCCGACGAACGTCACGCCGCTCGGTCCGCCGTGGATCACGCGCACGCCCCCGGGGTAGACCAGTTCCCCGCCGTACTCGTCGCCCTGGCGCGCGGGGGGCTTCACCTCGACGGGCCCCGAGGTGTCCATGTCCAAGCCCCACGCGGCGACGTCGAAGTGGTGCGCGCCCCAGTCGGTCATGATCCCGCCGCTGTATTCGCGGTACAGCCTCCAGCGCGGGAAGTGGTCGTGGATGCCCCGGGGCGAGAGGATCGCGTTGTACGGGCGGACCGGCGAGGGGCCCAGCCAGCGGTCCCAGTCGAGCCCCTCGGGGGGCTCTTCCGCGGGGAGGTCGCACCACACGCTCGAGGTTCCCACGCCCACGTTGACCGACAGAATGCGCCCCAGGCGCCCGCTGCGCACGTACTCGCACGCCGTGCGGAACCGCCCGTCGTACTCCGTCCGTTGCTGCGAGCCGGTCTGGAAGACGCGCCGGTGTGTGCGGACGGCGTCGATCATCGCCTTGCACTCGCGCAGTGTGTGGCACATCGGCTTCTCGCAGTAGATGTCCTTCCCTGCGGCGCAGGCCTCGATCGCCTGGATCGCGTGCCAGTGGTCGGGCGTGGCGATGACCACCGCGTCAACATCCCGCCTGGCCAGCACGGCGCGGTAATCGATCGTCGCGAGGCAGTCGGCGTTGTTGTACGCCTTGTCGACCATGTCCTTGGCGTGGGCGAGGCGTGTCGCGTCGACCTCGCAGACCGCCGTCACGCGGACCTGCTCGTTCTTGAGGAAGTTGCGGAGGTGGATGCGGTTCATCAGGCCCACGCCGATGAACCCCAGGGCGATCTGGTTCGTGGCGCGTCCGCCCGCGCTCCAGAGCGCGCCGCGGGTCTTGCTCGTGAACAGCAGCGGACCGGACGCCGCGGCCAGCGCCGCCGCGCCCATGCCCCCCAGAAACCCACGCCGCGTCAGCCCGTTCGCCATGCGCGCCTCCCGGGCCCCGGCGGGCGGGCCCGCGCCGAGTCTACCGCGCCGGCCCGGGGGCGATACGGTCCTCCACGCTTTCGACGGAGCCCCGCCATGAAGCCCTGGATCTTTCTCGTCGTTGCCGGCCTGCTCGAGGTCGTCTGGGCGACCAGCATGAAGTACACGGATGGCTTTACACGCCTGCGCCCCAGCCTGTTGACGCTCGCGGGCATGGTCGCGAGTTTCGCCCTGCTGGCCCGGGCGATGATGTCCCTGCCGCTGGGCGTGGCGTACGCCGTGTGGGTGGGCATCGGCGCGACGGGGGCCGCCGTGACGGGGGCGGTGCTGCTGGGCGAGCGACTGTCGCCCGTGCAGGTCGTGTGCCTGGTGGCGATCGCGGGGGGCATCGTGGGTCTGAAAGTGACGACCCCCGCGGACGCCGGCGGGCGGGGCACGCCGATCGCGCCGGTGGTGGTATCGAGCGCGTCGACGGCGTCGGGGGCAGTGGAAGGGCCGGGCGTGGCGTCGGGTGAGACCCCGCCGCCCGCCCCCCGGCGCACCCCATGATCCGCCTGGCGCCGCGTACAGTTAGGTGTGCCCGGGTAGCTCAGTTGGATAGAGCGGCGGTTTCCTAAACGCACAGCACCGGCTTTCGGCGGACCCCGCGCCCTTTTACAGGAGCGGGAAACGCTGTGTTTTCCGTGGTTTGCGCTTTACGCCTGTAGCGACCTCTTTTACGGGCCGACCTTGTTACTGCCTTGTTAGAGCAGGAGGTCGGTCGCCATGAAGGTCAAGCTCACCGGGAGCGCCATCGAGCGCAGCTGCCCGCCGCCCGCGGGCGAGGTCACGGCCAGCGGGAGGCCCGTCACGCAGCGCATCTACTGGGACACGGACCTGCCCGGCTTCGGGCTCGTGGTCGGTGCCCGTACCCGCACGTTCGTCGTGCAGAAGGACGTCGCCGGGCGGTCGGTGCGGGTCACGATCGGACGCTACCCGACGTGGACCGCCGAGCAGGCGAGGAAGCGGGCGCGGGAGCTGGTCGTCGAGATGGACCGGGGCGTGGACCCCAACGCCCGGGAGCGGGAGCGGGCCGAGGAGCGCCGCCGCGAGGAGTGGCAGTCGCTCACGCTGGCGCAGGCGGTGGAGGAGCACGTCGCCAACATGCGCGCGAAGGACTGCGCGGAGCTGTCGATGGGGCAGATCCGCTCGGAGCTCCGGCGGTACCTGGGCGACTGGCTGCCCCGGCCGCTGGTCACGATCTCCCGCAAGGACTGCGTGGAGCGCCACCGGCGGATCACGACCGACCACGGGCCGGTGTCGGCGAACCGGGCGCTGCGGATGTTCCGGGCGTGCTGGAACAGCGCGAGGAGGCTCTACGCCGAGCTGCCCCCGCACCCGGTGGAGGGCGTCACGTTCAACCGGCAGCGCCGCAAACGCTCGCCGATCGCGTGGGGCGACCTGCCCGGGTGGTGGCGGAAGGTGCAGGAGATCGAGAACCCGGTGCGCCGCGACCTGAACCTGTTCCTGCTGTTCACCGGGCTGCGCAGCGCCGACGCTCGCACCGTCCGCTGGGAGCACGTGGACTTCGAGCGGGGGACGGTGCACCGGCCCAAGCCCAAGGGCGGCGAGGACCGCGCGTTCACCGTGCCGCTGTGCCGGTTCCTGCTGGCGATGCTGGCCCGGCGCAAGATGGACAACCAGGTGCGCTTCGGCCACGACGGGGGTTGGGTGTTCCCGACGCGCGACCGCGAGGGGAACATCGTGCCGGTGGCCGAGGCCAAGGAGCAGCGGTACGCCAAGGGGCCGGACGGGCGGGTGCTGCGGGTGGACGGGCGTCCCGTGAAGAAGGGGTACCTGCCCTCGCCGCACCGGCTGCGCGAGACGTTCGTCACCGCCTGCCTGGAGGCGGGGGTGGGCATGTTCGAGCGGAAGATCCTCGTCAACCACACGCTGCCGAGCGACGACGTCACCGAGGGCTACCAGCGCCCGGGCGACGAGCACCTTCGGGGGTGTGTGGAGCGGGTCGCGACCTTCCTGCGGGCCAAAGCGGGGGTGGACGAGCGGGGCCGGGCGAGCCGGGCGTCGGGGGCGTAAACTGCTACCGTGTTTGCTGCGGTAGCTCAGTTGGATAGAGCAGCGGTTTCCTAGGGAACTGGGACCCGGCTTGGGGACAGGCCGGTGCAAACCGGGTGGATTCGGGGAAACCCAACCGCGGCGCGGGCCGCGGGGGCAACCCCGAGCCGAGCCGTCGGCGGAGCGGAGGCGCGAGCCTCCTGCCGACGGAAGGTGTAGAGACTAGCGGGTGCGCCGCTCCGGCAATACCCCCGCACCGAGCCGCAGACGAAGCGGCCGGAAGCACCCGGCACCCGACCCCGCGAGAGCGGAAGGGTGGTGAGATAGTCCGGTCCGGCGAGTAACCGCCGGGGGTCCGAAATCGCAGGTCGGCAGTTCGAGTCTGCCCCGCAGCGTTAGGCGAGTAAGCGGTACACCCCGCCCTCGTTCTGCACAGGCCAACCCAGCCGAACTAGCTGGTCCACCTTACACCGCGCCGCCGCCTCTGGCAGGCCGATCGCCTCTCCGAGGGCGACAGCGGACTTCGGGCCCTCGCGCAGCGCGAGGAGCGCTGCCGCGACCTTACCTCCACGCGCGGGCTCCGTCGGCTCGGACGCAGGCAGCGGGTTCGTAGGCTCCCCAGCGCTGGCGAGCACCGCGTTGTCGCGAGGGAGCGGCCTACGCCCGGCGTCGCGCCTTGCCACCGCAGCCTCCAGCGCCCGGCGGTCTGCGCCGCGGCGAGAGCCGATTGCCTGCCCGGCCTGCAGGTGTCGGAGGTGCGCTTCTCGGTACTCGCGATCTTCCCAGCATCGGGCAGTCGCCTCGCTCAGTGCTAGCCTCGCCCTCGCCGCACACGCCGGGTCGTTCCTCGCGCGTGTCAGGCCCGCGACGATCTTCCGGCGACGCTCCGGATCTCTCCACGACTCCCGCCCGACCCGCCGCCCTACGCCGCGCATCATCTCGCGATGCTCCGGGTCGGACCAGAGTCTCCGCATGTCGTCGCCGGTGAAGCCGTCGCCCCCGTCGTAGACGTTGGCGCAGCGGCCTGGGTACTTCTCCCGCACCCGCGCGATCTCCTCGCGCTCCGCGCCCTCCCAGTCGCCGCCGGGCGGCACGACCCGGAGCAGCGACCAGTGGACGCGGGTAGCCCCGTGCTTCCGGACCACTCGCCGCCACACAAAGCCCGAGCCGCTGTACCCGCTGGGCAGCGGGCCTCGCCCGCGCGTCGGCCAGCCCGCCGCGTCGGCGTGCTCGTGCTTCCCCACGTAGACGTGGCCCGACAGCCGCATCAAGTAGATCGCCACCGGGTTCGCGCAGGGTCGGCCCATCGAGGGAACGATGGGATCTAGGCGAGCCAGGACAAGGGCGACGTTTTCTCTGCGGATTCTGCGGCGGGGGTTGTCGGTTCAAATCCGACCGGCGACTTTCCACGGTCCCTCTTCGCTGCGCGGGCAACTGCGACTTGGCGTATGCTGTTGGTGGAATGGGCAAACTACCCGTTGTGGGTCGCCCGACGACAGCCGCAGGATGATGGGGTCGCCGTGAAGCTCTTTGACGAAGTACACCCTGACAAACTCCGAGGCGGTTTCTACACAGAGCCGCACGTTGTGGAGTTCTGCCTGCAGCAGGTGAAGAAACTGCACGAAGGGTGGCCGGAGCGCTGGCTGGAACCGTCGGCGGGTGACGGCGCGTTCATCCGTGGCATGGGCCAGCTACTACCTGCTACAGCACGCCGCCGTTTGCGACTGCATGCAGTGGAGCTCATCAGCGAAGAAGCGGCCAAATGCGAGGCAGCCGCGCGCCGTGTTGGCATTGAAGCCGAAATCACCAACGAGAGCTTCTTCGAGTGGGCGTCGCGCGACACCAGTCAGTTTGATGCAGTCGTTGGCAATCCGCCCTACGTGCGGTACCAGTTCGTCAGCGAGAGCGACCGGCTACTTGCCGAGCGTCTTGTGGGCGAGCTTGGGATCACGCTGCGCGGCGTATCGAACCTGTGGATTCCCTTCGCACTCCTGAGCCTCGCCCGACTCCGCGACGGAGGATGCTTCTCGCTGGTGCTGCCGAGCGAACTGTTCTGCACGAGCAGCGGCGGCCAGTTTCGCGCATACCTTCTGCAGCACTTCACGTCGCTGGAGATTGACCTGTTCCCGAGGGGCACGTTTCCCGACATCCTGCAGGATGTCGTCGTAGTCAGTGGTCGCAAAGCGGTGCGCCCAGCGGATGCCCGGCCGGTGCGACTCACGGAGCACACCCGGACGGCGCGCGTCGTCTGGGGTCACCGTGTTGAAGCGAGCGGGGAGCCTTGGCTCCGCTATCTACTCAGCGAGCGTGAACACGCCGCCTTCGTGGAGGCCAAGACGCTGCGAGGCTTCCACAGTCTCGGCAACATCGCGCGGCTTGAAGTGGCGATCGTGACCGGCGCAAACACCTTCTTCACCGTGCCCGACAGCACGGTCGCCGAGTATGGACTGCGTCAGTGGGCAATCCCACTACTCGCCCGCACGGCAGACGCGCCCGGCGTCGTCTTCACGGAGACCGACCACAAGGATGCTCGGCGGCGAGGTAGCCGCGCTTGGCTACTCGACTTCTCGGCGGACCGACCGAAGCCCAATGGACACGGCCGTGTCTCGGAGTACCTTCCGAGCGGGGTCATGCAGGGTTTGCCCGAACGATACAAGTGCCGCATCCGAGAGCCTTGGTACCGCGTCCCACACATCAAACGTGGGGCTCTGATGATGACGAAGCGAGCCCACCACTACCACCGACTGCTTCTGAACGCGGCCGGTGCATACACCACGGACACCATCTATCGCGGGGAGATGCGGCCCGTCCTGTCTGCCGGGCCGAGCACTTGCAGCAGCGAGGTGAGATCGTCCGTCGTCGGCGGATCGCCGGTGTTGGCCCCCGCCGGGGTCGCTAGGCGGCCTTGCTCTGCACGTTCAGGCGGAAGTGGCACTTGCCGAGCGACTCGATGTCCCAGCCCCGGTCTCGCAGTGCGTCAATGGCTTTGCGCAACTGATTGTTTCCGAAGCCGGACGACTGGCACATGCGGCCGACCTCCGTCTCGCCGCAGAGGAACAATGCGAGCACCCGGGCCTGCACGGTCCCGGGCTGGGGAACGATTGGCTTGTCTGTACCGCGAGCCATAAGCCAGTCATCGGTGCGATGGGCTGGCTGCTTGAGCACCGCCCTCCCTGTGCGGAACCGTTTCAAACCGTTGAATCCTGCCCTGAGCCACCATGTCGGCCTCAATCTGCTGTTTAACAGGCTTGGCACTATCAAGAACGCGGTTGGCGGGTCGTCGGCGTTCGGCGCGGGGCTTGGCCCGCGGCGAATGCCGCCCGCCAACCACCCCGCCCGCGGGGTGCAAATACTCCATCCGGCGCTCGCGCGGCGTTCACCGGCGGCTGCGTCCAAAACTGGCCGCTTCCGGTTAACGGATCGAGAGCGCACGATGGGGGTCCAGAGCCCGCGGGGGCGTCGGTCGGCGAGGAGATGGCGGCCTGGGTTCCCATCGACGGGCAGTATACAACCTCTCCATGCCCGCCAACCCCTTCCTCCGCCTGCTCCGGGTCTTGGCCGGGGCGGGCCGGGACGATCTTCGCCGCCAAGTCCAGTACCTGAAAGCAGAGAACGAGGTCCTCCGATCCAAGATCGCCGGTCCGGTGCGGGTGACGGCCAAGGAACGCTTCCGGCTGGTCCGCCTGGCGCGGCCCCTGGGCACGGCGCTGCGGATGGTCGTGTCCATCGCCCAGCCCGAGACGGTCATGCGCTGGATACGCGAGGCCGACCGGAAGCGTCCGAAGAAGCGCCCCGGCGTCCGGCGAGCGGGAAGGCCACGCACTCCAGAGGACGTGCGCCGGGTGGTGCTGCGGATCGCCCGGGAGACGGGCTGGGGGTACACGCGCATCCTCGGCGAACTCAAGAAACTCCATATCAAGGTCTCGCGGAGCACGGTGGTCAACATCCTGCGCGGGGCCGGGCTGCCGACCAGTCCCGAACGCGGCGAGCGGACGTGGGAGGAGTTCATCGCCTCGCACGCCAAGACGCTGTGGGCGTGCGATTTCGTGCAGCAGCGGGTGCTGACGCTGCGGGGGTTCCGGGACGCGTTCCTGCTGGTGTTCGTGAACGTGGCCACGCGCCGGGCCATCGCCACGACCAGCACCGAGCACCCCGACGCGGCGTGGGTGGCCGAGCAGGTGGCGCGGTTCAAGGCGGCGTCGGGCACGCGGGGGACGTGGGGGACGGCATGCCGAGTGCTGACGCGCGACCGCGATCAAAAGTTCGGGAAGGCCTTCGACGGGGCGCTGCGGGCCAAGGGGATCACGCCGGTGCGCCTGCCGCACTGCGCACCGAACCTGAACGCCCACGTCGAGCGGTTCATCCAGACATTGCAGGTTGAGTGCCTGGACCGCTTCATCGTGGCGGGGACCGGCCACCTCGACCTGCTGATGCGGGAGTTCGTGGAGCACTACAACCAGGAGCGGCCGCACTCGTCGATCGGGCACCGGCCGCCGGCGGGGCCTGCACCCCCTCTACGGATTGCCGGGCACTTCGCACCGATCCGCTGCCGCACGCGGCTGGGCGGGGTGCTGCGCCATTACTACCGGCAGGCCGCGTGATGCACGATCGCACCGCCGCTGGTCAAGCCCGCTTGACTAGCGACCGATACTGGTCAAGACTTCTTGACTAGCGGAGGCCGCTGGGAAAGGGGGCTTTCATAGCCATGCCAAGAACGACCGGGACATATCGGCTGACCAGAGCAGGGAACGAGGAAGTGCGGGCGTTCGTGCCCGAACCCCTGCCGCCCAAGAACCCGCCGTTCGTGCTCGACGAGGCGATGGCGGCGCTGTACGCCGAGGCCGCTGCGGCGGTCGGGCAACTCGGCGTCGCCGGCGCGATGGTGCCCAGCGCCGAGTGGTTCCTCTACGGCTTCGTCCGCAAAGAGGCGCTGGTCTCGTCCGAGATCGAGGGGACGCAGGCGACACTCCAGGACGTGGTCACCTATGAGGCGACGAAGCGGGCCGAGCGCCCCGACGACGTGCGCGAGGTCTGCAACTACGTTGATGCGTTGACCTTTGCGCGCGAGCAGATCGCCAAGCCGAAGGGCCTGCCGCTGAGCACACGCCTGCTGTGCGAGGCGCACAAGCGACTCATGCGCGGCGTTCGTGGTGCTGACAAGCAGCCCGGCGAGATCCGCCGCTCGCAGAACTGGATCGGCGGAACACGGCCCGGCAACGCACGGTTCGTGCCGCCCCCGCCAGAGGAGGTGCCCGCGCTCATGGCACAGCTCGACACGTGGCTGCACTCCGGCGATGCTCTGCCGCCGCTGGTGAAGGCCGGGCTGGCGCACGTGCAGTTCGAGACGATCCACCCGTTCCTGGACGGCAACGGCCGCATCGGACGACTTCTCATCACGCTGCTGCTCGAGCACTGGGGATTGCTCAAGTCCCCGATGCTGTACCTCAGCCTGGCGTTCAAGCGCCGGCAGCAGGAGTACTACGCACGCCTCGGAGATGTGCGGACCGAGGGCGAATGGGAAGCATGGACGAGGTTCTATCTTGAGTGCGTCCGCGAGGCGGCCGACGACGGCGTGCGTGCCGCTCAGGCGATCTTCGCGCTTATCGGCAAGGACCGTGCGCGGCTCATCAAGCACGCGGCGGTCACCGTGCCCGCGGTTCGCCTGCTCGACCTGCTGCCCTCGCGCCCGGTGGTCACGCTGCCGCTGGCGGTGGACCTGCTCGGCGTCAGCAAGCCGACGGCGATCAAGGCCATCGAGGCGCTCGAGTCGGTCGGCGTGCTGAAAGAGACCTCCGGCAAGCGCCGCGACCGGGTGTACGCCTACCAGAAGTACCTGGACACGCTCACCGGCGAATGAACGCCGTGCGCTCTCTGTTTGGGAAACCTGTTAACCAGCGGTATCCCCAATCGGAACGGCTCCGTATCCACAACCGTATCGAACCCGTTCTCTGAAGGTCAACCAAGTTTTGCGGCGAAGTCGTCGGTTTACATGCGACAGTCGGACGGGGCGGGACGAAGGGTGCCACATCCCCTACGCGGGCGGGGGGAGAACCGCGTCTGGGGCCGCCGAAGCCGCCGCACAATGTGCGGCCACCTGGCGTATATACTGCTGCCGACTCATGCTCGACCGTGGCAGCCCATTCCGGGTCTTCGTTAGCCTCCTCTTGGCGGTAACGATTCCGCTTTGCTGCTGCAGTTTCAGGTCGTGGCTGGGCGGTCAGTCGGGTTGTCATGGAGGCCGGTCCCTGGTTGAGTCGGCGGCCGCGCCAAACGATGCACTCCCGGCCTGTCACCGCCACGCCCAAGCGAAAGGTCCGGGTGAGGATGGAACTGACACCTCTCCGGGTTCCCCTGGTGGACCCACCGAAGAGCCTGACGGTCCCTGCACCTGCGGCAAGCACTATACCGGCACGTCCGGGATCGAAAAGCCGGGTGCGGACCTCTCGCCGCCGGTTCTGGTAGCTGTCCTCCCGATAGTCGCGCCTGATCTCACGGGCGCCGCGCTCGCGGTCCGCACTGCTCGGCATGGGCACGTTCCACTTCGGCCGCAGACCTCGCTGCTGCGCCTGCATTGCGCGCTCGTGGTGTAGCGGCTCGGCCCTCCCCACGTAAACGCTGACTGCCGCATTCTGCGGCCGGCGTCCTCTCCTCAAAATCAACCGTCTCGCTCCAGCTCGTCTGCTGTCTCGGCCGCTGGTGCCCTGACCGCCGCGTCGCGCAGCCATGCGGGTCGGCTCCCGGAGTTGAGCACTGTCCCCGCTGGGAAGGTGGCCGCTCATGACCCAAATCGCTTTTCGTCCGATCGCCAGAACCATGCTCACCGCCGCCTGCGCCGGCCTGCTTTCTGCCTGCGCGGGAACACCGACCACCGCTGAACGAGAGCGCCGCGCGGACCTCGCCTCGGTCGAGCGGGTGTTCCGACCGGGCGACGCGAGGCCAGCCCTGCCGGAACTGACCTCGGCGAGCACGCTGGCCGATCTTCTCCGGTTCGCCATGCTCAACAGCCCGCGCGTCGAGGCGGCCTATTACCAGTGGGCGGCCGGCGTGGAGCGGATCACCACGTCAAGATCGCTACCCGACCCCCGCCTGACGTTCGAGGCCGACATCACGGACATGCTCGAGGCGCTTATGCCGGGCTTGATGATGGACCTGCCCGGGCCCGGCAAGCTGCGCGCCGCGGGCGATGTTGCCGCGGGAGAGGCCATTGTCGGCTACTTCGCCTTCGAGGCCGAGGTGCTGCGGACGGCGCTGGCGGTGAAGTCCGCCTACTACCGGATGCACTTCCTCGAAGAGACCATCCGCGTTCAGCGAGAGACGCTCTCGCTGCTGGCCGACCTCGAGCAGATCGCCCAGGCGCAGAACGCAGCCGGCCGCGTCACGCTCCAGGACGTGCTCCGTGCCCAGATCGACCGCGAGCAGCTCGCGACCCAGATCGACAATCTCGATGACTCGCGCGGCGTGCTGCTGGCGGAACTCAAGGCGGCGCTCGGCCTGGGCGCTGGCGCGCCCGATCCCGCGGTCCCGAGCGCGTTCGAGCCCTCACCGGCTCCGCAGTCCGCCGATGCGGTCTTCGCCGCCGCCCTCGAACGGAACCCTTCGCTGCGCGGGATGGCGGCGGACGTCCGCCGCGCCGAGGCGATGCTCGACCTCGCCCGCACCAGCGGCGTTCCAGACTTCTCAGTTGGGATCGAAGCCGATCTCAAGGCGAGCCCCGTGATGTGGCGTCCGTCGGCGGGCGTGACGCTGCCGATCTGGCGCGACAAGATCGCCGCGGAGATCGCCGCCGCCCAGGCCGACAAACGAAGCGCCGAGGCCCGTCTCACCGCCGAGCAGGTTTCGCTGGCGGCCGAGCTCGCGTCCATGCTCTACATGTACCGGGAGAGCTCGCGCAACACCGACCTCCTCGTTGACAGGCTCATCCCTCGCGCAAGGCAGTCGCTGGAGGTGGCTCGCTCAGGGTACACGACCGGGCGGTCCTCGTTCCTGGACCTCATCGATGCCCAGCGGAAGCTCCTGGGCTTCGAACTCGCCCTTGTCGAGGCTCGGACACAGCGAGAACTCGCGCTTACCGCGCTGTCCCTGAGCATCGAAGGGGTGTCCCCGGAGGGCGCTCCGGTGCTCGCGCCGACCAGTTCGACCCCGCTCCTGAACCAATCCACCCCTCGGGAGACTCTCCCATGAAACGCCGCTTGCTCTTTCCCGTCTTCATTGTCTGCTTGGCGATCGCAGCCGCCCTCGGGTTCCTCGCCGGTCGATCCGTCGCCCCTTCGCCGGCGCCCACGGGCGCATCCGCCGCGGCAGCGCCACCCGCTGTCAAGCAGATCTGGACGTGCTCCATGCACCCCCAGGTCCGGCTCGACAGGCCGGGCGACTGCCCCATCTGCGAGATGCCCCTGATCCCAGCGGACTCCGCACAAGGGTCGGGCGACGGTCCGCCCATGCTCACACTCTCAGACCACGCGCTGGCGATGGCGAGCGTTGAGACGGTGGCCATTGAACGCCGACCGCTCTCGCGCGAGGTCCGCGCGGTCGGCAAGATCGAATACAACGAGTCGGCCTTGGCGACCATCACCCCGCGCGTGGACGGCTACGCCGAGCGGCTGTTCGTGAACTTCACCGGCATCGAGATCAACGCCGGCGACCACCTCGCGGAGGTCTACAGCCCCGAGCTGCTCGTCGCCCAGCAGGAGCTGCTGATCGCACTCCAGGGCGGAGCCAACGGGCCGCTGGTGGAGACGGCGAAGACCAAGCTGCGGCTCCTTGGCCTGACCGATTCTCAGATTGCCGATCTGGTCGACAACAAGCGCGTGACCGACCGCGTGACACTCTTCTCGCCAATCAGCGGCACCGTCATCGAGAAGTCGATCGTCGAGCACGCCGCGTTCGAGGCTGGCGACCCGCTGTACCGGATCGCCAACCTCGACAGCGTGTGGGTGTACCTGGAGATCTACGAACTGGAGCTGCCGTGGATTCGGTACGGGCAGCGGGTGCGCATCACCGCCGAGGCACTCCCGGGGCGGGAGTTTGAAGGGCTGGTCACGTTCGTTCAGCCCATCGTCAACGAGACGACCCGCACGGTGCGGGTGCCCGTGCACATCGAGAACCCGGACCACGTCCTCAAGCCGGGCATGTTCGTGTCGACGACGATCTTCGCTTCGCTCTCGGCCGACGGCCGGGCAGCGCCCACGGGGGTGGAGGGCCGGTATTCCTGCCCGATGCACCCGCAGATCCTGCGGGATGAGGGCGGGCCGTGCCCGGCGTGCGGCATGCCGCTGGAACAGATCCCAGGTTCTGCGGCGGGAGCGCCGCCGAGCGATGAGCACACAGGGAGGGGGGCGGGGCACGATGCCACGGCACACTCGCACGCGGCGGGTACCGATGCGGGAACCAACCCCGCCTCCGCCCCGGCTGCCACACGGTACTTCTGCCCCATGAAGTGCGAGGGCGAGAAGACCTACGACCAGCCCGGGCGCTGCCCCGTCTGCAACATGCGCCTGAAGGAAGTTGCGCCCGAGGCAACTCCAGATGGGCAAGGCCCAGACGGCGCGGACGGCCTCGTCAGTGTGCCGGTCTCAGCCGTCCTTGACAGCGGCACGCGCCGGATCGTCTACATCGAGCGCTCCCGCGGCACGTTCGAGCCGCGAGAGGTCACGCTCGGACCAAGGGCGGGCGGCTACTACCCGGTCCTGAAGGGACTCGAAGCCGGCGAGCGCGTGGTGACGCGCGGCAACTTCCTGATTGACAGCCAGTTCCAGGTCACGGGCCACCCGAGCCTCTTCTACCCCGGCGGGCTGCACGCCGCCCCTCCGCACCAGCACGGCGCGACCGAGGGCCCCGGGCCGGCGCAGGCGCCGACTTCCTCACCTTCCACCCCCGGCCACAACCACTGAGGAGCCGGCCATGATCAACGCCATTATTCGCTGGTGCCTGAAGAATACTTTCCTGATGGTGCTCCTGCTCGGCGGCCTGGTCGCGGGCGGGTACGTTGCCCTGAAGCGCACCCCCGTCGATGCCATCCCGGACATCGGCGAGAAGCAGGTGATCGTGTTCGCCGACTGGGCCGGCCGCAGCCCCCAGGACGTGGACGATCAGGTCACCTACCCGCTGACGACGAGCCTGACCGGCACGCCGGGCGTCAAGACGATCCGGTCCATGTCGGGGTTCGGTTTCTCGATGGTCTTCGTCATCTTCAAGGACGACGTGGACTACTACTGGGCGCGCTCGCGCGTGCTGGAGCGCATGAACGTGGCGCAGCAGCGGCTGCCCGCGGGCGTGGTGCCGACACTGGGACCCGACGCCACCGCGCTCGGGCAGATCTACTGGTACACGGTCGAGGGGGAGGGCTTCGACCTGGCGGAGCTGCGGTCGATCCAAGACTGGTACGTGCGCTACCAGCTCAACGCCGTCGAGGGCGTGAGCGAGGTCGCGAGCATCGGTGGGTTCGTGCAGCAGTATCAGATCGACATCCACCCGGATCGCATGCGGGCGCACGGCGTGACGCTCATGGACGTCTATGAGGCCGTCCGGCGCAGCAACATCGACGTGGGCGCCAAGGTCATCGAGGACAACGGGATCGAGTCCTTCATCCGCGGCGTGGGGTTTATCAAGAGCGTGGAGGACCTGGAGAAGGTCGTCATCCGGCAGGAGGGCGGCACGCCGTTGCTCCTGCGGAACGTGGCGACGGTGCAGCTCGGCCCCGACTTCCGGCGCGGGGCGCTTGACAAGGAGGGCGTCGAGGCCGTGGGCGGCGTCGTGGTCATGCGCTACGGCGAGAACCCCCCCGACGTGCTGGAGCGGCTCCACGCCAAGATCGCCCAGATCGAGCCGGGGCTGCCGAGCAAGGTGCTGGCCGACGGCCGCGTCTCGACGGTCCGGATCGTGCCCTTCTACGACCGCGGGCGGATCGTCGGAGAGACGCTCGACACGCTGAAGGAGGCACTCTTCGAGGAAGCGCTCATCGCAGGAGCGGTGATCCTGATCTTCCTGCTGCACCTGCGGACGACGGTCGCGGTGCTGCCGACGCTCCCGCTCGCGATCGCCGGTTGCTTCCTGCTGATGTGGGGCTTCGGGATCGACTCCAACATCATGTCGCTGGCCGGGCTCGCGATTGCCATCGGCGACATCGCGGACATGGGCATCATCATGGCGGAGAACATCTATCGCCGGATCGCCTCAGCGACGGAGGAGGAACGCCTGCAAAAGGGGCACTTCGGGCTGGTGTACGAGGGCGCGACCGAGGTCGCCGGCGCCATCGTCACCGCCGTCACCAACACGATCGTCTCGTTTATCCCGGTGTTCTTCCTCACCGACCAGGAGGGCAAGCTCTTCCAGCCGCTGGCGTTCACCAAGACCTTTGCGATCGGCGCCTCGGTCGTGCTGGCCATCACGGTCGTGCCATTCCTGTGCTATCTGCTGTTCCGCCCGACCAAGTGGAAGCCGGGGCCGACGCTGCTGATCGCCCTGGGCGTGGGGGTGCTCGGGGCGCTGGCGACGCACCTGGCCTTCATGTGGGGACTGTCGCGCGGGCATGGCGATGGGTGGCTGATCGCCGGCGCTGTCGGAGTCGTGGTCGCGCTGGCCGTCGTCCGGATGTCGCGAGAGAAGTTCCTGCCCCTGGACCGCAACCCCGTGTCCCGCGTCATCGCCCGGGCCTACGTGCCGACGCTGGGGTGGATCCTCGCCCACAAGAAGACGTTCATGGTCGCGCCGGTGGTGATCCTGTTCATCGGGCTCTCCGTGTGGCTGGGCATCCACCGGACGCTCGCGCCCGTCGAGTGGGCGGTGAACGCCTTTGCCAGCGAGCCCGCCTCGGCCGAACTCAAGCGGGCGATGTACGTGGACCCGGACGCGGAGGTGGCGCGGCCACTGCTGGAGCTCGACCAACTCCGGTGGCAGCGGGTCCGCAATCCCAGCGGCTCTGAGCGGACGCGCCTGCTCTGGCGGCGGCAAGATCCTGCCGAGCGCGACGCAGAGTCGGCCGCGGGGCTCTCCGTGCTCCGCGAGGGGCGCATCCTTCCGGGCCTCGGGCGAGAGTTCTTCCCGCCACTGGATGAAGGCTCGCTCCTCTACATGCCTTCGCTCCTGCCGCAGGGCTCGCTGTCGCAGGCCGTCGAGGTCAACAGCCGTCAGGACCTTGCCATCGCGACGGTGCCCGAGGTCGAGAGCGTGGTGGGCAAGATCGGACGGGCCGAGTCGGCCCTGGACCCCGCGCCCATCGGGATGATGGAGTCGATCGTCATCCTCAAACCCGAGGACCAGTGGCGGACGAGGCCCGTCGAGCGGTTCTTCTCCGACTGGCCGGGGCTGTTCCGGACACCCCTCTCGTGGATCTGGCCAGAGGAACGCCGCATCACCAAGGACGAGATCCTCACCGAGCTCCAGGAACGCACGCAGATCCCGGGCGTGCTCCCGACGTGGCTGCAGCCCATCCAGACACGGCTGGTCATGCTGCAGACCGGCTTCCGCGCCATGATGGGCGTGAAGATCTACGGCTCGGACCTCCGCGAGATCGAGCGGATCGGCCTGGAAGTCGAGCAGATCCTGAGGGAGGTTCCGGGGGCCACGGACATCATCGCCGACCGCATCGTCGGCAAGCCCTACATCCAGATCGAGATCGACCGCGACCGGATCGCCCGCTACGGCGTCAACATCCGCGACGTGCAGGACGTGACCGAGATGTCCCTGGGCGGGATGAACATCATGGAGTCGGTGGAGGGGCGTGAACGCTACCCCATCCGCATCCGACTGGCCCGCGACTTTCGGGAGGACATGGACGCCATCGAACGGGTGAACGTCCCGACCACGGGGGGGGCACAGGTCCCCCTGGCCCAGCTGGCCGAGATCCGCACCGTGCTCGGGCCGCAGGAGATCAAGGGGGAGCGGGGCCTGCTCGTGGGCTACGTCACCATGAACACCCGTGACCGTGACGAGGTCAGCGTGGTGAACGACGCGGAGGCCGCGCTCCAGCGGGCCCTCCGCGAAGGGCGATTGACGGTGCCGCCGGGGTACTACTGGGAGTGGTCGGGGCAGTTTGAGAACCAGGTCCGCGCGACCAAGCGGATGCAGGTGCTCGTTCCCATCACACTGGCGATCATGTTCGTGATGCTCTACATGGGCTTCTCGCGGTGGTGGATCGCCCCGACCATCTTCTTCGGCGTCCTGGTCTCCGCCTCGGGCGGGTTCATCCTGCTGGCGCTCTGGGGCGCCAACCTCTCGGTGGCCGTCTGGGTCGGCTTCCTCGTCCTCTTCGGTGTCGTGGACGACGACGGCGTCGTGATCTCGACGTACCTGGAGGATGTCTTCAAGGGCCGGCGATTCGCATCGGTCACGGAAATCCGCGCGGCGGTCATCGACGCGGGGCTCAAACGCATCCGCCCCTGCCTCATGACCATTGCCACGACGGTCTTCGGGCTCCTGCCGATCTTCTGGGCGACCGGTCGCGGCTCGGACGTCATGCAGCCGATGGCGATCCCGTCGGTCGGCGGGATGGCGGTGAGCCTTATCACGCTGTTCATCGTTCCGTGCGTGTTCTGCGCCGTTGAAGAATGGAAATGGAAGCGGGCCCGGAGGCGGGGCCGTGGCCCCGTGGCCCCCGAGGCCGAAGGAGGTGCATGATGGACAACGCCGTGGCGTTCGTGCAGGCGTTCCTGCGTCTGCGGGGCTACCTCACCGTCACCGAGTTCCCCGTAATCCGCCGCGCGCGGCACGGGGGTCACGAGGCGCTGACGGACCTCGACGTGCTGGCTTTCAGGTTCGCCGGCGCGACAGGGGAGGTTGGAGCCAGCGGGAGGACGAAGAGTTCGAGCGGTGAGGACTTCCTGGGCGGCGCGCGGGACGAGTCGGACATGATCATCGGCGAGGTCAAGGAAGGCCGCGCCGAGCTCAACGCCGCCGCCACCGACCCGGAGGTGCTCGCGGCGGCGCTGGAGAGGTTCGGCTGCTGCAAAGGACATGGCACCGACGAGGTCGTCACCGAGCTCCTGCGGCACGGACGGGCGAGGACCCATGCCGGCCACTCGGTCCGGCTGGTGGCGTTCGGGTCCGTGCCGCCGGGAACGCCGGACCGCCGGTGCCGGGTCGTCCTGCTCGGGGACGTTGTCAGGGAGCTCCAGGACCACATCCTGACCCACTGGGACGCCATGCGGGCTTCGGATTCCAAAGACCCGGGCTTCAGTGTGCTGCTCACCCTACAAAAAGCCATACAAGGCGCGGCCCGTCCGTAACGCCATCCCCCAGAAGCGTCCACATGTTCACTTGGGAGTACAATGGCGCACGTTCAATGAGCACGCTCCGGCCCATCTTGGCTTGGGTGCTCGCGACGACGATCGCGTTGTGGTCGCCCATCTGCCTGTGCCAGAGTCACGCGGGCGCCGGCGGGCATCACGGCACCACCCAAGAGCAGCATCAGAGCGACAACGCACAGCCCAGATCGCACGGGTGTGCCCACCACTGCGGCGGCGGCGCCGGCGATACGGCGCCCGGCGGCGAGCCCGCGCCGTCGGACGATCGGCACCGCTGCGACTGTCCCCAGATGGTGGCGGCGCTCTCGAAGGTTGACCACGGCACCCAGGCTGCCGCGGTTGCGGTGCTCGTCCCGTCCACGTGGGTGCTCGTTGAGATCCTGCCGCCGGCCAGCGCCATCCCGGCGCGCCGACCGACGGATCACGCCCTCAAGCGACCGGTGACTTCACTGCTGCGCCAGCACTGCGCGCTCATCGTGTAGCAGGTCGCCCCGCGCGGCCCCGTTCGGGCCGCGCTCGCTGCCCTTGGTCGCGGCGGCGATTCGATCCACATCCCACCATTCGTCCAATGTGGCCCCGGGCATCTGGCCGTCACCCCCACGCGTGCGGCCCGTGCGCGGAGCAGCGTCCAGGTCTCTGCGCGGGAGGTCCGTTTTTACCCTCAGTTCAAGGAGTTCATGCGATGTTGAGAAACCAGTTCACGATTGTCTCGGCGGCACTCGCCGTTCTCGCCGGTTCGGCGCCCGCTTTCGCCCAGCACGACGGGCACAAGGCCCCAGCCCAGCCCAAGCAGCACGAGCACCAGCCCGGGCACACCGACAAGCCCGCGGACGCGGCGAAGGCGCCCGAGCGCGTCGGCGATCCGTACCCGTTCGACACCTGCCCGATCTCCGGAGAGAAGCTCGGGAGCATGGGCGAGCCCTTTGTCAAGATGTACGAGGGCCGAGAGATCCGCTTCTGCTGCGACGGCTGCCCGCCTCGCTTCGAGAAGGACCTCGCCGCGAGCATGGCCAAGCTCGACGAAAAGGTGGTGAAGGACCAGACCCCGCTCTACCCGCTCAAGACCTCCATCGTCACCGGCAAGGACCTGCCGGCCAAGCCCTACGACTTTGTCTACGGCAACCGGCTCATCCGCTTGGGTGTGGAGGCGGAGAAGGCCGAGTTCCTCAAGGACCCCAAGCGTTACATCGCCGAGCTCGACAAGGCGGTGGTCGCCGAGCAGGGGAAGAACTACCCGCTGACCAAGTGCCCGGTGAGCGGCGAGGCCTACGGCGGGGACATGGGCGAGCCGGTGGACATGGTCTACGCCGGGCGCCTGATCCGCGTCTGCTGCAAGATGTGCAAGAAGGACATCGAGAAGGACCCCGCGAAGTTCATCGCGATGGCGGACGCCGCCCGCAAGGGCCAGCACCCGGGCCCCGATGGAGACCGCAAACCCCATGGCCACAAGTGACCCGATCCACCTCGCGCGAGCGGCAGCCCGCGCGGGGCCTTCGTCCACGTTCGGCCAAGCACGAGAAGCACGGGAGGAACCGCATGAGACGCACTCTCTGGATCGCAGTTCTGGCTCTTGCCGGCTGCAGCGCCACCTACCACGAGCCCGAACTTTCCGCCGATCATCCGGCGAGCCCCGATGCTCCGGTGGTCTTTCGCGGGGAACGAGCAGCCACGCTGGACCTCTCGGCCGCCGATCCGGTTGCGCCGGCTCCCCCGGCGTCGGCGGGCGGGCACGAGGGGCACGGAGCATCACCCGCGCCTGCGCCCGAAGGCCGGGGGCACGGCGAGGGAGCCCATGAGGCGCCCGCGCCGAGCGAGCCCGCCGGTAACGCCCTGTACGTCTGCCCGATGCACCCCGAGGTCACCTCCGACAAGCACGGTCAACGGTGCCCCAAGTGCGGTATGGCCCTGGTCCGCCGCGGCGAGGGAGGCAACCCATGAGACCGCGGACCCTTCCAGCCGCGCTCGTTCTCTTGCTCCTCACCGGGTGCGCGAGCATGAAGCCCGGCATGGGCTTCGACGATGTCCGCCAGAGCGTCTCCGATCGGACGGGGATGCGCGTGCACTGGAACACCGGCTCGGCGGAGGACCGGGAGGTCGCGGCCGCGATCGACGCTCTGCTGGAACGTGAGCTCTCCGCCGAGGAGGCGGTGCAGCTGGCGCTGCTGAACAACCGCGAGCTTCAGGCGGTCTACGAAGAGCTCAACCTCGCCCAGGCCGACCTGGTGCAGGCCGGGTTGCTTCGTAACCCCGTCTTCAGCGGCGAGGTGCGGTTCGGCGTCGACACCTCTGGCACGGGCATCGTGCTGGACGCGACGCAGGAGTTCGTGAGCCTGCTCTCGATGCCGCTCCGCAAGGGCCGCGCCCAGGCCCAGTTCGAGGCCGCCAAGCTCCGCGTCACGGCGTCGGTGGTCGATATGGCCGGCCGGGTGCGCTCCGCGTACTACGAGTACGTCGCGGCCGCCCAGACGACCGAGATGCGCCGCACCGTGCTCGAAGCGACCCGCGCGTCCTACGAGCTCGCCCGGCGCGTGCGTGCCGCGGGGAACTCGACCGAACTGGACGTGGCGACTGAGCGTGACCTGTTTGAGCAAGCCAAGCTCGATCTGGCGCTGGCCGAAGAGAACGAAATCGTTCTCCGGGAGCAGCTGACCGCCATGATGGGGCTCTGGGGCGAGCAGGCCGGGTGGCGAGCGATGGCACGCCTGCCGGCGATCCCGGAGGCCGATTCCGGGCACGACATCCAGTCGATTGAACGCCGGGCGGTCGAGGCGAGCCTCGACCTTGCGGTGGCACGGCGAGAGATCGAGGTCGCCGCGCGCACGCTCGGGATCAGCCGTCCCTTCTCGTGGCTCTCCGAGACGGTGGTGGGCGTCGCCGGGGAGCGAGACCTCGACGGCGGGTGGTCCGTCGGCCCGACGCTCTCGGTCCCCGTCCCGCTGTTCGACCAGGGACAGGCGGCGATCGGCCGGGCCGAGGCGCAGCTCAGGCAGGCGGGCGGGCACTACTACGCGCGTGCGATCGAGGTCCGCTCCCGCGCCAGGGCCGCGGGGGCCGTGCTCAACTCCGCCCGCAGCCGGTCCCGCTACTACGAGGCTGTGGTCCTGCCCCTCCGCGAGCAGATCGTCCAGCAGACCCAGCTGCAGTACAACGCGATGCAGATCCCGGCGTTCCAGCTCCTGGAAGCGAAGCGCAACCAGATCGAGGCCGGGGCCGATTACATCGAATCGCTCCGCGACTACTGGGTCGCCCGCGCGCGGGTCGAGCAGATCCTCGGTGGGCGCGTGAGCGCCTTTGAGGGGAGCGGCCCGGCTTCCCCCAGCGACATGCCGCACACGGCGATCCCCGAAGACACATACCGACCCTTGCAGCACCGCCACACGGGGGCACGCCCAGTGGCAAGCCCGGAGTAAGCCATGCACGAGAACACACCTCACGCGCCGCGACTCGTTGCCCGGACACTAACACGGCGAGACCTTCTGGCCACCGGGGCGATGGCGGGCGGCGCACTGCTGATCGGCGGGCGGGCGTCGGCCCAGCAGGGCCAGCCGACGACGCCGGCCGGTCAGCCGCCGGCACGGCCGCAGCCCGACCGGGACTTCAAGTTCCAGGAAGAGAACCCTGCCCGGGACAATGTCCCCACGGGTCACGAGCACTTCCCGCCGGGCGAGCCGGGCCGAGACTACACGCCAGTGATCGTTCCCAATGGCTGGACGCTCCCATTCAAAGTCGTCGGCGGCGTCAAGGTGTTCCACCTCGTGGCCGAGGAGGTGCAGAACGAGTTTGCGCCGGGGCTGGTCGCCACGTGCTGGGGGTACAACGGCGGCGTGCACGGTCCGATGATCGAGGCGGTCGAGGGCGACCGCGTCCGCATCTTCGTGACAAACAAGCTCCCGGCGGCGACGACGGTGCACTGGCACGGCCTGCTCCTGCCCAGCGGGATGGACGGGGTGGGCGGCCTCTCGCAGCGGTCGATCCGGCCCGGCGAGACGTTCATGTACGAGTTCACGCTCGTGCAGCACGGCACGCTGATGTACCACAGCCATCACGACGAGATGACGCAGATGGGCCTGGGCATGACGGGCATGCTCGTCATCCACCCGCGCCGTCCCACCGGCCCGCGCCCGGACCGCGACTTTGCCATCCTGCTCCACGAGTGGCGGATCGAGCCGGGGGCCTCTCGCCCGGATCCCAACGAGATGGTCGAGTTCAACGTTCTCACGATGAACGCCAAGGCGTTCCCGGGCACGCGCCCGCTCGTGGCGAGGCTCGGCGACCGCGTCCGCATCCGCATCGGCAACCTCAGCGCGATGAACCATCACCCGATCCACCTGCACGGGTACTACTTCCTGATCACAGAGACCGACGGGGGGGCCATCCCGGACGCGGGCCGCTGGCCCGAGACCACGGTCCTGGTGCCTGTCGGCAGCACGCGCACCGTCGAGTTCACCGCCGACAACCCGGGCGACTGGGCGCTGCACTGCCACATGACGCACCACGTCATGAACCAGATGGGGGAAAACCTGACCAACATGATCGGCGTGGACGCCCGCGGGCTGGACACCCAGGTCCGCGGCCTGCTCCCGGGCTACATGACGATGGGCCAGACGGGCATGGAAGGGATGAGCGCGATGGGCATGGCCGTCCCCGCCAACAGCATCCCCATGCTGGGCGCTGACGGGCCCTTCGACGAGATCACGATGGGCGGGATGTTCACCATCCTCAAGGTCCGCGAGAGCCTGGCCAGCTACGACGAGGACCCGGGGTGGTACGAGCCGCCGCCGGGAACGCTCGCCGACGCGGCCACCAACGACGCGCTCCGCGCCAACGGCGTGACGCCAGACGCGACCTCCGCGGCCCGGGCGCCCGCGGAGGTTGTGCGATCCTGGCGACAGTCGCCTTCGGGCAGGACGCAGGAGCGGGCGCCGGCGGGCCAGGAGGAAGAACGCGGGCGCCAAGACCACGGGGCTCACCGATGAACGCGCACGCGCGAACGTTACACGCCAGCCGCCGCCATCTTCTCGCACGACCGCGCACACCTGCGGCAAACCTCGGCGCACTGCTTCATCGTCTGGTCCCCGTTGGCCATCCGGTCGCACGCGTCGGCGCAGGCGTTGCAAATCTCCGCGCACTCGCGGCAGATCGCCGTCGCGTAGTGCGACGCCCGGGACATGAACCCGACAGCCACACCGCAGATCTGCTTGCAGTCCTGCAGGAGCCCCTGGTGTTCCGGCGAGGCGTGCTCGCCGCCGAGGTGCAGGCAGTGGTGGGCGGTCTGCGAGCAGATGCTGGCGCACTCGGCGCAGTCCTTGATGCACTGCTGGGTTTCGCGGGAGGGCATCTGGTGAGGCATGGTGGCGTCCTTTCTTACGGTGTTGATCGCTCGGTGCCGCGCCGGCGCAGCCACTCTCTTGTACGGCTGCACGCTCGCTGCGGCGGTGAGCGACCGATGAATTCGAAGTCATTTGAGGCGGGGTTCCCATGCGGCGAGCCCCACACCGCCCCTGCGGCCTCACCCCGTCACGCGTCTTCCCAGCGGGCCGGCGGCTCGGACCGGGTCCCCAGTGTCTTGGGTTCAAGCCGTCGAGCCGCGAACAGCTTCCTCTCTCACACAAGGAGATCGGTCATGATGATGAAGACTCGCACTGTTGCCGCGGCCGCCGCGGCGGTCCTCTCCTCACTCGCAGGCGCGAGCGCCCTTGCGCAAGGCGGCCAGCCGTCGAACGCGCCGGCGCACACGCATCCCCTGCCCGCGACCGCGCCGCACACTCCGCCGACCGATCAGACCGCGGCGCTCGTCGATCAGATCGCGGAACTGCGCGCCCAGGTTGCGCGGCTCGAGGCGGCGCTTACCCAGGGGCACTCTGCCCCCGCCGCTCAGGCCGCACCGCCGCAGAGCGGCGCCGGACCGATGGGCCGTATGCGGATGCGAGGCCAGCCGATGCAGGGCGGCATGCCAGGCATGTCCGGCGGCGGCCAGGCGGGGATGAGCGGCGGCGGTGGCATGGGCGGGATGATGGGCATGATGGAGCAGATGATGGGCGGCATGGAGATGCCGATGGGGCCCGGCATGGGCATGATGGGGATGGACAAGATGGGATCGATGCCCATGCCCGCGATGCAGGTCTCGGCCTTGCCGGGCTTCCCGGGCGCTTCGCACATCTACCACGTCGGGGCAACGGGCTTCTTCCTCGATCATCCCGAGCACATCACGCTGACCACCGACCAGCAGGCCCGGCTGGGGCAGGCCCGCGAGAAGGCCATGATGGAGCAGGCAACCGCACAACGCGCCATCGATCAGGGTGAGCAGGAACTCTGGGACCTCACGGCCGCGGACCGCCCCGACGCGGCCAAGATCGACGCGAAGGTGCGGGAGATCGAGCAGCTCCGGGGCGATCAGCGGCTTGCGTTTATCCGCGCGGTGGGCGCAGCCGCCGGAGTTCTGACGGACGAGCAGCGCCAGCAACTCACCGGAATGCTCCCGCCCTCTCCCCCCCAAGCGCCCCCCCACGCCCCCGCCGCGCAGCCGCAACAAGGCGGCATGGGCGGCCACATGTGACCGCCAGCACGCTGAGCACCCCCGCCATCTTCCAGCGAGCCACCCGCATGTACGAGTTCGAAGCCGAGAGAGCATCCGCCAAGGCGCGCACGGTCGTCTGGATCGTGGCGATCGGGACTGCCCACTTCCTGCTCGGGACCCGCGCGCACTCGGTGCACGGGCTGCACGTCGTCCTCGCCGGACTTTTCCTCATCCCGGTCCTGATCGCGTCTGGCGCGTTCGCCGTCCGCGGCGGCATCCTGGCCGCCGCGGCGGTCAGCGCGGTGTACGTCTCCCACCTGCTGTGGTCGTGGCGAGACTCGGCGATGGCCAACCCGGACCAGTACGGCATGGTCGGGGTCTACTTCACGGTGGGCATCGCCGCCGGCCGGCTCGCGGCGATCGCCAACTGGCGCCGCGCCCAGCGCGACGAGGTCATCCGCCGGGCCAATGCCGCGGAACGGGCCGGAGGGAGCGTGCATCCATGAGGCGACTCGGCCGCACATTGATCATCGCGGTCTCCGTCTTCGCACCCGCCGCGAACGGGCAGGTCACCCCGGAAGAGCACGCGGCGCACCATCCGCCGGCGCCACCGGCCGCCCCCGGCACGCCAGCGGCGCAGCCACAGGACGCGATGCAGGGAATGGGGCAGATGATGGAGGGGATGCAAGGGCCCCCGCCCAAGCAGCTCTACCCCTCGCTCATTGACCTGCCGGACCTCCCGCCGGAACGGCGGGAGGAGGTGCAGCGCGCCGCCCACGAGCGGATGGAGAGCGGCACGCGGCTCATGGCCGAGGGGCTGGACCTGCTCGTCCGGTCCGCTCCCGGGACGGACTACGCGGCGATGCAGGACGCGGTCGCCAAGCTTCGGGAGGGCCTCGCCAGGTTCGACAGTGGGCTGGCGGCCCACCGCGCGCTGGCCGAGGGGAACGACCCGCGCGCCTTGGCGGCGCAGTGGTTCAAGAGCCAGATGAACCTGCCCGGGCCCCCGCCCCCCGCCGAAACGCACGGGCTGTGGGGCTTCTCCTGGGCGCACCTGGCGGCGATGGCGCTGCTCATCGCCTTCGCCGTGGCCATGATCGCTATGTACTTCCTCAAGATGCGGCGGGCGGCCGCGCTGCTTAGGCAGCTGGCCACCGCCCCGCCGCGCTCCTGGGGTGGCTCGCTCCGCGTAACCCGGGTGTTCAACGAGACCCCGCAGATCAGGACATTCAGGCTGGTCGACGCCGCCGGTGGTCCCATCCCGTTCAACTTCTTGGCCGGGCAATTCCTCACCCTGACCGTCGCCCACGAGGGCAAGACCGCGAAGCGCGCCTACACGATCGCATCCTCGCCGGCCCAGCGTGACTACGTCGAACTCACCGTCAAACGAGAAGAGAACGGGCTGGTGTCGCGGATCCTCTGCGACCAGACCCGCGAGGGTGCGCTCCTGCAGATCGCCGCACCCCAGGGCGTATTCACGTTCACAGGGGCGGAGGCCGACAGCATCGTGCTCATCGGCGCCGGGGTCGGGGCGACGCCGCTCATGAGCGTCGTGCGCTACCTCACCGACCGGGGCTGGGGCAAGCCGATCTACCTCTTGCTCGGGTTCCGCTCGCCAGAGGACTATCTGTTCCGGGCAGAGTTGGAGTATCTCCGGGAGCGTCATCCGTATCTCCACGTGGTTGCCACGATGAGCCGCCCGGATGGGAGCTCCTGGACCGGGCCTATCGGCCGGGTGACCAAGGAGCTCATCGCCCAGAACGTGCCGGAGGTGGCCACACGGCGCGTGCACGTGTGCGGGCCGCCCGCCATGATGGAAGCAACGCGGACCGTGCTGCTCGGGCTGGGCGTCGCGCCCGAGAACATCCGGATCGAGGCCTTCGGACCTGCACAGAAGGCCCAGGAGCGGCGAGCGGCCGTGCAAGCCGCGATGGCCGAAGCGCCGGCGGCCTCGACGCCCGCCGTGTCCTTCACCATCTCGGGCAAGACGGCGCCGCTGCCCCCGGACACGTCGGTTCTCGAGGCCGCCGAGCACGTGGGCGTATCAATCGATTACTCGTGTCGGGTTGGAACGTGCGGGCTGTGCAAGGTTAAGCTCCTCGAGGGGCACGTGACGATGGCGGTGGAGGACGCCCTGGCCGCCGAGGAGAAGGCGCGCGGGATCATCCTCGCGTGCCAGGCGAAGTCCAAAAAGCACCTGGAAGTGGAGGCCTGAGCGATGCAAGAGCGAGAGCGTGCGATCGTGAGCGCCCTGATTGTACTGCTCGTCGTGCTCACGCTGGGCTTCTACGTCCATCGAGACCCCAGATTCCCGGGGAACCTGGCCGGCGGGGTGCTGGGCGTCTCCGCTGCCGCGCTCATGCTGGTCCCGCTCGCGTACCTGATCGTCAAGCGTGTTCCGCCCCTGAAACGAACGGTCACCGGGACGGTGTCGATGCGCACCTTGCTCGCGGTGCACATCTACGCGGGCGTGCTGGCACCGATCCTGGGGGTGCTCCACACCGGCCACCGGTTCCAGAGCCCGCTCGGGATCGCCCTCACCCTCATGATGATCCTCGTCGCACTCAGCGGGTTTGTCGGGCGCTACCTCATGGGCCAGATCACGAGCGGCTCCCGCGAGCAGCAGAAGCTCCTGGCCGGCCTCCGCGGCGAGTACGAACGGGCGGCCGATATGCTCGTGCAGAGCCCAGACCAAGCCCACGCCCTCCGGCCGCTGGCGGGCTTCTTCGGACGCCTGGTCGCCCCGTTCGTCTTCCGAGGCCGGAGTGGCGACGACCGGCCCGCCGCCTGGCGGGCCGCGCGCCTGGCCGAGTCGATGGCGGACATCGAATACTCCCTGAAGACGCGCGAGGCGGCCAAGGCCACCTTCGCCAGATGGCTGGCGTGCCACATCGTGATCGCGATTGTGCTCTACGCGCTGCTGTTCATTCACATCTGGTCCGCTTGGTACTTCGGCATCAGGTGGCTGACATGAAACGGATAGAGATTATCTACGCCGCATTGACCCTGGGAGCTCTGGGCATCGCGGCGGGGCTGCCGTTCGCCGCGCACCGCGACGGTGCCGCCTCGGTGCCCGGCTGGCAATCCTTCGTTGACCCCGGTGCGCTGTCGGGGAAGCACGCGTTCCTCGCCGGCGACTGCGAGTCGTGCCACACGCCGCACGCCGGACCCACGGCGGACAAGTGCATCGCGTGCCACGCCAACGCACAGACCATCCTCGCCCGGCAGCCGACGGCGTTCCACGCCCGCCTCGGTGCCGGCGCGGGCGATTGCCGCGGGTGCCACGTCGAGCACATGGGCGCGGAGAGCCGCCCGACGGCGATGGACCACGCCGTGCTCGTCCGGCTGGGCGAGGCGTCCTCGACGGCGCATGGGGCGGTGGCGCTGCGCTCACTGCCCGTGCAGCACCCGCGGATCAGTCCGGAGGAGACGGCCCTCGACTGCTTCACCTGCCACGCGAACCAGGACCCGCACCGCACGCTCTTCGGCCGCGACTGCGCATCCTGCCACGCGACGAGCGCGGCGCAGGGGGGGTGGACAATCCCCGAGTTCCGGCACCCCTCGCCGCTCTCGACCGACTGCGCGCAGTGTCACCAGGCGCCGCCGAGCCATTACATGATGCACTTTGAGATGGTGTCGATGAAAGTGGCCGGCGTCATGCACGCCGAGGTGGCGCAATGTTTCCTCTGCCACCAGACCAACGCCTGGAACGACATCAAGGGAGTGGGATGGTACAAGCACCACTGAATTTGAGCAGTCCTGCACGACCGGTACGGCCGCCGGATGTGGGCGACGCCGGCAGGTCTTACTCCCGGGGTGCGCAGCACGAGCGCGTGCCGGCTGCAAGGGCCGCTCCCGCCCCGGCCGGGCACCGGTCCGCGCAGATGAGCTCACCGGTGATCGGGCACACGATCTTGCCCGGGCAGTCCTCCCGCTCAGCGCTGACGAGTGCCAGTGCGCCGTCCCCGGGCGTCGCCGCGCTCTGGCACCCGGCGGCTGCTCCCAGGAGGCCCGCCGCGGAGAGGGCGGTCGCCGCGGCCGTCTTGCAAGTGCAGTGCTTCATGATCGTCGACTCCTATTGGATCGCTCGCCTTCACGCTCAAGGACACGAGCACGGAACAGCAGTCCGCTGTGCCAGAACGCCGGCAACGAGCCAGCGCGCTGGTGAGCGCGTCGCGGACAGTGGTCAGCTGATTCAGCTTGGTCTCGACTTGCCGCAGCCGCGATTCGAGCAGGGTGCGCATCTGGGCGCGGCTCGTTCGTGCGTCCATTTCCAGGACAGCGCGGATGTCCTTCAGCGGCAGACCGATCCCCTGGGCAGCTCGCACAAACCTCAGCCGGGCGACCGCCTCGCCGTCGTAGAGACGGTACCCGGCCGGGGATTTTGCCGCGGGAGCAACCAGGCCTTCTCGCTCGTAGAAGCGAACCGTCGAGGCGGGCACGCCTGCGAGGCGCGCGGCCTTGCCCACGGTCAGGAACTCCTGCTTGGATGGTCCGTCATGGGGCATTGGTGCGGTAGCCTACACCTTCAAGTAAGGTGCAAGGTCAAGCGGTGCGGGACAGTTCGGGTCGCGGCTGGCCAGCTTCAAGCGCCAGCAGGCGGCAGACTCTGCAAAGGAACGGAACGGCAATTGGGGCAGCAGGTATGAATCAACACCGGGACCATTCCCATCACGGCGACCATGAGCACTCACACGGCGGTCACCGCACGCACGGAGCCGAAAAGGCTCCAGCGCTGCCGACGAGCGGCCCTGGTAGCGAGGCTCATGCGGCTCACGGTCCGGACGTCGCCATCTACACCTGCCCGATGCACCCGCAGATCCGGCAGAGCACGCCGGGCAACTGCCCCATCTGCGGGATGACCCTCGAGCCGCTCATGCCCACGCTCGAGGAGGGGCCGGACCCGGAGCTCGTCAGCTTCACGCGCCGCTTCTGGTGGACGCTGCCGCTGACGATCGTTGTAGCGATTCTCGGAATGGCGGGCCATTACGTGCCCGGGCTGTCGGCGGCGGTGCGGAGCTGGATCGAACTGGTGCTGACCATCCCGATCGTCTTCTGGGCCGGGTGGCCGTTCTTTGTCCGCTGGGCCGACTCCATCCGCCGCCTGAGCCCGAACATGTGGACGCTCATCGGCACCGGCGTCGGCGCGGCGTTCTTCTACAGCCTGGCCGCCACGATCTTCCCGGGGTGGTTCCCGGCGGGCTTCGAGTCCCACGGGCGCGTCGGCGTGTACTACGAGGCCGCGGCGGTGATCGTGTCGCTGACGCTGCTGGGCCAGATCCTCGAGCTCCGGGCCCGGTCGCAGACCTCGGCAGCGATCAAGTCGCTCCTGGGCCTGGCGCCCAAGACCGCCCGCCGCATCCGTGACGACGGCGGCGAGGAGGATGTTCCGCTCACGCACATCCACGTTGGCGACAGGCTGCGCGTCCGCCCGGGCGAGAAGGTGCCCGTGGACGGCGTCGTCGTCGAGGGGCGCTCCAGCGTGGACGAGTCCATGCTGACCGGGGAGCCGATGCCGGTCGAGAAGGAACCCGGGAGCCGGCTCATCGGCGCGACAATCAACGCCGGCGGGAGCCTGGTCATGCGTGCCGAAAAGGTCGGCGCCCAGACTGTGCTCTCGCAGATCGTGCAGATGGTCGCGCAGGCGCAGCGCTCGCGAGCGCCGATGCAGCGGATGGCCGACCTGGTGTCGTACTGGTTCGTGCTGGCCGTGCTGGTTGTCGCGGTGCTCACCGTGATCGTGTGGGGCTTCTTCGGCCCCGAGCCGAGCTGGACCTACGCGCTCTTGAACGCGGTGGCGGTCCTCATCATCGCCTGCCCCTGCGCGCTGGGACTCGCCACGCCGATGTCGATCATGGTTGCGACGGGGCGGGGCGCCACCTCGGGCATCTTGTTCCGCGATGCCGAGGCGATCGAGGCCCTGCGGACCATCGACACGCTCATCGTGGACAAGACCGGCACGCTTACCGTCGGCAGGCCCGCCTTCCACAGCGTCGTCGCCGCCCCCGGCTTCACGGAGAAGGAGGTGCTGCGGCTGACCGCCAGCCTCGACCAGGGCAGCGAGCACCCGCTCGCCGAGTCCTTTGTCGCCGAGGCCCGCCGGCGGGGGCTCAATCTCAGCACGCCCGAGGAGTTCGAGTCGGGAACCGGGATCGGTGTCCGCGGCCGGGTGGACGGCAAGCGCATCGCCTTGGGGAACACCGCGCTCATGCAGGAACTTGGCGTGGATGTAGACGCGCTCCGGGCGGCCGCCGAGGAGCGGCGGGCGGAAGGCGCGTCGGTGGTCTTTGTGGCCGTGGATGGTCGCGCGGCGGGGCTTGTGGCCGCGGCCGACCCCGTGAAGGACTCGACGCCGGAGGCGATCGGGCAGCTTCACGGCGCCGGGATCAGGATTGTCATGGCGACCGGCGATGGGCTCACAACGGCGCAGGCGGTCGCCAAGCAACTGGGGATCGACGAGGTCCACGGCGAGGTCAGGCCACAGGACAAGGTGGATCTCGTCGCGTCGCTCCAGGCCCAGGGACGGCGCGTTGCTATGGCGGGGGACGGGATCAACGACGCCCCCGCGCTGGCCAGAGCCAACGTGGGCATCGCGATGGGCACCGGCACGGACGTGGCGATGAACAGCGGGCACCTCACGCTCGTCAAGGGCGACCTGCGCGGCATCGCCCGGGCACGCCAACTCTCGCAGGCCACCGTCGCCAACATGAAGCAGAACCTGGTCTTCGCCCTGATCTACAACGCCCTTGGAGTGCCAATCGCTGCCGGCATTCTGTACCCCGCCTTCGGCGTGCTGCTCTCACCGCTCTTTGCTGCGCTGGCCATGAGCCTGAGTTCCGTCTCGGTGGTCTTCAACGCACTTCGGCTCCGAAAGGTTTGACGAGAATACTGGATCAGATCGAGAAGGTCCCTGTCCCGCCACCGCTGGAACTCAACCCGCTCACGCTGCCCGAGCCGCTGCCGGACGAGGAGGACGAGCCGGACATAGATCCGGAGGTCGAGAACGAGGACGAACCACTGGACTTGCTGCCGGACGAGGAGCCGCTGCTGGACGAACCGCTGCTCGATCCGGACATGGACCCCGATCCCGAGCCGGAGCCCGACCCGCTTCCGGAGCCGGAACCTGATCCCGACGATGCGCTGCCCGAGCCGGAACTCTGTGCGGTCGCGGGCATGTCGTTGTGGACCCACACGCCTTCGGCGAGCAGCGTGTTGGTGCCGGGGATGTGGATGGCCACGGTGCGGGTCGTCGCGTCGATGCGGACGACGGACTCGACCTCCTCCTCGTTCATGTGCTGGTCGATCAGGAAGTCCCCCGGCTGGATGAACTCGGCGGACGCGAAGCCCCATTCGTCGCCGCGGCGGATCATGAACGGGTGCTCGGGCGTCGCCTTCAGGCGGCGGTTGATGACCATGAAGCCGTGGTGCTCGCCGAGGCGGATGCTGGCCACACGGGCCGCGACCGGCGTCGCGCCGTGCAGTCCGTGGTGCGAGAGCCAGTTGTACTGGGCGCGGTAGGGAACATCGACCTCAAGGCCGGGCACCTCGATGGATGCCACGTGATCGCCGGGCTTGAGGTTCTCGATAGGCGTGAGGCGGCCGTCCTCGAGGCGCACGAGCGTGCCGAAGAGGAGGCAGTTGCTGCCCGGACCCGATCCGCCGGGGCCGGAACCACCGGGACCCGATCCGCCGGGACCGGACCCACCGGGGCCGGAGCCACCACCGCTTGATCCGCCGCCGCCAGAGGACCCGCCTCCGCTGGAGCCGCCCGACCCGCCCGACGATGCGCCGGAACTCATGCCGCTGCTCGCTCCGGACGATGCGCCGCTGGACATCCCGCTGCTCATGCCGCTGCTGCCCGACCCGGACGACCCCGAGCCGCTCGAAGAGCCAGATCCCGACCCGCTCGACGACGATCCGGACGACGATGAACCCGACGAGGACGAACCGCTGGACGACATCGATCCCGAAGACGAGCTGCCCGACGATGATGTCGGTGTGCCGCTGCTCGAACCCGACGATCCCGAAGACATGGACTCGCTCGACCCGCTGCTTGACGGCGTGTGCGTCGTGCCGGACGTGTTGCTGGTGAAGGCGCCGGTGGTGTAGAACGTGAGCGTGGGCGTTCCGCCGGGGCCGGTCGTGTAGATGACATCGCCGGTCGTCGAGTAGCTCGGCGGCATACTCGGCGTGCTGGTCGGCGTCGAATAAGTGCTCTCGGGTGTCGAACCCGAGGGCGTGGAGTAGTTGCTCGACCCGCCACCCGTGGGCGGACGGCCCGTGGCCCACACGGGGATGTATAAGTAGTAGCGGGTCGGGCCGTCGCTCATCGGGCGGCCTCCTGCGGCGTAGCGGCGGGCTTGTGGGGGGGCGGGTTCGGTTCGTACCAGCCCGCCGTGCTCACCGGCTTGCCGCACTCGGCGGATGCGGCCTTGACCGCCGTGCCGAAGTCCATGCGGTCAAACGCCTGCAGCTCGCTGCCGGGCGAGCAGTTGACGACGCGGAAGCGGTGCTTGTCAAAGTGCGGCCGAAGGGCCTCGAAGCGGCGGGCCAGGGAGTCGTACAGGACGTTGTTGTGCCGGATGGCGTTGGGAGCGCGGTGCTCCTCGAAGGCATACTTGCGGTCGGCCGCCATCTTGAAGTCGCAACCGAGCAGGTACACCGTGCCGAAGCCGAGGTGATGCAGGAGGCGCAGGGCGACGAGCATGACGCTCCGCTTGCCTGTGATCCCGAGCGAATCAGGATGCTTAGCGTCGTTGCCCCAGGGCACGGAGTCGCCCGACAGGAACCGCTCATGGTCGAAGTGATCGGCGCGGCGGAAGAGCAAGACACTCGGCATCTGCCGCACGCGGAAGGCGCTGTTGCGCATGGTGCCGTCGGGGTTCTGGATGCGGAGTCGCTTGTCCACGCAGCACGTCGGCACGAACTTCAGGATGCCCGGGTCCTTCCATCCTGTATCGATGAAGCGGCCGGGATCGTCGACGCACGTCCAGAGCGTGGGCCGGTGAACGGACCATGAGTTGTTGACCCCCATCGTGACGATCCCGCGCTTGTTGAGCTGCGTGAGGTCCACCTGCGTGAGGGACGGCCCCGACAAGATCAGGAACGCCGAACGCCCGCGGTAGAACCCCGCCAGCGACACCGAGTCGAAGTCGGCGGTGTAGAGGCGCAGACCATCCCGCGCGGGCTTCCGCGCCTTGAGCCCCGCCTGGAGCGCCGCGATGTCCGACTGGTTCTCACGCACAGCCGCAGCCCTCCTTGGCGGCGAACCGACCGACGATGTACCGGCCTTCCGCCTTCGGCGTCGTCACCGTGCCGACCTGGCCGATGCGATCAAGCCACCACGCCAGCGGCCGCACGGTCGGGTGCAGCCCCTCCCCGGCGACGGTGATTCGGCTCGGCCGGGTGCAGATCGAGAACACGAAGTGCGCCCGCGGGCGTGCCACCCGCCGCATCTCGGCGAGCACCGCGTCCACATCCTCCGGAAGTAGGTGCTCCAGAGCATCGAAGCTGGTCACCACGTCAGCCACGCCGTCGAGCAGGCCGGTCTTGTGCATCGCTCGCGTGATGTCCGCTTCGGGGAAGGCGAAGTCGATGCCAAGGCCGTCAATGCCGATCCGCCGCAGCGCGCCGATGAAGTCGTTTCGCCCGCACCCGAAGTCCACCACGAAGCGGGGCTTCAGCCGCTGCACCAGCGGGAAAGCCGCCGCGCCGTGGTTGGTTGCGCCGTAACCGGTGCCGGGCACGGCAGACCGCGACGCCAGCGCGACGTACTTCTTTCGCTCGTGCTCGCGGCGGGCGTCGATGGTCGGCTTGGTCGGGGCGGGAGTCGTGGTCATGCGCCTCCCTCGATGTAGATGTTGAACTTGCGGTCCTCGTCGGCCGGGTCGGCGATCTCGATCAGGCTCATCGCCTCGAACACCCACACCGGCCTGCCCTTGCTGTTGCGCTCGCAGGTGAGCTGCACGCAGACGCCCTCGGGGATGGGAACGAGCCTGGGCTTGAGCGACCGCGCGGGCGGGCACTTGGGGAGCACGCCCGGCAACTCGCACACCGGCCCGAGCCCCAGCAGGCCGCCGAAGCCCGAGCCTGGGTCGAAGTCGTTCATGTGGTGGGCCTCGAAGCGGTTGATCGCCAGCCGCGTCGGGTCTTCGCCACCGCCCGGGAGCTGGGATGACAACCCCTCCGGCACGGGCACGTACCGCAGGTAGGTGTCGCTGCCGGGGTCCCCGTCAATCCTGGCTTCTACCCACGGGTAGCGCCAGCGGTTGTTCTCGGTGGGGATGGGCTGCGCTGCCCCGAGGATCGCCGTGACGCGGCCGGGCGAGGGTTGGCCCATCTCGATGACGGCCCACTTCTCGCCGGTGCCCTCCTCCTTCCACAGGATCGGGATGCCCCCCATGGGCGTGCTGGCCAGCACGGTCTCCTCGGGAGCCAGCTCGCAGGTCGTGTCCGTCTCGTTGGTGATGAACACTCGCGCGGGCGTGACGCCCGTGAGCACGCAGCGCCCGAGGTCGCCGGGCTTGATCGGCTGGAGGGCCAGCACGAACGAAAGCGGCGGCGATTCCTCCGTGGCGATCTCGCCCGTCAGCGGCGTGCGGCTGTGGAACGTCCGCTCCTGGTCCTCACTGTCAGGCTGCACCAGCACGCCGGTGATGGCCAGCGCGTGGTACGGCTCGATGTCGTCGTCGGAGTCGTTGCGGACCAGCACGATGCCGCGCTGAGCGGGTTCCAGCGCCGGCCCCGCGTTGGCGTTGCGCTCCCGCCGGCGCAGATCCACCGCTGCATCGACGAAGGCGTTGTACGCCGCCGCGGGGATGCGGAGCGGTTGGCCCGACCGGACTTTGCGGAACACGTCACCCATCGTTCAGATCCCAAGTCCTGCGAAGTTGCCCTCGTCGTACACGCGCTCGACATAGGCCGCGACCGGGCGCTTCACGATCGCGTGCGATCCCGTGTCCTCCTGGTCGGCGTACCGCACCCACAGGTACTCCCACCCCTTCTTGCTGATGCCGCTGATGTCGCCGACGGAGATGCCGCTCGCGTTCGGGCTGGCCGCGAACCGGAAGGTGATCTCCCAGTCGTCGTCGGGATCGGTGCCGCGCCGCGCGCCCGATGCGCCGAGGAACAGGACCTCGCCCGCCTGGAACCCCTTGAACGCCCCGGAGTTCACCTTGCCGGTGAGCGTGAAGAGTGTGCCCTTGTACGAAGGCGTCACCTGGTCGTTGGTGAAGTAGTGCGTCTCGGAGAACTGGAAAACCGGGACGGTGATGTCCACGCCCTCGACGCCGTCGGCGGTGACGCCGATCGCGCCGCCGAAGTCGGGTGGCGACGAGCCCGAGGGCGCGTGCGAGGAAACGGTGTCCTTGCTCTGGGTGATGTGCTGCGTGCCGCCACCGGTGTCGAAGGAGAAGATGCTCTCGCCCGGCTCCGGGAGCGATCCGCCCTGGGCCTTCCCGTACCTGACCACCGCCTCCCACAACTCATCGCCGACGGGCTCGACGGATGTGGATTGCCGGGGCTGGCCGTCATAGGTCGCGGGGCTGGTGGTCTCAGCGGCGTTGCGGGCCGCGAGGTCGTCGTTGGTCCCGCGCACGGTGTAGACCAGCTCCGCCGAAGGGTTGTCGCCCTTGGTGGACTTGCGGCTCTCGAACTTCTCCGTCACCGTGATCGCCACGAACGCTTCTCCTTACGCGAACGTCAACCCGCCGCTCTGTGCGGCGTCGGCGAGACGCTTGGTGTGCTTGGCGGTCTGCTCCGTGGCCCGGGCGGTGCGCTCGGCGGCCCCGCCATCCGACTCCAGCCCCTGCGCCGCGCGGGCGTTGAAAGTGCCCCGCACGCTGATCCCTTTGCCGATGACCTCGCCGAGCCCCGCGAGGCGGTCCTCGAACTCGGCCATGAGATCGCGCGGCGTCCGGCCTGGGCCGCCTTCGGCATCCGCCGCCTCGCGCTTCTGGCGGGCCTGCTCGATGGCGTCGGCGAGCTTCTGCTTGGCGGCATCCAGCGCCGCTTGCGACTCCGCGAGCCCCGCCTCCGTGTTCGTCTTGAGCGCGGCCTGGGCCTCCTCAAAGTCACGACCGATCCCGGCGAGGGTTGCCTCGTGCAGGGCGGCGGCCTGCTCACGCTCCGCCGCACGCTGCCCCTCTCGTTCGGCCACCTGCCGCTGGGCCGCGCTCTCCAGTTCCGCCAGACGGGATTCGAGTTGATCATCGACGGCCCTCTTCGCGGCGTCCACGTCGAGCCCGGAGTCGAACAGCCCCTGGATCTCCAGCATCCGCTTGGCGACCCAAGACGATGCGGACTCCCAGACCTGCTGGAAGCCGGTTGTGAAGTTGGTCCAGGTCTTGGAGAGGAACGATGTGGTCTCGATCCACGCGATCTCGAGGGCGTGGAAGACGATCTCCGCGGCGGCCAGCGCGCCGTACCACATGCCGTAGGCAGTGGAGACGAAGAACTCCTTGGCCTCCAGCCAGACCTTGTTGAGCGCGGCGACGCCCTGTTGCCAGACCACCTTGAGCGACAGCCAGAGGATCTCGGCGGCCAGCGCGATGTCGCCCGCCGCGAGGGCGTCCGAGATGCCGCCGACGACCTTGGTCACCCAGTCGCGAAGGCGCGTGAACTGCTCGCCGAGCCAGGCGAGGGCCTCGCCGCCCGCGCCGGTGGTCACAAGGAGCACGCCGCCGAGCGCCACGATCGCGGCGATCGCCAGCCCGACCGGCGACAGGATCGCCGCGATGGCGGCCCCGATCACGCTGAATGAGGTACCGATGCCGCCGATCACACCCGCGACGATGCCGAGTGTCGCGCCGACGCCCGAGACGATGTACCCCAAGGCGATGATGGCGACGCCCGTCACGGCGATGGCCGCCGCGACCTTGAGCGCCCACACGACCGTCTCCCGGTTCGCCTTGATCCAGGTCGTGACGCTCACGACGATGCGAGTGATCCGCTCCGCGAGGTCCTTGAGCGTCGGCGCGAGCGCACCGCCGATGGTGAACACAGCCTGTTTGAGCACCTTCCAGAGGGTGCCGAGCGCGTCGTTGAGCGCGGCGGCGTCGCGGGCGGTCTCGGTGCTAACGGTCAGGCCGAGGCGCCGAGCCTCTTCCTGCATCGCCTCGATGCCCGCCGCGCCGTCCGCCATGAGCGGCAGGAGCTTGGTCCCGGCCTTGCCGAAGACCTCCATCGCCAGCGCAGCGCGGAGGGCGGGGTCGCGCACCTGCGAGATGCGCTCCGCGAGGACCTTGAACTGCTCGTCCGGGGCGAGGACCGCCAGCTGTGCGGCCGTCAGGCCAAGCCGCCCAAGGGCGTCGCCCGCGGACGCCGACCCCTGCGCCGCTCCTGTGAGCGTCCGCTGCATGTTGCGGAGCCCGGCCTCCAGGGTTTCCAGGTCGGTGCCAGAGAGGTCGGCCGCAAAGCCCAACTCGGACAGGGCCTCCACGCTCACGCCGGTCCGCTGACTCATCTTGTCCAGCATGTCGCCCGTGTCAGAGAAGGCCTTCGCCGTGCCGAGCAGCGCCGCGACCGCTGTCGCGCCGATCCCGGCGAGCCGCGTGCCCACCGACCTGAGGCCAGCCCCGAAGGCCTCGAGCTGCTTCTGGGCGCGGCGAAGCCCGGCCGTGAGCTTGTCGCTCACGCCGAGTTCAACGAACGCCCGTCCAGCCCGGATGCCCCGCGTGTCGGCCACCGATCAGGCTCCCTTCCGAATGGAGTTCCGCCACAACAGCGGCAGCTTCGGCCGCTCCTGCTCCAGCGCCGGGGCCATGTATGGCCGCGCAGCGATCTTGATTTTCTGCGATGTGAGCTTCCCGCCTCTGCGACGCAGCACGACCGTGTCTCCGCCGTACTCCAGCACGTTGGGCGCGACGCTCTTCTTGAACCCCACGGGACCGACGACCACGGAGTCCGCCGCGTTGTCGTACCCGAAGAGGATGAGCCGTCGCAGGCTCCCCTCGTGCGAGTGGGGAGGCTTGCCTGCGGGCGCGGAGCCCTTGCGCTTGCGGATGCTCGTGCGGGCCGCCGTGCGGATGAACGCGCCGGCCTTGCTGAGCACCTTCCGCTTGGCCCCATCGACCGCGCGGACCACCGCCGCGCGGTCGAAGAAGTTGTCCTTGATCCGCATGGTGATCACACGCCGCTCCCGCCCGCGGGCGTGCCTCCAGCGAGGCCGCTGCCCTTCTCCAGGCCCTTGTTGAACGACGCCTCCTTCTCCTTGCGGAGCCGGCCCGAGCCGATGAACAAGCCGACGATCCCGGTGAGCGCGGGCAGTGCCGGGCCAAGCACGGGCAAGCCCGCGACGGTCGGCCCGACGGTGTCGAGTGCCGACAGCGTGAGCTGGCTGAAAAGGCCGCGGAGCTCGCCGGCCTTCTCGATGTTGCCCTTCCACTGCGCGCCGGTCGTCTGCGTCTGGTTGAACCAGTTCTGGTACTCGACCTCGGCCTCGTTCAGGCTGAGCGTCGAGGGCAGACCGGTGGTCTGCTGGATGGTGTTGGGCGTCTTGACCTTCACGAGGTCGCCCAGGTCGAAACCCGCGCACGACGTGAGCACGAGCGCCATGAGCAGCAAGCCGACGATGTAGACGTAGTGGCGGGTGGAAAGTGAGCCGAGGAACTTCATCCGTGAGCCTCCTGCGGCATCTTGCCGTCGATGAACACGTCCTTGAGGACCGACACGCCGACCTTGATGGGTCGCTGGCGCTTGGCGAAGGGGTCGAAGTCGCTGGGGTTGAGTCGGCGGGATCGCTTGGGATCGCGGTGGATGTTGGCGACGAGCGCCATGACGGCGGAGGCGATCGACCAGTCGTGGCGCTGCTTGCCGTCGAGCATCGCCACCAGATCGCGGAGTGTCAGGGGGCCGGGGTCGATGCCGAGGATTCCGGCGCACTGGTGGACGAGCTTCCAACAGTCGCTCCCTCCGATTCCTTGGAGAGCAGCCGGTCCGCTAGCCGGTCCAGTTCCCCGCTGTCGAGCTTCTTCTCCACCAGGTCCCGCGCCCGGTCCATCACCTTCCGCGTGGCCTGGAGCACCCGCCCGAGGTTGGCCCGGTCCCTCGGGCTCGGGCAGAAACCCACGAGCTCCTCCAGCACCGCCGTGGTCGCGGCTTCGATGGCGTCGCCTGCCATGGCCTTGCCGAACTCCTCATCCGAGACGCTGCGTGCGTCCGCTTCAGGCTTGCAGATGGCGTAGACCACATCGCAGAGCAGGACGGGGTCGCGGATAAGCTTCTCGATCAGCGTCCCTTCGATGACCTGCATGAGGTCCTCGCCGGTGAGGCCGCGCACGCGCTTGATGGCGGTGACGTTGATCTCGACCGACCACTGCCGCCCTTGGTTGTCCTTGAATGACCGCATCCGTGCCTCCGTGAATCAGGACCCGACAGGAATCCCACGCGAAGCCGACAGCACCGAACCCGCTCAGCCGCCAATCCATGAAGGCGCCGTCGCCGAGTACGTCACTTTCGCGGTGACCGAAACCGTGATGGCCTCCTCGAGCGCCTCGTTGCGCGAGAAGTTGGTGATGGAGAAGTCCGCCTGCAGACCCTGCCCGCTTGTCTCGTCCAGGATCTGGAAGCCGATCGGGTCGTTGCCAAAGAACGCGTTCTTGATGGCGGTGAACCCGGCATCCGCCGTGTCCCACACCATCTCGAACTCGACGCTGGCCTCCTTGAGCGTGGCGACCGTCGCTCGCCAGCCGCTGTTGGCGCGGGTCGTCACATCGGCCTCGCCCGCTTCCAGGTTGAGCGTCACGTCCCGGGTGTTGCCCAAGACCACCCATGCCCCGCCGCCGGCCTGACCGCCGACCTTGTAGAGCAGCTTGGCTTCCATGCCGAGTTTGATCGCCATCGTTGTTCTCCTGCTCTATCCAGCCGTGTGGCCGACTACGAACGCCACCTCACCCGCCTTGCTCCGAACGAAAATGTCCGCCAGGTTGACCTGTTCGAAAGGGATCTGCACGCCCGCCGGGACCGGGATCTCCACCCCTTTGCCATTGGAAAGCGTCATTGGCTGCGTGTTCGTGTGCGCCGACATGAGCGTGAAGGTCGCCACCAGCGGCGTATCCGAGAGGGGCTTGTCGCCTTCCTCGAGTTCCACTCTGATGAACACGACATTCCGCACGGCTACCTCCGCACCCGGTATGTGACGCTCAACACGCTCGTGAACACTCGGTGCTGCTCCAGCGACTCGCTCGACACCACGGGCTCGTGCGCGATTCCGACCCACGCCGCGTCGGGCGCATCGGGCAGACGCTTGAGCCAGACGTGGTCGGCGATGGCCTCGACGAGATCGAGCAGACCGTCGATCTCGGCCTGGTCACCCTCGGCGGGCAGTTTCTTCTGCACGCCCACATCGACCACGCACTCGAAGGTGCTGCTGTCCCGGGTCGCCGCGGCGATGGCCGTCGTCCGCGGCACGACCGACACCCGCAGGTCCTTGAGGTCCTCCAGCGTGAACGCGGGCTGGAACATCCGCACCGCGTTCACGGGCTGTCCGAACGAGCCCGCGTTGATGTGCGCGGCCAGGGCATCGGCGATGGCAACGATGGTGCTCACGGGCGTCCCTCCCTCCCCGCATCCGCTGCGGCGCTCAGGCCTGTTACCTTGCCCTCGAGGTAGGAAACGCGGCGCTCCATCGCCTGGTAGTCGGCGCGGATGGAGCGAGCCTCCCCGATGAACTCGTCGAGCCGCTTCTCGACCTGCTGGAGCTTGGTCGTGACCACGCCCCACTGGATCGTCATCGCGCCGGCGGCGAGGATGATGGTGACGAGCACCCCCGCCCACCGCGCCTTCGTCCCGTTTTGTCCATTCCCTTCTGCCATCACGACTCCGTACCGATGTGTTTGGTGTGAACCCGAAGAACCCTGCGGTACGGGTCGCTGTACCGGAACGGCGGCTGCCCGCCCGGTGCGTTGACCTCGTACACGAACACCTGCGCCCCAACCGTCTCTCGCACCTGGTCGCCGGCCCGCGGGAGGATCGGGCCGGCCCCGAGGTCAAGGTCCGCCGCCCGCACGAGGAAGTCCCGCGACTCGACGCGGTGAATCAGCCCGGCGTCGTCTGCCTGCTCGAACTCGGTTCTGCCGACGGTCGCCAGGACCTCTTTGGCCTCGGCCCCGCGCTGGTACACCACGGTGCGGCTCATGTGCTTGTGCCGCTGGTCATCCAGGAACGCCAAGCCGCGATCGAGCAGGTCGCCCATGTATGCCTCCGACGGTCACTGCAGGAGGCGGATGCGAACGGTCGTGTCGGCATCGACGGTGGTCTTCACCGTCTTGCCGATGAGCTTGTTGGCGCCCGCCGCGGCGTTCTTGGTTGCGTTCTGCGCGCCGGCGTCCCAGTAGGCGTTGCTACCAGCCGGGAGCGCACTGCCAGCGCCGAGCGCCTTGGGGAAGTCGAACACCCCGGACACCGCGAGCGAGCCAAGCTGGTTCGCCTTGATGGGGCCCTGCGCCACGCCCACGAGTTCCGCTTGGACGACCACAGCGCCGGTGAGCACATCCGCGCCCGGGGTGTAGTCGATCGATTCGCCTTCATGCACAAACTTTGCCGGTCCTGCTGCCATGCTGCCTTCTCCTTGGCCCGGAATGACACCGGGGCCGTCTTCGCCAATGCCTCCGCCGATCTCTGCGCCTTCACCCATGGGCTTACACCTCGCCCTTGCTCTTCACGCCGCCGCGCGGGTCCTGCAGCGCGACGCCGAAGTCGTGGTACCCGCGCATCCGCACCCCGAGCTGGCTGAAGTCGGCATCGGAGGTCTCGATGGTCGGGGCCTCCTGTCCGTTGAGGAACGCCATCTCGATGACGGGCAGGTCGCTGGGGTCCGCGAGGAGGTACCACGCCTTTGCCGAGTTGCCGGTGTAGAGCGCGTTGGAGAGATAGCGGCTGACCTCGATACGGAACTTGCCCTGGTGCGGGTTGGCCACGGGGAACTTGGTGTTGGCTGTGGTGTCCCGCATCTCGACGCTCTTGTAGAGCTGCGTGCCCACCGCTGAGAGTGCCGTCGGCACCAGGAGGATCGAGGGCATCACGCCCGTGGGCTTGCCGTCAGAGTCCACCAGGTCCATGAACGTGACCTCGCCCTTGGTGAGGCCGTCGATGCCCAGCGCGGTGTCCGCGCCCGAGATGAAGTTCTTGTTGCCGACGGCGAAGAACGCGGCGTTGTTCATGAACGCCGTCCAGAACACGTCGTTGATCTTGAGACCCGATCCGCGGCCGAGCTTCCGGGGCACGGTGGTGATCGCGCCGAGGTCGTCGTTGATGATGTCGCGGCGGTCGATCGCCAGCATCAGGCCGTAGGTGTCGGCCTTGTTGCTGTAGGTCTCCTCGCCCAGGGTGCCGTGCTTGAGCTCGCCGCCCGGGGCGACCTGCTCATACTGGTCCTTGCCGACAAGGCGGTAACTCGTGACGGTCTTGAAGTCCGACACATTGCGGACGGCGCAGATACTCCGCCACACGCGCTCGACGCTGAAGAAGCCCTCCAGCAGGAACTTGTTGGCGACGTTGGAGAGGATGCCGCCAACGTCGATGATGGTCATCCCGGCCTCGATGCCTCGGCCGAACGCGGCCTCCAGGACGCGGCGGCTATCGCGGAAGGTCCGGCCCGTGTAGCCGTTGGCGATCGCGGCCTCGATGAGCAGTTCCTGCAGGCCCAGCCCGCTCTGGAACCGCTTTGACGCGACCTCCAGCGCCTGCGCGGAGCAGACCTTGTCGAGCCCCTCCAGCTTGGCGCTCTGGAAGCACGCGGCCTCCAGGACCTCACCGGTGATGCTCGTGTCGGGCGCGTGGATGGACGGGGCCTTGGGTCGGCTGGCACGGAGAACTTCCAGCTCGGTGCGGGTCGCATCCCATCCGTCGCGGATGGCCTGGGCCTCGATGTCGAGGTGCGTGCCGGCGCAGATCTTCCGCACCGCCGCGATACGGCTGGTCTCTGCGAGGGCCTCGGCGCGGAGCGCGGCTGCGCCCGCCCCGGGCGCGGGATCGGCATCACCGCCGGACGGACTGCCGCTGCCACCCCCGCCCTGCTGGGCGGCGATGGAGGCGCTGGTGCGGCCGTCGGCACCCAGGTCCACGAAGCTGATCTCGCCGAGCGTGGCCTTGCGGACAACGTTGACGGGGCCGGCGAACTCCTGGCCGTTCACGATCGCCTTCTGCGACTCGCGGATGAACTCGAACTCCTCGACGCTCGCGCCCACCGAAGCCTGCCACGGGAACCCGTTCCGGGAGGACGCGACCACCTCGCGGGCGGTCGCGGTGTCGCGCGAGATCACGCCGGTCGCCACGAGCTGCCCGCCTTCGACCTTGATCGCGTCGGTGTGGCCGACGCCGGCGGCCGGATCATGCGCGAACCGGATCGGGCGGTTCTGCGACGGGACCGACAGCCCGGCGAGATCGAGCACCACGGGATGACGCCAGCCCGCGACGCGCATGGCACCCCCGGTGTACGCCAGCATCTTGAAGCGAGGCAGTGCCTTCTCTGCATCGGCCCCGCCAGCGCCGGCGGCGATGGCGGTGATCTCCGCCGTGCCGGTGAGCGTGAGCGGAGAGGTGCCCGCGGGCGCGGGGTGGGGGGCGGCGGCCTCAAGCCACAGACGCTTGGGCGCGAGTCGGGCCTTCGGAGCGGTGGGGGTCGGAGTCTTCGTTGCCATCGGTGTCGTCCTCTTGGGGCGCGGGCGCGTTGCCCGCGGGAGCCGCGGTGGTCTGGGGGGCGGGGGTCAGTCCGAGTTCATCCATGAGCACGAGCTCTTTGGCGCGCTGGCGGAGCTCTTGCTCCCAGTCGCGTCCTTGACGGGCGAACTCGGCGGCGAGCGTGGTTGTGTGGTTGGCCAGGCGTGTGGCCTGGGCGGTCGCTTCCTTGGCGGGATCGACGTGCTCGACGCCGTCCCAGAACCAGGCGTGCTCGGGCAGTGCCACCCCGCGCTCACGAAGCGACTGCGGCAGCAGCCCCTCGACGAGCACCGCTTCGTTGAGCCAAGCCTTGAGCAGGCGGTCGAGCACGGCGAGCTGCAGGTGGTGCTGCTCGACACGGATGCTCTTGAAGTACACCTGGTGGTCCAGGCGGCCGCTGGCGTAGTTGTAACCCGAGGAGTTCCCCGCCGCGACGTTGAACGGCATGTTCAGGCAGCGGGCGATCTCGTTGAGGATCTCGCGCTTGAACTCGCCGAACGTCGTCGTCGGCTGCTCGGCGTGGACCTGCCCGAGCTTCCAGCCGCCGGGGAGCACAGTTGCCAGGCGCTGTTCGAGCTCGACCTCGTCCATCGGCTCCAGCGGATCGGCCTCGCCGTTGGGCGGAGCATCGGTGTAGATGACGGCGGCGAAGTTGGCGGCGGTCTCGGCGGCGGCGATCGTCGCGAGCGTGTACCGGCGGAGCTGCGCGAAGAGCGGGAGCGCCGGCGTGATGTCGGGGATACCGCGGAGCTGGCCGGGCCGATCGGCGCGGAAGTAGTGCACGACGGCCGACGCGGCGAACGTGTCGTAGGCGGTGAGGTCGTCGATGGGGGCGCGGAGAAGGCCGCTATCGCCCGGATGCCGCTTCAGCACGCGGTACGCGGACGGATTGCCCCACTGGTCGAGCACGATGCCATCGATCTCGTCGGTGCGGCCACGTCGGAGAAGTGGCGTGCAGACCTGGTCCGCCTCGATGAGCTTGAGGTCCAGCGATACGGGCGATCCCCACGACGCGATCGCGGGGTTGTTGACCAGGAGCGCGAACGCCTCGCCGCTCTCGGCCCGGGCCAGCCGCATCGTGCGGAGCTTGCCCGCAAGGTCCACGGCCCGGGACCACTGCTCGAACGCGTCCTCGATGCGGGCGTTGGCCTCGGCGTCATCCGTGAGCATCTGGAGCCGGGGACCGGTGCCGATGGTGTCGTTGGCGAGCGTGAGGGCGATGCCCTTGGCGTAGGAGTTGTTGGCGACCTCGTACCGGGCGCGGTTGCGGAGGATGCGCCGGACTTCGGGATTGATCGCAGCGTTGGGCGACAGCCCGTCCGCGTTCGCCCAGTGCTTTCGGTTGTCGGGGGTCGTCTGCGCCGAGTCGAACTTCGCCACCACGAACCGTCGCCCGCATCCGCCGCGCGGAGCGTCCGTGCTCCGCTCGGCGGGGGCGGGGGGGCGGCCGTTTCGAATCAGCAGGTTGGCGATGGTCTTGAGCATCGGTGGGAGATCAGACGGAGCCGGGGGGGACGATCTTGGCGAACTTGATCCCGAGGCCGGGCTTCCTCGCGGCGTCCTTGGACGCGAGGTAGCGGTCGGCCTCGATCTGGTCCTTCAGCGGGTGCTGCTCGACAGATTGGCCGTCAACTGACGCCTTCGCGGGCTGCGACGCGCTGTCGCGGATGACCTGCTCGAGGTTGGGGTCAGGGTCGGGGGGCACGCCAGTACCCCTCTGCTCCAGCCGCCGCGTTGTCGCGCTTGCGATGGCACTGCGGCCGAAACGGTCTACGGGTAGACCCGATCAACCGACCGGGCGTTCGACGGTCGTGATCCGCCGCCCGCAGTGCCGGCATGAGCGCCGGCGACGGATGGCACCGCTGGGAGCCGCGCGGGTGTAGAGCACCTCGAAGTGGCGGCATCCGCACCGCGCGCAAGTGAGCCCGCGCGGCTGGGGTGGCGGTTTGGCAGGGCGTGCTGGCGTGCGGGGGTTCACCGGCGATCTCCTCGCAACTGGGATAGCCGCAGCCGGGGACGCGCCGACACCTTGTGGTCCGTGCCGAAGAGCACGGCGCCCTGCATGGATGCCGCGACCGCCGCGCCGACCAGACAGTCGAGCCAGTGGTTGTCGAGCCCCTCGACGCGGAGTTTCCACTCGTCCACGGTGCGGCCGCGACCTTCTGTCTTCACGCGGTACTCGCTGGTCAGGTGCTCGGACAGCAGCCGGTGCGGCTCGGGTTTGCTGCCGAACAGCGACAAACACCCGGGGTCACCCATCGGCACCGCAAGCCGCGCGTGTGCGAACGATTTCCAGTAGTTCGTGTCGAACACGACGTGCCGGACGGAGCGCTTGCCCGTGATTACGGGGATGCGCCAGTTGAGCCCGACGCGATCGCCCCGCTTGCGCTTGTAGTCGCTGAAAGGGATGCTCGACGCCCCGACGTAGCGCCCGTGGCTGGGCATGAGCACGCCCGCGTGCGGGCTCTGGCGACAGAATTGGTACACCACGTCGGTGGACGATCCCCAGTTCGCGTCGATCAAGCAGCGGTCGATCCGCACCATCGCGCCGTCGTCGCGCCGCCACTCCCGGGCAAGGTGCGACGCGACCAGACGCTCCAGACCGGCGTAGATCGCGCCCTCAACGCCGGCCCGCGGGGCCGCGGTCGCCAGCGTCCGCCGCAGGTCGCGGAGCGTGAAGTACCCGTTCGGCGCCTTCTGGTCCGGCTCGGTTCCGTAGTCGATCACGTACCCCGTGAAGTCGTCCTCCCAAGCGGCGATGAGGTAGAACAGCGCCTTGCCCTGCACATCCACAAACATCGTCAGCCGTGTGCAGCCGATCGGCACCTCGGCGCGGGCCTGACCATTGACCTTCGCCGCGATCTGATCGGCACTCAGCAGGTCGTCGGCGGCCTGGATCTCCGGGAGTGGCTCATTCTGGTACTCCGCGAAGAACGCTGCCTCGTCCTGCAGCTTCAGGTTCATCGCGTGCTGGACCGCAGACAGTTCGTCGTGGTTGAACCGTTCGGGCCAGGCGATGACCGCGCCCTCGTCCATGGCGGTTCGGTGCTGGCCGTAGTACTCTGTCGCGGCTTTGATGCCGCGGTCGTTCCGCAGCCCGTCGGCGCGCAGTTCCGCGTACCGCTGCCAAAGCGCGTCACGCACTGGAAAGGCGTACATCATCTTCGTCCGCTCGCCCTGCCACTGCGGGTGCTTGTCGCGGTCGAGGATGCGGTCGGCCAGGTCGTCGGGGCGGACAACCGTCAGCGTCATCAGCCCGGCGATCTTCTTGCCCGGTCCGGCCAGGCCCAGGATTGCGCCGGCGAGGATGCGTTCGCGGTTGGCGCACTGCGAGGGCGACCGGGCGCTCTCGTCGGTCTGCGGATCGTCGATGAGAACCAGCGAGGGGCGGGCGGACGTCCCGTCCGCTCGCTTGTGCTTCATGCCGCGGATGCGGCCGGTGATCCCGGCGACGCGGATGATGGCGCCGGCGGCCGCCGAACCGGAGATCGTCGGAAGCACGATCTCCCGCGCGGTCCAGCCGATGTGCGTCTGCTTGCCCTGGTAAAGCTGCCCCGACGCGCGCTGGTGGATGCCCTCCAGGGACCGGATCGGGTGACAGACCTCCGGGAAGTCACCGGCGAGGAGGTCGCTGTTCTCCAGCTCCGCCTTGATCGACTCGAGCATCCCGGCGGCATGCTCTTCGTCGGAGCCGATCAGGGCCACGAAGTCGCGGTGGCCGTACAGCATGGCCCACAGGCACGCGACCTCGCAGAGCGAGGTCTTGCCGCTGCCACGGGGCATGGCCATCCCAAACAGCCCGCCCTCCAGTACCGCCTGCTCTATCTTGGCGATGACCTTGAGGTGATCATCAGACCACTTCAGATGGAACGTCTGCAGGAAGTACGTCTCGCAGAAGAACCGGAAGTCTCGGGCCGCCCGTTCCCGGCGCGCCGGATCGACCACGGGTGGCAGGTCGCCGATGTCGCGCCCCGAGAGCGAGAGCATGGCGTTGCGCTGCCGCGCCCGTTCCTTCATCGCCTCGTAGCCGGTGAGCCCCTCGGGCTGGCGGGCTGCTTCGGCGAGGGCCTCGTGCCGCGTCGTTACCAGCCAGGCGACGTACCGGAACAAGTCAACCTTGCCACCATCCCCGTCCGCCGCGACGCGGAACCCGGCGCGCGTGCGGTGCCTGTGGAGCTGACGCTCGCTGACGACCTCGCCCAGCGGCGTGCTGTTGAGTAGCCGCGCGAGTTCGCCGGGCTTGAGTTTGCGCGGGTCAATCGCCACCGCCACCTCCCGAGGTCATCTCCTTCACGAGCCACGCGGCGTAGTGCACGAGGTTGAGTGTTCCGTCGCTGTTCACCGGCGCGCCCGCGGCGATGTCGGCGCGGAGCATGGCGTCGCTCACGGGCTTGCCGCCCAAGCGCGTGAGCACCCGGGCCGCGTCCGCGACGGGGAGCGCCGCGGGGTTCAGCCGGGACATCCCCTGCCCGGCGGCATTGGCGGCGTGGGGGGCGGGACTACGCGCGTGTTCGGGAGTCATCGCGGACCTCCCGCTCGAACTTGCCCACATGTCCCGCCGAGTTGCCCACATGCCGCGGAATGACGGCGAAGCCGCTCGGATTCGCCTTGCCTGTTCGCGGATGTCATGGCTTCATGTGTCACAACGCGGGGCGGAACCCCGCGACGGAGACCACGAAGATGAACACGACAACGAAGAACACGATCGAGATCGCCACCGCTTTGGGACGCCGCGGGTTCGCGGTTGCCAGCATCGAGGTCCGCACGCCCGACGGCCGGACCTGGTCGGTCGACGCCGCGAGCGCCGGCGGCTTCCGCCTGTTCGAGATCGACCCCGACGGCCGCCGCGGTCCCGACGAGCACGACGCCGTCGACGGCGATACCTGGTTCGCCAGCGACCTGGTGGACTACCTCGACGCGGTGGGCCGACCCAAGACGCCCCCGCCCAACCGCACAACCCGCCCGACCGCCTGAAGCCCGCGAAATGCGGGCTTCGTTGTTTACCGGAGTCACTACGCACCGCAAGCCCCCCACACGACGAGAGGTACCAGTATGAAGAACCGCACGAACAAGACCGCCAAGCCCGCCCCCGCGCAACCCACCGCCGTCGAGATGTACTCGGCGCGGCGGAACGACATCGACCGCCTTCTCGACGTGCTGCAGATGGAACTGGACAAGCACGACGAGCGGGCCAAGGCCGATCCGACCAACTGGGGCATCACCGGCAACCTCGGCAAGGTCCGCAGCGACCTGATGGACACCGTCGCCTTCCTCAGCGGCATGGACCGCGAGGACGTCGAGCGCTTCCTCGCCGAGTAACCACCCCGTACCCACGCCCCCCCACGAAGGAACACGCCCATGAACATCAAGACGATCATGATCGAAGGCCACGAAAAGGACGTCACGATCAGCCGCACCGAGCGCGGCGCGGAAGTGACGATCGAGCAGAACACGCGCCACGCGGGCAGGCAGGACATCTGCATCGCCCACATCGCCCGCGACGAGGACCGCGACGCCCGCTACGCCAAGGCGGTCGAGGTCGCCAAGGTCGTCTACGGGACCGACCGCCGCGGTCGCGCCGCCGCCACCAACTCGATGGTCCACGACGTTCTCAACGAGATGGAGCGCGTCGCGGGGTGCTGACCCGCCCCACGCGACGGCGCGGGGAACCGCGCCGGACGCGATTCCCCGCCGCAACGTGCGGCGGGATTCCGCACCCGTAGTTGGGAGATTCGCATGAGTACGAAGACGAAGAAGGCACCGAAGACCCGCATGTCCAAGAGCGCCGCCCGCGCCGAGGGGGCGGCGAAGACCGACCGGCTCCGCAAGGCCGCGCTCGCCGAGATCAAGGACCGCCTGGACGGCAAGACGCCCGCCAAGAGCGGCAAAGCGCCCAAGGCCGAGAAGGCGCCCACGGCCCCCAAGGAGCAGAAGCCCAAGCGCGTCAGCGCCCTCGACGCCGCGGCGCAGGTGCTGGCCGCCAGCGAGGTCCCCATGCGGGCCAAGGAGATGATCGCCAAGATGGAGGCGAAGGGCCTGTGGAAGAGCCCCGGCGGGAAGACCCCCGAGGCCACGCTCTACGCCGCCATCATCCGCGAGATCGCCGCCAAGGGCGACAAGGCCCGCTTCAAGAAGCACGAGAAGGGCGTCTTTGTCGCAGGAAAGGGAGCCTGACCCATGCAGGCCACCCGCGCCCAACTCGAAGTCCTGCTCGACGCGGCCGAGCGCCTGCTCAACGCCCGCGAGGTCCAGATGCTGACCACCGAGGAGTGGGACGCGCTGGAGCACGCGGTTGCGGCCTGCAACGAGCCGCCCGCGAACGAGCGGACGGAGACGTTCACCGTCGATGGCACGCGGGCGCTGGTCCGCAGCGTCGTCCCGATGAAGGGCGAGCCGTACCAGCACCGGTGCCCGGAGGACGCCTTCGAGGCGGTCGCCCATGCGGTGGCCGAGGCCACGAGCCCGTTCAACCTCGAAGACCTCCGGCACGCCGCCAACATCCCCTGGACGCAGGCCGCCGTCGCCTTCGCCTTCCTCAAGGAGCGGAGCGTGGTCGTTCCCGCGGGCGGGCGCAACCACGCCGCCGCGGGAACGACGCCCTACGAGGATGCGATGGTCGAGTTCCACGCCCTCCGGGAGAAGGGCCCCAGCGCCTGACCGCATCGGTGCCCCCTCCCTCACGCCTCGGCCTTCGCCGGGGCTTTCTCTTCGGCCACAGAGTTTGACCGCGCGGCGGAGAGCCGTTCCGCCCTGCGGCCCGTGAACTTCTCCCAGCGCTGCACGATGACATCGCAGTAGAGCGCGTCGAGTTCCATGAGGAACGCCCGCCGCCCGGTCATCTCCGCGCCGATGAGTGTGGAGCCGGAGCCGCCGAACAGGTCAAGCACGTTCTCCCCTGGCCGCGACGAGAACTCGATCGCGCGTCGCGCGAGCTCGACGGGCTTCTCGGTGAGGTGGACCATGCTCTGCGGGTTCACCTTCTTGATCGACCACGTGTCCGGCACGTTCGCGGGGCCGAAGAAGCGGTGGGCCGCCCCTTCCTTCCAGCCGTAGAAGCACCACTCGTGGTTGCCCATGAAGTCCTTGCGGGTCAGGACCGGGTGTTCCTTGATCCAGATGATCGCCTGCGCGAAGTAGAGCTCGCAGCGTTTGAGCACGGGTGGGTAGTTCCCGCAGTTGGCGTATCCGCCCCAGATGTAGAACGTGCCGCCGGGGATCAGCACGCGGGTGATGTTCCCGAACCACGCCGCGAGCAGCCGGTCGAACTCGTCGTCGGACACGAAGTCGTTGGCCAGGGGGCGGTCCTTCGCGCGGAGCTTCTTGTGCGTGGCGCGGCTCTTCTCCGGGTAACGGTTGAGGTCGGCGCTCTGCTGGTCGTGCTGGTCGGCCTTGCCGGGCAACGCGAACGAACTCAGGCCGGCGACGATCGCGTTGTTCGAACGCGGCTCGACCTTCACGTTGTACGGCGGGTCCGTGTTCACGAGGTGGATGGGCTGGCCGTCGAGGAGCCGGTCGAGGTCCGCGGGTTTGCTGCTGTCTCCGCACATGAGGCGGTGATTGCCAAGCACCCAAATGTCGCCGGGCAACGTCGTTGCCGCGTCCGGGGGCGCCGGCACATCGTCGGGATCCGTGAGCCCGTCGTTTCCGGCCGGCGCCATGATCGCCGCGAGGTCCTCGGCGCTGAACCCGAGCACGGCGAGGTCGAAGTCCATGCCCTTGAGGTCGGCGAGCTCGATGGGCAGGAGCTCCATGTCCCACGCCGTGAGCGACGCGACCTTGTTGTCGGCGATGCGCAGCGCCTTGACCTGGTCGGGCGTCAGGTCGGATGCGCGGATCGTCGGCACTTCTTTCAGCCCGAGCTTCCTCGCCGCCCGGAGACGGGTGTGGCCGGCGATGATGATGCCGTCGCCGTCGATGAGGATCGGGATCTTGAAGCCGAAGGCCTCGATCGACTTGGCCACCGCATCGATGGCGGCGTCGTTGATGGTGCGGGGGTTGCGGTCGTATTCCTTGACCGCGTCGATGGGGAGTATCTCGATGTTCACGGCGATCTCCGTCGTTAGCCGCGGCGCGACATCGCGCCGGGCGGGTGGCGTGGTGGTGGCCCGCCGCCACGCGGCGGGTCCGGGGATCGCTGGCTCGATGGATCGCTCGGGCTAACGGGCCCGTCCGCGGGCGGCACAGCGCCCCGAATCCCGCCCGCTACGGCGCGCGCCCGTTGGCCACGGGTCCGCCCACGTTGGCCCACGTCGCGTACCTGGCGGGACGGCGTACCAACCCCGCCACGGGGGCTCCCCGCGCCCGGACGCGCGAAACAAACTCTGTCGCCAAGCGCGGCTGTTCCCGCGGGCGTGGCTTCGCGTCCTGGCCCGGGAAGTACCTACCGACCCCCGCCCCCCTCGC
>VFQQ010000277.1_pt1 | contig 117872 bp, 200 predicted proteins | sample 3512341 | NCBI WGS metagenome assembly VFQQ01 (sample SAMN10412373, study PRJNA504923) | tailings metagenome | isolation source: Relicate 2 Philex TSF1 revegetated site | place: Philippines: Tuba, Benguet | collected 2017-08-29 | reverse complement strand
GTGACAAACCTGAATAGTCCCCTCCTGCTTCCTCCGCTGCAGACCTGAAGCCGGAGAACTTTCTGCTGCTGCGCGAGGGCGAGCTGTCGGCGGCCAACCTGCGGGCCATCGACTTTGGGCTGTCCAAGTTTGTGGGGCGCGACGGCATCTGCCGAGCGTGAGCAGTGTGCTGCACAAAACCCCCTTTTGTGCACTGGCATTCAGTGCTCCAGTGTGTGGCCTGGCGATAACCTGCTGCTGGCACTTGCATTGTGCGGTGGCTGCTGGCGATCTGCAACCGGCATGCAATGCATGCAGAAGCACCCGCACCTGCCAATGCGGGTTCGATGCTCCATCTCCTCCCCTGCAATGCAGCTGCATGGGCTCCTGGTACTTCGTGGCGCCCGAGGGATTTGTCACCCCTGTCAACCCCTTTTCCTTCCCTGCCCTTCTGTCATGCAGCTGCGTGGGCTCCTCGTACTACGTGGCGCCCGAGGTGCTGCAGGGGGCCTACAGCTTTGAGGCGGACGCATGGAGCGTGGGCACCATCACCTACATCCTGCTCTCAGGTGAGGCATTGGCTAATAGCCTGGGGCTAATAGCCTGGCGCTGCAGTGTGCATTGTGTCTTTGTCAGCCGCCTTGGAGCATGAGCGCCGCCCAGGTATGCGTGCTGTTTCAAGGCGCTCCACAGTCGCACACAAAGCATGCCTTGCAAGCAAGCGCAATGCCCCTACGTGTACTGCCCCGCAGGCTTCCCGCCCTTCTGGGGCTCCTCGGACCAGGTCATCTTCCACCGCATCCTGCACAAGCCGGTGGTGAGTGCAGCCTACAGTGGGCTGCGGCGAACATCCTGTGTTAGGCTGGCGGCTCGCCTCTCTGCGCCCTACACGAGCCAGCGGTTGACGCCAAGCGGAATCGGGCCATTTCGTTGCATGCTGCTGCTGTACCATCCTCCACTTTCGCCGCTTGCTGGCCGCTTGCCCCCTGCAGGACTTTGACTACCAGCCGTGGCACCAGATCTCGGCGGCCGCCAAGGATTTTGTGGTGAGGAGCACACGGCCAGCCCTTGCACACAAGGAGCTCAGCATGTCCCAGGCTTTCTGTCCACCCAACCTGTTCCCTGTTCGCACCATGCCATCCAGCCTCAACCACCAGCTTGTCTTTGCCAACACACCACCCGCAGAGCCGGCTGCTGCACAAGGACCCCAGCAAGCGCATGAGCGTGTCACAGGGCCTGCGCCACCCCTGGATTGTGGAGGAGAATGCAGAGGTGCCGCTCAGCGCAGGTGCGTGGGCTCTGGGTGCCACATGCCTGGGTTTCGCACCGCACATGGAGGGTGGTGGATGGGTGAGCGGCTTAATGATTTTGTGCCGCCAACCCACACAGCCAAGGCAAACCCGCCGCCCTTGCATTTTCATGCTGTGCTGCAGAGATCATCAGCCGGCTGCAGACGTTCACGCACCAGAACCGAGTCAAGTGCCTGCTCATGACCATTGCGGCGCACCACCTGAGTGACGAGGAGATTGGGGGGCTGCGCAAGGTGCGGCCCTCTTGGAGACGAACAATATGCCAAACAACTGCTGCGTGTGCTGTGTTGCTTAGAAATCGCCGTTCTTTGGCTAGAGCAGGAGGGTGTTGTGTGAAGCATTATGTGGGTGTTTGTCAAAGCAGCTTACAGAGATGCTGACTGCAGCCGCGCTCCCTCCCCTTCTCCCGCCCTCTCTCCCTCACAGATCTTCCACTTCATCGACGCCGACCACGACGGGGAGATCTCCATGCACGACCTCACGGTGGCCATGCAGCACACGGGCCTGGACTGGGAGCAGCAGGGCATCATGCGCCTGCTGGCGGGGCTGGACCTGGCGCGTGATGGCACGGTGGGTGCTCAGAGTAACAGAGCTATTTGCAGGTTTTTTTTGCCTGCCGGGTTGTGCCTACTGAAATGGCAGGCCTGGACCTGGCGCGCGACGGCACGGTGGGTTCTTTGAAATATGGGGTTGCGTCTTTCAGGAGTCTTGCAGCTGGACGCTGGCGGGGCTTTACCTGGCGCACGCCGGTACAGTGGGTGCTTTAGGATGAAGCAGTGCACTTTGTGGGTTGGATTGGCAAACTTTGTGGCGGGGCTGGACATGGCGCGCGACGGCACGGTGGGTGCACGGGGCTGTGCATTGGGAGTTGCTAGCGACATATTTACAGAGCTGCGCCTCCAGCCCTGCCTGCCAAGGCCGGCAAGCGAACACAAGCTCACTACGTTATTGTGGCAACCCGTCAACACCGGGAAACAACCGCCGCACTCTATTGCCGATCACGCTGTGCAGGTGCATGTGGAGGAGTTCATTGCGGCGGCCCTGGACCAGCGCAAGGTCCTGAATGCCAAGAACATCAAGTCCATTTTTGGTGAGATGCAGTGATCTCTGCCTCCAGCTGCTGGGAGGGCTTGCAGTAAGTACGCTGTGGCAGGCTCGGTAGCGGCATGCTCCCGACCCGCACACCCTTCCGCGCCTTGCAGCTGAGGCTGCACCACGACCACACTGCTTTGGCGGCTGGCGCATGTGTGCACGCCTCCTGATGCTGACGCTGTGCTTGTCCTGCTGTGCTGCGCTGTGCTGTGCAGCTGAGCTGGACCACGACCGCGACGGGCTCATCACAGTGAAGGAGCTGAAAGATGCCCTGGAGGAGTGCAACATCAGGTGGGTGGCTGTCAATCAACCGCCTGCTCCTTTGCCATCAGACATCCGGTGCGGCACTGCAACCGCAACTTTGCACAGTTGCCTGCTGTGTTGGGACCACCCTGCGTGGCGGCAGACACCCAGTTCACGCAGCACGCGCCCAGGCTCAGGCTCCCCCCTGCTGCGTGGCCTGCCTCATCGGCCCTGCCCAAGCCTCTCTCACCCTCCACCCACTCTGCTCGCGCCTCTTACACTCCATTTGCTCACGCCTCTCTGCACCCCCTCCCCCGCCCCACTTGCAGCATCAAGGCGGAGACGCTGGGGCGGCTGATGGACCGGGAGGGAGCGCTGGATGCAAAGGGCATGGTGTCAGTCACATCCTTCTCGGTAAGACCTGCAGGGTTTGGTATTTCATTCAACCGCCTTGCAGGGTTGCATGTTCAGGTCAGCTAGCCTACAGCCAACCCGCTGGCCGAGTGTGCGGGGCTGCAAGCCAGCGGTACCTGCCTGAATGTGCACTTGTGCACTGCTTCTCTGAGTCAGGGAGCATCCTTTTTTGGAACCCTCTCCGTCACTGCTGATTGATGTACGTTGCTGTGCAAAATGCTGGACATTGCAGGAGCTGCTGATGAATGGCGCCAGCACCAACCCTCTGGAGCTGGAGACCTGGATGCAGGATGTGCACCAGTTTTCATGTGGGTTCTGAGAGCAGGGCGGAGATGTGACACAGCGGCGGCAGGCAGCTGGTTGCAGGCAGCTTGCGAGCGCGGGGGCAGGCGGCTTGCAAGGCATCATGCACAGGTTGCAGCAAACTGATGCAGCTTGCACCCAGCCTATGCAGGACTGTTGGCTGACCGCACACACCCTTGCTTGCCTCCGTGCCCGCAGCCGCCAATAGTTTCAAGCAGCTGGCCATGCTGGTGGTGGCGCGGCACATGCAGGTGGGGGTGCAGCGTGACTGACCCTCGTGTTTGTTCCGACTCCATGCAGCCATGTGAGGTTGACTTGCCGCTCAGCTGTGCAAGCACCCATTCAGCGCAGCTTGACTAACCCTGACCTGTCGAATGCCTGCGCATGACCGTCGGAGGTGGAGTCGCTGCGCCAGCTGTTCAAGCCCCCATATTGCGGCAAAGTTGACAAACCCTTGTTTGTTTCCACTGTCACTCCACGCAGCCCTCGGAGGTGGAGTCGCTGCGCCAGCTGTTCCAGCACCTGGACGAGGAGGCCACGGGCACCATCTCGCTGCAGCAGCTGCAGGACGCGATGCGCCACATGGGCAAGCAGGTGGGCCGCCATGCTGCAGCAGTGCGCGTGAGAAGTGCTTGGGTAACCCAAAGTGGAGAGCCTGGGCGCCCTCAGCAGCGCATACCTTGACTTACCAACCACCTAAGTGGTGGTTGCTGATGGTCTGTGGCGTGCCTGCCCAGCTGTTGACGAGCGTAAGCACCCCGTCTCGTTGGAGATCTGCTGTGGCTGTGGTCCATTCCTTGAAGCATCCGCATATCCCCTTGCCTGTCTGCCAGGTTGGCGAGGCGGAGCTGCGGGAGCTGCTGGAGGCGCTCGACATCCGCAACACCGGCTGCATCGAGTATGATGAGTTCCTTGCAGGTGGGTGTGCGACCACACCCCCTAGTTTCAGGCAGCATGTGGGTTTGTCTGCGCATGCTGTGCACCGGGACAGCAACGAAAGCTCCCTCACCCGATGTGCCAGGCAGTGCGCTCCTCCTCCCCCTTGCCTCACTTGTCCCACATACCCTTCCCTCCTCAGTAACCCCCTTCCTACCCGATCCCTCCCTTGCAGCCTGCCTGGAGGAGCAGCACCTCACCGAGACCAAGCTGCGCGCCGCCTTTGACTTCTTCGACCGTGATGCCACTGGGCGCATCACGCAGAGCGACGTGGTGCAGGTGGGCCGCCGCGCTTGTTTTGCAGCTGGGTGCTCAGGCTCCTGTCGCATGGCTGATACTCAAGATGGGTGTGCTGCATGGCTTGTTCCCTGGCTGGAATTTGAGGCTGGGCCCTCCCTGCCGGAGTCGAGCACCTGCACCTGCCATCGACCTGTGCCTGCTGTGTGCTGCCTGCCTGCTATGCTCGCTTGGGGATGAACTCCCGCTGCCCTGCTTCGACACAATATTACTCTCCACCCGGCCCTTTCACCCAGCTGCTCTCCTTCTCCATCTATCCCTTACACCCCAGGTGCTCAAGGACGTTGGCATGGATGCCTCACAAGCAGACGAGCTGATGGCAGCAGCCTCTGGCGCTCCTTCCAGCGCCGGCACCACCCCCCGCGGCGACGGCGGCACCGGTGCCAGCGGCGGCGGCACAGCAGGCAGCAGCGCAGCAGGCAGCGGCGCAGCAGATGGCGGCAGTGCGGCGGACAGCAGCGCGGCGTCTTCGAGGACGATATCATTCGAGGACTTCCGCCGCCTGCTGCTGTCCACGCCTCCCTCCATCATCACCAAGGTAAACAGGGAGGGAGCTTGGAGGGAGCTGGGGAGGCAGGGCACGAGCAGATGGCCTGGTCCTGGCCACGGAGGCACCCATTTTGAGCCTGCTGGTTGATGTACGGGGTTCAGCTTGGAGACCCGTCTGCAGGTCCGCAGGCCGTTGCCCATGCTGCCGAACTCCTTGCACATCCCCCAACTGACCCCGCACGCCCCCCTCGGTCCTCTCCCCTGCAGGCCCTAAGCCGCGCTAGCTCTCGCTCGAGCTCTCGCTCAGTCAGCCGAACCTCCTCTGGAGCGTTTGACGTCTCGCCGCTGCCGCCGCTGGCCGGCACCGGTGGGCTGGCGCCGCAGAACAGCATCGGCGCCGGCCTGGGCGGCCGCGGCGTGCTGGAGACGGCGCTGCAGAGCATCCGGCGCAGCAGCAACGCGCCGGCGGCGCTGGCGCGCCCGCCGCCGACGTCCCCCGACCAGGGCCCTGCCGGCGGGCTGCGGCTCAGCACGGGGGCAGGCGCCTACCTGCCTCCTCCAGACAACGATTTCGAGCCGCTTGACTACAAGCTTGACTACGAGTTGGACTCGCCGCACCCCAGCAGCCGGCGCATCAGTGGCATGGGGCCGGAGCCTCCCTCCCCCATCAGCCTTATGCCACGCTGGGACCCGCCTAGCCCCATCGATTTGCGGCCGCAGCCACAGCCGCCCAGCCCAATTGACCTGCGGCCCCGGGCTGAGCCGCCCAGCCCCAGCGGCAGCGGCAGCACGCAGCAGCGCAGCGCAGCGCCGCCTAGCTCAGTTGACCTGCGGGGCAAGGCGCCCAGCCCGGTCAGCTTGCGACCATGGGCTGAACCGCCCAGCCCCATCAGCTTGCTGCCACGTGCCGAACCGCCCAGCCCAGGCGCGCTCAGCCCCACCGGCCGCGGCAGCCCGGGTTACCTGCCATATAGCCCATACCTGGGCGGTGTGGGCAGCCCCGTCATTAGCTTGGCGGCGCCCTCCCGGCGGGAGCCGCTCAGCCCAATGGGCGCTGCCCGCTCGCCAGGCCCGCTGGATGGGGCGGGCGGCAGCGGCGTGTTCAGCCCCACGGCTCGTGCCTCCGGGCCTGGCACTGGTGAGCAGAGGGTTGAAGTTGTTGCAGCCGCAAAGGGGTGGAGTTAGGAATGGCTGGGTGGCCGCTACCGCTGTGTTGCAGCCAGAACGGTCGGTTGACACGCTTGCTCCCTCATGCACATTGCTCATTTCTAATCTCCAGCACTGCCCTGACCATCACCACCCGCTGCAACTCCACTGCCCCCACTCCACTCCCTGCAGGCGGCCTCACGCTGCAACAGATCTTGCAGCAATACAGCAGCAGCGGGTACAAGAGCCGCGGCGCGAGCAGCCGGCGCAACAGCATGGAGGTGCCGGCGGGCGGGCGGCGCAGCATGGATGCCGGCAGCGTTGGCGGCAGCATGGCGCGCGAGTCCATACTCAGCCAGTCAGCGATGAGCGATCTGGAGGATATCAGCTGGCTGGGGGATAACTAAGCGCTGCCATCACACAGCAGCTGGCAGCTGGCAGCAGCCCCACAGCGCAGCAGCGGCCAGCCCGAGGCAGGCGCACCGCACAGCTGGGCTGAAGCCCGGCAGCGGTGGGCGGCGCCTCCGTAGCACAACCAGCAGGGGCGGCGGGCGGGATTGCCGAGCTTGAGGCTCGGGCCCGCCTGCTGCCCCGCACCTTTTTCCCTCGGGGGCCCTCTGGCCCCAACCATAACAACAAGCCAGCATGCACCTCCGTTTGGCTCGGAACCCAGCTGTGTGTGCGGGCATCCGGGGCGGCTGCCGCTGCCACCCAACACCCCATGCTTTTTTCCATGGGCCTGTCATTTGACGCGGCGCAGGTCAGCACTGATTGCCGCATCCTCGCCCGCACGCTACATACACATACCATCATCTTTTCACATTCCATCCACGCTACATACACATACCATCATCTTTTCACATTCCATCCACGCACAGTGACGCTCATGCCTCTTGCCAAATGAACGTGCCCTTGTACTGGTCCCGATTTGCCTAGCTGCTTGCCCTCCCCGCTCCTGCTCCCCCGCTCACGCTTCGCTCTGTTCAACGCCCTCCTCTCTCCCGCCTCCTAGCACTTCTCATGCACTTGCAAACCGCACACGTTTAATGGCACACTTTTGGACCGAACAGCTCGGTCACGACATCATGGTTTGAACGAGGCGATTGTTGCAGTTGACTTCGCAGCAAAGCAGGGCGCTGCTGGTCGGCTGCTGCAGCAACGCCAGCTGTATGTTACTTCAACAGCCCGCTCGCTGCTGAAGCTCAGCTCGCAGGCTGTATGCGCTTGGCGCCAGAGCCACTGAGCCAGCCACCGGCGGGAAGGAATCCTGTGTTGAGATGTCGTGCTTTGAATCTGTTGCTGATGTCAGCAGCAGAATCTGCCAGGCATGCCATGATGCCCAGTTAAACGCAGCCAGCTGCGGCGAGACACCATAGTCTGCCTCTCAACCGTGCTGTGCCTGGTTGCAGCCAGGCAAATCAAGCACTACACCACCCCTCCAGCGGCACCAGCGGAGGACTGCCGCCGCCAACCCTACTGCCAACCGCCAACTCGTGGGCAACGGCAGGTGCGCTGCCTGGGTTTTCTTTGAGCTGTCAAGCGCCTTCTGAGCTGGATCTCGCGCCAGGGTGCTCGGCGGCGCACGTTTGAGAGGTCGCCTTGCAACGTCTTGCCTCTTGCCGCCGGCTACAGCGATCGCGCGGCTGTATACAGCTTGGGGGGTTGCGCGGCTCTCTGCAGCGCCCTGCGCCGCCTGCAGTGACTTGCCCGCGCCGCCCCGGCGGCGGCGCGGAGACTCTGGCGCCGCGCGACAACGCCGTCTGTTGTGGACCACCTGTTGAGCCCCCTCTGCTGCCTTTCTGATGCTGCAGGATGAGGCCTGTCATCCTGCTCACCGCCCTCCTGCTTGGAGTGGCAGCTGTGGCGGCCGCCGATTCGTCCAGGTATCCTAAACCAACTGACAGCTGACCGTTCAAACCGCCGTTCAACCGCTGCATGCACACCTGGCCAGATGAAATCTGACCCTGCCCATTGGCTATCATGCTCTCCTTTCCTACCACAACTTGTACAGGAAGCTAGCCCAGTCTGTGGTCCCTTCCATCGTGAACGGCCAGGACTCGGCACGGTGAGCTGAGCCTGGGCTCGGCATCGACACCCTGCTGGTATACAGCCAAGTGTCGGCGGCAATGTCCGACCGGCATGCTGCAGCTGCTTGCCTCCACCTGCCCAGTGACCCAGCGGCCCTGATCCATTTATGCCCACGTATCACCCTGCCTCACAGTGTTGGCTGGTTTGTGAGGATTCGCAAGCTGATCAAGGGCAACTGGAGCCCCTGGTGCGGCGGCATGATGATCGGCCAGACCCACGTGCTCACCGCGGCCCACGTGAGAGTTTGTGGGCAGGGCGGCGCAGTCGGCCGGGCAGAGCTGCTGCGATGAGGAGTTAAGCCGCCATTACTTTGCGGCTTTACAAGAGGGGAATGTGCCTCCTTGCACATAACAGCCGCCCACTTTGACCGTCCCTGTCCGCTCCGCTGGTCCACTCTGCTCCCTTCTGTGCAATCGCAGTGCGTGATTGATGAGGACACCAACTCGATCTACGACACCAAGATCCTGAAGGCGGCCATCGGTATCCGCAGCAACAACGACAAGCCGGGCGTTGATTATGACTCGGCTTCTGTGAAGCGCATCGTTGTGCACCGTAAGCAGATGCTGTCTGCTTTATTGGGAGTTCGGTGTTGTGACTTCTGATGCTCAGATGCGGAGGGCGTCTGTAGATCTGCGTTGCAGAGCGGTGCATTTCGTTGTTGCCCTGCACTGGACTGCCCTGCTTTCCCAGAGCTGCTTTCCCAGAGATCTCTAGAGCTCTGGGGGGACAAGCTCTTGTCCCCCCAACAGACGTCTTGCCTCCTGCCTGTCATGTGCAGCGCGCTACCTTTCCGCTTTGTATGCGCAAGGCTTTGACATTGCCATCCTGGAGTTGGACCCCAAGACTGTGAGCGGCAAGAATGAGCTGGTTACCCTTCCCCTCTACGTCCGTGAGTGGTTTGCGGCTCAACATGCTTTGGACCGTTTGGTAGCTTGGTGGACTGCTGCTTGATTGCGGCGTCTGCGCTGGCCAGTTTAACCCTTTGCCCGAGCCGTGCTCTGCAAACCATCTGTTCAAGTTAGCAACTCGTCTACACTGCACACGAGCCCCGACCGCTGTCGAGTAGCCAAGCTGCGCAGCCTGCTGGTGCTCCCCCCTCAATCCTTTTGATGTGCACCCTGCCTGCACCTCCACCCTGTTCTGCAGCCAAGCCGAGCAACCCCGTGCCAGCCGGCACCCGCCTGCAAGTGATCGGCTTCGGCGACCTGGGCAACGGCAAGGACGCCACAGTGCTGCAGCGCACCGAGCTGGTACTGGAGCGGCTGGAGGCCTGCAACGAGGCCTGGGCTGTTGACCCCACCGTTGCCAACTTCTTTGAAGCCACACTGATTTGTGCGGGTGCGTGGCTCCACAAAATGCGCACTGCCTCCGCCCTGCTCTGTCGAGGTGGGCTCCTGCCTGCAGCTACTCGAACGTCACACGGCCACTCAGGGCCTACCTGCACCGCTTGTGCTGCGCTACCTGCCCTGTCTGCTGCAGTTGCTGGGTGCCAAGTTTCCAGCCGTGTTCAACTGCCCTCGCAGGCGCCCCTCCCACCAACAAGTTCACTGATTCTTGCGGCGGAGACAGCGGTGAGTGATCAATGCTTGCATTACGGGGCCCAGGCGGAGGGCGGAATACAGTGGTGTACATGTATGGCACTGTGATGGCACATGCATGGACAGGTCTGCCATCTTGTGCGGTTGTGTAGCCTTCGTGTGTGGCTGCATCGCCTGGCTCAAATGCCGCCATTCTTTTGAGTGCAGGCGGCCCCCTATATGTGCCCCGGAGTGCTGGCCGCCCCTACGACACTGCCATCGGCATTGTGTCATGTGAGCCGCATGGCTGGCTGCCACCGTTGCTTTTGCTGGTGGCAAGCCATGGCGCTGCTGGCAGCAGTGTGACTTTGAAGCGCGGCTGGCTTGTTGCCCAAGCTGGCAGATGCAGGCCGACCTTTCTACCACGAACCACCTTTGCCATGAACCACATGTTCTGCACCTTACCATGCAACAGTTGGCATCGACTGTGGCGTGCTGTACAACAAGACTGAGTACGGCAAGCCCGGCGTGTACACCAACATTGCCCAGCTGAAGCGCTGGGTGAAAGCCAATGTTGCCTGCCTGGCTCAGGGCCAGGCCTGCCCCTGGGGCGGCACCTGGTGAGCAGGCAACGCTGTGTACCTGGGAATGGACGGGCTTGTGGCCAAGGCAGTGCGCCGCTGATCAAGAAAGCTCGCCACTCCTGGCCCCGGCCACCCTATGCCGTCCAAAATGCTTTGCGCCTTGCAACTTCGATTGAGGCCGGCTAAACCGCCAACCGTCCCTTGCAGCTTTGACAACCCGGAGAACGGCTGCCTCACCTGCGACGTCAAGAATCCCATTGTCTGTGGAAGCTGTGCCCCCGGATACGAAGTTGATCCGTTCAGCGGGCAGGTGAGCGGTCAGGCATGACAGGAGCATGCCATGCAGGCTAGTGGGCACTTCGGGAGCAGAAACACCGTGAACCCGCTCTGCATGAAGGCGGCAACAAAATGCATCATCTTCCCAGCAGCCTGACACAAACAAGTATGCACATGCTGCCCATCCGACCAACCACGTGCATTTCCCGCTTGTGCTGCAGTGCCGCCCCAAGGACTGCCGTGATGTGGTGGCCGGCTGCACCGCCTGCTCGCACCGCCGCCCCTTCAAGTGTGCCGCCTGCAAGTTCGGCTACAAGGTGGTGAACAACCAGGTGGGCTGTTGCGGCACAATGTTTGCAACCATGGAGGCTTGGCTGCCGAGCATGAGCTTGCTGCTCTGCAGGCAGATGGGTGGCAGCTTGCATATTTGGACCAGCACTGGATGTGGCTGGTGCGCTCCAGCTTGCTCTCAATGGCACAGCTGCTGTACATCTCCCCGCTGCCCTTGCCACCCGGTTCGCCTCTTGGCTACCTGCCATACCTACTCTGCTCACACCAGCTATTTCTGGCTGCCCATGTTTCCTGCGCAGTGTGTGCTCAAGAACTGTCTGGATTACGACCGCGCCTGCCGGCAGTGTGACCTTGTGAACCCGCTGACCTGCACCGCATGCAAGCGCCACCACGTGCTGGACCCCGCCACCGGCCAGGTGAGCTGCGCCAGCAGGGGTTGGGCAGGGATGGCAGTTGCAGAGGGATGGCACTAATTGAGGGGTCTGCTGCGGGCTACATGGAGCTGCAGCAGGGCAGCAAGCCTGCCAGGGGGCTTGTGGGGGTGTGGGCCGTTGCAAGCGAGGTGCCAATGGCTGGCTGTACCACAGCAGCAAGCCGGCCGCTGCACTGGGCCGCCCCCTGCTCACTGAACTCATGCTGCCGCCATGCCCGCTGCTTCCCTGCGCAGTGCGTGCGCCTGCCCCACCACGTGTAAGCATCAGCACCAGTTCAACGAATGATTGGCACCCCAGTCAACCGGATGCCTTGACGCAACAAGTGCAGCAAACCAAGCCGACGAGCATGGCAAGTAACAAGTGTACTGCCTTCACCAGTTTAGCCAAGCTCAAAACGTCTGAAGACTCCCTCCCTGCGTAAGGAAGATGCGTACGACAATGCATGCTGAACACTGCAAAGCAGTTTTGAAGCCTTGCGTACTGATACCATGCCTGCAACTTTTGACGTGCTGATATGCTCACAAAGACTCCCTGTGAACCGCCTTAAACCTCCCCAAACCTGCTTGCCATGGTTGATCCACTCTGGTAGACTGTGACCCCACCACTTTTTTCCATCACTTCTTGAAAGATGACCCTGTAAGACGATGCTGTACCTGCACATGTACACGGTATGGCTCTCACAGTTGATAGGCAGCAGCTGGAAGCGTGTGCGCTGCTGTGAAGGGGCTCAGTGGCCATCATGACCGCGGCCGGCGGCGCCAGGCAGGCGGACATGGAGAGCAGCACCACAGCAAAACCCCAGGCTCATTCAGCCCTCCGTGTGTTGCAGCTGCAGCGCTGCTGGTCCAGTGGCAGCCGTCAGCGCCTCCCTGCGGCTCGCCCACCCACGCTGCTGGCAGCTCACGCCACTCTAAGGCAACTCCAAGGCACCTGGCATCCAGTGTAGGTCGCTGGGGGTGCTGACCGAGCAGGCCGTGCCCCTGCTTTGGCGCGCCGAGGCCGCCGCCGCCGCCGCCGAGGCCTGCCGCATGGCGCGTGCGAGGTGCACAGCAGTCGCATCCCCCATGCCGTCCCTCCTGACATGCTGCAAATGCTAGTGCCCAGATCTGCAGCCGCCATGGCAGGCGATGAGGAGCGTCCATCGCTGAACCCCTTTGATGCCCTGCCGGACGCTCTGCTAGGCCACATCCAAGTGCTGGCGGGCATTCGGTGAGTGTTGACCCATCGCCGTACTGCCCCAGCTGTGTGGGCCCTGCCAAACTTGCCGGGGTGCTGCTGTGCACGGCACGCTGGCCGCCACGCGTCTCCTGCAGGACCCGCCCTGCCCTGCCATACGCATGAGACCCATGCACACCCCGCCCTGCCCTGCTGCGCCCCCGCTTTTCGCAGCGCGGAGGTGGCGATCGTGTCGCAGCGCTGGTGGCGGTGCTGGCTGGCGGAGCCAACAGTCTGGGAGGAGCAGTCTTTGTACTGCCGCGCTAACACTCCAGAAGAGCTGGAACAGCAGCTGGAACGCGCGGTGCAGCAGGCTCAGCAGGTTGGGCGGCACGCCAGCCAGCTAGAGCTGGACGTGTGGAGCCCCACGTTACAATCAAGCAAGATTGCTGGCACCGTCACTCGCCGCCTGCCACAGCTGCTGGCATGCCTCACCCCCGGGCGCCTGCAGCTGCTGCAGCTGCGGAATGCATCGCTGACTGATGGCGTGGCAGCAGCCCTCCAGCGCCTGGCACCAGGGCTGGAGTGGCTGCAGTTTGGCAGCACGGCGTGCGCGCTGCCTATCGCACGGTTCAGCCAGCTGGCAGGCCACTTCTCAGCCCTTGAAAGCCTGGATGTGGGAGCATCTTATGTGGCGCCCAGCGTGCTGGAGGCTGTAGCAGCCCTGCCTCAGCTGAATGAGCTCCAACTCGAGTCTCAGGCCGCCCTGCCCGATGCCCGCCAGCTGTCCGCACTCACACGGCTGAGCCGCCTGGAGCTGTGGCAGAGCAAGCACGCCGTTGGGCCACTGCGCCCGCCCTCAGCGGCCCCGCTCACACGCCTGACTCGCCTGGCCTTTAGCGCAGCCGACATGCAGGCAAGCGGCAAGTGTGTGCATGGCAACTGGTGCACAGGGATGGTGGCTCGGGCGCTTGGCTTGCATGTGGGCACGGGCTGCACGCGCTGCGCTGCGCATGCAGAGCCCGCCATTGAATCGTGTCTCTTCAACTTCCCCGTCTCGCCTGCTGCCTGCAGCTTCCCAGTGGCGAGCGCTGCACCTTCCGCGAGAACTTGAGTGGGGGGGACGAGTGGTACCACCTGGCATTTAAGAGGACCGACAGCGGCAGCCTGCAGCTGACTGTGCAGTACGCTAGTATGGACGATGAGGAGGAAGGAGGCGGCGCTCCGCTGGCTGCTCTGTGCCGCACCATGCTGCCTGCCGGGGCGGCTGTGCAGGAGCTCTGGCTGGAGGAGTGCGCCATTGCCAGCTCAGCAGGTGGCTGCTCGTTCAGCGAGTGCGGCCCACTGCTGGCCAGCGTCACAAAGCTGGGTGCCAGCATGTGCTTTGAGCGAACGGCGCGTACTGATGCGGCCCTGCGGCGCGCCCTCGATGCTTTGATAGCGCTCACACCCAACTTGCGCCGGCTGGACATGGGCAACTATGGTGCCTTTCATGAGCCGGGCTGGACCCTCACTGCCGGCCCACCGCCCGCTGTCCTGGGGCTGGGCCGCCTGGAGTCACTGTCGCTTGAGGGCATGTTGTTACCTGCCCTCCCGGATGAGATCTACTTGGCAGATGAGCCTCATTTGACTGGGTTCCTGCCTGGCTAGTGTCGCACAGCCGACTTCTCCTGTATTGCACAGTGCTGGGCAGGCTGGCTTGGCGGCTTTTGCTGCACCACCCGTTTGACTGCAAATGGCCCCTGCCCTTCCCGCCATGCAGGGCTGACGTACCTTAACCTGAATGGTTGCCGCCTCAGCGGCCCGGTACCGCCTGTACTGCAGGCCGCCTCACACCTGCAGCAACTGCGCCTGGCGGGTAACGCCGATTTGCAGCTGGATGAGAGCTCAGTTGCCATGCTCTCCAGCCTGCCTGCACTGTCACAGCTGGAGCTGAGCCGCGGGCAGCTGCAAGAAGCGGCTGCACAGCTATCTGCCCTGGCGCCTCCAGCTGGCAAAGTGCAGATTATACCCAGCTTTATGTACTAAGGCGGCAGGCGTCAGCCGGCGCTTCCCCCACAGGCAGGATATGACAGCTCAGTCGCGCACCACCCACCGCCACTGCAGCTGCTGAGGGAGCTCTGCCTGCGTGGCTGTGCCTGTGCTTCCTTCGTCCCTCGCCAGATCTCATCTGCTGCACAACCCCAAATGCCTCTGCAATTTCTAGCCCCGTTGCCCCCGCACCCCCGCTGCTTGCATGCGCTTCTGAATGACTGCGTGAATGTGACGCTTGACGACCGAAACTGCAGGCCAAGCTGATGCAATCGCAGCGAGCGGCAGGGAGGGTGAAAAGCAACTTGTGAAACTTGCAGCATTGCACAGCTCCAGTGGTGCCCAGCAGCAGAAAGACGTCGATCCGGCCGTCGATCCGCTCCGTTCGCTAGTGAGCTGGCGCCGCCCGTCCCCACGCCACATTGCAGCGGCACGTCGCCTGTCCCCATCGTGCCGCTTGTCGCACTTGCAGCTCAATATCCTGCCGGTTTGATTGGGCGCAGGTGCGCCAGGGCGATGTTGACAGCCGCCAGAACTCCGCGCTGTTTGCAACGGCGCTGCTCGCAACGGTCTGACGCTCTAACGCCGCGTGCGACGCATCAGGCTGCACAACGCGCTGGCGGCGCTTGCAGTGGTCGGCTTGCGGCGGTGGCGGTGGCTGCCGCCACCCAACGGCACCCTACTGCGCACTGACTTCAGCACTGTGCGTCGCCTCCCTGCTGCACCGCAGGATGAGGCCCGCCATTCTGCTGGCCGTCCTCCTGGTCGGTGCGGCGGCTGTGGTGGCCGCCTACCCTGCCAGGTAACTGCGCGTCGTCGCAGCGGGGATCGGCAAGTGCTCAACCAGCCAGCCCTCTTGCTGCCTGCCGCCATCCGTCTGCGCACGCGCTTCTCTTGGTTGACATGACGTGTGCAGAAAGCTGGCTCAGACGGTGGCCCCTTCCATTGTGCACGGCAAGGACTCTGCACGGTGAGCTGAGCGTGGGCTCAGCGTCTGCACATAACTCATCGCATGCAACGCTCGGCGCCATTGGCTGGGGCAGGCGGCAGCCTACATCCGCCTGCCTGTGTTTGCACGAAACCAGTGTCCCTGAATAGCTCTGTGTGCGTGCTTCCGCCACCGCACAGTGTCGGCTGGTATGTGAGCATTGGCTGGCTGGTCGATGGCGATTGGGGGAGCATCTGCGGCGGCATGCTGATCAGCCAGACCCACGTGCTCACCGCTGCCCACGTGAGAACGTTGTAGTGCCGGGACTGAGGGGGTTGCTGAGGAATACCAGAGGCTGGGAGGCTGCGCTCCGATGTCTGTAAGCTGCTCCAAACTAACAATGCTGCCCACCTGAGCAACCCCTGTTCATATCGCCTGGTCTTACCTGCCCTTGCAGTGCGTCTTCAATCCCAATGCCAATGTGGCCTTCAAGCCTGCAGACATAAAGGCCGCCATCGGCATGTGCAGGCTTACCGACAAGCCGGATGTTGATTTCGACCTCGCAACAGTGACAAACATCATTGTGCACCGTAAGCTGCATGCGGGAAGCGCATCAGCCACGCCAAAAACAGCGGGGAGGGCCCTGCTGATGCAGACGAGCTTACACGCCCTGTGATGCAGCCGCTGCGCCGCTCGCAGAGCCCAAGTTGAGCCGAGAGGCATGCTCTGGCCGGTCGGGCTTCCCCACCCTGCCGCAACAGCAACCTGTTTTGGCATGCCTCCAGATCGTGCCACGACAGCAACGCTTGTTGCCATACCGGCCATGTGCAGCGCGCTACCTGCCAGGGCCGGGCTCCCGGTACGTTGGCCGGGGCTACGACATTGCCATCCTGGAGTTGGACCCCAAGACTGTGAGCGGCAGGAACGAGCTGGTGGCCCTGCCCGCCTACGTCCGTGAGTGGCCTGGGGCGCATGCATTGGGGTGTTTCCGGCTAGCCACTTGAGCAAAGTCGAGTCTGCAGTGTGTCCAGCTTTTTGTATGCCTCAGACGTGCAATGCCTCACAGCCTTGTAAAGTTGCCGCCCATTCTCGTTCCCACCCTGATCTGCGCAGCCAAGCCGAGGAATCCAGTGCCTGCTGGGACCCGCCTGCAGCTCATTGGTTTGGGCGACCTGGGCAATGACACAGCCGCCGCAGTGCTGCAGCGCACTGAGCTGGTACTGGAGCGGCTGGAGACCTGCAACGAGGCCTATGCCAACTGGCCGGATGTTGACAACTTTTTCGAAGCCCCCATGATTTGTGCTGGTGCGTTGCACAGGTTTCAAACACTCGGCAGCAGTAGCGAGCGCATATGTGTGCCACGAGGTCGGCAGTGCTAGCCTGCCTGCCTGCCTTTACCTTGCCGGATATCAAGCCGAAACTGTGCTGCTCGGCTTGTACTCTGTTATGTATTGATTGCTGATTGGCTGTCTGGTGCTCATGTCTGCTGCTGTGTGTGATAGCCGTGTGCATGTGCATGACCTGCTCGCGCAGGGGCGCCTCCCACCAACAAGTTCACCGACGCTTGCCCAGGAGACAGCGGTGAGGCGTGAATAGGCATTTGGCATGCGGCACAACCTGTGGATCACTGGGGGCTGTGGCGGGACAGCAGTGTGATGTGCAGCATCGCTGCGTTGGCTGCACAGCCGTGTCTCCATCTTGTTGTGGTTTCCACTGGTATCAATGATTGCCTCATTGTGTGCACAGCTTCCGATTCCATGCCACTGCTGCAGGCGGCCCCCTGTTTGCGCCCCGGACTGCCGGCCGCCCCTACGACACCGTTATCGGCCTGGTGTCATGTGAGCCTCTTGCGCTGCTTGTTCTGTGCATCAATCTGCCAACAGGACGCAGGCTGGGTTGGTGTGGGTTGATAGGCCGAGCTGCCCAGCACAAGTTTTTGGGTAAATGCAGGCTGACTTTCCCTCGCGCTGCGCCCTGCCATGCACAGTTGGCGACGACTGCGATGTGCTGTACAACAAGACCCGTTTCGGCCCGCCCGGCGTGTACACAAATGTCGCCCAGCTGCGGCCTTGGGTGGAGGCCAACCTGGTCTGCCTGGGTCAGGGCCAGGCCTGCCCCTGGGGCGGCACCTGGTGAGCAGGCGCAACTGGGCCTTGCTGTAAGCAAGGTTACAGCACGACTCTAAGCTGAGAGTGCCGGCATCACACCAATGGCAATTTTGTGTTTTCGGCTTGCCGCGGCCCTGCCATCCCATAAGAGTTGGCACTGGTTACTGTTGTTAGCCGGCTGTGTGCGCTGATCAGCTTGCCGGCCATCCCACACATGCAGCTTGGATGATCCTGCCAACGGCTGCGCCACCTGCCAGTCGGGGCTTGATGGAGACCCCTCTGCCTGCGCCACGTGCAAGGTCAGCGGCTATGTGGTGGATAAGGACGACCACTCCAGGCAGTATGGCCAGGTGACTTGGGGCCGGGCCGGCAGGGCATGGTGGCCCGGGGAGGCAAGAGCACACTCAGGGTGGCCCGGCCCTAGCTAAGCTTGCAGGTGGCAAGTGTCCGTGCGCTGCTTGTTTGAACGTTTGCAGGCAGGTGCATATGGGCTCTCACTGAGCACTCCTTCAGCAATGCGCATGTGCCGTGCTGCATCAGTGGCCGTCCGCTGCTGCACTGCCCCTCTCTCGTGCGCTGCAGTGCCGCCCCAAGGACTGCCGTGACGCTGTGGAGCGATGCAGGACCTGCGCCACCCGCCGCCCGTTGCAGTGTGCCGCCTGCAAGTGGGGCTACAAGGTGGTCAGCAACCAGGTGGGTTGCCTTCAAGCTTAGCAAAGGTGAAGGTGTCAAACAGCCGTCTGCTGGCGACCATCTGCCTGCTTTGCAACCCAGCACCAGGGCAGCCATGTGTAAAGGCAGCCATCAGCCACCCAGTGACGCGGCTGGGCCGGCTACGACATCACCTGTCTGCACTCGCTCGCCCATCTGTTCTGCTGGTTCAGCCGCCCTGCCTTTGCCACCCGGTGTGTCTCCTTCATTTGACCCTGTTCAGCTTCTGAGCGCCTCTCCACTCTCTGTGCAGTGCATCCCCAAGACGTGCCTGGACTACGACCGTGGCTGCCAGCAGTGCGACTTGGCCAGCCCGCTGGCCTGCACCGCATGCAAGCGCAGCCATGTGCTGGACCGGGCCACCGGCCAGGTGAGCTGGGCAGCCGCTGCCCATGCTGCCCACAAGCAGCATGTGGTGGTGTGGAGCTGTGGATCAGATGCAATTCTGCAGCAGGCGGTTAGCATGCAGGTTTGGACCCCTGCACAAGAAATCCAATGCATGTCACTGCCTGCTGCTGCGCTGACTGCCTCTCGGGCTCACCGCTCTCTTGCTGCCCTCGTGTCTGCTGCCCCATCGCGCAGTGTGTGCGGGTGCACCAGGGCTGAGGCAGCGCTGCTGCTGCAAGGCTGGCTTGCGCCCCTGGATGCCTTGAGGTAACCAGTGTGGCGAACAAAGACTTCCCATCATGCCAAGTTCGTTATTTCCGTTTATTCACCTCTGTCAGTCCAGCCAAGCTCAAGTGTTAATCTTCTGCGTGCGTACGACCAGCATGCTGTGCTTAACTACCTGAAAACGGGCGCAGTCCATCAACTAAGGTTAATATCCCTGTCGCGTATACCATGCCTGCATTTTCAGTCAGCCTGTTGATGCATGCCGCATCTCCAAGTGCTGCAGTTCGTGCTTATCTGTGACCAATGTGTCTGCTGCTGCCATTCCATTACCCTTGATGATATGTCTTTGTCTCTCGACGAATGCTTCACCACTCGACTTTACCAGTTCTTCTTTCTGTAAGATGAAGCGCTTTGTGTACTTGCATGGGCAGTCACACTGAGCAGTGTCAATGCTGCTGCGCTGTTGCACGCGTTGACAAGACGTGGTTGCTGTACAGGGTGTGCCAGGCAGGGCATGCAGCGCCAACCCGCTACGCAACGGTGCCATGCTGCACACACGCAAACCAGGTGATGCGTGATGTACCACCATCTGCTCCTGATGCACCTGTCTTGAGCTGTACTGATCCACAATGTGGAGCGCCTTGCGCCCACCAGAAAGTGAGTCGCTGCCGTCCGACGCCGCTGTGAGCTGGCGCCGCCAGCTCTCATGCAACACGTGCCGCGGCTAGGCGCTTTGGCTTCATTGATTCATCGGGCTGCCTGACGCGCGTGCAGCTCTGTCTCCTGCCGGGTGAGTGCGGGGGTGAGGCACTTGCGCAGGGTGGGCCGGTGCTTCAGCTGTCTCATCGCCGCTGCTCTGCTCGCAACGCTCGAGGGCTCTGCAGAGCTTGGGAGCAGCCGGGCTGCACAGCGGCCTGTCGCGACCCGGCATGTGCTGGAGCGGCGGCGGCGACCGCCGGTGTGGCCGCCGACAGCACACAACAACGGGGCGGGTATTGTGGCCGTGCTGTGCACTCACTTCTGCCCCCGGAATTGCCTCCCTGCTGCAGTGCAGGATGAGGCCCGCCATGTTCAGGCCCGCCATCCTGCTGATCACCCTGCTGTTTGGGGCTGCAGCTCCTTCGGCCGCCAAACCTGCAAGGTATCCACCGCCGGGCCCTCTACAGCAGCAGCCGGTAACACTGCAAGCCCTGCTTGCTGCTTGCCACCACCCTCTGAACACATGCGCATTTGGCACTGCCCAAGTGCAGGAGGCTGGCCCAGCTGGTGGCTCCTGCCGTTGTGAACGGCCAGGATTCGGCACGGTGAGCTGGCACCGGCATCTGTTTTGTTGACGGGCTGTTCGGCCTGCCGCTTGTCGTTGCTGTTGCCGCTGCTGGGTGGGGCAGGCAGCCCGCGGCCGTTGCCCCTCCCGCCTTTGCATCATGCGATACTGATGCTGGCTGGTTGTCCGCACCCTTCCGACCGCACAGTGTCGGCTGGTATGTGAGCCTTGGCCGGCTGGTCAACGGCAAATGGAGGAGCTTCTGCGGCGGCATGCTGATCAGCCAGACCCACGTGCTGACTGCGGCCCACGTGAGAGTGCGAGCTTGAGAGGCGCAGCTGGGGTGCAGTGGCTGCTGTGGAACAACATGGTGTGCGGAGGCCGAGCCCCCCTGTTGGCTGGTCGGTTGGCTGCTCCTCTTGGCATGCGACTGCTGTTCACCTGGTCACCCCCCATCCCGCCTGCTTTGTTTCCTGCTCGTAGTGCGTCTTCAACGCCGCCGACAATGTGATCCAGCCGCCCGAATATGTGGCCATTGGCATTCGCAGCCTCACCGACAAGCCGAATGTTGATTTCGACCTCGCTGACGTGACACGCACCGTTGTGCACCGTAAGCATGCTGTGCAAGGGACGGTTGCTGCTATTCAGCGTGGCTGCTGCTGCACCCAGATGCCCACCGAGCGCGGCCGCCATGTGTGCCAATCCTGCTGCCCTGCGCTGGCCTGCCGTACCTCCCCAGCTTGCCGCCCTGCAAACCCAGCCCCATGCCACCGGCTGTGTGCAGCGCGCTACCTGCCAGGACCGGGCTCCCGATATGTTGGCCGGGGCTACGACATTGCCATCCTGGAGTTGGACCCCAAGACTGTGAGCGGCAGGAACGAGCTGGTGGCCCTGCCCACCTACGTCCGTGAGTGGCCTGGGGGCGGCATGGATTGGATACCTGTGGCTGGCTTGGCCGCCCATCTAGGCTATCTAGGGATCTCCTTGTGCACATGCAAGTCCCTGCTGCTGCGTGTGCTTGTGGCCAGTTTGTTGCATGCCCCAGATTGCGCTGCCACACCTGTTCCAGTAAGGTGCCACCCCTTCTCGTCCCCACCCTGTACTATGCAGCCAAGCCACGAAACCCGGTGCCTGCCGGCACCCGCCTGCAAGTGATCGGTTTGGGCGACCTTGGCAATGGCACAGTCACCCCAGTGCTGCAGCGCACTGAGTTGGTTCTGGAGCGGCTGGAGACGTGCAATGAGGCGTGGGCTGCTGACCCAGACAGGGGCGACTTTTTGGAGGCATCCATCATTTGTGCGGGTGCGTGGTGCAGCGGGGTATTGAGCAGCAGGGCAGCAGGGGCTGCCTGCCGTGTTGAAATTGGGCCTGAGTCAGCTCGCAGCTCCGCGGTGTTATATGCGACCGCCTTTCAAGGCAGACTTTGTACAGCTTCGCTGTTGACCCTGTCCTGGTTGCTTGCCGGGCGATTGACGTCTCCATCCGTGCTCAACTACTTGCTTGTGCAGGCGCTCCTCGCACCAACAGGTTCACCGACTCCTGCAGGGGCGACAGTGGTGAGGCGTGCTTTTGCATGGTTTGCATGCTGGCTGGTGTTTGCAGACAACCAGCATGCTGCCGCAGCACGATGGTATGGAGAAAGGCACTGCTGGCCTGCCATTGCGTGCTGCCTTAACGACCAAATCCCAACAACTCTGCACCCTTGCCTTGCATGTAGGCGGCCCCCTGTTTGCGCCCAGGACTGCCGGCCGCCCCTACGACACCGTCATCGGCCTGGTGTCATGTGAGTCTCTTGTGCTGCTTCCATGCATTGGCAAATCGTGATTGTGGGAGCTGCCACTAAGCAGACGTCTGCTTGTCAACAGCCCAGCACAGCATGCCAGCACATCCAGGCCAGCACCTCTCCGTTCTCACCCTGCCGTGCACCAGTCGGCCCTAATTGCGACGTCCTGTACAACAAGACTCGGTACACACCACCCGGCGTGTACACAAACGTTGCCCAGCTGCGCCGCTGGGTGGATGCCAATCTGGCCTGCCTGAAGGAGGGAGACATCTGCCCCTGGGGAGGCACCTGGTGAGCAGGCCACCCGTGTATCTGGGGATGGGCGGGGCTGGCGGCATTAGCCATGTGGCCGCCATAACAAAAATTGTGGTTGGCAGCAAAATGCAGGTGCCCACAACCTCGGCCACTCTGCACTGCTGGCCTGCTGAATTTCAGCGGCTGGCTCGTGCAGCGCGCCGCCCAACCATGCCCGCCGATCACCGCTGCTGCAGCTTTGACAACCCCGCCGACGGCTGCGCCAGCTGTGGCCAGAATCCCAGTGGCTGCGGAAGCTGTGTGGTGCCTGGACACGTGGTTGACGCAAACGGGGGTCAGGTGCGCGGGCAGGCAGGGCAAGAGACGGCCAGCCTTGCTTGCCAGCTTGCGATGCCCCAGGAGTGCGGTCAGCGCAGTCATTTCGATCAGCCCAGCATGCTGCCTCGTGGCGGCAGGCGCCCCTGCCTCACGGACAAACCACACGAGCATGCCATCAGTCTCACCAACCATGTGTGCGTGTGCTATACCCTGCAGTGCCGCCCCAAGGACTGCCGGGACACTGTGAAGGCGTGCATCGCCTGCTCCCAGCGCCGCCCCTTCCAGTGCACCGCCTGCAACTTCGGCTACAAGGTTGCCAACAACCAGGTGGGTTGCAGGTCGCAACACGCCATTTTAGCATGGGCAGCGGTGCGCACGCCTCAGTCTGCATTGGATGTGGCATGCTTCAGCTTGCAAACCTGCGCACACCTGCTCTGCTGGGCAACCAGCATTGCACCTGCCTGCTCTTGTCAACCAGCCTGCTCTCTTCTTCAACTTGTGCGGCTCCCGGGCACATTCCATCCCTCATATGTGCAGTGCGTGCTCAAGAGTTGCCTGGACTACGACCGTGGCTGCCGCCAGTGCGATCTGGTCAATCCACTAGTTTGCACTGCATGCAAGCAGTATCACGTGCTAGACCCAGCCACTGGCCAGGTGAGCTGGTGATAGGCAGCCGAGGCGGTGCGGCGCCTAGGGAGCGGGCAGAAGGGCGAAGAGGCTGTGGATTTGCTGCTTGCACACAAGCATCAATGGCCGGGGCGATGACTCTACAGTAGAGCGTGTGAGCAAGCCCTCCGCACTGCTGCCCGCTGCTGACTGCCGCTGCTGCTGCTTCCTGCCCCCTGCTCTGCTCTGCAGTGCGTGAGGGTGCCTCACATGTGAGTCGTGATGATGCTTCAAGGACCTGCAGCATGCAAAATAACCAGTGACATGGGAAACGGAGGTTGATATGGCCAAGCCTTGGCCTGAAGGACCAAAGCCATTAGCAGTACCCGTAAACGTAAAGACGATGCCATACGTGCTTCTCACTCTGAAACTGAGCCAGGCCAATCCACTCCATGCCAGCCAGTACCGTGCTTGCAGTTTTGCGCTTGCTGATACAATTTTGCAAGGTTGAGCACCGCTGTCAACTTATCTTGTGTTATCTATGTGGGACTCGCAAGCTCCCTTACCCCAGCTCTCCACCCGTCACCTCCGTCCAATGCCGCTCAGTAGATTTACCTTCTGTTCACTCCGTCTTCGTTCCCAGTAAACCTAGAGTCCCACCTCCTCTTGAAATACAGCCCTGTAAGATCCGGATGCAACCGCCCACTGCTGCGGATCGGGCGCCAGTGGCGGTAGTGCCACCCGACGTAGTGCATGTGCCCGCTGCGCATGCAGGTGGGAACTGGCGAGGTAGCTACATGTGCTGTTCAGCCGCAGCTGGTGCCCACGTGTAACGCAGATGGCCTGCAGTGCTGCACCCACCCCTGCTCTCTACGCAGCTCCCTGTCGGTTGTATGCCTCATGTTGCAATGTGCAGGTGAAGCTGATGCAAAATGCAGCGAGAGTCAGGGAGGGGTGGGCCATGGCTGAGGGAGGACAGATCGGGTGTGCAGAGGGTGGTGAGGAATGGCGCACAGGTTCCTGCCGTGAAATGGCGGCGGGGCGGGTGGGCATGGGAGGGGGGAGCAGAGGGGAGGCGTCACGACAAATCGTGTAGTTCAGAGCAAATCAGAGGGGGCGGCACAGCTGCCCCGCCCCATGTGCGGAGAGAGGGGATGTGGGAGGGTGCATTCCATGTGTCTGCGGTGCAGCCGCACAGCGCCGCAAATGGGCGGGCTGCTGGCGGTCGGGCGCATCACATCCTTTGAGTCCACAGCTGATCAAGCTGTGGTGCGCGGGTGCTGCTCACGTGAGCTGCTCAGCTTAGCACTCCTTCAGCTTGATCTCGGTGCCTGCAGGCATGGAATGGGGGGACGGCACACGAGCATCGGAAGACCGCCTTTCAGTCTAGGAGCAGCCGAGGGGTGCAGGCAAGGGGCAGGTGCTGGGAATGGCAGAGATTGCACACGCTATGCCAGCTCAGTTGCAGGCCCGTATCTGACTCTGGTCTTTTTGTCAGGGCAGAAAGCGCACTACCAACCAACGCAAAAAAGAGCAAAACTGACCGGGCTGGATGAGGTCGGGGTTCTTCACATCGGGGTTCAGCTTCTGCAGCGCCTCCAGGGTGGTGCCCTCAGCCTGCACGCAAGGAGGGCAGCAGGGCAAGTCCTGAGGTTGCCGAGTGTTGGGCACCGCATTTGTCAGCAAACAGCCTGCACCTAAGTGACAGCGGCGGCGTGCTCCTCCGGGACTGGGCCGTGTGGCCTCCCTTCTACCAAGCCCGCCACGCAATGTCCCTGCCCATGTGTGATGAGCTGAATACAACCAACCAACCACAGAGCAGAGCACAGCAACGTGTCTTGCCTTGGCAATTTCGAAGAGAGTGTCATTCTGCTTCACGGTGTAGGGGCACGCGCCGGTGGGGGCGGGGGAGGGGGCGGCAGTCTCGTCGGCGGCGCTCACGGGCACCAGCACCTGCAGTTGCCACGGGTGGGGGCAGGCGGGGGTGCGCAATGTGAGGCGGGGCTTGCACTGCTCGTGTGCAGTGAACCCATTGCAAGGGAGGTAGCTGCGCTGCACGATAGACATCGTGCGCTAGCCTGCTGATGTCCACTGCGGCGTGCATGCATCAACCACTCACAGTGTCGATGATGTGCACCACGTTGGAGCCGCCAGTCAGGTCGGCCACCACGGGCTTGCCAGTCTGGCCGCTCACGCTCTCAAAGCCCTCCAGGGTCGTGTTGGTGCCCACCACCTGCGTGTAGTGAAGCGAGGGGGTTGAGCGACAGGGGGACATGCTGTTCAGGAGGTCTGGCGCGTTTGGTGCCTGGCCAGCCCCTGTTTACCGAGAACTGGTTGTTCAAAACCCTTTCGAGACAGACCAGGCGCATGCCCAACTGCCCATTCTGCAGCCACTTTCTGCCTTGCTTGCCTTGATGGTCTTGCCGTCCAGCAGGGTCTCCAGGGTGGAGCCGCCCTCAAAGTCAGCCGCCTTCAGCGGGCCGTCGGTGATCACGTGGTAGCTGCAGGGGCGGGGTGGTGCCAGGATGAGGGAGTGTTGGGGATCTGGTGCAAGCAATGGTCGCAGTAGCGGTTGTTATGGCGAGCGGGACCTCCATTGCTCAGTTGTAGTCCTGCCACAGGAGCAGGCTGTGGTTGCTGCTTCGCAGCAGCCCATGTGCCCAATCCTTTCCACCCTAGTTTGACCAGTCCCTCTTGCCAACCAGGATACATACCTGAGCACATTCTGCAGCAGCTCCTCGTCGCCCAGCAGCTCGGTCACGTTGGTGTTCAGGTCGGTCAGCAGCTTCTCAAAGGCGGCGTCGTTGGGGGCCAGCAGGGTGTTGCCGCGGCTGCCTGCGGGAGCGAAACAGGGGGGAGGGCGCAGGCGGGAGGGGTGAGGTGAGGAGGGGAGGCCCCAGCAGCTTGCAGGCGCTGCTGCACATGCATGCAAGCTGGCGGGGCACTGCCCATGCAAGACTTGTGCAGCACATATTAGCGCAGCGCAGCGCGACTCACGGAACAGGGTGCGCTCCAGGCCGGCGGCCACGATGGCGGAGTAGAGATAGAAGGTGTCCTTGCGGTTGCGCAGCAGGGCCACAATGTTGCCCTCGCCGGTCGACTCCTCTGCAGGAAGGAGGTGGTTTGACGTAGGTCAGGCTGGGAGCGATGAGCTGGGAGCGATGAGCACACGGTGTGGGGGCTGCCTGCAAGCGCACAAGCGCGCGCAAGCTCAGGTCGGGACGCGGGTGCATGCAGCGGGGCAGGCAGCCCCGGACGGGCGCATGGGGTGGCAGGTTGGGAGGCGGTGGGCTGGTGTGTGTGTGGTGGCAGAGCAGGCCCCAATCATGCACTCGTGGAGCAAACGTCCTCAAGAGCAAAGCAGCCCAGTGGTGGTGGGGCTAAGGGCTGAAACTTGTTGCTGCGTCAAAGCCAGGGCCAAACGGGACTTACCCTCGCAGGGCAGGCGGATGACGGTGCCGGCAATCACGTTCTCGGGGTCGGCGATCTGCGGGAGTGCGGCCATTCAGAGAGAAGACGTCAGAAGTTATGCTGCAGTGTGTAGGGCGGGCCAGGAAGGCAGTGCATGGGGCAAGCCGCCCAAGAGGAGAGTGCCTGTGGCAGCGGAGCTGCCGCGCGGTGCCGCGGCACCGGCCGGGGCCGCCGGCACCGGCACCTTTCTGATACCCCTGCGAGTGGTACCCTGTCTGGCAGCCGAGTTGCTCACCTCGGGATTGAGGGCCACGATGTCAGTCACGTTCAGGTCGTTGGCCCTCGCAATCTGCAGGAGAGAAGGCCCCGGGCGGAGATGGGAGGCCGGGTGAGCAGGGGGGAAGGGTGCCGCATCCGGCGCCGCCGGCGGTACGCGCATGACACAAAACTGGCCGGGGCGGCAGCGGCCGCCGCTGCAGCATGGCATAGGCGATGGTAGTCCCAGGCAGCACTCGCAAAGGGCCTGGTCAAAAGCAAAATGGGCTGCTTGCGGGGGCCAGCATCAGGGGCGGCGGCGGCGGCAAGGGGAAAGTGTAGCGCAGGCGATGCCAGCACAGCCTCTCACGTCAAACAGCGTGTCGCCGCGGCTCAGCTTGAGGTTGCAGGGCACGGCTGCGAAGAAGACAGGGTCGCGGGGAAGCGGTGAGGGGAAACAAGGCAGCAGCAGCGGCATGGTGCCACGGGCAAGCCTCGCACACGCCCGCCCGCCCGATCACACGCGCAATTGAGCCCTCTCACCCGCGGCCACGCCCAGGAGGGCGGCAAGAAGGAGCAGGCTGGTACCCCGCATGGTTTGTGTCAGTCCCACGCGGTGCGAAGGCAGAGGCTGCAAATGCACGCGCCGACGGCTGCAGAAGCTCAACACACAAAGCTCAGGTGCGGGGGAGTGGTGGATCGAGCTGCGGGCCGCGCATTTGGCGGGTCTTGCCCCCGTGCCACGTCAGACACAGCGCACGCCGGTGCCAGCGCCGGTCAGGTGGGAGTTGCCCACCAACACCAGATTTGCACAGCTCACAGCTAGGCACCGCTGCCAGAACAGTGCAAAGATGCCTGTGGATGATTTACACGCGGCAGGGGCCCCCAAGCCGCTCCCAGCCTCACCGGCAAGCACATGCCCAGGCACCTGCAGGCACTACCACGCTCGCCTTGCCACATGCTGCATGCACATGGCACCCGTGCCTTGCCGTTCAGCCGTGGGAAGCTTTGTCTGACATGACAAAGGAGGCAGCAATTGTATCCTCGAATGGCAAACATCAATGGCAGACGGGCTCAAGGTCAGCCAATTCAGCCTCTGCTCCGGACGTTTCTTGGGGCTGCATCAGCAGAGTGAATGCCGACCGCCGCCGCAGCTGCCCCGCTGCCCAGGCCGCCAGCAGGCCGGCAACCGCCAGTCCCACGCACGCTAGCGCTGCCAGAACTATGCCGGCCAGCGGGGATGCTCTCATGAGGCTGCCCACCGCAGCTGCTGCCACCTCGCACCCGCGCCGCAGCGCCGCCGCAGCCGCCGCTGAAACGGGCCCCAGGGGCGATGCCGCCGCCGCTGCTGCTGCCGCGGAAAGCACACGCCCCAGGCTGGCTGAGAAGAAGAAGCGTGGGTCCCAAATGGCGATGGCAGCGACCGCCACTCCCAGCACACGTAGGGCACGCTCCAGCGGCGGCGGCCCTGCACTAGGAAGGAGGCGGGTGCGGGCTGACGCAAGTTTGCAGTGTGCATAACATCCATCTCCTGCGGCAGCAACTGGTACAGCCAACTCGCTTGCCACAAATGCTTGCCTGGCTGTCGCTGCTGCTGCTGTTGGCCAGCATTGGTCGCTGCTGCAAGCACAAGGGGCGCCGCCGTGGGGTGGGCCTGCCTATGCCGCCTGCCGCCGCTCGGGCGGCGGAGCGGCGGCGGAGCAGGCGGGGCTGCGGCGGCCGCTGTTCGGGCGCGCCATCCGATTTGCTGTCTCGCCTGCAGCGGCTGCAGGCAGGCGGCTGCTGCCATGGGCGGCGCTGCGCGGGGCAAACCCTCCTGAGCAACAGAGGCCACCACTGGTTGTGCGGACGGTCGGGGATGAGATAAGAGTGACGGAAGACGATGGAATAGCTCGATCGGAGCTTGCACCGCCTCCACCCTGCCGCCGCCGCTGTCGCTGCTCCTGCTGACTGGCGGCAGCGCTCCGCAAACGGCCCGAGCCACTCCACTGCTTGCCACAGCACTATTGCAACAAATTCGGAGTTTGGTGCGCACAAAGAACAGGCTGGGAGCTGCTGAGGCACCGCAGCCCAACCCTTAGCTGGCCGGCCTTGGACTGGGCTCCTGAGCACCTGCCGCCAGCACCTGTTGTGTGAGGCTCCCCCTCAAGCAGGCAGTCAGCTGCTATGCTGCGTGCCCAAGCCGGCCGCCTGGCGCGCCCTGCGCTCCTTCACGCACGGGGGATGGCCTCAGGCTCACAGGTGCGTGCTGGTGAGGGGGCTCAGCTAGCTACAAGGCCGCTCCTTAGGATGCCCGCAGCGCCGCCGCCGTTGCTGCCATCACACCCCGCCTGCTGGCCCGCCCTGCAGCTGAAGCTGCCCGACCTGCCGTACGACTATGGAGCGCTGGAGCCGGTCATCATCGGCGAAATGATGGAGCTGCACCACAAGAAGCACCACCAGGCAAGGGGGCGGTTGAGCGTTGGCACTGTGTGTTGGCTGAATGAGTCTGGACCGAGCCATGAGTGGATCGCCCTCTGCCCCCTCCCGCCCACCACCCCTTGCCGCACAAAGCAACCCCGCCTCTGCCCCGAGCTGCCGGGCTTACACTCGCTGCACACTCATGGCCTTGTTCTGCAGGCCTACGTGACGGGTGCCAACACAGCGCTGGAGCAGTATGAGGAGGCGCAGCACAAGGGGGACGTTTCCAAGATGATTGCCCTGCAGGCACGTGTCGTGCATTGGTCCACTGTCCAGCTGCCATCCTGTGCTTAGCTGTGCCATGTGCGTGGCAGCGGGTAGACCAGTTGGCTTGCGGGCATTGGGGCTTGATGCCGCCAGATGGCCCGATTCGCTGCGCAATCGTCACCACCTCTCAACACTCCCTCGGACTGCCTGCCGCCTCCAACTTGCCCCGCCTTTGCAGCCGGCGCTCAAGTTCAATGCAGGTGGTCACCTCAACCACTCGATGTTCTGGCAGATGCTGTGCCCGCCCAAGGTGCGCAACACTTTCACTTCACAAACTTTACAGTCCACAGAGCCAGAAAGGGGCGGCGGCGTGGCGGCCGCTTGCTGCCTTTGGCACCCGAAGCCGCCAGGTTGCGCGCACCATGCGCGTGTTGCACACCATTATTTCTATGTTCCATCAAACATACAGCACACAAACAGTATACGTTACACACCTGCCGATTTCCACCACAGGAGTACGAGCCCCCCAGCGGCTCCCTGGAGCAGGCGATTGAGGCAGAGTTTGGAGCGCTGGATGCGCTGCAGAAGCAGTTCAACGCCAAGGCGGCGGGCGTGCAGGTGGGATGCTCGAAATGCTGCGCTGTGGTGCTCCGCATTGCTGTAAGAGGTGTGAAACAGCGGTGGCAGGGGAGCCAGAGGTGCGCTGCTGAAGCGCTCTGAAGCGGAGGCGATGGACGTGCAGGAGAGCAGCTGGTGGTGACTGTCGGCTTGCTTGCTTGCCTGAAGCTGCTCCCCATCTCCCTCCTGCCGTGCAGGGCTCCGGCTGGTGCTGGCTGGCGTTCAACCCCGAAGTCAAGAACCTGGTGAGGGGGCGAGCTGTCAACTTGCATAACAAACGACTGTGCTGCTCTGCGCCCGGTGGACACATCTCAGGAACGTGCCCAGCATGGCATGTGCCTGAGCAGTCTTAGCCGCCAGCCACCAGCCTGCAAACGCTGCTCCATGTGGCAGCCTTAGGCGGGCTGTGCCTGCCTCTGACCTCTGCACACCCCATGCCATCATCCCTGCCCCCTGCTAGGTCATTGCCACCACCGCCAACCAAGACCCGCTGCAGCCCACCACAGGGCTGGTCCCCGTGCTGGGAGTGGATGGTGCGCGCTCCATTGACACCACCGCTACACGAGGCATCACGCTGCTGGAATGCTCAAGATTGTGCACTGCGCCGCTTTTTGGGCATGGGGCGCTCCCATCCGTCATTCATGACAGCTGAAGTCTCCGTAGCACATGGAAACTAGCTGCCTGTTGCCTTCACGCCACATAAATAATGGATGCATTCCATGCACCTTTCCCCCCATGCAGTCTGGGAGCACGCTTAGTGAGCAGGCAGCAGTGGGGTGGCATTGGTTGGGCAACTCTGAGCATCGCGAGTCGTGGTTTGGCGATCTTGTGCTGCTAGTGTGCATGCTGTGGCAAGTGAGAAGTGTAGTGCATGCACAGAGGAAGAGTCGGCAAGCAGATTGTGATGCGTTGCGCAGCTGACCAGAGGTGCCTGCCTCCTCCCCTCCGACCGTCCCGCCCTGCCTGCAGCTACCTGCAGTACAAGAACGTCCGCCCAGACTGTGAGGCACTGCCCGGCTCAGCCCATCAGCCCCACATGCCCTGCCGCTGCGTGCGCTGCTTGCGAAGCCCCACTCGTTTGGTCCTGAGGTTGCATGCTGGAAACGCTCTGGACAGCGCACTCCTGCTGCGCAGTGGCAGTTCTTTCCCACACCATGCCTTGCTGTACCACTCCTGCAGACCTCAAGAAGATTTGGGAGGTGGTCAACTGGAAGGACTGCGGGCGGCGCTACGAGGAAGCGATCGGCAAGTGAAGCAGCCCCGCCGTTCAGGTGACAGCGCAGCGGCAGCAATCAAGTCGGCAAGTGGGGCAGCCGTTGCTGGCAACTGAGGCCAAGCAGGCTCGACGGCGCGCGAGCCGTTGCAAGTCAACACCGCTCTGCACACACAACAGGCTGCACAGACCGTCCTGCCTCCCCTGCCCTGTAACTGAGGTGCCTTATGTGGTATCGAGTCACATTAGTGCCATCTGCGGCTCTCAGCAGCAAGGCGAGGAAAGTCTGGAGGGTATTGCAACAGCCTGAAAGGAACAAGCGCAGGCAGAGAGCGGGGCGTGCTTGGGGGGAGGCGGATAGTGTGGAAATCAATACGACTGGGGGTGGAGGGTGAGCAGGCATGGTGCAGGGTGCAAGGCACCTCAAGCTGCACAAGTTGGGGGCGTGGCACAGCGTGGCTGCATCTTGGGATGGGCTCACAGGTTGCGGGATACTAATCAACTATTGACAGGGGAAAAACAAGCTGCAAAAGCTGCCTGCGGCCGGCAGCTGGCAAGAGAGTCTTGACTGAGGCCTCGGTTACAGGGGCGCCCACACTTTCTACTGATGCGTCAGTCGCCGCCGCCCGCCAGCTGGCTTCTTCTTGGCAGCTGGCCGCTGGGCTGCAAGGAGCGCCTGCCGGGCGAGAAGCGCTTGCTTGGCGGCCGGCCGCTTGGCCGCAGCTGGCCGCACAGGGACAGCCCCCGGCAGCTGAGCTGCCACTGGCTGCTGCACCGCGGCAACGGGCTGGGTGGCAGCAATAGGCTGGGTCGCAGCAGCTGCAGGCTGGACAGCGGCAGCCGGCTGCTGCACTGCCGGCTTCTGGACGGCTGCAGCGGGCTGCTGGGTGGCGGCGGCAGGCTGCGGGGTGACGGGCTGCTGCACCGCAGTAGCTGGCTTCTGGACTGCCGCTGCTGGCTGCGGCACAGTGGCGGCGGGCTGCTGCACTGCGGTGGCGGGCTTCTGAGGAGCAGCCACTGGCTGCACCGTGCCAGCAGAAGGCTTGGTGGCCACAGCACCAGTGGCGGGCTTGACCGTGGTGGCGCCAGGCACAGCGCCAGCAGTTGCGCCGGGCACAGCGCCAGCGGTGGCACCAGGGGTGATGCCGGGCACAGCACCGGGCACAGCACCAGGCACAACAGCGCCGGGGACAGCACCAGGCACAACAGCGCCGGGGACAGCGCCGGGCACAGCACCTGGGACGGCGCCGGGCACAGCGCCTGGGACAGCGCCGGGGACGGCGCCTGGAACAGCTCCGGGGACGGCGCCGGGGACTACGGCACCGGGCACGGCGCCAGGCACAACAGTGCCGGGCACAACGCCAGGGACGACGCCAGGGATGACAGCAGCGGGAGGGGGCAGCAGGGGCGCGGCCGGAGGGGGCGGGCTGGCATACACACGGTCCATGGTCAGGTCTGCCAGCTTGTACACGGACAGCTTGGCGGACAGCTCCTGCGGGAGAGGGGCGAGAGGGTAGGATGGTTTCGTGTCGATAGTAGTCAGCGGTGTGCGCAGCTGAGTATCAATGGAGGCAGGAAAATGGAACTCATGTGCAAGCTGGAGCAATTGCATCAGCAGTTGAACAGGCACACAGCCAGGATGGCACCCCGCCTCGACCTCTGAAGGGTCAAGCGCACCTGGAGGTTGAGGGTGCCATTGGACTGGAACCACACCAGGCAGGGCACGATGTGGTCGGCAATGCCCTCGTGCCAGGCGTACGCCACATTCATCTCTGCACCACAAGCAAAGGAAAGGGAGCAGCAGCGGGTCAACAAATGGCCAGGCGCTGACGCAATTCTGGAGTGCCAGCAGTGAAGCCAACCGAGGCGTGGCACCTGGTGCACGCTGCGGCACACTTGGCCAGCAGCCGTGCGGCCAGCAGCAAGTCTCTCGGCCATGGCAGGCAGCGCTGAAGCAGCGGCGTACAGCCAGCAGCAACATGGGGGCGAGCGCACCCTCAAAGATGGCAGAGCGGTCGGACAGCACGCTCAGCATGGGCGGCTTGGTTTCGTCTACGTGCAGCCACGGCAGGCGCTGCACCAGCTTCTGGTTCCACATGAACAGCGGCGTCTTGCCCGTCTGCAGAGCAACAAAGTTGGTTAGGTTGGTTGGGGCCCGGTGGTGACACGAAGCAGTCAAGGATACGTACAGCAGCAAAGGCGGTAGCTCCTCCAGCGCCCCCACCACCGTCCAGCCAGAAAGCCGCCCTGCCGCTGCACACCATCATCGCAGCTGCTTTCCAGCCCTGCTCTACAGCACAGCTCTCACCCCCTGGCTGACGCGAGGGTCGGCTGCCAGCCGGCCATTGCCATCAATGAACCCGAGCTGGAACCTGCGGCAGGATCCCGGGGGCTAGCATATCCCAGGTGAAGGCATGGCATAGCACAGCTTGGGCAGACTCGGGCGGAGTGCATGCCGCCACAGGGAAGCCAGCAACACAACAGGGCTACCGGCGAACAAGGCAGCGCGGGGCGCTCACATTGCGTCCACGATTGCCAAGGACTGCCGAGCGGTGATGGTGGGGGAGCGGTCGGAGAACCATGTGGGCGTGACCAGCCGCTCCTGGATCTGCAGGGCAGGCAAAGAATCGAGGAAAGAGTGGTCAGGCAGCTGCCGGTGAAGCCATCAGTGCGCCTGGGCCCATGGCCTGCCTCGCCTCTCTGCGCTGCTGCAGGGCAGCCACCAGCAAAGACAAGCCAACGCACTGCTGCTGCTGGCATCAGCGTACCGGGATGTAGTCAGTTGGCACGCCAAAGTAGCGCAGGCGCATGATGCTGTCCATCACCAGGGTGTGCGTCTTGGTATCTTTCTGCAGAGTGCAGGGTGGCCGGGGGAAGTGGTGTGAGCGGCAGCCCAACAGCCGGCAACACGCGCTGGCAATGTCAACTGTGGTGCGTTGGCGGGCGGCCGCTCCTCTCCCATGCTGAACAAGCAGGTCAGGCAGGCCAGGAATCACCGCATGCCCTAAGCACTGCCACCAGCATACTCAAGACAGCCAACAGCACGTCATCGCAGCATTCACTAGTCGACATGTAGCCCACCCCAGTGCACTCAGCAGCGATCGAGCAGCAGTAAGCCTCACCAGCATGGACAGGAATGCAACGGGCGGGAAGCCTGGGAAGCGGAACTTGCCGTTGCGTTGCACCAGTCCCCAGGCATCCCACTCGATGGCGTTCACCTCTGCAAAGGCAGGCGTCAGCAGGTCAGCAGCAGACCACTGCGTCGCAGCGGCACCAGCACTAGCGCAATGCGGGCAAGGTGGGGAGCAGTGCGCTCTTGTCCCAGTCAGTGCGGACCAGTTGCTGCACAACACACAGGCCAGCCTAGTCTAGGCGTCACCCACCCGAGATGACGCCCCCCATCTTGATGATGTCGCCAAAGTTGGCATCATAGAAGGCCTTGGGCAGCTGCGCAGCAGTGAGCAGCGGCAAGTGCAACTTGCTGGTTGGCGCCTGGCCGGCCGGAGACCAGGTGGGGTTTGGCCGTGGAGCTGCTGCACAGCTGTCCACAGTGCAATGCGAACCATCAACTGCCAGCTCAGCAGCAAGGTAACCGGGTGCCCACCTTGACGGCGAACGAGGCGCCTGCAGAAATGCCCATGGCCACAATCGGCTTGTTCTGCAGGCCGTGCTCGTACAGGAAGTTCTGCAGCAGCAGCGTTGGAAGCGAAGACAGCGGTTGAGGTTGTGGGCAGGCTATGGCTAGCAGCATGGTGGCACACGCCGGCACTAGCGGGTGGTTCATGGTGCACTGCCAACGGCCTGCATGCAACCTGCGTCTGTTGGCCAAGCAGCACCTTTCCTGCACCGCACCAACGGCCGGCCCGCCATCTACTCTGCTGGCAACGTGCTGCGTCAGCAGCCAATGCTGACCTGGATGATGTAGGGCGCCTCCCACATGTCGCTGGCAGCCGGGTCTGACCCCGAGTTGAAGCAGCGGCCGTGCTGAGAGCGGTTCTTGGACTCCACCGCCAGCACCGCATAGCCGTACCTGCAGACATGTGCGATTGTAGATGTGACACGGCGTGCAGCAGCGTTGCATGACTGCAGGTGGCAAGGGCTTGCAAGAGGAGGGCCAGGCGGCCAGCTAGGCTGCCGCTTCACCCATGCCTGCATTCTGAGAGCCACCAAACGGGCCGCCCCTCCCCCCACGCACTTGAGCGCCTGCTTGGTGTGTGCCACCTCCTCAGGCAGGCCCAGGCACTCGGGGCACTCCTCCTGTGGGGAGCAAAGTGGACGGCAACAGAAGCAGTCAAGGTCAGCGGTTACCAAAGGGCCTTGAAGGAGTGTGTGCAGCGGTAGTGCAGCAGGCCCTCGAGGGCACTCGTCCTGCGGGCAGCAGCAACAGTCAGCCCTGCTCAACTGTGCTGCAGCAGTGCCAATTCACTTGCACAGCAGCAAACCATGCTGCCTGTGATCCTGCTGTGCTGATTATGCAAGCTAGGAAAAGCGGAGGCCCATGCTGCTGGCCTTGCTGTGTGCTGTGGTTGGTGGATGCAGCACTCACCGGGTCGTAAGGCCAGGAGCCAGAGGCATCGTGGTAGCAGCCGTGGAACATCACAAACTGCAGGTACAAACAGGGCAAATGTGCACGTGTGTTCGGCAGGGGTCAGGGCAGGGCCAACTGGGTGGCCACCGCATCCCTGCTGAGGCTGCAGCTGCCCAACCGATGCAGCTTCCGAGCAGCCCGGCAGCAGTGGTAGGAAAACTGGCTTCACCTTCGAGCCCTGCTGCAACTCACCGTGCCAATGGGATCCTCGGGAATCTGCAGGCATGGGCAGGCGGGGGCAGGCAAGAACAGGTTGGCGTGGGCAGTTGCGTTTCCCGTCGGGCTGATCATGCGCATCTCTGCTCTATGCAAGCATCACCCTTCTGCCGGCTGCCCCTGAAGCGTATGCCTCACACACACATCGACAGTCCCTTCACTGAGCCGCTTGATTCCGCAGCAAACTAGGCCATTCTCTGCCTTGCCTGGTAGTAGTGCCAGCGGTCGTAGAACTGGAACTTGGAGGGCTTGAGGCCGCGGTTGCTGGGCGCCTTGATGACTCCCATCTGCCAGCGGGCCAGCGCCGCACCAAACACCTTGGCCTGGATGGCTGCCACGTCCACCTCTCCGGGCTTGAACTGGAAGTTGGCGGATAACACGAAGGGCGGTTGGGCAGGTTGGTGGCGGGAGGGGCAAGAAGGCGGCGGTACAGGAGAGCGGCGGGCACAGGCGGTCAGCGCACAAGCGCTTGGCGTTCGTGCAGCCGCACACAAAGAGGGGACTCCCCTGCGACGGAACCCATCTGCATCCGGCCCTCACTGAGTCACCGCAGCAAGGGTGCACAAGCGCGCACCTGGGGGGCGGCCTGGATGGAGAATGTGTCGTCCTTCTCGCCGGTGTTGATTTCGTGGGCCACCGACAGGAAGCCCTTGAGCATCTGGTCGGCCACCTCCACCTCTGCGTCGCTGTGCAGGCCGGGGATGGTGGTGCCCCGCACGTTCCAGGGCAGCTCCCCATCGTCACGGTAGCCCGTCTCTGGATCGGCATCCTGGGCGGCGGCGGGGGCCGCCAGAGCCGCCAGCGCCACGCCCAGCAGGAGCGCCGCCGCCGCTGCGCGGCGGGTGATCCCGCTGCGGGCCATCTCTGTGGACTGCGGGCCTCGCTCGGGGGCTGCAAGGCAGGGCCATGGGATGTGCAACCGCATGGGGTGGGGCGGCAGTGGCGCCCTGGCGTTCGCGATGGCAGATCGCCGCTGTTTGAGCCCCAAGCAGCTGCACAAGGGTCGTGGGGCGCGCGCAGGAGCGGCGGCGGCCGGCGGTCGTGCAACAACCCTGCGAGCGAGCCGCACCTGCTGCCGCCAACAATTTAGGCAGCGGCACGAGGCTGGCGCCGTGCAGCACGCGCAATTAGCCAAGATCCCGCCGCGCGGCTCTGCAACCACCCCATGCCGCCCTGCTGTGCCCCGCGCAGCAGGCTGGGGGCGAAGCTGCAGCAGTTGCAGCTGCTGGGCCCTGATCTTGCTGCACAGCCTCCCTCTACACTGCAGTGAGCCTGCGGGGGTCCAGTAATGCTGCAATGTGCACCACACGAGGCGTGTCAGCTTCCCTCTGTGGGCACGGAAAGCGGTCCCGAACTAGTTCCCGAACTACCCTTCAGCGCCAGTAGCTGCCGAGAGCAACCACCCTCTGCGCAACCACCCCCTGCACTCGTCCTGAGAGTCCACACGTCCCCTGCTTTGTGCCGCATCCCCAGTCCCAGCCCCTACTGCGTACAGATTACAGGCGGGCCAGCGGCGTCGGCCGCTGTGGGCCGGGGGCCAGGAGTGGGTCAGTGCGCTGAAAGGCGGAGGCGTACAGGGGAAAAAGTGGATTGAATGTAGCAGGGAAGCGGGAGCAAGCACGAGCTGACGGAAAGGGGAGGCCAGCTCCAAAAGGGCGGGTGCGGCGGGAGCACAACAGGCGCGTGTCATATGCGGAATCATGCATTCATTCGGGGGCAACTGTGGGGCGCTGGCGTGTGGGGCGACGCAACGCCTCGCCAGCTAGTATGGCAGACAACATGGGGAGCACTGTAGTGGGCGTGCTCGGGGATGGTGCTCTGATAAGCGCGCTAGTACCCAAAGCCACTGGCCAGAAGGGGCCACAAGGGCTGGTGAACCACCGCTCAGGCGGTGGCGGCCGCGCTCTGCTGCTGCTGCGCCCCACCCTGCTTCTGCTGCTTGGCCTTCCAATCCTTGACCGCCGCCTGCACCAGAGAAGCGCGCACAGGCACAGGGGTGGTGGGCATGCTGGGCAGCCGGGTGGCAGCAGCATTGCTGCGAGCAGAGGTTCTCCAAGGGGCGCAGCAGCAGCCTGAGGACAAGCAGACTGCACCGGCCCCAGCAAGAAGGAGTCCACAATAATCCAGTCGCAACAAAACACTGCCACTTAGATTACCGCAGGCGCACCTTGATTGCGTCCTCCGCCAGCATGGAGCAGTGCAGCTTGACGGGCGGCAGGCTGAGGTGCTTGGCAATGTCGCTGTTCTTGATAGTCAGCACCTCGTCCACGGCCTTGCCCTTGACCCTGCGGCACAGAAGAAATGAGTTATGTGCCGTTTCCCAAATGCAGCAACAGTTTCAAGGTCAGCACCTCGTCCACACACTGGGCCCTCAACCCTGCGAGACGCAGCACAGGTTGGCAGGCAGTTTGGTTGCATGCGGCGCGGGCTTCGACCACTGCAGCTACATTCAGAACAACGCAGCACCCAAGTTTCTATCCCTACTCCTACTGGCCATCACCCCATCCCACAACAGCCAGCCAACCCAATTTGTGCTCACCACTCGGTGGCCACGCTGCTGGATGCGATGGCGGAGCCGCAGCCAAACGTCTTGAAGCAGCTGTCCACAATGTTGCCGTTGTCGTCCACCTTGATCTGATTTCGTGGGGAGCAGGGCGATTGGCAGCGAGACGGTCAGCATGGCGGCAAGCAGCAGCAGTGAACAGCCGCAGTGCACGATGGGGAAGAGGCAGCGAAAGCCTCCCCCCTGCTCAGGCTCCCCTCGGGTGGCTTGCGAGCGGGCAGCAAATGCGCAGCAGCCAAGGCACAGTGCCCGGGCTGACGGAGTGCAGCTGGCCGCGCTCGGCTGCATTCGCTCGTAGCTCCACAAAGCACTCCTGCGAAGCATTGATGCCCTCCCTGCGAAAACAAATCGGCGCATACCTGCAGCTTCATCACGTCGCCGCAGGCGGGCGCGCCCACCAGGCCGGTGCCCACATTGGGGTCGGCCTTGTCGAAGCTGCCAACGTTGCGTGGCTTCTCATAGTGGTCCACCACCTGCGGCAGGCAGAGACGAGTGCAGCGGGTTGCATAAGGCGGCCGAGGGCGGCGGCGGCGGCGGCAGCAGCGGCAGGCGGCGGGCAGCATCGGGCCAGCGGCGCCCGGCGGCGCACGAGGCCGCAGGGAAGACTTCTCGAGCGCTGGTGAGGCGGCGTGGGGCTGCGCAGACTGAACCCCTGCGTGCCCAAAAGGTCCTAAAGCTACAACGCGCTGCGGCCCCTGCGGGCGGCTGCTCACGTTCTTGTGGTAATGGCGAGCCAGCACGGACGACGCCCGGGCCAGCTCCTGCGCCAGGCCGCTGGTGCTCGCAGCCAGGCTGCTTGCTGCACGGGTGGCTGCCAGCATGGTCACAAGTGGGAAGTGAGAGCCGGCAGAGGTCGGGAGTATGGCAGTCAGCGCCTGATGGCAGCTGGTTGGCACCCAGCCGCCGCTCCATGCAGCGGCGCAGCAGGGCAGAGGCGCAAACCTGCTTGCATTGCCCGCAGTGTGGTTGATCTGGGCTTTGGCAGTGGTTGCGAATCTTCTGTAAACACGTAGGTCTGTGAACGGGCAGCTTACAGGGAGTTCGTCCGCCGTTGTCGCTCGCTGGGGTGCAACCTGCGGTGCAGCGATCGACAGTTGAATACTTGGCCACTGCAGACTGCTATAACGACCGCAGATGCCAGCTAAAGGCCCAGGCACTGCCGCCGCCGCCGCTGCCGCCGCCGCCGCTTGGCTGCCGCACACCCCGTCGCTGCCCACCCTCCGGTGCCTCTCCCCCAGGGATGGAGAGCGCGATCTTGGAGCCAGTGCAGGGCGACGACATTGTGACAGCCGCACTCAAGGTGCTGTGCACGGCAGACCCGCACGAAAAGGCCCGCCGCACAAATGCGATTGTGGACATGTGGCAGGCGGGGCGCATCGGGCTGCCTGTAGCGGGCGCAGCCCACCCAGCGCCACCCGACCGCCCGGCACGGGAATCCACAAAGGTGCGTGTTGCTAGGCATGAACAGCGCCACGGGCTGAGGTGTCTGCATGCTGGCACGATTGCCCTGGCAGAAGCCTTGCAAACAGCTGCAGAACCGAGCGATGCTTTGTGCCCATCCGCACGCGCTGCTGCTTCCGTTTCTGCAAACTGTGTCTGCCTCCTTGATGGCGCAGGTCAAGCTGGTGCCTGCCGACAAGGCGCCCAAGCGCGGCAAGGGCGGCTCACTGGCTTCCCGCCAGGCCATGCTGCACGCACTGGTGCACATTGAGAACTCGGCCATCGACCTGGCCTGGTGAGTGAGAGGGAGTGGCTGGAGAAGTGGCTGGACAAGCAGCTGCGGGAATGCTTGCAGATTGAAGAGTCGGCTTGCACAAGGCATGGCATGCACACTGCAAACCAGCCGCAAGTGGCACCTCTCATGCCAGCTCCACTGCTCTGACAATTGTGGGCACAAATGTGGCACCCCCGCACCTAGCAGGGACATCATTGCACGGTTTGGGCTCGACCCTTCCTACCAGGCAAGCCGCCGGCAGCCACTCTTTATCCCCTCATACCTGCTGTAGCGCCGCTTGTGCAATTGGTTTGGCAGGCCGGGCCGGCAGCTGCCTTGCAGGGCTGCCGTCTTTTGCTGATGTAGCAGCAACCCCAGCATCATCTGCATGCATGCAAGGCTCAACAATGCGCACCCTGTCGTCAGCTCTGCGCACCGCCTCCCGCCTCCCCATCGCTGCCGCAGCTGCCACGCGAGTTTTACGACGACTTTGTGACGGTGGCAGCCGACGAGTGCCGCCACTTTCTGCTGCTGGAGCAGCGGCTGGAGGCGGTGGGCTCCCACTATGGTGCGCTTAGCTTGCCAGCGATTTTAGCGTGCTGCACATCTTGTTCTGCAGACAACTGAGCTCTGCGTGGGGCTCTCGCTTTGATGCGGCCAGCTTGCCTGTGCCTGCCGCTCCAACTCATGTCCTGCCTGCAACCTGTGGGATCTCAATGGTTTGCCTCAGTGTGCCCTCTTGTGTGAAGAGCAGCAGCACTGCCCCGATCGCCGCTGCTGCAAGGGTGCGTCGTTCTTGATCATGTCCCAAACGACCCGTTCCTCCCCCGCAGGTGCACTGACTGCTCACGATGGCCTCTGGGAGAGCGCAGCAGAGACAGCGCACAGCCTGCCGGCTCGGCTGGCCATCGAGGTGAATTTGCTGTCTGGCTCTGGCTGTCAAACGGCTGGCTGGCGTGCAGCGTGAGCGCATGGGCTAAGGGCTGCATGTTGCACCTTGTGTGGCTGTGGCGCTGTGACGCATCCTGCTCCCCAACCCACCTGGCTGCTCCCAACGGGGCAATCTTCTATTCGCAGTCCAAACACCCTTGTCTGATGGCCGCCCCACGCAGCACTGCACGCACGAGGCCCGTGGTCTGGATGTGCTGCCGCAGACCATCCACCGCTTCCGATCAAACGGCGACGGCGAGAGCGCAGACCTGCTGCAGGTATGGGGGGCTGAAGTGTTGCTCGCTGCTTGCATGTCTTAGCAGCAGACATGGGCGTGCGCCCGTTTGTGAAATGCTACAGCAGCTGCCTGGGCGGCGTGTTGCATCCGGCTGCTGTGCTAGCCGCCTGCTCGCCTGATCATTTTACTCATTATGCTTGCCCTCCCAACACACAGGACGTGATATATAAGGAGGAGGTCAGCCACTGCGCAGCAGGCGTGCGCTGGCTGAAGCACTTGCATGCTCTTGCCTGCGGCATGGGCCAGCAGGCAGGCGCACATGCAGCGGCGGGCGAGGCGCCAGCACAGCGGCAGGCGCAGCAGCAGCTGGAGGCAGCGGCAGAGCCGCAGCAGCAGGGGGACAAGGCTGCGGGGGAGCAGCAGCTGCCGGCCTGGGCGGAGGAGGCTCAGAAGTATCCCACAGTCGAGGAGTGGTTCCACTCGCTGGTGCGGGCGCACTTCCGCGGCCCCCTCAAGCCACCCTTGTGAGTCGGCAGGCTGGCTTCCGGGTTGCGACGGCTGGCTGTTACGATCGGCTGCCCACTCTGCCAACAGGGTTGTGTGCAGCGCTCTAGGGACAAGTGGGCGCTGCTGCGTTCCTGCCATCCAGCCAGCCTGATGCTGCAACCTGCACCCCGCCTGCTATGCAGCAATGGGGAGGCGCGTGCAGCGGCTGGCTTTGGTCCCGAGTGGTAAGGCGGACCGCAATTGTGCGCTTGCAGGGGAGTGTTGAGCACTTTGCAGTTGCCTGGGTTTGTGGTACGCAGTGCCACATGTCGGCTGTTGAAAGGATCCAACGTTTTGTTCTGATACACATTCCTGTGCAGGTACCTGCCGCTATCGGCAGAGGTCATGGATGCGGCAGAGGCAGCAAAGGCAGCAGCAGAGGCAGCAGCAGCAGCCCCAACAGCCGCACAGGCGGCGGCGGCAGCAGGAGCCAGTGGTAGCGCATGAGAACGGAGTTGTGCTGAGCGGTGTTATCCACATTTTTTACTGCGAAGGCAAATCGATTTTCACAATGCAAAATGTTGCAAACACAAGGAGCTGAGATGCATGCAAACGTGTGTCAGGCTAGGGGCAGGTTTATCGACCCAGTGCACAACAGCAAATGGGGGAAGGGGCACGATGGCTGTCAAATACACAAACAAGACTCAACATGAAGCACACAGGAAGGGGGAACAAGAGGGAGTCGAGAACAAAACAGACATCAGGCGCAGCGCTGTGCCCGCCACCACTGGCGAACGGCGAGAGAAATCTGAGAGAAGCTTGGCAGTGCAGAATTGCAGCCTCTCCCCTTCTGCTGCGCTGCCGTTCCTTGGCGGGACACCGCGCACACCATGCAAGCGCACGTCGGCCCTCAGTGCGGCGGCGCGTCTGCATGCTGCTGCTCAATAGTGCTGGGCTCTCGCCGCAGTGAGGGCTGCTCTACACCGCCCATACCATGCCCTCACTGCGGCGGCGCGTCCGCATGCTGCTGCTCCGCGATGCTGCGGCTGCCCTCCAGCTCGAGGTCTGCATCCTCGCCAGCCTCCTCAGCATCGTCCGGCACATCATCCGCCTGCAACACATTCAGCGGCGGCAGCAATGCGCATGGCTGCAGCAGCGGGTTGCCCACCCGATGCTAAATGTTCTCTCCAGAAGTCTATGCTGCTCACCGGACATTCCCATCCACCGCACAACTGCTTCCCCTCGCTGCAAGCCTTCTGACGTGATGTCATTTTATCCGATCTGATCTGCGACACGCACCTCATCCACCTCCTTGCTGGGTGCTGAGATCGAGTTGATGAGGTCCACAATGTGCTGGTGCCCCCGGCTCAGCGCCTCGTCCACGGGAGTGTTGTCCATCCTGCGGATTAGGAGTTGCTGACAGTGCTTGTGGTGAGCCAAACTGATGTGCCAAGGAAGGCCCAGCTCAGCGCCTCGTCCGCGGGAGTGTTGTCCATCCTGCGATTTACAGGAGTTGCAAAAAGTGCGTGTGTTGGGCAGACTGGAATGTGGGCCAGCCCAGGAGCACCGGCAGCTGGTGAAATGAAGGGCACCGCCAGCTGATGATGCGAGGCATTTCGCACACCAAGTCACACACTTCCCGAACCCAAACCAAGGTTGCAGAAGCCCCAGCGCGTCCACATGGAAGCCCCCGCACCCCAGCCAACAGCCTCACTTGTTGAGCGCAAAAGCCGAGGCCCCCGCCTCCAGCAGCAGGCGCACCACCGCCTCCTGGCCCATCAGGCACGCCCAGTGCAGCGCCGTGTTGCCGCTGTCGTTGGCGGTCGACACGTTCTGTTGCGGCAGGAGGCGGAAGCAGGGTGGGGTGGGTGCCAGTGCGGGATCGCAAGGATGGCACAGCAAGTTGGCAGCTGCTCCAGAGAGGCACCCGAGCCAGCATGCATGTGGGACATCCAGCAGCAGGTGCAGGCAAGCAGGCCCATAAAGTGGCACAGCACGCACCGCGCCGGCGTCAATCAGGACCTTCACGATGTCAGCGTGCCCATTGGCCGAGGCCATGTGCAGCGCTGCAGGTGAGGTGTGGGACAGCAGACCGCACTCAGAGAAAGAGGAATGGGTACAGGCAGCAGGGGGAGAGCGTGGTTGGCGGGGCACAAGACATCAAGTAGCAAGCAGCAGGCAGCAAACAGTGGCGCAACGCTAGCCATTGCCGCACACGCTCAGCCATCTGGCGCCCCTGCCAACAGTCATTCACTGTCATCCTTTGCAGCACGTGCTGAGGCACTGGCCACCGCCGTCATCCCTGCCCACCTGTCTTGCCCCACTCGTCCGCCGCATTCACGTCCACCTTGCCCTCCAGCGCCTTGTGCACATCGTCCGCATCCCCGTACCGAGCCCCATCAATCAGCAGCTCCACCAGCTCCTCAGTGCTGGCCATGGCAGCTGCGGCTTGAAGCAGACTGCAGGGGCAGGGGCAGCAGGGCGGCCGGTCGGTAAGGTGCTGGCGGCGGCAGCAGCGGCTGCGGCGGCGACGGCCACAACAGGCGGCGGGCGAGGCAAGCGCGCGCTGTTGCTGTTGGGTCTTAGAGTTGCTGGCGCAGCACTTGCCGGTGCGCAGGGAGTGACGCTCCGTCGGCTGGGTCACCGCTTGCTGTGCTCCGTGAGACAGGACGTCGCAAACCAAGCGCGGGGGTTCGATCCAGGGCGTATATGTCGGGCCATGCATGCGCGCCGGTGCATGCATGTCTGGCCGCCAGCCGCCGCCACCACCGCTGCCCAAGCCGAGGCACCCCGACCCCTGACCATCCTGGCTCCACGCATGGCCTGCATCCATGCTTCATCTCGATTGAAACCAGGGTAGTCTTACATAGGGGGGCGTCTCACAAAGAAGGCGGCGAGTGAGGGTGTGCACAGCGGCATCCTGCCTGCAATGTGGCAGTGCCACCCGTGGGGTGCCTCTGCGGAAACGTTCAAGCATTCCAAAAGCACGAGCAGGTGGTTGTGGGGTACAGACAGAAAGAATGCGGGTCGTGGGCCATGCCAAGCTTCGCGTGGGATGGGGGTGGGGGGAAGGGCTTTGCAAGCAGGGTGGGGTGGTGGGTGGCACTGTTGAAGGGATGGTGTCCTGAAAACTTGAAAAGTGACGGGCGGGGAGGCGTTTGTGCGCAGCAGGGAATCTAAAAACAAAAACAGGGAACAGTACAGCTTGGGCCGTGCGGCACAGGCGGACGGTCGCTCCAGCGCAGCACCCCGGCAGAGGCCACACACTCTCAGGCCACACATGCTGCGCTGTCCCAGCTCGCACAAGCCGAGCCGTACGCAGCCACCGCACGGCGCTGAGCCGCAGCCGCAGCTGCTGATCAGCCGCAGGCCGCTGCTCACACAGGCACAATCCCAAAATCAGTGATGCGTGCATAGCGCACGCAGCGCGAGGGGTTCCTGGGATCCGGCTTGAACTCCTCGGGCGGCCAGCACTTGGTGCACGTCTGGCCCTGGCTGCCGGTGCAGACGTCGCAGAACGAGTACTCTGCATTGGTGTTGGCCTTGTTGCTGAGGCACTCCCGGCAGATGCCGGTCCGGTCAGGGTAGTAGCCTGCAGGCGGCCAGAAAGCAATGGGCGGGCAGCTCAGTATGCGAACAAACTGTAGCATGAGGAGGCTGGCAACAACTGCCCCCAGCAAGCCAGCTGCTGCGCCTGGTGCTTAGGTGCACACGCACCGTTCATGCACTTCTTGCAGATGTTGGCGGGGCCGCAGTCGTCGCACATCATGACCAGGCACTGCAGCGCACATTGTGTTTGTGGGGAAGCAGAGGGAGGGATGCGGTTGGCCGAGCGGCAGGGGTTGCAAGCCGGCAGGCAGGTCAGCATGCACAACCCGGCAGCAGCTTGGGCATTGGTGTTTGCTGCGAGGCAAAAGGCAGTGACATCACGCCACGCAGCGCCTCCATCAAATGCGCACCTGGTTGCAGCGGCCCCACACGTTGTAATACATGGGCTTGCAGCCGTCTGCCCGGCAGCTGTTGGCGTTGCCACGGCAGTCCTCACAGTTAGCGTCCTTGCACTGCGGGGAGGCAGCAGGGCAGCAGGCATGATGGCTCAAGTTTCATTATTGTTCATGCCCAAAGGCAGCAGGCATCAGGCAGCCAAGTGGGTGACCTGGCTTGCCACTTGCTGGGCTGCGGTGCAGCCTGCCTGGGCCGCATCGGCACGGCGCTGTGGTGCGGCTGTGGGCTGGCCGTGGCAGGGCGGGTGCGCTGCAGTGAGCTGCATCAAATTGCCAAGTGCTGCAACAACATAGGGGCTGGGCTCACCGGGATGAGCTTGGAGCAGGCGGTGAAGAGGCCAAACTTGTTGGGGTTGACCGGCGCGTAGCCGTCCATGCACTGCTTGCACACAAAGCCGCCGGGCAGCACCTGGCACTCGGTGCAGCCGGGCAGGTTGCACTGCGGGCAGGGGGTAGGCAGAGTAAGAGGCAAGTGAGCGCACTCGGACGTTGTTGCCAGGCAGCGGCTGGATGTGCAGCCAGCAAGTCAATCAAGGGCCGCTGTCCGGGCCAGGGCAAAGTGCGTTGCACGCAGCTGCCGCCTGGAGGCTCAGCCGAGCGCAAAACCCATGCACACGGCTCACCATCAGGCATTTGCCGTTGGCCAGGTAGGGCATTGGGTCGCTGTCGGTGAAGCACTGCGTGCACTTGCGGAAGTCGGCCTGGCAGCTGGAGCAGCTCTCGTCCTGGCACTGCAGGCAGACGAATGAAGGGAGCCAGGAGAGGAGAGTAAAATGCCCGTTCCTGTGTGGCTGCGGCGACACACATGGCAGTGCCTTAGCACCACCCATGTGACGTGCATGACACCATGCCTTGCAGCCTGGGCCTGTATACAGCCCGCACACAGCAGCTCGCAGCACGCTGGTCAGGCCCACCCAGCCGGCTCACCGGTAGGCATTGGGTGGCGGGGCGTGTGGCGGCGGCGTTGCGGCCGTAGCCGCGCTCGCCTGCGCCGGGCAGGCCGTTTTGGCAGCCGCCGGCATCGCACCGCGCATAGTTGGCCTTGCAGCTGAGGCAGCCGGGGGAGGCGCACTGCAGGGGAGGAAGTAGCGGTCGCCCCGCAGGTGCAAAGGTGGGTCATTGGGGTGCCCAGGACAGACCGTGCAGCATTGTGGGGAGGCATTCCAACAACAGCAGAGTGCCAGAATATGCCAGGCAACAGCGACGACAGCCAGGCTCTCAGAGCGTGCACAGCGTAGCGTGAAGATGCTCACCCGGCGGCACGCCTTGGTCACAGGGTCCAGGCCATAGCCGCCGCCAATGGCGTTGCCGTTGTCATCGTACTGAAGCAGAAGAAGGGAGCTAGTTGGCAGGTTGGTGAAGCAGACAAAGGGGGCAGGTTGGCAGGTTGGCATGGCGGACTGGGCAGCAAAGCGGTACAGGCATGCGTGGTGGGCATGGCAAGTGTGGCGGGGCCCTGCTGCTGGCGCTTGCCTTGCGTGCAAGTGCACCCCCCTTTGCCCCTCTCCCTCCCCAAGCCTCACCTCGATGTGCGGCAGCTGGTTGCACTCCAGGCACTTGAGGTCGGCGCCGCAGCGCTTGCAGTTGCTGTCCAGGCACTGCATGGCGTCATTGTTGGGGCGGCCGGCAGGCGGTTGGGGTGAGCAGGTTCAGCACAGCGGCAGCAGGACGGCACGGGCAAGATGGGAGTAATCATGATTGCTTGGGGGTGGTGGGCGGTGCAGCAGCCACAACTAGCGCATGCCAGGAAGCAGATATGCCTTCAGCCAGGCTGGGGCATGGAGCGCAGCAGCGGCAGGAGCACGGGCCCTGCCCTTGTACTGCGGCCCAACAAAAGCTGAGGTAGTGCAGAACAGGTCCCCACACCTTCTTGCAGGTGCCGTCGGGCATTTGGTAGTATCCCTCGTCGCACAGCGTGCACTTCTTGCCCGTCCTGTCGCACTGCAGGCAGCCCGCGTTCGCCTCCTGGGCCGTGCACTGCACAGAGTGGCGGCGGGGCGGGCAAATGTGCAACAGTGTGAACAACCCAAGCCAGAATGCGGGTGATGCCGGTGCAATCGTGCGCCGCCCCCTGAAGAGGCGGCGTGCCTCAGAAACAACCTGCCTTGCAACGGCACCACAGTGCATCCATCTGGCGCCAGCAGCACTCACCAGGAGGATGGTTTCAATCAACAACCATCCTCCTTTTTCCATGCCCACCAGGTGCAACCACGCATCAGCTCGGCCGCGCTCACCCGGCGGCACTGTCCGAGCGCGTTGCGGTACGTGGGGAAGCCCGGGTTGGAGTAGGAGTAGGGGTCCGACTTGACCACACCCAGGCAGCGGTTGCAGGGGGTGTCCAGCGGGCCGCAGTGCAGGCAGAGCGAGTCCTTGCACTGCGGCAGGCGGGAGGCGGCAGGGGTGGGGTCGGGCAGGGCATGTAGGCGTCAACAAGGTGTCAGCCATGCGTGCTGCAACAATCGGCTGGCAAGCCCAGGCATTCCGGTTGCCACAAGCCGGCGGCGCCGGCGCAGCGCATGGAAGGCTGCCCAAAAGTGCACTGCTGGGGCTGGCAGCTGCATGGCTGCAGGCAACCCAGTGACCGCAACGCCCCATGCGGTCCCCGCCAGATCAGCCGACCGGCCAGATAGCGGCCGTCTCGGGTCCACACAACCATGCAGCTGTGCTGCCTGCTGCTCTCCAGGCCCCCCCAATCGGCCGTGCGTCTGGCTGCTACGCACCTTGCGGCAGACCTTGCCAGACAGGTACTGTCCTGCCAGGCACAGGTCGCAGGCGGTGTCGATGCCGTTGCACTTGAGGCAGTTGCGGTCGAAGCCCTCGAAGTCGTTGCACGTCTGTGTGGGAAACCATGCCGGCTTCACAACCACAGACGAGCCGGCTGCCGCCGCCGCGGCCGCCACCGTCGGCCGCCGGCCTTTGTTCCACGCGTCATTCAGGGCATCGGCCTGCGGCAGGGCAGCAGAGCGGGAGCTTGACGGATGCAGCAGGCAGCCTGCGGAGGGGGAGGCCGTGGCGGGGACGGACGGGGCCCGCAGACGGCGGGCGGCACCGCCCTGCAACCCTGTTGGGGCGGAGCGCACCATGTGCTTGGCGTTGTCGTGGTACACATCGGCGGTGACCGCCGTGGCTGCAAGCAGCGAGGGGGCGGCAGGGCGCTGGGTTGCCGCGGGCGGCAGCCATGGCGGCACGCGGGAGCTCGGCTACCGCGCAATTGGCCTCTGCACCAGCCATCGCCGCGTTGAGCGAGGCGTACCTGTCGCCAGGAGGGCCAGCAGCAGCGTGACGCCCCGGCCACGCATAGCTCCTACGTTGTGCGCTGCCGTGAGCTGTCGGGAACACGGAGAAGTGTGTTCAGGTGCGGAATACCGAGTTCATGAACCCGCGGCTCCATGCCCAAGCCCATCGCTGGCTCCCCCATTCTCCACGGTTTTGTGCCCTGCATGCCCTTACAACCCGCGTGTGGACCAGCACGGCACACGACCAGCTCTTAGACCGGCGCGGCTGGGCCCTGTAGAAGGGGGCGGCGGAGCGGCGGGAAGCTAACTGCGGTCCTGCCCCCGCGTTCGCCCCCTCGGTCAATGCTGCCCTTTCTCTGCTCCTGAGTCTCGAACTTTCACAGGGTCTTGAGAGGAAGCAATGCAGAAGGCTGCTTGTTCTGCTCCGTGTTCTCACCCTGCCGCCGTGCCAGGCGGTCGGCAGCTGCCGTGCAAGGGCCACTGCTTACACCTTCAAAAGCACCGAGCAGAGGGGGCGCATGAAATCAATTTGAATGCAGGTGCAGGCCAGGGCCCGACCAGCTCGCCCTCGGCGCTGCCTGGGAGACGCCGGCGCCGCCTCACTTCTTGCCCTGCTGCTGCCGCTTTGCATCGCGCTCCGCCTGCCGCCGAGCCTCCTCCGCCTCCTGTGGTGATTAGCGGGCAGGGACAGGGACCGGACAGTCAGCTGAGAAGCCGATGCTTTGGGTTTTGATCGTGGAGCACAGCTAGTGCAATGCTGCTTCCAGGACTGGGTGCACCTGCTGCAGTGGCGTGCACGGCAGGCGGCACACTGCTACGGCCAAGCAGCAGGCGCCCAGCACGCCCTGCCCACGCCACCTCGCCGCGCACGCGGTGCAATGCTGCCGCCCATACGTGGCGAGCATGCTTCGTGCACCCCATGCTCCATCCCTCAGCTGCCCCAGCCGCCCAGCAACACGTATTCCCATCCCTAACCAGCCGACGAATCAGGCGGCAGCTGCCCCCATTCACCTGCTCGTCCAGCTCCGCGGCAATCTGCGTCCTTGCCATCCTTGAAGCCCCTAAATACCCTATAAATAAACCAGCAACTGCACTCTCACCTGCTCGTCCAGCTCGGCCGCGATCTCGCGCACCAGCTCGTCCTTGTACCTCCATCAACCCCAGCAAAGAATCCAAAACCAGCTCTGACTAGTCTGCATTCTCACCTGCTCGTCCAGCTCCGCCGCGATCTCGCGCACCAGCTCGTCTTTGTAGTCCTCAAAGTCGCCGTCCCAGGGGTGCACCTCGCCGTCCTCCACAATCCACACCTCGCTCTTCTCTGCAGGGGGAGGACAGGTGGCAGTTTGGGGGTGCAACGTCAGCAAAAAAAGTGCCAGGGGTGCACGCCGCCGTCCTCCACAATCCACACCTCGCTCTTCTCTGCAGGGTGCAAGGGGCAAGGCAGGAACATGCAGGTGGGAGCGGGGACGCTCGCTGCCACCAGGGCGACAAATTGTTCAGTGGAGTGCATGTTGCTGAACATCCCTGCCGAGCCACGCCCCATTATCAGCCCTCCCACAAACAACCCTGTTTCCCGCCCCCATGCAAGCGCACCGTCGTCGCAGACGCGCGTCAGCAGGCGAGCGTCGTGGCTGATGATGACCACACCGCCCTCAAACTCCTCGATGGCGTCCGCCAGCGCATCGATGGACTGCAGTGCGGAGGGATGGTGGTTCCGGGCAGAGGAGAAACAAGGGGTGGGTGAGGGCACAGGGAACAGCAAGGAGATGCGAGGTGCAGCCGGTCGGGGGGTGGCAGCGGCGGCTGCGTGCATCATGGCATCTGTTCTTCATGCGGTTGAGCAGGCTGCAGGCCTGCGAGGCACTTCCACCCACGGCTGACTGCCGACAGGGACCAGCCGCTCAATGACACACTGCTGCAAGTCAGCCAGGCAGCAGCAGCAGCAGTGGTCCCCACCTGCATGTCCAAGTGGTTGGTGGGCTCGTCCAGCAGCAGGATGTGCGGGTTGCTCAGCGCGACGGACGTGAACACCACGCGCGCCTGCGGGCCAACAGGTGTTTCAAAGCTGAGCTTGAGTGTGGGGTGGAGTTGCAGCTCGGCTTCCCAGGGCAGGTGGGCACCGCATCTCAAAGGCGAGCGGCCGGTGGGCAGGGGTTGACATGCAGGTGGCGCGCAGCCCTTGGGCAGCCGCCCCTTCCAGCTGGCCCTGAGCTGCTCCTCAACACCTCGCCCTCCCCTTGCGCCAGCTGGTCCTCTGAGCTGCCCCGCGCCACCCCTCCCTGGCCCGCCACAAGGCCGCACCTTCTGCCCTCCCGACAGTTTGGTGATGGGCTGCAGGTGGTGGTGGCCCGACAGGCCGAACCGCCCCAGCATTGCGCGCATCTCGGTCGCCTTGAAGCCTGCAGCGGGTTGTTGAGGGGCGAAGCAAAACTGTAACGGCAATGGCAATTGCCAAAAACACCCTGCAGGAACAATTGAACCGCTGTACGTTGGCTGAATGAGCAGGAGGAGTCGGCACAGCCAGGAGTGCAGACCCATTCAGCCCACCCTCTAAAGAGCAACTCCACACTCCAGAGAGCGGCGAGCAAAGGCACCCACCCGACTCTGGGAAGCGCGACAGCAGGTACTCCACCGGGGTCTCGTCCATGCGCAGCGCGTCCACAAAGTGCTGCACGCAGGGTGGTGATTTGCAAGCTTATGATGTATCATGGCAAGGTGGTAAGACGAACAGCAGGTGATGTCTTGTCCATGCGCAGCGCGTCCACAAAGTGCTGCGAGGAGAGGCAAGCCCAGCAAAAGTAAGGGGAGACATCAGCCGGCAGGGGCATCACAGCCGCCTCAGCACACTTGGTTGCAGCGGCCTTGCACTCTTGGATTCTTGCCGATGGCCGCGCTGCCCAACACGCAGTACTTTCAAACCTAACTTCCGCCCAGACCGCCGCCCTGGACTTGCCTGTGCGTAGCGGCCCACGCGCAGCTTGTGCGAGCGCCGCTGCTCGCCCTCGGTGGGCGTGAGGTCGCCGGCCAGCAGGTTCATCAGCGTGGACTTGCCTGCACAAGTTTGAAAGGAAAGGTATGAAGACAGGATGCAGAAACAAACGAATGGCCTCAAAGGCGTGAAGTCGGCCGGCCAGCAGGTTCATCAGCGTGGACTTGCCTGCACAAATCGAAAGGCAGGACGCGAGTGAGAAATGGCGACGGCTGCATGGCTGCCCAGCCTCTTCAGGCTCAGCTGGATTTGCAAGCAAGCTGACACGTGATGTGCCCACACAGCAGCCCAGGTCTGCAGCCCAGCTCGGGCGGCAAGGAGGCAGCAACACGTGCAATGATATCTCCACATACCTGCGCCTTTGAGGCCCACAATGGCCACCCGGCTGCCCATGCCTTCAGCCCAACTCAATTTGCAAGCAAACAAGGCAGTGTTAACCCACATCCCAATAGCCCCTCACCCGCGCCATTGGGCCCCACAATGGCCACGCGGCTGCCCATGTCGATGCCGATGTTCATGTTCTTCATGCCGAAGTCGTCGCGCCCTGGGTACTTGAAGCTGCGCGCACGGGCAGTGTGATATGTGTGTGCGTGTGAGCGCAGGGCAGGACAGGGGTAGCGTGGGTGGGTGGGCGGATGGGTGGAGAATAAGCAGGTAGAGCACTGCTGCCGATTGTGCTGACGCCCAGCCAGCATGTGCTGGGCAAAAGTGCCTTGTAACATGGCAAAGCCTGCGCGCAATCTGTGCCTCAACTGAGCCCCAACCGGTGCCCCCGCCCCCGCCCCCGCCCTCACTCGGCGTCGATGAGCTGCAGCAGCGGCGGCGGCAGCTCCGTGGGCTCCGGGAACTCAAAGTGCACGTTGTAGTCGTTCCACTGCGAGTAAAAAATGGAGTGAGCATGGAACAGTGTTCAAGTGAGGCGAAAAAGTACAGAGGGAACGCAGGCCAATATAGTTCGTTCCACTGCGGGTCGGAAAATGGCAGGGAAGTGTGGTGGAAGGTCTGGGAGTGCCAAATATCAGAAAGTGCTCGTCCGGTCCAGCTGGCATCCGCATCGTCTGCAAAACACACTGGCAAGTGCAGCCCAGCTGCCCGCCCCCCGACCTCACCTGCCGCGGCGCCTCTGCTGCTGCTGCCGCCTCGACGCCGCCGCCGCCCTGGGCCTTGGCCTTCTGCTTTGCCTTCTGCTTGGCGCCCTTCTCAACCTGTGGATTGCGACAAAGAGAGGTGGAGTGAGTGAAACAGCACATCATGGGTTTCCTCCGAATTCACCAAGGACCAATCAACAACCACGGCGGCGCATCACAACCAAAGTCTGTCCGCTGCTGCCTTGCTGCCTGACAACGTGCCAACTGGACGCCTCGCACCTTGTCGGCCGCCGCCTTGCTGCCCGACTTTTTGGCCGCCTTGAGCTGCTTCTGGTACTTTTCAAACTCCTTGTTCACCTCGCGCCGCCGCTGCTCGTACATCTCCTCAAACTGTGGAGGAATGGACGGTGGGGGAGGATGGCTTGTCAGACAGAGTGGCGTGGCAAGGGAGGACTGGGCCGGGCAGCTCGACTGCTGTTGGGCTGCTGAACAGAAGACAGCTGCCGCCGCAGCAGTCGTTTACACTTGCACGCCTGCCTGGTTCGTGTCGGAGTGCAAGCGGATGGTCCCCTGTTCCGACAGGCAGAGCCCTACCAACACTCGCCCTAACAGCCCTCCACCCACCTGCGCAAAGTTGCCGCGGTAGTAGTGCAGCTGCTTGCCCCCAGGCTTACCGATGAACACCTTACCCGCAAACACATGAGCAGTTCCCCCACCTGAGCAAAGTTGGCGCGGAAGTAGTGCAGGCGCTCAGCCTCAGCCTTGTGTCTACAACAATACCAGCTACAGCAGCATTCGCAGTCCCCCCACCTGCGCAAAGTTGCCACGGTAGTAGTGCAGGCGCTCGTCGTGCAGGTGGATGATGTCGGTGGTCACGGAGTTGAGGAACTCGCGGTCGTGGGACACCACAATCAGCGTCTTCTTCCAGCTGCATTAAGAAGCGGGGTTGTGCAAAAGGATTTCAGTACAGGGCACCATCCAGCAATGCAGTTGCGGTCACGACCAGCGTCTTCTTCCAGCTGCAAACAAGGCAGTGTGTTTTGAAGAATTAGTCGGTGGTGATGCTGTTATAAATAACTCGCGGTCGCGCGACACCACGATCAGCGTCTTCTTCCAGCTGCAGAGGGAAGGGGCACAGGTCGCGCCACGTCGGCAACGAAAAATGGCCTATGCCTGGCATGCGCCCCGCATGCGCAGCCGTAACTAGGCGTCAAGAAAAGGCTTGTGCAGCAACGGGCAGATGCTGCTCAGTATCATTGCATTCCCCAGCGTCCAACGGTATGCCTCCCCCACGAGGCTCAGGTGCATCAGAGTCTAAGTTTGTGTGCGCACCGGGTGAGGTACTCCTCCAGCCACAGCACTGCCCGCAGGTCCAGATGGTTTGTAGGCTGCGCGGGGTGGGGACAGAAAGGTTGGGGAGGAAATGAGTTGGCAAGCCGTTTTGAACAGCAGACGGGGCCAGGCAGCTGCCAAGCTCTCGCGCCCTCCACCGCCACCAATCATTTCCCCACAGTCCGTCTGGCAAAACCTGAGCATTGCTAATTATCCGGTGTGCGGTGTGTCATGTGTTTGCAGCAATACAACAGCACCCACCTCATCCAGCAGCAGCACGGTGGGCTGGATGTACAGCGCCCGCGCCAGCGAGATGCGCATGCGCCAGCCGCCCGAAAAGTCTTGCGTCGCGCGCCGCTGCGGGGGCCAGGCGGCAGGGCAGTGTGGGTGGGGCTGTGGATGGGCACAGGCAGAGGAACCAGACGCCGCAAAAGAGTTACAGCTTTCACCACGTCCTTTGTCGTGCAAGCGCAGGTTATCAGCACTCTCCCATTGAAAAACCCAAGCTGAACCAACCTACCTGCATGACTACGGTAAAGCCCAGGCCGTGCAGGATCTGGGAGGTTCAGCCTAGAACGCTTCCAACATCTGCTTACACCTCCGTCTAAGCCAAACAGCACCCTTCTTTCACCCGTCTGTTACCCACCTGCCGCAGCTTGAACACCACCGACGCTCAGACACCGCCAACATCTGGTTCCACCCTCACTTTGACCACACACCCAATGACTGTACCCACCTGCATGACTTCGGTGAAGCCCAGGCCGTGCAGAATCTTGGAGGCGCGGCTCTCCGCGCTGGCGGCGTTGATCTCGGCCATGCGGTCGTAGATCTGGGTCAGGCGGTGCGCCAGGTCGCCGTCGTCCTCGTCGTGCTGTGGCACAAGTGCAAGGCATAGGTGCGGAAAAGAATGGGCAGACGTGAGAACACAGGGGAGGTGAGCAGAAGAGAGCTGAACAGAGATCGACATGACAGACAGGCTGCTATTCAAGCTGCTGTGCATTTCCATTTCCAACAACAGCCGAGCGTGCGGTGCACACTGCCGGCCGGGCTCCTGCAGACAGAACACTGCTGCCCCCGCACCACGTGCCCACCCACCTGCTCGCCGCTCGCTGCTGCTGGCTGCTCGGCGCCGCCTGCCGCGCCGTCCGCATTCAGGTCCAGGTGACCCAGCTTCCTGCACACGTTCGTTGTGCAGCCGGGGCAGCGCAAGGGTCAGCCAGCAGTGCACTGCACATGAGCACGCAGGTTGAGGCGACCCAGCTTCCTGCAAGCAATTGTTGCAAGGCAAAGGCGGTGCAGAGGTGAGCTCATTCATGCACTCCACGCGCCAAACAGTTGCAGCATGCGGCAGCCGCTGCACAAAAGCCGGCACGCTCCATAGACACAGCACACCTGTTGATCTCGGCCGCCTCCCCCCGCAGCGCCATCAGTTCTCATCGGCGGCCACCACTGCCTCCAGCCGAGCAAATATAAGACCGCATTGTTCCAAGCGCGCCTGTTGATCTCGGCCTCCTCCTCCCGCAGTGCCATGAGCTCCACATCAGCGGCCACCACCGCCTCCAGGGCAGTCTTCTCGCTGCCCACAATCTCCTGCTCCACCAGCAGCACGTCCAGGGTATCTGGGACCTGCAAAATGAGAAAAGGCAGGCGAAGCAAACTTAGACAATGTGGGATCGAGCAAGCTACCAACAAAGTTTTGCTCCACCAGCAGCACGTCCAGGGTGCCGGGCACCTGTGGCGCAAGAAAGGAACAAGCAAGGGCGGGTTCAGCAAACAAGAGTGTATGCGCACAGCCGCCTGCTTCACCAGCAGCATGTCCAGCATGCGCCTGCCGGCCAACTTGCCAGCCAACCTGCCAGCCAAATGCGTGCAAGCTGCACAGCAGCACAGCCTGTTTGGAAGCCTCCCGCCAACCTATCAAGAGGGCCCCACCACATGCAGCAAACAGCCCCGCGCAGCGCTGCGCCCTTGCAGTCGCGCTCACCGGGATTTGGCGCCGCGCAATCATGCGCAGCAGCGTGGACTTGCCCTTGCCGTTGGGCCCCACCAGGCCGTAGCGCCGCCCCGCCGCGATGGTGAGCGTGGTGTTCTCAAGCAGCACCTTGCCCTTGGCGCGGATGGTCAGGTTGTGCACCTGCCAGTTGATTGGGTGAGAGAGGGAGGTTTGGCATCGAGCCATGCAGCTGGAGGGCAACTGGGTACAAACGCACCCACAGCGCTATGGACTTCTTTCTTGGACATGCACGCAATATGGCCTTGCTTGTCCGTACATGCACGCAGCCGCAGGCTCATTGCAGACAGCAAAGACCCCCCACTCGCATTAGTGTGGTAATCGTACCTTGATATCAGTGGCGGAGAGCGTGGAGTCAGTGGCGCCATCGGCACCCTGCAGCAGGAGATTGCAATGGCCAGAGGCTATCAAGAAGCCTCGATGGGCCTGTGGCGGCCCCAGCTGACGAATGCAACCCGCCAACCCTGGCCCCTGCTGCCATTTCAGCCCAGACCGCCGAGTTGCAATGCACCCGCTCCTCTTGCCTGGTTCTCGTAGCTGACGTCGAAGACGTTGTCGTCGTCGCGCAGCGCCGCCGCCTTGGCCGCCGCCGCCTTCTCGGCCGCCTTGCGGTCGCGGTCCGCAATCTTGCGCACCTCCTTGCCCGTCTGCATAGGCAGATGGGGGGCAGACATGATTTGATGGGTCAGGAAACAGGTGGGCAAAGGTGCAATTTCTGACACCTTGCGGTCTCAAGTTGCGGTGCGCAATCTTGCGCACCTCCTTGCCTGTCTGCGCATGTGGAAGGGAAGGGGAGCAGATGGGTCAGGAGCAGCAGCGGCAGCGGCAGCAGCAGCAGCGGCAGCAGCAGCAGCGGCAGCGGCAGCGGCAGCGGCGACAGCAGCAGCAGCGGCGGCGGCGGCGGCGGCGGCGGCGGCAGCAGCGGCAGCAGCGGCAGCAGCGGCAGCGGCAGCGGCAGCCTGCATGGCCACCATGCCAGCGTTCGACACCAGCCATACCACCTGCCCCACCGATGCACCACCTCACCGCGGCCCAGATCTGCACCGTCTCTCCTCCGTGCCGCGCCTCTGCTCCACACATCAACAACACAACCCTGCCACTGTTAAGCCCAAGCCACAACGGGGTCAAACGTTTGGTTGTTCACGCTCACCGCCATCCGGATCTGCACCGTCTCCTCCTCGCCGCCGCGCCGCCGCTCCACCTCCTCATCGCTCTCGCTCTCCGAGGAGGGCAGGTCCAGGCCCGCTAGGTAGTCGTTGGGGTCGCCCTGCGTAATAGTGGGGGAGGAGTGGTGAGAGTGAAAGTTCATGAGATGCAGCATGCCCGCTCGCAGCCCCGCCAGCAGTCACTGGGCAGACAAAGCATTCGGCAGCCCACACAGCAAAGAACCCCAGGTCCCACCTGCCACCTACCACTTGCAACCAATCAACCACGGAAGTACCATCACATGTTCGGCACATTCCACTGCCCCCACACCTGCGGCTCCGGCTTGGGTGGGCGGCGGGGGGCGGGGCGGGCCGGCGGCGCCGGCTTGGCGGGTGCGGCGCCATTGGCTGCGCCCTTCTTGCTGCTGGGCTTGCCATCGGCCGACACCTTGTGCTCAGCAAGCTTGTCGCTGGCGCTCTTCTTCTTCTCGCCTGTGTAAAATTTGAGGCAGATTTGGACATCAGGTGAAAACAGGTGGGCACTCGGGCAGCCGCTGACACTTGCCGTGCGTCCTGCGGCTGTGTAGACTTATTACCCGCCACTGCCCCGTCAGAGCTCACTTTTGTCCTTCTTCTCCGACTTGTCCTTGTCCTTGCTCTTTTCGGAGGACTTTTCCTTCTTCTTCTTCTCCTCGCCCTTGTCCTTTTTAGGGTCCTGCAAGCAAGCACACAGACAAGACAGGGCAGGGTGTGTCACTGCAAGCTGGGCTTACTTGCCCACAACGGCATGCCGAGTGGCAGCAGCCCAGGAGCTGCTTGTCATGAAAAGCCATGCCAAGCAGCAGCTGCATTCACATGCATGCTTGCTGCTGGACAACATAATGAATACGTTGGGAAGGAAGATAGGTGGCAGAGCCTCCCATGCGCCCTGACTCTCCCCCTCAACTCCCTCTAACTGATACAGGTGTGGGAGCGGCGGCGGCTGGCGGCACCGCCCGGCGCAGTGCGGCGGCGACGCTGGGCGGGCTGGCAGCGTGTTCGAACACCTCCAGAATCAAACCAGGGTTGCTTGACAACGAGGGAAGCCTGCACACTGCGCTCTACGAGCGCCGCCGCTTTGCTTTTCCGCACCTTCTCGCCCTTGAGCTTGTCCGTCTTGCTCTTCTTGACCTTATCCTCTGAAGGTGCCATGGCCGCTCAGTACTGCTTCCCCGGCGCCCAAGGAGAGCAAGCTAGAAATGGGCGGCGCTCGCTGGGGCTGTCTAAAAGCCCGCTGCTATAATAAAACGATAGGTGCGTTCCTCCCAGAAGAGCAGGGATGTTGCACAGCGCTGGGGCCCGTCCTCTGGCGCGCTACACACATGCGGATTGCATGGGCCGGCTAGGGCCTCCCTACAAGGCCCTCGCAATGCCATCGCGCCAATTCATCAAGCGGTGCTCAGCTGGGCTGCCTGCACAAGCCACTGCGCTCGCAAGCCGCTCGCTCGCAGCCCTTGCCAAGCAACAGCGATGGCTGCCATCTGCGCCCGTCACCCCATTTCTGTCGGCCGTCCCGTCATGCGCCCGGTGTCACAGCAGCGGACAGTGCGCGCTGCTTCTGCAGCAGGTCAGGGCCGCTCGCGTCGTTGCCTGGCACATTGCGCTCGCCACGCATCCCTTGTGTTGAATAGATTCGCTGCATGGCGTTGAGCGACAAGCCAGGGGCGCCTAGCTCACTCCTCGGGCCAGGGTTGGCTGGCAGGCGCTCCCGCCGCCGCCCTCTTGTCCGTGCTGCACGCACACCATCCCTCCCTTCTCCTTGCCGCTGCTGCGCAGGCAATGGCGTGGCGGCACCCATCAACCCGCAGCTGCTGGAGGTGCTGCAAAGCGTGGCCAATGGCGGGCTGACCCCAACCGACGGCGCGGTGCAGCTGGGGCAGCTGGTGGGGCAGAGCCGGCTGGGTGCCGCCAGCGTGGCAGTTGAGCGCGCCGCCTTCCCTGAGGTGCGATCCAGGCTCGAGTGTTTCTGCAACAGGGTTGGGACTGCTTTTAAAGGCCCACTGATGCGGCAGGTCATGGGACACGAGCAGCAGTGCAATGCAAGGGCCGCTGCCGTCTCTCGGGCGCTGTGGGAAGTATTGGCCCCACACAGCAGAGCAGCTGGCCCGTGCTTGCAGCAAGGTGCCGCCCAAATCTGCTGGCTGGCACCTGGTGCCCCTGAGCAGCGACACCGCCTTCCGCACCACCGCCCCCGCCTCCCTGGCTGCTGCAGGTGGTGTGGGGCGCCACAAAGACCGCCCCCCAGATCGTGGACGCGCTGCACCGCATTGCCGAGAAGCAGGGGATGGCCGCAGCCACGCGCGTGTCGCCAGAGGTGGCAGCCGAGGTGAGGGGCGTTGTTTTAGCTACACCCCGGCTCTGCTGAACCTGGGCTGAACTGAACGTGTTGCCGGGGCGCTGCTTACAGCTCAAGCTGGGCTCTGCTTAGCATGGGCTGATCTGTAAACCGGCTGAAGAGGCACCACAGTAGCGGACATGGTGCTTGTGTCCATGCCTGCGGTCACCTGCTGTGCCTGCTGTGCCTGCTGCGCTGTGCAGGTGGCGGCGCTGGAGCCCGAAGTTGTCTATAACGAGGCCGCCCGCATGCTGATGCTGCTGTGCCTGCTGTGCCTGCTGTGCTGCGCAGGTGGCGGCGCTGGAGCCCGAGGTGGTGTACAACGAGGCTGCCCGCATGCTGACGCTGCTGTGCCTGCTGTGCTGTGCTGTGCAGGTGGCGGCGCTGGAGCCCGAAGTTGTCTATAACGAGGCTGCCCGCATGCTGACGCTGCGGTCGGCCACCACCAAGCAGCAGAAGCTGCCGGGCAGCGTGGCGCTCATTTGCGCGGGCACCGCCGATGCGGGTGTGGTGGAGGAGTGCCGCCTCATGCTGCAGGTGTGGTGGGGAGGGGCAGGTTGTGGCGTGTTGTGAAAGATTTGGTGCAGAAGGCATGCGAGGGTGGTGGTGAAGGAGTGTCCTTTCAAACTGCGTGCGAGGGTTGCATTGTGAATGGCAGACATGGTCGGCAGCTGTGCTCTCCCAGAGCAACGTGGCAGACCAGTTTTGGTGCTGCCTGCCGCGGTGGCCGCTCACTGCCGCTTGTCCCGCACACCACCCTGCCCTGCAGAACTGCGGCTGCTACTCGTTCAAGCTTGCGGAGTCGGGCGTGATGGGCATGCACCGGTGGGTTGCTGGCGTACCCGCTTGGGCTGGGTGCATCCCTGGCACTGCGCCTGTTCCCCGGCTGGCCCTTTCCCCATGCCGCAGTCCAACATGTACTCCAGTCGCATTCCAAGCCTGCTCACGTCCTTCCCTCGTCATTCCTGTTTTCCCCTGCTTTCCGCCCTGCAGCATTGTGCAGAACCTGGACGCCGTCAAGGCGGCAGACGTGGTCATCTGTGTAACGGGCATGGACGGCGGCCTGGCCAGCGTGGTGGCGGGGCTGGTGGAGGTGCCCGTCATCGCGCTGCCCACCAGCACAGGTGAGGAGTGCTTTTATGACTTTTTGTCATTTCATGGTTTGTGCAGCTGGGAGTTGGGAGCGGGGCTGGTGGAGGTGCCCATTTTTGCGCTGCCCACCAGCACAGGTGCGGGGGGTTCCGCTCATTGAGTTGGCTGCCCAGCAAGCATTTGGGCAGCCATGCCTCCCAGCGCAATCTGCCTCGTCTCTGTTGGTGCTGTCACCACATGCTTTATACGCACCCCGCCTCCCCTTCCGCAGGCTACGGCGCTGCATTCGGCGGCGTGGCGCCCCTGCTGGCTGCCCTCAACTCCTCCGCCCCCGGAGTGACGGTCGTCAACATCGACTCTGGTGCGCCCCGTGGCTCAAAAAACCGCCTGCTGATGTGCCTGTGTGTCGGCATTGGCGACGGGCACGCAGCTGCAAGTCGGGTGGTGGGCAACTGCTTGAATCGCAAGCGGTTCCTGCCTCCCTGCGATCGCGCTTGTCACCCTCATGCCCATTCGCCCACCCCACGCACGGTCCACAGGCTTTGGAGCGGCGATGGCGGCCTGGCGCATCATGAAGAATGCTTCGCGCATTCGGCAGGCGTTTGCCAGCAAGGCCAACTAGAGTTGCTCCAAGCTGCACGCTTCCCAAACCCGGCATGTTGCGACGCTCTGCACGGTGCTGCAGCTTCCGCCTTCCGTCTGCCTGCTCACCCGTCTCGCGCACCACTGCAACCCCCCTTGTTTAACATTCTTTATGCAGTTTTGGCCGCGGCCCCCCTTCCCCTTTCATTCTTGAGACACCGGCAGCCTGCCTTTGTGCGCCTGCCCCACCTCTCCCCTTGTACCACCAAATTGCGACCTAGCGCTGCCTGCATTGCGTTTTCCAGCCCCTCCCTGCCTAGTTGCTTTTCCCCGCGCCATGGGCAGGGCAACACTGCCCCACTCCCGTTGCCCCCTGCGCTCCCTATTCGCTTGCTCCTTGCTGCTCTAGATCTCCGAGCCTGCAATGTGATGCTACATGCTCTTGGGGGTCACAGTGGGACGGAGAGAGTTGGGGCAGGGCATGAAGGGGTGGGTAGGTCAGAAGAACGAGTTGGGTCATGACAACATGTGTGTGAGTTGAAAAGGGCACGGCCAAAACTGGGTGGTCTGAGCTCGCAAGTCAGTCAGAGAAGAGCATGAGAGTAAACACTGCAGGCAGAATGGAGGGCTGGAAGCACTGCAAAGCACATGGCGGCTGCTAGCCCCAGCCCGCCCCGCGCGCTGGGACTGTTGGCAGCCAGAGCGTTGCAGCGAGAGCAGATGAATTGAGGTGCGCGACGTCCGGGGTGGCATCTGTATGCACCTCAAACATGCCGCCCGCCTCAGCCGCCGTGGTGTGCAGGAAAGCAAACTCAGGCTGCAGGGGCGGCCGCGGCAGGGCGGGCGCCGCTGCGCCTGCCGTGCTGCCGCTGCTGTGGTTGAGGCCGTAGGCACAGCACAGCGTGATGGCCACGCCTGGCCGCTCCTGCCACTGCCGCGGCTGCACAGAGGCTTGCACCACATCGCCCCGAGCTGCACAGGCCAGCATGCCATCCACCAGCTGACTGAGCATGCGCTTGAGCGTGCCCGGCCCCACAGCCACCTCAGCTGCGGGCAGCGCCAGCTGCTGCGGAGCGGCCGGCCCCGGCGCATTGCCGCCGCCGCTGCCGCCGCCGCTGCCGCTGCCGCTGCCGCTGCTGCTTCCGTGCTCTGCCATAACGAATGCCACGCCGCTGACGGCTGCCAGGTTGCTTGCAGAAGCCAGCAGCGGCATGAGGACATTCAGCAGGTCTGCAGAGGCTCTGCTGCCACTGGGGCTGCCCGTGAATGGCACTGCGCTCCGCACTGGAGCCGAGCTGCCACTGTTGCTACTGCTGCTGCTGCTGCTGCTGCTGCTGCTGCCACTGGCGACCAGCTGGCTGCCGCTGCGGCCGCCGCCGCCGGCTGGCTGGTGCGTTGACAGCTGCGCCTGCGACGAATCGTCAATGCTCATATCGATTGTCGCCTCGCCGCTGCTGCTGGCATCCCATTGATAGTCACTGCCGATGCTGCTGCTGGGGAGCGCAGGCCGGGCAGGCAGCGGCGGCCCAAGCTGCTGGCTGCCGATGCTGCGACTGGTGGTGCTGCTGCTGCCGCCGCCGCTGCTGAGGCTGCCTGGCAGGGCCTGCTGCTGCCACCCTCCCAGCTGGCTGCCTGCGCTGCCGTTGCTGCTGCCGCCGGCGAGCAGTGCTGGCGGCACCACAGCGCTGCTGGCTGCTGGGTGAAGGGCTGCCTGCAGCTGTGAGACCACTTCAGAGAGGCGGCTGCCCTGCTCCAGAATGCCTGCATGATTCGGGGCAGCACGATATGCACGCTTTGGCTGCCTTCTCGGCGCGCAACCCCTTACACCAACACACAGCAGCGGCAGCAGCAGTGCAGGGCCAGCGGCTGGTTTTCAGTATGCGACAAGGAAGTACGCAGCAAGGCAATGCGCGGCAGGACAGTCAATGCTGCTTGGTTGGTTCCACCTGCCGCCTGCCGCCCACCCACCTTGCGCAAAGTCGCGGTCGGGCTCCCCCGGCTGCAGGCGGGGCAGCAGCATTGTGCCCAGCGTGCGCATCATGCTCAGCGGCTTCTTGGCCTGCGGCAGCAGCGCGGCAGGGTGGCGGGCACGTGGAGAGTGGCAGGCTTCATGCACAGCATTCGTGCTCAGCGGCCCAGCCCAGTTCAGTTCAGTGCCGTGCAAGCACTCCTGCAGCCCTTCCGCACCCCTACACACGTGTCAACCCACCCGCACTCACCTCCTGCACGAGTGCTGAAGCCTGGCGCTGCCGCACAGCCGCTCCCACCCGCTCCAGAGCAGCGCGCATGTCCATGGCACAGGCCAATGCCAGCACCGCCGCTGTTTGCTTCAGGAGCTGCACCTCAGCTGACCGGAACAGCAGGCAGGCAGGCGGCTGCGGCATGGCCCCAGCGCCGTTGCTGCTGGGCGTACTGCTGCCGCCTGCTACTGCTGCTGCTGCTGGGGCGGGGGAGGGACCTGCGCTGCCGTTGCTGCTGCTGTTGGCGCTGCTGCTGCTCTCGCCACCTGCTGCTGCTGCTGCTGCTGCTGCTGCGCCTGTCGCAGTCCCTGCTGCTGCCCCATTGGCTGCACCCATCGGCTCCCCTTCCTCCAGGCACCTCTCCACCACGAGGAGGCCCACCAGGAATCCATTGTGTGCGAAGGGCAGCACCAGGCCGCCACTGCAGACAGGCAGGAAAGAGTTGGGCAGCATGATTTCTGGCCGCCATGGCGAGCGCTGCATCCACAGCAAAGCGCTCCCGCGGCACGCCGTACTATTTGGCCGCCTGCAGCTTGTCCGGTGCACAATGCCTGCACGCGCTGCCACATACAATCCACACGTTCCTAATCCACGCGCTCCCAGCTTCCCACCTGTCTGGCAGCACAATGACGGGCTGCTCCAGGATCCAGCGCTCCTGCTCGTGCAGGCTGCCGCCGCCCACGCCTTCCTGCCCCAAGAACAGAAAGCGCTGAGCCGCCTGGGCGCCGCTCACGCTGCTGCCGCAGCTGCCGCTGCACGCATCCTCGCTGGTTGCCACCAGCTGCAGCTGCAGGGCGCCCGTCTGAAGGCTGGCGGGTGCGCGGCAGTACGCCGAGGCTCGCAGGCACGAGCTTTCCAGCAGCAGCTGCTGGCGAAGCAGTTCATCGTCCATGCTGTCGCTCACAGACCCCAGCACCGAGGAGGACAGCACGGCCTGCAGGCTGAGCTTCAGAGACGCGGTCAGGAGCTGCAGCTGCAGCCGGCACAGCTCCTGAAGCTCGGCGGACGCCTGCGGATGGAAATGGTGGCAGAGAGGGTTTCAGGCGAGATGAGGAGAGTGCGACAACGTGCACGGTGTCCGGGGCTTGTGCACAGGTTCGGCAGGAGTGTGAACAAACACGGTGGGCTATCAACCGATGGACTGCATCCATCATCACCTGCAGCGCCTCGTCCGGGAGCAGAGCGAGCGCCGACGGGCGGGCGCTGCCGCCGCCGCTGCCGCCAGCAGCCTGCCGCCACGCTCCCGCGTCATCCCGCTCCGCTGCTCGACACTGGCGCCACGGTTGCCTGTGTCGGGGGGGTGGGGGGGCGGGCCGCGCGCTGGGCGCCCAGGAGGGCTCAACACTGCTACTGCTGCGCGCAGTGGGGGCGACTAGCCGCCCCGCGGCCACTGCTGCGCACTGCTGCATAGATGCAGAGTTAAGAGGGCTCGCCAGGGGTCGCATTCTTGCCCCGAGCGGTGCATCTCCCGAGCAGTGCCCCATGCAGCACTCAGGCCGCTCCCCCGCTGCCATCGCGACTCCTGGCTATCGATCGCAACATTCAGAAAGCTCAGGAGGAGTCAGGAAGCCCCCATCGCGCCCAACTCCAAACTGTGCGGCGGCTGGGCAGCTGCAGGTCGTGCCACAGTGCACTGACTGATCATGTGAGCTCAGATGCCGGTGTTGGGGGCGATCAAACGCATGTCTGCCAACTTTGCCTGTCGCCCCGCTTGCCTGCGGTCGCTGCGGACTGTGATGGAGCTCCCAGTAAGCAAGCGTGTCCATCCATGCACACCGAGATCGCCGGACCCGCACATCATGCCTCCCTGGGTGACTGCTGCCGCCGCCGCCGCTGCGTCGAACAGCCGCCGCTGCCGTCACCGCTCCCCTGCCGCAGGCCTGCGCAGTGAGGCGCTGCTGAAGACTTAAGACAGATCGGGCTGCCATGGCGTTTGATGCCGCGGCCCTGTGGTGGCCGCCATTCCAAAAGCTGTACACACAGGTGCGGACATGCGGGGGTTGCTGCTGCTGCTGAGCGGAGCATCTGCATGGAAGGAGTGAGGACGACCTGCTCAGCCAATGTTCAGCAGCTTGAGAGAGACGAGAACCATCTTTTCCTAACTGTGCAGCTGGAGACGCTGAAGCTGGAGCCAGGGGCTGTCAGCGCCGAGGGGCTCCAGGCGGCGCTTGCAGGTGGGTGCACCTGCCTGGATCTGGGATCTGGCGGTTGTGGGCACATGCACCTCGTCTCGAACTGCGTCGTCTCTGTCTGTGCCACACATCAGTGCTGGATGCGGAGACCAGAATGATGACCTGCCCACAACAGCTGCCAACCGCCTGCCTCGCCGTCTCCCCTGCTGCTCCGCCTCGCCCAGAGTACGAGCCCTGGCTGACCAAGGGGGTGGCGGGTTTCCGCCCTCCCAGCGATGCCAGCCGCAAGGCTTTGGAGGGGGAGGCCTCCCTGGCCATCGGCTCCAAGAAGCTGCCAGTCGAGGCGGGGCTGAGGGCAGCGGCGCTGGATGTCAGCCGCACCCTCAACCTCGACGAAGTCCAGGCCTACATACTGCTGCGCCGATGGGTTGCCAAGGTTGGGACCACCGCCACGGCCGGCGGCGCCAACAGCGGGGGCAGCATGGAAGCGGGCGCAGCGGGCGCAGCAGGCGCAGCGGGCGCAGCGGGCGCAGCGCCCATCTCGCCGGGTGCCACGCTGGCACCGGCGCAGCGCTTGGCCGTGGCGCAGCTCTATTGGGCGGAGCGCCTGCACCTGCTCAAGGCGATTGAAGACCTGCTGTGGGAGGGAGAGCGTGAGTGATGGGAGTTTGGTCGCTGTGGGGCCTGCTGATGTCTGCTGCTTGCACCGTGTGGCAACACCAGTGTGGGATGGCTGAGCAGGAGCAGCTGCCTGCCTGCGTGCACGAGCACAGCTGCTCTCTGGCCTCAACCGAGCAAAGACAGCCAGCTCGTCAACTTGACAGATGCGTCCCTGCTCACTGATGTGGTGTCCATCCTTTTGCAACCCTTTCCCCAGGCGCCGAGGGCGGCCCGCTGCTGGATGTGATTGAGGGCTGCCTGTCTCGCCTGCTGGAGGCCAGCCTGGAAGACAGCACCTTCCAGGCTCTGCAAGCCAACCTGCAGGGCGGCGACAGCGGCAGCGCAGCAGGCGCAGCAGGGCTGGCGCTGCCCGCCGGCTCAGTTGGAAGCGCACCTGCACCCTCTGCGGCAGTGGCGCAGCAGTCGCTGGCGCTGGCTCCGCTGGGGGCCGCCCAGCGCGGCGGCGCGGCGGGCGGGGCGGCGGCGGCAGCGGCGGCTCTTGCGGAAGGTCGCATGCAGGCAGCTGCCATGGAGCGCTGCTCGCTGCTCAACATCCTGACCCTCATCTACTACCACCCGCGCAAGCAGTGCACTCCCGAGCGCTTCCTGTCCCTGGCCAAGCTGTTCCACTCCCACCTGTTCACCCGCGCACTGCCGCGAGCGGGCGGGGCGGGCAGCGGCGGGGAGGGCGGCGAACCCGCGCCCGCCCAGCTGTCCATCAAGCTGGTGAGGCTCAGGCAGGGTTACTTGACTTTGAGGTTGAGAAAGTGTTGCGAGCCGGTGCTAAGGCATGGACTCGAGCGCAAAGGGATTCAGGTTCCTGTGGCACTGCGGTGGCTTTGGAAAGTTGCACAACAGTCGCACACTGGGTCTGGATTGCCAATGCTCTCCACCGCCTCATCTCGAACACCAACAACCGCTGCTGCTGTTGCACTACCTGCTGTGCAGGCCACCTTGCTGCTCCTAGAGATGCTGGATGTGGACAAGGCCCTGGCCGCCCTGGCCGCGGAGCAGCCCATCGATGAAGCGGTGCGATGGGCGGCGGGGCGGGGAACCAGAGTGTGTGGCATGATGCGCATGGGGCGTGCCAAGTCATGTGCAATGCCTGCTGCGAGGTGTCAGCTTTTCTCCACCCGAGGCGTGCTCACATGCGTCGGCAGGGCGTCTCAATCCAAGTAGCAACACGCCTAAGCCCGCATCTCTGCCCTCCTGCCCCCTGCTTCTGCTCTTTTCAGGCCTATGTGTTTGCTGCCCCCGAGGTGAAGCAGAAGGTCAATGCTGAGCTGGCCAGCTGGTGGCCTTCTGCATCAGCGGCGCACTCCCCCGTGCTGCTGGCCTGGGCCGCCGTGCTGTGCCTTATCCGCAAGAGCGGCGCAGGTTGGTGTGGAAATGGGGCGTGCACTGTGGTTGCTGCATCAAACGCAGCCTTGCAAAACATGCTTTCTAAGTGTTCCGCAGCGTTTGGACAGCAAGGCGGCCGTGGCTTACTATCAACACATCTCCTCGCCCAACCCTGCTTCAGACGGCGGGCGGCATGGCGCGACCGCGGAGTGGGAGCAGCACGCCAGGGTGGCGCATGAGACGGACGCGCTGAGCACGCTGTGCCAGCTCACCACGCACGCCGGCCTGCAGCCCAACGCAGCAGAGATGTTCAACAACATCGTGCTCAGGTGCGGCGGGCTGGGCGGGCGGGCTCAGGATGTCGCGGAATCTGCCCAGACAGCCCGCCTTCTTTTTGGCGAGTGCAAGCCAGGACTGCGGACCTGATGCCTGCTCACTGTGCCCAGCCAGATCACTACCCTTGCTGAGCATGGCTGTCCGTGAACACTAACCACTTCCCCTCTTGCATCCCTTTTCTCGCAGCACGATGTCAGCCGCGTTTGCCGCCTTCAACTTCAGCGCCGCGGCGCTGCCGCTGCCGCAGCTGGAGCAGGTGGCCGCCATCCTGGCCAACCTGTTCAGGTGAGAAACTACTCGATACACGTCCATTCTGTTCCGGGCAGCCGCTGACTAAAAGCAGGGCACCGCTGCGCAACCATTGTGCTCTGCGCAGCACGCATGCAGGCGCACTTTAGTCGCCCGCTTCTTTGGGCACCTTCTGTTAACACCTGTCAACCATTTCTGCCTGCAGGGAGCAGCCGGCGCTGTGCGAGGGCTTCTGGGCCGGCGACCGCCTCACAGGTGAGCCTTTTGACCACCAGGCTTGCCTTATGTTATCGAGGGCACTTCCCAGGCAGCCATTGCCCTGCTGTGCGCTTTCTTGCTGGCCCGTAGACCCTGCACTTTGCAAGTTGTAACAGCCGCCAGGGATCACGTGCCTCATTGCACATGCACACCGTTGTCGCTCCCTGTCACTGCTGCGCTGCTGCAGACGAGCCGCTGCGCCACTTTTTGGACGACCTGCGCGGGCTGTACCCCGCCTTCCCCACACTGCTGCACACTCTGCTGGCGGCGCTGAGCGCCACCGCTGACTCAGGTGGGGCTTACATTGTCTTGTTTGCAGCCTTCTGCAAGCATTTGAGCAGCTGGCTTGCTTGCGCATGCACAGTGCAGTGGCAAAAGCACACGGGCTCTTCCACCGCTCACGAGCTGCTGCACCAGCGGCCGCCTGCCTGCAAGCTGAACTGCTCGCTTCCTCTCGGGCCCCTCCCACCATGCAGCCGCCTCGGCTAACGCCTATCTGGCTCAGCTGCACGGCCTGGCCTGCCTGCATGTCCTGCCTGACCAAGCCATCGAAGAGGAGTGCAACGAGGACGGAGACGTGTACGCGCAGCAGCCCATCCCGCTGCCCGGCGCTCGCTCGCTGACACTGCCGCAGGTGCGGGCTGCAACGCAGCGAGCGGAAATGGAGGCAGGCGCCCAGCGGTGGCCACTTGCCGGCATGCAATGATCTTCTGCACAATGCAGGGGTGCGTTGCACTATCTAAGGCTTGCATTTCACATGAACTGAGACGGACAATCTAACTCTATTTTGTTTGCGCCTGCAGGGCGTACTGGGCGAGGTGCTGCCGCTGCCCGAGGGACTCTCCTCCACAGACGGCCTGTGGGCGCTGCCGCCCGGAGAGGACATTGAGCACGTGCAGCTGATCCGCTGGCGGCTCAGCCTGCCCGACGGGGCGGGCCAGTGGATCCTGCTGTGCCGCCTGGCAGGTGAGCGGCTTCTGCAGGCGGCCCGCGCTGCCATTCCCAGTAGCCTGCCCTGCCTCAAGTCCCACCCAGCGGCTGCCGCCTGCTCTCAATTCTGGGAATTGGTACCTGCATGCATGCTGGGCACTGGGGTTCTGAGGAGTGTGGCTTGCTTGCTGAGTATCTGTTGGTCCAATGACAGCCCGCTGCCGCAGCTGCCGATGCCTATGCGTGTCTTGGCGAGTGTCTGGCTCCCACAAAGGCTTCTGGTCTCACGCCTGCCGCCCTCCCTCCGCAGAGGCGCTTGCACTGGTGCAGGCGCCACCTGCCGGCACTCCTGCGGGCGCCGCCCGGCTGGCAGCAGAGCTTGAAGAGCTTTCCGCGGGCCTGCGCCTGCTGGCGACCTTTTGCAGCCGCGACCCACAGACCGCTCTGGAGCTGCTGCATGTGGAGCTGCCAACCAGCAGCGCAGCAGAGGGGCTGCGGGGGCCAGACCTGCTGACGCTGGCGGTGCAGGCGGTGGCGGTGCTGGCGGCGCAGCCTGAGCCGCCCACTGCCGTCATTGGTGGGTGGCGGTTATAGTGTGTTGTGGTTGTGCTTGCACAGCTGGTCCCTCCTCTCGATGGTTAAAAGTCGTGCCAAGGTGCACTGAAGTTGCAGCGTTCTGGCTAGCTAAGTGCGGCCTGGTTTGCCCCAACTCCACCCTCCTCACCCCACCAACCCTTCCCCTGCAGGCGACTGCCTCACTATCTGCGCCGCCCTTGCCGAGGGCATCCCTGGCCGGGTCGTCCAAGAGCTGCTCTCCCTCTTCGGCATCAGCCCTGCTGCTGCCACCGCAGCAGCTGCCGGCCAAGCGGTGGAAGTGCCGCTGCTGAGCCGGCTGTTGGCGGCTGAGGGCGCCGCCGGGCGGTACCCTGCCACCCAGGCCTTCCTGCGCCTGCTGACCAACCTGGTGTCAGGTGGGTCTTTTGTTGTTAAACGAGCAGGAGCTCGTTATCAAGTAGTAAATCAGCCTGCTGCACCGTGTACCAGTGCTGCTTCCTTGGGTAGAGTGTCCACGACTAGGCGCGTGAGGGCTGCTTGTTCAGATGCGCAATTGGAGGGCGCACTTCTCGCAGCTGCAGGCTCCCCAACGCCATGCTGTCCTGCCTCACAGTTGGGTGCAACAGCCTGCAACCAACCTGTCTGCCACACACGGTCCCCACCCAACCCCTCCCCGCAGCCGCCTCCCCCGCCCCCGCGCTGCAAGCCCTGGTGGTGTGGGTCCTGCTGCGCGTGCTGCCGGAGCACCGGCACTGGCGCTACGCTTTGCGTGCTGAGCGCTGGCGCCTGGCCGGCCTCTGCCTCCGCCTGGTTCGCCTGGCCCTGCTTTCAGCCCCCAGCCCAGAAGCAGAGGGCAGTGAGACAGCTGCAGCTGAAGGCGGGTCGGCCATTGCGGCAGCAGTGGCAGCTGTACTGCAGTACGATGTCGGCATGTCCGCCTGCCTGCTGGCCGCGCTGCCGTACCACGCTGAGCAGCTGGAGGTGGGTGGTGGGGATGTGGTGTTTTGCAGGCGAATGCGTGCTGCAGCCATCCTCAAGAGGGGCGGGTGGCTTAAGTCGCTGCCATCAACGAGTGGCACTGGTGGGACAGCCCTGCTGTAAACCGCTGTCTCCCAGTGCCCTAAACTGCCACGGCGACCGTCACCCTCGCTGCCTCCATCTGCAGCGTGCGGGCGTCGACTCTCGTTCGCCAGAGGAGGTGGCAGCAGTAGAGGACTGCTGCATCGAGTGGCACCGCCTGCTGCCCGTGCTGCTGCCCGCCGGCAACCCCGACGCCCGGCTGGCGCCCGGAGCTTTCTTCCGCCCCTGTGCGGCGCCCGCGTCTGGCGGCCTGGGGGCAGGCTCCGACGCTGCGACAGCTGGCGCCACATCTGCGGCAGCCATCCTGCTGTCTTTCATCAGCTACCCTTACTTTGGATCCAGCGAGCGCGCCCTGGTCATGCGCAGCATGCACTGCCTGGCGGCTGCTGCGGCAACCGCCGCTCCGGGGGCTGTGTTTGCGGTGCTGCTGCCGCAGGAAAGTCCCGAAGCGGGTGTGGCCTCAGCGGCACGGGGCGCCATTGCCGCAGCGTTCAGCCCTGCGGCAGCGGCAGCCACGCCGCAGCTGGTGGCGGCGGCCTGCGACGCGCTGGTGGCAGCAGTGCAGTACCACCCATCCCTGCTGGACGCTCTGCTGTTCCCCTGTGGGCTGGAGCAGGCCCTGCTTGACAAGGTGGGCAACTTGAATGGCTGGAGGGTGTTCCATATGCTGCGCCAGCTGCTGTTGTTGGTTGCTGTTTCTCGAGAGCTGCTGCAGGTGTGTTGCCGCAGGGTTTCCATGAAATCTGGCGCGGACACACTCCACTGCCTGCCCTGCGTGTTTCGCAGGAGAACAAGAGCAGCAACGCGGCCGGCGGCGATGTGGCGGCGGCTGGAGGGGGCAACAAGCCCTCCAAGGCTGCCGCCACGCCGCGCAGCTGCCTGGATGCACTTTGGGACCTGCTGCAGGTGAGCCTGAATGGCTGCTGCTGGGTTGGTTGGTGACACGCCACATTCAATGGTATGCTGCCATGTGCTGCAATTCCTCTGCAAACCAACCAACCAACCTTGCACCATTGTGAGACAATCTCCATGCTCATCTAACCTTGTCTGCTGAAATCCTGGCTGATGCAGCAGCGGGAGCGGCTGCAGAAGGAGCAGCCCGCGGTGTTGGCCAAGCTCCTGCAGGTACAGGGCGGTCTAATGCGCAGATAGATGTATGTGAAAAACTGCCGTTTGAAATGTCCTGAGCAATGCAAGCCTTGTGCGCCGAGAGCGGTGCGGCTGCCGCATCCTGCATGGCTCCACCCCTGCCTGCATCACGCAGTGTTCTGACTTCACTGCTCCTCCATTCCTACAGGTGCTGGCTGCCTTTTGGCAGTCCAGCGGCGCTGCCTTCCGGGCGGTGGCGGTGCTGCAGCGGCAGCCGGGGCTGTGGGGCCACATCGCCGGCGTGCTGGAAGCAGCCGGCAAATCAGGTGCCCTCAGCCTGCCGGCGTTGCAGGCTGGGCAGCCAGAGGATGCCAGCAGTGCAGCGGCATGGGCAGAGCAGGAGCCTACAGCGGCACTGCTTGCAGCCGAGGCATCGGCGCTGCAGATTGCAGCGGCAGAATGCTACACTTGGGCGGCAGGCGGCGCAACTGCGCCAGCTGGCATGCCTGCTGAGCTGTCGGCTCTGCTGGCCAAGCTTCCCTCCGGCCTGGCACCTCAGCTGCTGGAGCGTTATTCGCTTCCGCTGCCCACCGCTGGCCTGCTATCCGCAACACAGCAGGCAGCAGCAGCGGCTGGCCTGCAGCTGTTGGGTGCCGCCCTGTCGGACGAAGCCCTGTGGCGCAGCATGGCAGAGGGTGCAGGCCTGGCGCCGCAGCTGGCCGCCACAGCCCAGCCGCTGCTGCGGCAGTTTGGCTCGCAGGCTGAGGCTGCCCGCATGCTGGCCGACCAGGCGCCACAAATCGCAGCCTGCAACTTTGGATCCCAGCACTCGATGGTGGGCATTGCGCAGGTGCGGGTGGGTGGGGGCGGGCGGCTTGTTTCTGGGCTGGTCATGTGTGCCATGCATCGCGTGTTTGCAGCCTCTCTTTGATGCTGTCGCTGTTCTATATGCTCTGCCCGGTTGCTTCCTGACGAGGCATCCACCTGCTGCCCTCTCTGTCGTGCTGTGATTCTTCTGTACATCTGCTTGACGCAATACATGCCTCTACCCACTCGCAGCTGGTGACACGGCAGGCGGAGGTGCCGGAGCGGGTGGCGGGCGATGCCGAGTTTGGTCGCACATTTGTATACGACTCGCAGGTGAGGGAGGGTAATCGAAACAGGGAGGCGGCGGGTGTTCATGCGCTTGCGTTTTGGCTTGCGTTTTGGTTGTCAGGAGAACCAGTAGCATGTGCAAAGGTCGTTTGAGCAGGCCTGAGTTGGTTGGGCAGAGGGCCTGGCACACAGCCCCACTTTCTTTGAACTCGCACGCTCGCAACCAGCCGGCTGACGTCTCCCACCGTCTGCTTGCCTCGCCACCCCACACAGCTCTTTGGGCGGCGCCTGGGCGGGGTGCTGCTGCAGCAGCTTGACCAGCTGCGGGGCCTGGCAGGTGGGCAGTCTGTTTTAAGGGTTGGACCATGAAGATTGGACCTGGGCATCAATGGACCAATGGTGTGCAAGGACATGGCCCCTGCCCGCTTGCTGCAATGCCATCCTCCCAGCCTCTCAACCTTCCCCCCCATCCCCCCTTCCATCATCCCAGTCTGGCTAGAGGCGGCCAGTGTGGCAGCCTCTCTGGAGGACGCCCGCCTGGCGGCCATCACAGCGCTCAAAGCGCTGCTGACCACAGCGCACAAGCAGTGGGCAGCGGGCGGCGGCGGCGGCGAGGGCGGCGCTAGCGCAGCCACCGCGGCGGGCGGCAGCATCTCAACTGCTGTTGTGAAGGACTCTCTTGCGGTTGTGGCAGAGGCTCTGGCAGATGTCGCCGCCTGTGCCAAGGAGCGTGCTGGCAATGCGGTGCAGGCAGCAGCAGCCGAGGCGGCAGCGGTGGACTCAGCAGGAGCCCACCTGTCCAACCTGGCGGAAGCAGCCTACTGCCTGCTGCTGCTGGTGCAGCGGTGGGGCGGCGGCAGAGCAGCGGCTGTGTCGGCAGGAGAGGAGGATGCAGCTGCGGCCCTGTGTGCCGCTTTGCTGAAGGCGACTGGGTGAGGGAGCAGGGCAGGATGCGTTGGATGGCGTGGCAGATATGGTGTCCCCTGGGAGGCAGAAACCATGAAGTGGTATGTCAGCTTGATGCAGCAAGCACGCTGCTGGAGCAGATGGCCACGTAAGCGCCGCTGTTTCCTACTCTTCCTGCCTGCATTATGACTACCATGATTGACTCTGGTCATCCCCAACTTGCCTGCAGGGACTGGTTTGAAGCGCTGGAAAGCACTGACCTGGCCAGCCTGAGCGCCAGCCCCGACGCCCAGCCGGCGGCAGCCAGCACCACCCACAGCCTGCTGGCCGCTGCACTTGTGCTGCTGCCGGCGGCGCCTGCAACCACTGATGTGGCGGCTCCCCTCAGCCAGTCGCAGCTGCGGCTGCAGGCGGTTGCCACGCAGCTGCTGCCGCTGCTGCTGACGGCGTGCCACCGGCAGCCTCCACAGCTGGTGCTCATTGTATCGCTGGCTACAGCTCTCATTGAGCGGCTGGTGCCTGCAGCCGCCTGGCTGCCCCTAGTGCGCTCGCACCTGCACTTCGGCAACCTGCTGCAGTCCATGCTGCTCAGCCTGCACAGCGCAGCACAGCAGGCGGCAGCAGTACGGCGTGATGCGGCAGCGCAGCACAGCGCACAGCACCATGCCGTGCCCGCTGGCACCCTGCCCGCCCTGCCGACACCACAGCAGGCACAGCAGGACGCGCAGCAGGACGCACAGCAGGTGGCAGGCCTGCTGAGCCCGCTGGCGGCTGCTAGTGTGGAGGAAGCTGTGCTGCTTCTGGCACTGCAGCTGGCACAGACGCGCAGCGGCGCTGAACTGCTAGTGGAGCAGGGGGCGGTGGCGCATGCGCTGGCGCTTGGGTGCGCCTCAACATTGGGAATTGGCTTTGTGACTAGAGAGCTTTCTTGCTCTCACTGCTTGTCACTCATGGTGCATGCATGGGGTTGCAAGGCGCCAACCCGCATCCCTGGCTCTCTACTCGCCTGTCTTCTGTTGAAAGGGGAACGCACACCAATCTCACATTCACTTCTTCCCCGCCTCCCCACTGTTTGCTCCCCTTGCAGCAAGTGGCTGCTGGTGCCAGAGGGAGGGGACCTCATGGGGGAGACGCCAGCTCAGCGCCACGGCGCACCTGGCACAAACGGCGTAGCAGCAGCAGCAGGGACCAGCCCCGCCCCCGGCGGTACCGGCGTCGTGGATTACAGCAACGCGTACCGCCAGGACGGCTCGCCCAACCCGGCCCACCGCCTCTGGTGCTGCGTGCTGTCGCTGATGGCGGTGCTGCTCGCTGCGCTGCCGGGGCATGCGGCAGGTGGGTGGCGGCAGGGTGTTGTGAATTTCTCTTGGCTGCAACTTTCATGCAGGAGTTGGAGTGGGTTGAGTTATGCAGCTTGTGGTGATGGAAAGCTGCCGCTGCAGCTGCACAACCGACGTTAGCTCCAAGCCTTAAACTGGAACAAACCTGCACACCTGCTGCCTTCATGCACCCCACCGCCCAGCCCCCACCTCTGCCCGACCCCCTGCCCTCGCATCTTCCCCCCTGCAGTGGAGCAAGCGGCCCTGCAGCTGGCAGTTGAGGCGGAGCCGCGCCTGCTGCTGGCCACTGAGCCGCCCGCCGCCTCGCAGCAGCAGCCGCTGACCCTGGCTATGGCGCAGGAGGCCAAGTATGCGCTCTTCTTCCTGTGTGGGCTGGCACGCCTGTCTGGCCAGGTGCGCAGGGGGGGCGGGGGGGCTGGACGGCTTGCGAATGCCCTCGGGAAGTGGCTGTGGCGTCCTACAGCCCTACCTGCTGCACATGCCATGAGCGGCCTTACATTGCTTGTGCCTGCCCGCCCATCAGTACCTCACCTGTCCCGCTTTCCCATAACACATAAGTGCATGTCCCTTCGCAACCCCTGTCCCACCCTGCAGTGGCGCCTCATGCTGCCGGGCTCGCTCCCCGCGTTCCGGCGGGCCACAGCCGCCTTCCTGGATTTTGCGGCCTCACCCCGCAATGAGCCCATCTCCTGTGCCCCCGTGAGCGCTTCAGAGCGGGCAGCTGCTCGGGCTGGCGGCACCGGCGGCGAGGGCAGCAAGGCTGGCGGCGGCGGTGCCCTGGTTGCGGCCGGCGGCAGCAGCAAGGCCAGCAGCAGCGCTGCGCTGACCCTGGGCAAGGGCTGGTTTGATGCTGTGGCGGCTGGCGCCGGCGGCAGCAGCACAACCGCTGCAGCTGGCGGCTATGTGTGGCAGCTGGCAGAGCGGCTGTACAGCAGTGCGCAGTACGCCCTGGCCTTCCAGCTGGCACTGGCTCCAGAGGTTGGAGAGGAGGAGCTGGCAGATCTAGGACCGGAGTGGGTGCGCCCGGCGACGCTGCTGGCGCTGCAGGCAAGCTCTTGCTTAGTGACGTTCGCTGGGAAGCTGGCTGGGATGGGTTGTTGTGCATGACTGGGACGGGAGGTGGGGCCTGAATGCCTGCCTAAGCGTGGCTGTGAGGACATCGATGGTGAAGCAATACTCGCGGCCCTCACATTGAAGGGATGCTGCCGGCTAACTTGCGTTTACTTGCTGGTGTTTGCAGAAGGACGTGCTGGAGGTGGCAGACGACTGCTCAACTGTGCTGCTGTCTCACTGTTGCTGTTACTCTCACACATGCATGACTCCTGAACACCCTTCACAGGAGGACGTTCTTGAGGTGGCGGACGAGTGCTCCAGCGACGCTGCTCGGCGCGACGCCAGCGGCCGCCGCCTGGCCCGCACCCTGCAAGCCCTGCTGGGCCTGAGCAGCCAGATGCAGGACAGCATGGGGGCGGAGCGGCCGCACCGCCACAAGCAGTCGGTGGGCGCAGCCATTGGCCGGCTGGCGGCGGTGGCGGCGGGCCGCCGCAGCTGAACGGGCAGCTGGCCTGGGGTTGGAATGACAGCTCATGCTTTGTAATGCACTTGCTGCACACAACTCACATCAAGAGTTGGACAATAACCCATGCGCGGCAGGAGCTGTGCAGGCAAGGATGGCATTTCAGCCTGCAACCCTTTGTCCCATAAGCCTGCAGCCTGTATATCGCGACTTACAGTCAGCTTGCATTCAGCGCACCGTGCCACTGGGAAAAATGCACGGTCTCGAGTCAATCACTCCATCGAGGGACATGGTAATTTTGAGTAAGGGCAGCAGGCATGAGAATGATAGCAGCAGAAGAGCATGGGTTGAGGAGCGAGAAAGTCTGAAGCGGGGCAGCAAAAGCAAAAGGACGGGATAGCAGCAGCGGCAGAAGAGATGAGTGCAGCAGAGTACAAGAGACGGACAAAGGCGTGTTGCAAACAGCTTGCCCCATGCCTCGCCTACTTGTCCCCTTGCTTTAGGCTGTTGAACACGCCCACGGGGTCGTCAATCGGTGGCGCTTGGCCGCCAAACAGGCCGCCCTTGGGCTGCAGGAAAAGAGTGGAGGACGGGGGGCATGAGGGTTAGAGCCAGAAGCGTGCAGCAGCAGCTCTGCTCAACAGCGAGCGTCCCTGCCTTTGCACGGCATTCCACCTCAAAAGCCCGTCAGGAGAGCCCGCTGTGCATGGCCGCTTCAACTAGTTTGCACGCATGCAACCATCCCCAAATTCAGATACTCAAACCAACAGCTGCTCCTCACCTCCAGCTCGACCTCAAAGTCCTCCAAGAAGGCGGGGAACTTGATGCTCTTGCCGTCGCGGCCGAGCTCCACGGGTGCGTTGGGCGGCATGAGATCGTTCACATTCACCATGCCATTGCCGGAGCCTGGCGGCGCGTAGAAGCCCGTGATCCTGTAGAGGAAAGGAGGGTGGGGCAACAGGCGGTTGAGGGGCGTAGTGGGTTGGATGGACGAGGACAACAAACACTGTCAAATGTGCAACCGCACACCATGGCATTAACTGCATGCATCGCAGGAGCAGGCCACTCACTTGCCGCCCCGCAGGCCCTTGATGCTCTTCTGCAGCTCAGACACAGGCACGCCGCCAATCTCGGAGACCTGATGATGGAATGGAAAGGGGTCACGTGAGCAGGCAGGACACGTCAGCCCAACGTACAGGGTCCCTCCCAGCTCTGACTCTTCAACACGCTGATTTCTTGATGGCAAGTTGTAGATTAGCTCACCTCAATGGTCCTGAGGTCTGCAATGTTGCCCACCGGCACCCGCTGCACCTGCAGCACGAGCAAGTGCGCAGCAAGTGGAGTGGCATGTTGGGCCACAAGGGTGGCAGCGCCCGGTTTGCGCAGGCTCAGGCCATGGCCGGTGCCGAACGCCTGGCACACAGGAGGCAGGCACGCGAGGCACGGCTGTGGCCCAGGCCAGCTTCTCTAAGCACCACAACCCTGCCGTGCACAGTTGCAATGCAAAGGAATGAAATGCAATCCTAGCAATGCTGGATGTGCTTGCCTGGCCATCCTTGTCTGCAAAAATGTTGGTCATGTTGCCAGCTGTGTCCACCTGCAGCACGGATGATATGGACACTTGACACGGCGGTACAGCTGCCAATCAGGCCTGATTGCATCAAGAGACTGCAGCCAATGCTGCTGCATAGTTTGCCCGAGACGTTGCCGTGGTAGCAGCGGCAGCAGCATGGGAAAGAAGCTTAGCACCACTCACCACGTACACCCCCGTGTGCGCGTCCTCTGTGTCATCTTAGCAGCAGCAAAAGCAGCGGCAGCAGCAGGCAATGGAAGCTTAGCACCACTCACCATGTACACGCCCGTGCGCGCGTCCTCTGTATCGTAGTAGATGTTGCCCGCCTTGTCCCACATGAACACCCGCCCCTGGGCGTCCTGCTCCAATGAGGAAGGGAGGTGGAGGTGGGAGCGGCTCATAGATAAAGTGGCCGCGGCACATGGGTCCAGCAAGAACAATGTGGACTGCTGCCCAGCGGCAGATCGACCAGCAGCAGCTCCCACCGTCCCCACTGCCACCAGCATCCACCGCAACTTGCTCATCTCGCCCATTGCCCAGCCTCGTTGCTTGCCTGCGTGGCCGCCACCGTGTTGCCGCCCTTGGTCCGCAGCAGCACAACGTTCTTGTTCGAGTCCACCTTGGAGATGGGCACGCCGCCGTTGAGGGCAAACCAGTAGGCTGCTGTGCCGCCAATCACGGTCAGGAACAGGCCGCGCCGGGACATGTTGAGCTCGTTCTCCTGCACCCGGTTGGCAGTTTCGGGAAGGGACGGCGGCGAGTAACAGCATGCATGGTGCAGGCAGGCGGCGGCGCAGGGCGAAGAGGGCGGCCAACTGCTGCATCAATCACAGCTGGAAGCTATCTCTATGCGTGCAGCAGCAACCACCAGGTGACTATGGCGGCGCACCACAATGGGCTCAGGCTCAGGCGGCGGTGGCGGCGGCGGCGGCGGCGGCGGCGGCGGCACACGGGCGGGCGGTGCTGACGGCACGTTGCGCGCCAGCTCCCGCTCCCTGTCTGTCTGGTAGCTGGCGCTGCATCGCTGCGCCCGGCGGGGCCGCCGGCAGGGGCCGCAGGGCGCGCCGGCGGGCACTCGCAGGCTCAGCGAGGCGCCCTGCATATTGCGGGCGGCTGCTGGTGAATGAAGGGTGCTGCCAGGCCACTATGGCTGCACCAGAAGGCCTCCTGCATGAAGGTGGCTCGGTCGCCAGCGGGGCACCAGGGTTTCCTCGCTCCACCGATCGGCCTGCTGTTTCACAGCACTCCTACTTGGTCTCCAAATCCTTGTATACTGCCCAGAAAGCTAGGGGTACTTCCAGCAGTGAAGCTGTTCAGCGGTGAAGCCAGCTGCAGCGTTTGCAGGCATGAGGCGATGAGAGGTGCACCTACAGGTAGGTAGGAGTCCAGCGAACTCGTGCACGACCTTCTGCCCGGCCGCCACTGCCGCCGCCGCCCACGACCTCCGCGCCCAGTGTGGTTTGCCGCCACTCCTGCTTTCAGCTGTCTTGCCCATCCCTCACTCCCACCCTCTGACCCGCGCTTTGTACACAGTCATTTAGAAGGCTCTACATTTCACACGTACATGGTGGCATTCCGTCCGGGCCACCAGCGGCCGCAGCGTGCCCGCAATCTGCTGCTGCTGCTGCTCGCGGCCATCTTGCTCTGTCTGGGTGGCAGCATGTTGCTGTGGCAAGAGCCTGCCGTACGCAGCGGGCAGAAGGCACGGCAGACAGACTCCACAGGCAGCAGTGGCAGCAGCAGCGAAGCCCTGCAGCGACAAGTGGATGACCTGCGGCGGGAGAAGGCAGCGTTAGAGGCCCAGCTTGCGGAGCTGCGGCAGCAGGTGCAGCAGCGCAGCGGCGCATCCACAGGCGCTGCACAGGTGGGCACCCGCCGCCGCCTGGCTGCTGACCTGCACCCTTGCACCGGCAGGCGCTGCGCTGCCTTGCACAGCTGCTCGCTTGCAACACAGATGCATCGCAAACCCGCCACTGCCGCAGGTCAACGCCTCAGCTGTGGCAGCAGCAGCTGCAGGGCCTGGCAGCGGCTACTTGCTTGAGCCCGTAGATGTCAGCCGGCTGCTAGGGCTGGGCGCCACACTAGTCGGGGTATCGGTCAAGATGCACGACTGGTGAGCAAGCAAGCTTTGAAGCAAGCAAGCTTTGCATGTTTGGCGGGCGCAGAAACGGTGCGCCTATGCTCGCTCGCCACAGCTGGCTTGCTCCGGTTCTGCGGCACCTTTGGCACAGCTGTCCACCCGTATTCATTCCTGCCCTCCATGCAGCTTCCAGCCTTACAAGGAGACGGTGCCAGATGCAGCACTGGCGACGGCGCTGGTGGGCAAATTGAAAGCAGAGCTGCGAGCTGAGCTAGAATCGCTGGCTTCAGCCAGCTCAGCGGCAACAGCAGCGCAGCAGAAGGGGGACGGGCAGCCGCAGACTGTGTGGGAGCTGGTGGGGAGCCCCCACATTGACACACCGGCGTACCGTACCCTAGATGCCACAGTGGCACGTGTGCTGTCCCGCTTTCTGCTCAATGGCGATGGCAGCCGGGCGTGCATGTGCGGACAGCGCCGCCACGAGGGCAGCCGAGGTGCGCGGTTCGTGGGCTGGCTGGTGTTGCACCATGCGCACATGCATGCAGCATGTGCTCTCGTGCTGCGGTGCTACTGCTTGTCCCTCTGGCCTGTCCATCCACTGCCTGCCCGCTGGCTGCTGTGTTGCAGTGAAGAGTGCGGACGATGTGGGCACCTCTGGGTGTCAAGAGGGAGAAAAAGAGCCTGAGAACGCAGGTGGGAGCGGGCAGTTTGTACGCTGGCGTATGCAACACCCGGAGCTGTGGTTCGCACCTACTGTAGTTGCGTGCCACCCCTGATGGCTCCACCACATGCGGCACCAGCTGTGGCGCCAGCAGACACTACCACCCACCTCTCCCTCTTCTGCCCTGCAGGGCTGGCCTGCGTGGGCTCTTTCTCCAATCTGCTGTTCGGTTCCAACTGGGGCCCCGACCAGCTAGCTGAGGCGCTGCAAGACCCAGGGGTGTGCACCGTGGCTGTGGAAGAGCCCAATTTTGGGGCCTGGTGGATCCAGGCGCGTGCACTTGATGGAATCGGGCCGAGTTGTGGCGGGTGGTTTGGATTGGAGCCGGGTGATGGAGGCGCGTTTGCAACATTGGAGGGAAGCTGCGCACACTGGGGTGGGGGGAAGGTGGAAGCGTGTTCGTTCCTCCTTGCATCACCTGTTGCTGGATGTGCTGTGCCGAACCCTTTCTTTTGTTTCCATCTGTTTGAGACTTGCAGGAGCGGCTGCGCAACCCTGAGTACCAAAACTTTGCGGTGCAAGACAAGCAGGTGCGCCACCGCGGCACTGCTAAACTTGCAGGGCGGACGGGCAGCTTGCAGGCACGCCAGGGCTGGCAAACGGCTCTTGTGCGCTCCTCAAACACACCATACGCACAGCTGGCGGGCATAACGAGGTTGACTATTCCTCTGCCCCTCCATCCCTCGCATTTCCCTCCCAACAGGACGACACCATTTTGGGCCTATTCGACATGATGTACGAGGCTCACCACGTTTTCCTGCACCAGAAGTGGATGGGTGGGTTGGAGCAGAGCTCCCGCTGCCGCCCTGCTGGCGTGTTCTCAATGCAACCCAAACCTCCCCCGCTGCTCCCATAGTTGCTGTTTGGTCGCCCAGGCTGAGGGCCTTGGAGCGCACTGCACGGCCGGCCCCTGCCTCCATTGCTTCTCTTGCTGATCTCTGTGTGTTTTGCTGCCGCTGCGGGTGCTTTACTGCAGGGTTCACCATGATGCAAGACCCCTTCGACCTGCTTGCAATCCAGATGCTGCTGTTTGACGTGCGGCCAGGTGGGGCCAGCTGGTGCTGAGTTTGGGCATTGGCGCCGACCATGGTGCGCCACTGGCTCGTATGCATGCATGCAAGAGCAGCTGCAGCCTGCCGCACCCAACATGTGGTACGGTTGCTGTGCTTTTGCGGGGTTCTGTGGCGACCCATGTACATTACACCCTGTATTTCTCTCCCTCCTCCCTCCAGACCTGGTGATTGAGACTGGGACGGCCAATGGTGGCAGCGCGCTGCTGTGGGCTTCAGTGCTGGAAAACTCAGACCTGCACAGCATGCGGTGAGGGGGTGGCATGAATGCCCCAAGGCACGGGGCCGCAGACCTGCACAGCACGCGGTGAGGCAGGAGTGTGGTTCACATGCTGCAGGCCTTGCCGTGGTGGCAGCGGCTGCCGCTGGCACGCCCAGCCAGGAAACGCATCTGCTTGCATGATGCTTGGCCGCCGCCTGCTGCTTCAGCCCCACCGCTCCGGCTTTCACCGCTGCTGCATTTCAGGTGCTCACCTTGTGCCTCTCCTTGTCCACACTGCCCTGCAGGATTCACACAATGGATGTGAACGATCCGGCAGCAGGGTTTGGTTCTGCAGATGCTGCCAAGGATCCCACGCAGCACCGGCTGTGGAAGAATTATGTCACATTCCACAAGGTGAGGGGAAGGGTTGCTGAGCAGCCGTATTTGTCCCTGTGACAAGCTTGCACATGTGCTTGCGGCAGCATGGCTCTGGCCTCGGTCGTCAACAGCAGCAAGAGAAACCCTGCGCCCTGAACCCAGCTCCTGCAAGCCTCACCGCCCTGCAGGGCTACTCCACCGATGAGGCGATCGTCAGTGCGATAGCAAAAGCGGCGGAAGGTGCCAAGACCGTGCTGGTCCTGCTGGACAGCGACCATTCTTATGACAATGTGGCTCGGGAGCTGGACACCTACTGCGCCCGCTTTGTCACCGTGGGCTCGTAAGTGCGGGGCGAGGGCAGCAGTTGGTGGTGGATAGGATGGCTCAGCCGCGGTTGGCCATTCGAGGCCATGTGTGTGTGCTGCAAGCTTTGCAAAACATGTCCAAACTGCCCTGCATACTCGACTTACTGATCAGGCAATCTCACATCTTTTTCAAGTCTATCCATGTGCTTGCAGGTACTGCGTGGTGGAAGACACCAAGCTGTCCCGCCTGGCGCGGCAGCCCGGCCCGCTGGAGGCGGCTCGCGAGTTTGTGAAGCGGCACGCCGGCGCCTGGGAGGCGGACCGCGGCCGCGAGCTCATGTATTCACAGCACTGCGAGGGCTACTTGAAGAGAATAGCGTAGCATTGCTGATTTAATGTAGGGAGAGCTGTGACCTGGAGAACTGGTTTGGCACGGCATGCGGGCAGTGGCAGCGGCGGCGGCGGCGGTGTTTTCCCGATGGTGGTTTCTCGGGTGGCGTCGTTCTTCTAGGTAGGCACTCCCAAAGCAACCTGCCACCTGCGCACCCTCTGGTTTAGCCTCCGCCCAAGGACCCCTTTGAGCTGACGCCGCCACCCGCCGGGGCAGCGGCTGTGAGCATGGGATCGTGATCGCATGTCGCGCAGCGATGTTGTGGAGCTGCGCAGCTTGGCTGCCGCAACAGGCGTACGTTGGCGGCGGCCACCAACGGCGGCGCTCGTGGCACCTGCCCCCTCGCCTGCGTGCAGGCTGAGTAGTCGCCTCCTTGGTGTTGCAGCAGGCTCGTTGAGGCTCCAGCAATTAGCACAGCGTCATGTGTGTGCATGCACACGTACAGCATCAACCGTATGGCCCCCTGCACTGATGCATGCACCTATGCTGCCGGCCCGCCTGTTGCCGCCCTGCCGCGTATGACCTCCCTGGCATGGGTACGCCCTGGGCGGCCATTTTGTAAACTTGGGTACTCCGGTGAGCAGCCGGCACTGTCGCTGATAAGGCCAAGTTGTAAGAAGAAGTTTTACATTGACCACCAACCCGGGACCGTGTGCACCTTGGGCGTCACCGTGCTGGTACGCCGCTAGCCAGTCCATGGGACCGGGGGAGCGCAAGCAGTGGACACGGAGCCTCCCCGGCATGGCCGCTGCGCACAGCGACGGTCATGCATGATGCAACTCTCTGCCAGAGTTGAAACACCGCTTCTGATGCCTTAAAGGGCCTTATCAAGCCCTGCAAATGGCCACAGCACTCAGCTTCTGACGAGGCAGCGGCCAACTGTCCCGCCGCACGGGCGAGCGGTGCGCAACTCTCTGAAAAGGCCCGTTCGCCCCCATGCCGTCCCCACCCGGTTGCCTGTGGGGCCTCAGCCGGCGCCCTGGGCCGTGGCACAGCCGTGCAGCAACCTCCAACACCAACTTGCGCTGCCGCTCCGTCGGTGGCAGCACAGCATGGACGGAAAGCGCGGTTAGAGGGACCCCTGGCAGCGTTGTCAAAGCTTTGTAAATGGTCTGAAACATGGTGTCGGCGCTTGCAAAGGTGCGCACGTGCCGCTAGCGCGTGTTTCAGTTCGCTCCTACGCTCGCGACGGGCTTGTGTTGCCAGGAGGCTCCTGATTTCGGCACGATCGTATGGCAGGATGCAGCAGCCGGCGCGCGCCGGCCCCCCGAACCACTCACACGAACTTGCCCTTGGGCGGGCGCAGGCGCCTGGCGCACCCAGGCGCACCTCGGCGCCGCCACCACCAACGCTCTCTGCTCTGCTCTCTGCCCTCCCCGCAGCTCCGCCACACCTTTGTGGTGGCCGATGCCACCCAGCCGGACTGCCCGCTGGTGCGCACAGCAGACTGGAGCGAGGGGCGGTGTGTTGGGGCGGTGCCCGCTCTGTGCCGCCACGTCCACATGGCTCGCGCTGCAGGAGCAGTGACCCCTTTCTTTCTGCTTCAACTCAGTCTGCTTTACAACTCAGATCCTGGACATCCGCCCAACTGTCTGTCCCTCCCAACCTGTAGGTGTATGCCAGCCAGGGTTTCTATGACATGACCGGCTACAGTCCACAGGAGGTGATCGGCCATAACTGGTGAGCGCCGGGCAAGCACAGCAGGCTGAGCCAGCTGGGAGCACGCTGCAACGCTGGAAGGGAGCCATGCACGCGCCGCCGGGCGCTGTGCACACCACTGCAAATGCAGGCTGAGCCTCAAGCTTCTTATCTGTCCCTTCCGTCCTCCCACCCCATGCGTGCCGCCCTGCAGCCGGTTCCTGCAAGGCCCGGACACGGACCCAGAGCACGTGCGCAAGCTGCGCGACTCGGTGCAAAACGGCACAGGCGTCACCGTGCGCCTGCTCAACTGTGAGTTGCGGGCAAGCCAGGGCACTTCATATCACAATGCCTCAGCAGGCAGGGCATACACGTTACCGGCCACGGCACTTTGGGCGAGGTGCTGATCTGCATGCATGCAGCTCCAGCCGCGCAGTCGAGCGGCCCGTCTGCTCTCTCAACCATGTGATTGGCTGCACATCCACCCTGCAGACCGCAAGGATGGCACCCCGTTTTGGAACCTGCTGACAAGTGAGCGCCGGCAGTGCAGAAGGCAGCCAGCGTCCTGCGTAGCTTGCAAGCTGTGCTTGTAAAACGTGCGTCATGCCATGCTGGCCTCCATGGCTATGCCCAAGTTCCCCTCTGCCCTGCCTTGCCCCGCCCCACAGTGACGCCTGTCAAGGATGACACTGGCACTGTGGTCAAGATTGTGGGCGTGCAGGTAGGCTGAGACGTGGCAGGTGTCACACCTGCATCTGGGCCTTCCATCAGCTAAGATGATGTCATGTCGGTACGCATCCAAATGCGCACGCAAGCGACCTCCAAACATGCTTTGCCCGCCTTGCACCATCCACAGCTGGATGTGACCGACACCACCGAAGGCCTGGAGGACGCGGCGCATGGCGTGCCTGTGCTGGTCCGATACGACTACCGCCTGCAGGTGGGGCGATTGGTACGGCAGGGGGCTGGCCTGGGCGACGCAAAAATGGCTGTGCCCTGCGGTGCCACCTGCTGCGCCTTGCTGTTCGTTTTTTTCATCCTCCCGCTAAACCGCCCAACCACACCCACGCTTGCAGGACAAACTGGTGACGCCGGCGGTGGATGATGTGCTGCTGGGCCTGCAAGAGGATGACGAGGCGGCGACCTCAGCGGGCGCAGCAGGCGCGGGCGAGGTGCACCGCCTCTCCTGCTCCACGCTGCTGCGCCAGCACCACCGCGGCCAGCTGGACCTGGGCACCACCATGGAGCGCATGCAGCAGGTGTGCTTGTGTTCCAAACACATTTTTCAGGGCGCTGGTGTCGATACAAGCAGGGAAGCGGCGCCTGAATCCCAGAGCAGGTGTGGGACGGCAGCAGCAGGGAAGACCGACATGCCAGCCGCCTGCTGCAGCGCCTCCCATCCACCCGTCTTCATGGGCTGCCGCCGTTGGAAGAAGCACATGGCACAGTTGCTAAACCTTTCCCCTCGGCACTCCTGCCACCCTGCCTGCAGAACTTCGTGGTGTCCGACCCTTCCCTGCCCGACTGCCCCATCGTATTTGCGTCCGACGGGTTCCTGGAGCTCACGGGCTACCGGCGCGAAGAAGTGCTGGGCCACAACTGGTGAGGCTGAAGTGCATGTGGTGGAGCACAGCGTTCAGGAATTGGCAGCCATGCAGGGCACAGACTTGACCCAAACAACCGTGGCGCACACCTGCGACGTGACATGCGCATCCTTCTGCTCGCCCATTCACCCGCCTTCTCACCTCCACCTGCTCCTGCTCGCAGCCGCTTCCTGCAAGGCCCCGAGACTGATCGGGCGGAGGTGGAGCGGCTGAAGACAGCCATTGCCAACTGTGAGGGGCTCCTGCATGGCAGCGATTCGCTGTTCTGGATGGCTTTCTCAGAAGGCGCCAGGGATGGCATTGCAGCCCCGAGCGTGCCTTCATCCAATCCCTGGCCTTGCTAACTATTTGTCCTGCTCAATTGTGTGCAGGGGAGGAGGTGACTGTAAAGCTGCAGAACTACACCAAGGGCGGCAAGCCTTTCTGGAACCTGCTTACGGTGAGTGGCAGCTGCCCGGCTGCACTCAACATGTACACAACGCACCTGTGGGTGGGCACTGGCTTGCCCATGCATGCGCTGCGCTCTGCTGGCCTGCAAAGCCGCTGTTCCAGTGCCTACCTCCAACTGTCCCTGTCTTTTGCTGCTGCCCTCCCCGCAGGTGGCTCCCATTCTGGATGGGAAGGGCCACCCCCGCCTGCTTGTGGGCGTGCTGGTGAGGCCGGCGGCAGGGCGGTGCTTGTTTTTCCGGCACTTGGCAGGCCACACGCTTCCAGCCTGCGGCTTAACCGGCTGCCCAGTGCCGCTTCGTACACTCTTCCTCTCTTGCCTCGGTGACACTGCTCGCCTGCTCCTCTCTGGCAGATGGATGTGACCAACAGCAGCGTGGAGGGCGGCGCAGCGGCGGAGCACCAGGCGGCGACGGCTGTGGGGCGTGCGCTGGGAGCGATGGGCTGGGACGGCAGCGACCCCTGGTGCGTTTAATCGATTAATGGGCAGACTGTGGAGGAGCAGCTGCCTGCTGTGCGTAGTTGTAGTCCTGAGTGGGAGTGACAGATTGGCTTACACGTGCCACTCAGGCCAGTGGAGGACAGTGCAGCAGCCTTCGGCAAACTCTACTCAATCACGCCGCACATGTTCTGCGAACTGTGTGTGCAGGGAGCACTTTGAGACAGCCCTGGCGCCGGCCAAGCCGCACCAGGCCAGCGACCCCGCGGCCGCCGCCCTGCGCGCTGTGGTCAAGGTGCGCCGGGTGTACATGGGCACCAGCTGTTCATGAGCCAAAACAGCCGGCAGTGCAGGGCGCCAGGTGACTTGCAGCGCAGCAGGGGCCACATGCTCCGGCAGCTAACCTGTGGCAGCGTTCGTAGCTGCGCTCACTCTATGATGCTAACAGCACCATCCCAACCCACTCACTTTATCTCACTCACAGGAGGACGGCGAGCCATTGCAGGCACCACAACAACCTCACTCGGCACCTGTCAATCCGCTTCTGCGCCCTCACAGGAGGACGGCGAGCTGCGCCTGGAGCGCTTCCGCCGCATCGCGGATCTGGGTGCTGGCGATGCGGGCGTGGTGACCCTAGTGGAGCTGCTGCCGCCCAAGGGAGCGGACGCAGCGGCGGGCATGGGGGCCGCCAGCGGGCGCCACCTGTTTGCGCTTAAGTCCATGGACAAGAAGGCGATGGAGGAGCGCAACAAGGTGCGTACGTGTGTTGGCCAGCTGAGCTGGGGCGTCTGGTCGAGTGAACTGTGTGGGCAGCTGGTTGTGTTACTTATGGGAGGGCGCGGCAACGCCGCATGTGTGGGTGCTTGGTGATCCAAGGTGCGAGCGATGGGTGCTCAGCTACCAGCTCAACCTGCACGCTCTGTCTCTTGCGCCTCACCCAACCTTACCCTAACACTCCTGCTTGCCCTGCCCTGCCTGCCCTGCCCAGGTGGGTCGCGTGCGCACCGAGGAGACCATCCTGCGCTCGGTGGACCACCCCTACCTCGCCAAGCTGTACGCCACCCTCCAGACAGGTGCGCAAGCAGCAGCAACACCCGCAGCAGCAGTTTGGGGATCCAAGAGCTCCCTGCTGGGTGCGTGCATGGCGCGAATCGCTGCACCGCTCGACCTCCTTCCAGCTGTACCAACTCTGCCCCGGGGGGGGCTTGTGTGAAGTCCAGCCTGCCTGACGCCCTATCCGCTGCTGCACCTGACACACCTGCAGACACGCACCTGCACTTCCTGCTGGAGTACTGCTCGGGCGGTGTGCTGTACGACGTGCTAGAGCGGTGCGCCCTGCTCTCTTGCCGCCGGCACCAGTTGCATGTATACCAGCTGTCTGCATGGCATCCTGCTGCAGCACCCTGCTTCGGGTTGCCTGGTACCAAATGGCAGCTGCCCAGTTGCCTCAAGCTGCTGCGCCATATCAATGCCTCGCCTCACCTTCCCGTCTTTCACCTGCCGCACCTCCTGCGCAGCGCCCCCGACCACTGTCTGCCCGAAGCGGAGGCCAAGAGCATCGCGGCAGAGGTGCTGCTGGCGCTGCAGTACCTGCACCTGCATGGCTTCATCTACAGGTGGGCTGGCTCATGCAATAAGGCTGCAGGCCCTGCAGGAGGCGGCAAGAGGGGTGTGTGCTTCGCAGGGCGTACATCCTGCTATAGCATATATGCTCGAAGCAGGAGCACCACACTGCTTGGCAAGCTTCAAGCTTCACCGCGCCACCCACCGCTGCCTCCTCACCCCACCTCCTTGCAGGGACCTGAAGCCCGAGAACATCCTGATCATGCCCTGCGGCCACTGCCAGCTCACCGACTTCGACCTGTCCTTTGCCGGTACCGGCGCCGCCAGCGTGGCGCCAGAGCTGGTGCCGGCCGCCTCCGCGGCGGCACTCGCGCCGGGCACGCCGCCGGCTGCCGCCTCCCCCACGCGCGGCAGCAGCAGCAGCAGCATGCTGCGGACCAGCTCGGCCAGCCTGCGGTCCAGCAGCAGCACGGCCAGCCCCATGCTGCTGGCTGCACAGCCCAGCGTGCGCACCAACTCGTTGGTGGGCACTGAGGAGTACTTGGCGCCGGAGGTCATCATTGGCGAGGGTGAGGCGACCATTGCACCTATTTACTGTTGATTTAGCCTGAGAGTGATGGGAGCGGTCTGGAATGTTGGGAAGGGGCACCTGCGGCTTCCGATCCAGGCCCACGGCCTGCCGTCCACAGCCCACCTGCCACCCACAGTCCTGGACGGCCCCACACATGCATTCTTTTGTTCTGCCTTCCCCGCTGCCACAGGCCACGACAGCATGGTGGACTGGTGGTCCTTTGGCATCCTGCTGTACGAGCTGATGTACGGTACCACGCCCTTCAAGTGCGCTTGGGTTGTGATGTGGGGTAGGCAGCCAGGGGAGCTGGTGTGGCGCTGGGCAGGCACATTTTGATGTAAAGCGGTCCCTGTCACGGGCGTTGCAAGAATTGACACACCTGTGCGCCACAACCATATTTGTCCCGCAGGTCTGCGCGGCGGGACACCACTTTCGACAACATCGTCAAGCGGGAGCTGCATTTCCCGTCCCGCGGGCCGGTTGTGTCTGCAGAGGGGCGCGACCTCATCACCCGCCTGCTGACCAAGGTGGGCCATTTGCTTACGTGGCTAGGCTTGGTGCACTGATTGGTCCGATGGCGGCAGTGAAGCAGGCCAGCTGACTGCCTGCATGTTGCCAACTGCGGCCAGTTGGGCATGTTATGCGTGGGACAGCAAGGCAGTGTGAGGGGAAGAAACGCTCCTCGAATCAGCAGCGCTGCTGAGCATGCCACTCCGCTTGCCATCCCATTGCAGGACCCCACGCAACGGTTGGGTGCCCAGGCAGGGGCGGACGAGGTGCGGCAGCACCCCTGGTTTGCAGAGGTGGACTGGGCCCTGGGGCGGCACTCCGAGGCCACCCTGGCTCGTGCCGCCAGCCGTGGACCCAAGCGCGCACCCAGCAAGGCCGCCAGCAGGGCGCCTCCCGGCATCGGCAGCAACGGCCGCGGCAGCAGCGCGGCGCCGCCCACGCCCAAGCGGGCCGGGGAGGGCGGTGCGGTGATGGGGTGCTTCCCCATGCGCCGCCGGCGCAACTGAGGGGCGGCGCTCTCGCTGCACCGTTCCCAGAAAGAAGCATGCCCACATGCGTCCGGCCCAGCTGCTGCGCAAATGCTGCTAGCCTGGCCGATGCCCACATGCGTCCGGCCCAGCTGCTGCGCAAATGCTGCTAGCCTGGCCGATGCCCACATGCGTCCGGCCCAGCTGCTGCGCAAATGCTGCTAGCCTGGCCGATGCCGCCAACTTGATGAGAAGACAAACCCAATCCATTCTCAACGTGCCCCCAATTCTTGCCCACTACAATACTGCGCCTGAACCTTCGAGCCCGATTGTACCCACCGCATCGCATCCCCTGCCCTGTCTTGCATCTGAGCGCCGCGCCCTGCCGTTCGTACGTCAACCTTTGATCCCCGTTGTGCATTGCATATGTAAACTGAGAGAGTTGGTTTGCGGAAAGGGTGGGCAGAGCTTTCAAGTGGACAGACGGGAGACAGGATGGGCAGATAGGTGGGAGGCTGATTTGGGGAAAGACAGGTGGGAAAACCGGGGATGCAGGCCACCGTAGGCGGCGAGCAGAGCCAGTCCCGCAGAGGCAGGCGTCAAATCAGAGTGGGCACGGGTGGGCAGTGGGTGCATGTGCATGTGGTAAGTGGGCAGCTGGTTGGGCGTGTGGGCTGGAGCTTGAGACAGAAAGGAAAGGAAAAAGAAAAGCACGCAATGTTCGGCTCCCTGTGGAGCCGGCAGCTGGCACTGCATCGTCGCTGTGCAGTGCGCTAACGCTGGTGGGCTGCGAAGGTACCTGAAACCGGGCTCAGGCCTGCAGTCCAATGTGTGAGGCATCCTCAGGTGGGCGGGAACGAGTAATGGCTCGTCACGCGTGCATCACCAATCACGCGGTGCCGTGATCGATGCGCTCCGGGTTCACATAGAGCGGGTCGGTGATACCCTGCTTGCGGGCCGCAATGCCGGCCAGCAGAGCGCGGATCAGTCGGTCCATCACGATGCCCTGCCGGGGAAGCAGAGACAAAGGGGCACGTGGCAGTCGTTCACCCAGTGCGCAGTTCAGCATGCATCCAGTGCCAGGCAAGCTTGGCAGGCACGACTGTGACGGGCTGCTGTGTGTCCGGCTGCACATAGCCTGCCAGAGCAGTTGTGGCCACCCCAGCAGTGCCTGTCCCCCGCAGCGCACCGTGGTCTGGTGGCCATCGTCCAGCAGGGGGAAGTACTCCATGAAATCGGCGGCCACCACCTCGTTCTGGATGCCGACGGCCCGCATCAGCTGGAGCGCCTGCGCTCGTGCGTGGCGGGGTGGCGATGTGCAGGATGATTGGTCGACTTGCCGTCAGCTGCTGCCGCCAGCACAGGGCATGTGTGCTTGCATGCACGTCGCTCATGAGGCCAATCGGCTGGTCATCACTGCCGCATGCACCCAGCCAACAATCCAGCTGCACAAGTCCGTGCACCAGGAGACACCCGCCCACCCCCTGCCTCGCCTGGGTTGCGGTCAGTCCATCGGGATCCTGGGTGCCCACAGCAGGGGCGATTGATGGGTCTAACCCATCCATGTCAAAGGTGATGTAAACCTTGCGCCCCTTGAGCTCGTCAAGGATGCGGCCCAGCACCTGCGGCCGGGAATCGGGCGGACACAGGGCGTGTGGGCAACGGGCGTGGTGCGGTTCAACCTACTTCGCCAACCTGCCCAGTTATCCGTGCACACAGCCAGCTCTGCCTGTCTGTTTCCTTCAAGTTGCAACAGCCCGCCCTCCCTGTGGGCCTTGCCCTCCGTGCACTGCGCCAACTGCGGCAACCACCGGGTTGTGAGAGCCGCCTCACCGTGTCCCAGCCGCGGGCGTGGACCTCCGCCATGAAGTGGGAGCGGATGCCGTTCTGCCGCATCCACGCCATCGTCTTGGCGTCAGGCACGTGGCTGCGCAGGCCCACCTGTGAACGAATCACAACGGGAAGGAGCAGAGAACTTCTCGAGGGTAATCAGGCTGGGCATGCAGCCATGGTGCGATGCGGGCCATCACGGTGGGCAGCTTGCAAGCATGCGGGCTGGCTGACACATTGCGTGTGGCTTCAAGCGGGCTGGCTGGCACGTTGCTTATGGCCAAAGTTTGCAGAGCTGAGGTCGGAGGCGAGGGCAAGGAGCAGGGTTTGCTGGGCAGCCGCCTGCGACAATTGCAGCACCGCCATGCCAGCTCCCATGAAATGGGCCATGTAGCCCTGCTCCTGCTCCTGACCTGGATGAGGTCGCGGCCGCGGACCAATCCCTGCTCAACAGCCACGCGGAAAAGGTTGCCGTTGTGCATCAGGCGGCCCAGATCTGCCAGGTAGGCATCGTGGTGGGCGTCAATGTGCAGCAGGGTGACGTTTTGGGGGCCGTACTTCTGGGCAAGCGCGGTGATAAAGGCGTAGGACCTGCAGGCACAACGGGGGATAGATGCAGACACGACAGGTGATTGATACGAATCTCCCAAAGCCACGCATCATTACATTTCACTTCCACCAAGCATGGGAAACGTCAAGCATGGGATGGGGGAATGAGTGCATCGGGTGCCTGCCGATCCCCCGCAGGAGCGCCTGCCGCCGGCGTGTGCCCTGCTGGGCCTGCCACAAACGGGATTTGTGCCCGCTTTCCCGCACTGCTTCAAGTCTTTTCACCTGGCCTAACTGCAATAGCACCCCAAACAAGCAGAGATGGCAAGAACAAGAAGGAGAATCACAACGCACTGGATGTGCGTGCCGCCCACTCCGATGGGCACAGCACCCGCGTCCAGCACCTCGGACAGCACCTTGTGAATCTCCTCCAGCGAGCGCTCCGGCTGATTGTAGAACACGCCCACGTTGCCATAGTCAGACAGGGTGAGCTGGGAGGCATAGTCAACGCCTGCGCAGGGAGGCAGGCAAGGGGGTGCGGGGAGCACCTCAGCAAGGGGGAGATCGGGGGCGGGTGGGCCTGACCGGCCTGCACCAGACCAGTGCTGGCGGCAGCAGGAGGCACGGGCGGCAGTGCATGGCAATTTGTGGCAGAGCAGCCTTCCCGTGTGCAGCAACAAGCTGTGCCCGGCGCAACTTACCAATGTAGTTATCGGTGCCTGCGGCGGGGAAGGGGCGCGGGGTGCACTGAGCTGATGCCATTTCCCTGGTGAGTTGCTGAATGCACACCCAGCAGGACTGCTGCCCACACGGGCTACCAGTGCCACACATCTGTCACCTGCCTGCTCCCTCGCGCAGCTCCCAACCATTTGTCTGCAACGCACCTTGTGTCGCGAAGTTCATCCAGTCACGAAGCGTGCGCATGGCGTTGGCAGCGAAACGAGCGCCCGTCATACCTGCCGGGGAAGCAATGCGCAGCATTGTGCAGATACGTCTCTTGAGCCGCCCGCATGCTGAAGGTGTGCTCTCATGGCCCAGCTGCATGTCTGCCCCTGCACGCAGCAGGTCCCTTGCCGCAAGTGGAGCCCATCACTCGCCTCCGTTGTCGTCCACCACCATTCCAACCAGGGCCACGTCCACCTTGCCAGCCTTCAGGTCGTCGGTGGTGAAGGCCATCGGTGCGCCCAGATACGTGGGGAAGCCCGCTTGCAACAGGCCGAATGCGTAGCGCTGGGGGTTCACCAGGCCGGCCTCGCGCTTGGGGTCCTTCGAAGTGTCCCGCCGAGTCGTCATCAGGTCCTTATCTTTGCCCAGCCGGGTCACGAATGCGTCGCTGGGGTCCTGCCACACAAACCAGCTCTGGTTGAAGCCGGCGGCACTGCGGCGGGGAGCGGGGAGGCGGCAAGCAGGGAGGTGGCAGGATGGGAGGGGTAATGGAGTATATAGCAACCGTTGCATCAAGAGCCAGCTTGAGCCAGCGAAGTGCAGCGCATGGCCACCCCCTGCAGGTTGCGGGGCGTGTGCCTGCTGGGTGCACGTGCACGGCGGCGATGTTCTGGTACGGTACACATGCAGCTGCCGGCAGGTTCACCCAGTGTTATGCACACATGGCCAAGCACGCATGGCAGGAGCTCACACCATTGCAGAACACGCACCTGCAGATGGCGGGCAGCGCCAGGCACAGGGCCAGTAAGGCCAGAGCGGCAGCGCTCTTGCGGCTCATCGTGGCGCCAGCAGCGGCTAGCGGTGGCCTGCGTGAAAGGCGCAGCGGTGGCAGCCTGACTGTGCTTCCGGCTATCAACAACCTGTTGGGTCTCTGTTGAGCGGAATTTGGCTGCTGACATGCCCACGCGTGTGGCAGCACGGCGAGGGGGCGCAAGCGGCGCGCGGTGTAGTGGCAGCTGCCTCTGCGGCCTGGGCAGCGTGGAGCGCGCTGCCGCCGCGCTAGCAGCTGGAACACTCCGCCTTGTGCGTGTGGGCGCGCGTAGGAGGCGCCCCAAGCAGAGCAGGCGAGTCTTGCACACCAGCGGCACCGCCGCCGGCCTGCCCGCGGCCGCTGCTGTGTGACTAGGCTCTGCTCCTCACCTCTGTTCGTCAAAAACGCGCCCGTGGGTCCTAGCGGGAGCTGAATTAGCGAGCAGATGGGCCGCAGGCCGCGCACATGGCCAACCCTCGCCTCATGCGCTGGGGTGGCAGCCGCCTCTCGTGGAAGGGATGGCGAGGCTTCAGAGTCTGGCGCATGTGCCCTTGCACTTAAACAGTACAGACAGATTTGGGGGGCACAACATGACATGCGTGAACACTGGAGATGGTTGGCATGAGTTGACCCTGTTGGTGCTGCGCCGCAGCACAAGGCAACGAGGCGGCGCTGCAGGCGCGCCAGCAGGGCGGTGCATTGCACTGACCTGCCCTGCCTTCCCACTTGGGCTGGCCACAACGACGGCATCGCAGATCAGTTTACAACAGTGCTGTTTATAGATTAGAGGCATCGGAGTGGCAGGAAGAGTATCGTGATATGCCGACAAGAAGTGTGCAGAGCAAGGCTGAAGCAGGCAGATAAAAGGATTGGTGAGCGGGTGGAAGCAATGCAAGGTAGACTGGCGGGGGTGAGGCATTGTCAACAAGGCAGAGCAAGGCATCAGGTGGAAGTGCAGAATACGTAAGCATCTTACTGTTCCATTGTGTTCAGCTGCCGCATCACCCTGCCGTCACACCCAGGCATGGGCATAGGGCGCAGGGGTGCGCGGTGCCAGCGGCGGCGCACTGGGATTGTAGGCAAAACCGGCCTCGCTCTGGGACATGCCTGTGGCTGGCGGCGGCGCACCATAGGAGCTCCCCGCCATAGGCACGTACATGAGGCCTTGTGGTGTCATCATGGGATACAGCAAGCCGCTGGGCGTCTGGATCGGCTGCATCATGGGCACGTCCCCGCCTGTCGCGGAGGCTGCACCCGCATGCACTGATCCAGACCCTGACTGCGCTGCTGTGGGCTTGGCCGAGGCGCCCGACACTGGTTTGGGTTGTAGGGGAGGAAGGGTGCCTGGTGAGCAGGACTGCACTTCAACTTGCATTGAAGGGCCGGGCAGGCAGGCACACAGAGTTGCACCCATGCACCCAGCAAGGCTCTTCGCTTGCATTTAAGGCAAAGCTACTGCTCACTCACTGTTGGGGTTGATGGAGGGGTTGATGGTGATGTTTGGTTTGAAGTTGACCCTGGTTGACTGCCTGGCGCCCGCAGCCCCTCCCTGCCGGCATGGGGGAGAAGCGGACGTGGGAGGTCGGTGAGGTGCTGACAATGATAGCCTAGGCTGGGATGATGCGCCCCTGCAGCCACCGGCAAGGTTACAGCACTGCCTCAGCCTGCCCCAAGTGGCCTCATGTACAGCCCAGCCGGCGCCACGAGCAGCAGTGCTCGCCGCGGCGGCCTCAGGCACAGCCCTGCCGGCACCATGTGCACGAGCGGCAGTGCTCACCGCGGCGGCCGCCTTGTCTTTTTCCTGCTTGTGCCGGATGTTTTCTTTGGTCTTGCGGCTCTGCTTCTTCAACAGGCCCATTCGTTCCAGCGTGCTTTCAAGCTCATCGTCATCCATGTCGTCCCCCCTGCACAAAATCAGGCAAAACAAGTGGCGCGGAACGGTTGGTTTCAATGTTTCTATGTAGGTGCGAGTCGTGCAGCCAGCCGGCGCGTTTCGCAGTGAAAGGCACGTGCCGTCCAGCGCAGCGCACGGCGGAGGCAGATGAACGCAGTGAGGGGCAGCCGCAGGTGGCGCCCTGGCGCAAGCCCCGAGAGTCTGCAGAGGCGGCAGTGTGCCCCACCACACCGGGACAGTGCTGCTCAGTGAGCAGTCCCCGGCAGTAATGCACTGCAGTGGTGCGCACTTGATCAACTCCATCCACATCGCCCAGCGTGGGTTGGGCAGCGCTAGTGGGCACGCCAGCGCGGGCGGGTCCTGCTCGCTGCAAAACAATTGGCATCACAGAGGTAAGGCGGTGGGCACAAGCGTCCCGCGCTGGAAACTTCAGCCGACGGCGGCAGTGCGGGCACGGAGTGCACACGGCACTGAGCAACCACACATCCTACGATGGCAAGCGCGGCACACACTTGAGCAGCACCGGCATCCTGGCTAGCTTGCCATGTTATCAATAGCCATTCATCACTGCACGGCATGCGCTCACGTGTCTTTCCGGTACTGCTCCATCAGGCCGCAGCAGTACTTGTACATGTTGCGGGCCTCCTGCACAAGGGCGGCAGCTGGCATGCCACGTTGACAGCGAGCTGGCGTGTTGCTCTCATGCTGAGACCAGGCGCCCGACACAGCACACCGGTGCACAGTCCCAATGCAGCGCCGCCGGCACGGCGGCACAGTGTGCACGCGTGGGCAAGCCCAGACCTGCACGTGGTTGATCAGATCGTCGCGCCGCTGGGCGTCCAACTCCTGCATGGCCAAGAGAGGGGGGCAGGGAAAACATGAGAGAGGAGCACAGCATGATCGCCTGGCTGCCCCTGTGCATCACAGCCTGAACGCTGGCTGTGTGTCGCCCAGCGGTGGGCTTTGGCAGCATGATGCCTGGGAGGGAGCCGAAGCATCAAGTGTAGCAGCTGCTGCTGCTGCTGCTCAGCAGCAGCAGCAGCAGCTGCAGCGGCGCACCTCTGGGTCAACCGTGCCTGGCTTCAGCCGCCGCTTCAGGTCGCCCTCGAATTGCTGCAGCGCATGGCACAGGTGGTCCATCATGTGATCCCACAGCATGCAGCAACGTGCTTGAAAGAGGCGGCCCCTTTCTGTCTGTTGCATGGAATGCGCGTGATGTCGCACCGGTTCGGCACACGGCCTTTGTTGCACACCAACACGGCCGTCAGGTCTTCTGCTCACCTGGAAGACGTACAATGCCATGCAGCGCTGGAAGGTTTGGTACCACTTGATGGAGCGGCGCAAGTAGCCCCAATCTTCATAGTCGCTTGCAATGGACAGGGCCACTGTGGGGGCAGGAGAATGGGCAGCAGAAGTGCATGAGCCGCCGTTGGCTTCGTGCTGCCATCCGTGCAGCGACGGCGACTCGCAGCCGCCACTCGACCGCTGCCCGCTCTGGCTCTCTCACCCTTTGCTGCACGCAGCATGTGCGTCTCTGCATTGAACCTGGCTTCATCCTCGTGCTGCGGCGTCTGGCACAGGTTGCCCTGCATGGCCGCAAGGTGGCGGGAGGAGGCGTTGCACGTGAATGCAGTGCCCGTCGCCGCCGCCGCGGCGCTGCGACCTGAGCACTTCGCGACCTGCGCTGCGCGCGATCATGATCCACGTCTACAGGCAGTTGACAATACGGCGCACCATGCTTGCGAGGAGAGAGGTATGAAGGAGCTCGGGACTTCAAGTTGGGGAGAATGGCCCACGCCAGTACAGGCCTGAGTTCCATTGCCACTGTCATTGAAGCAAATTATAGGCCTGTGCAAGAGCCGGAGCGCGTACAGCCAGGTTGGGAAGGTGTGGGGCAGTTGAGCTTGGCTGCCAGGGGGCGCTCCGTTAGCCACTCGTGCCACCGTTGCATGCATGCCATGGCATCTGCCTGGCAGCTGCTTGTGACATCTATTGAGTCGCCTTTTATAGCCAGTCCATCCTTCAACCTGCCTCGCATGTCGACCAAACCTTGCAAAGGTGGGCCGTGAAAACTGCTGCTGTTGGTGCAACCACAGAGGTGCGGATAGCGTGGCAGCCACATGCGGGCAGACTGCAGCACGGCCCAGCTCGCTCAGCAGCGCCACCGCCGAAACACAGGCAGGGGCACCCAGCCAGGCGGCAAGGTCAAAAGGGCGCGATGTAAGTATCCACACACACAAGGGCCAAGCGCAACGCCTGCCCTGCTGCTTTGCCGCTGTGATCCATTCAGCTTTTGCTTGCGCCGCATGTGTTTGTTGGCCCTACTTGTGGTGATCCACGGTCCACATACGCTGCAGCAAGCACTCATGTAGAGGATCACGCAAGCGCAGCTTGTTGGTTCAGCTTGCGATCGGGCGGCGGCAGCAGCGGCGGCGGCGGCGGTGGCAGCTGAGCAAGAGCTGGAGCGGAGCAGAGCTCAGGTTCTGGGTCTGGTACATCAGCTGAATCTCTGAACGAGGGCTGGGCTGCTGCAGGGCGCGCTGGCAAGCTGCAGGACGCGCCGGCGGGCGCTCGGAGGCCTCACAAGCCGCGCTGCAGCACCGCAGGCTGCTGCAAAGGCACGATGCAAGCCGCTAGAGTGCGATGGATGCATTCAGGTGAGCCCATGCATCTGGGCGCCAGGTGCGGGCGCCAAAGGCCAGCACGGCGCACCAAACCGCTTCTCCCGCAGCCCTGTACACTCATATCCTGCTTGTGGCCGCTCTGGGTATCTCAACCAAAGCTCCCACGACCGCCATAACTTCGCCCGCAACCAGGGTTGCTGGAGCGCGGTCCCCAAGCGTGCAGCGCCGCACAGCCAGCCATGCGCTGCTGCGCCTCCCCAGCGGGCACAACCCGCCTCACAGGGCGCGCCAGGTGCGTTGTTGGCAGGTAGCCAGGGCGCCGCCGCCTGTCGCCGCCGCCGCCGCCTGCTCCTGCCGCCGCTGTCGCTATCCAGTCACCCACAACCCCCGGTTGCCTGCATTTGCAGGCCCTCTGTCGCCACACCACGTCGGTCACTGCGTGCCGTAGCTGTGGCCACGCCTGACAGGCAGGCAGCGCCTACGGGCCCCAGCCCCAGCCGGCCCTCAGGCGGCGGCAGCCGCGGCCTGCAGCCGGCGGCGCCTTCGCCGCCCTCCCGGCTTGCTTTCCTGGATGAGGATGGCCAGATGATCAAGCCCATGCCAGCCGACTATGGCTTCCGCTCCGGCTCGGGCCGCCTGTACCAGCAGGTGGGGCGCAGGGTGGTTCGGGTGGCTGGTGTCTCGTTCAAGCAGATCGAGCCAGCCGGTGCTTGGGAGACCCTGCAGCCACAGGCCGACTGCAGCGGGCAGGGGTTGCGGCCACTCATTGCAGTTCCATGCAAAGCTGCAGGACTATGGCACCATTTTGAAGAAACGTCCTAGAGCTGTCGGTAGACAGCCTCTGCTGTTCCGCCAACTCCTGATGGGATGTTGCAATCATACTTTGCCGCAGGATTACGGCACCATCCCCAAGAACGTCCTAGAGCTGTCGGTGGAGAACTTCAAGCGCGAGCTGCGCGCCCTGCGCCGCTCCGTGCGCTACGATGAACTCTCAGAGGTGTGGCTTTTTGTGCGCAAGCTGCTGGCTGATGTGCAGGTTCTGCTGCTAGTGTCAGCAGGGTATTTGCTGTGAATGTTGTCGCCGGTGTATGGCATGTGTTCACTGCTGCTTGTTCCACTGCTTCACGTGCAGATCGCAAGCGAGGCGGCGGCACGGGGAGAGCCCTCGCTGCTGTGCCGCGTGGGCGTGGCAGCGGGCCAGGCCGTGCGCAGGTGCGGGAGTGGGTGGGCGGCACGCTTGCTCTGCTTGCGTAATGCTGCTGCTGCAACATCATCGTCACATCAGGGGCGCATGCGATGATTGAAGTTGGGTCAGATGTGCGGCTGGCGGACCAGAAGTGTCCGGGCTGCCACTGTTTTGCATTCCACTCAACTATCACTTTTCTTGCACCGCCACCCCTGCAGCGCGTTTGCCAAGCTGGATGTGTGGCTGGAGCAGGCACATTTCCTCCCATCAGCAACTTGCAATCCACTTACCATCGCCTGCCCCACCATCTTGCCGCCGCAGCGCGTTTGCCAAGCTGGATGTGTGGCTGGAGCAGCAGAACGTGCTGAACGAGCTGACCCAGGCGCCGCGCACGCAGATGGAGGGCACGCTGTCGCCCGAGCAGAAGGAGGTGGGCCTGTCGCTGCAGTACACACTGCTGTGCTGCTTGAGTACACACTGCTGCGCTGCTTGCGTCACCAAGGTTTGGGTCGGCGCGGAGCCCTTGGTGCTGCGGGCCCCCATGCCTGCTGTACAGCCAATGAACGGTTTGTCGCTGAGCGCCGGCCGAGCAGATGGTGCCCAAGCAATGCAGTTTGGCCCGGCTGCCGCCGCGCAGCAAACATGCGACTTGTGTGCCCTGTGGTTGCACCAACCCAGGTGCTGGCCAAGGTGCGGGCGCTCAAGCTGGACGATGCCCAGGTGTCGGCACGGGAGCGGCGGCGCCTGGCGGCCAACGGCGGGCACAAGGCCAACTGGGGCATCCAGGCCGCCTACTACTCCCTCTGCTGGGTGGGTTCATTAAAGTGCCGTAACGACACATATTGTCCCTCCTGATTGGGGTAGCCACGCCGCCCGCACCCGCCCTGCTGGGTTGGCGACACTGTTCAAAATCGGAGTTGACGTGCAGCCGTTGCCACTCGAAGGCCTGGACTGGGCTGGAAAGAGTCTTCGTCATAATCCATCCACGGACGCAGGTGCCGGACTTGGTGTACGCTGAAGTATGACTTTTGTGCTTGTGGCCAAGAATGCCCGCTTCAATAACCATTCGTTTCCAAAACCCACCCTACTCCACAGGTGCTGGACGTGGTGTACGCCAACCGCCCCATCGAGCGCTTCTGGTTCCTGGAGACCGTGGCCCGCATGCCCTACTTCGTCTACATCTCCATGGTGGGTGCTGGCACCTGCATTGCCGTTTTGAACGGGATGAATGGGAGTTTGTGGGGGGGGTATGTTTGCAAGCCGCTGCTGTTGCCACCCCCTGTGTGCGGCTTGAACATGCCCTGAAGGTGCTTCTGCTCTGCGCCCCTGCAGCTGCACCTGTACGAGAGCCTGGGCTGGTGGCGCGCCGGCGCTGAGCTGCGCAAGGTGGGTTGGCCACCGGCCTGGCTGCTGGTTGCAGAACACGCAATGCCCTGCCCTGCCGTGCCACCTGCTGTTTGGTGTACCTGCGTTTGAGGGGCAAGGGCCAACATTGCCTGGATCTGCTTCAGTCGCTCAAAACACCGGTCTCGCTGCTGCTGCTTTCTTATTTGCAGGTGCACTTTGCGGAGGAGTGGAACGAGCTGCACCACCTGCAGGCGAGCGGGGCAGGCAGAGAGCGCTGAGCCTGCTGCGGCGTGCAAACATTGCTATAACAAGCACATGCTGGGTTTGCAGCAGCAGGCACCAGGGATTGTCGGCATGCCTTCCACTGCCCATGCATGTTCCTCCAATGCACAGCCATGCACCAACAAAGGCGCTGGGCGGCGGCCTGCGCTGGGACTCGCTTTTGCCGCTCATCCATCCTGACTTCCAGGGCACCTCCATTTGCCCTCCCACAGATCATGGAGGCGCTGGGCGGCGACCTGCGCTGGGGCGACCGCTTCCTGGCGGAGCATGCGGCCGTGTTCTACTACTGGGTGCTGGTGGCCATCTACCTGATCTCCCCCTCGGCCTCCTACCAGTTCATGGAGATGGTGGAGGTGGGTGCTGGGCTGCTGAGGAGGCTCAAGTTGATTGGGGCTGCGGGGCAAGCTGTGCTGCTGCGCTGCTGAATGCTTGCCACCCATCTGACGTCCAAAGTCATATGTCCATTACCAGTCGCGGATTTTGCGAACAGGACACCATTTCCATTTGCTCCTTTTCGTGTGTGCAGGAGCACGCGGCTGATACATATGCTGAGTTTGCGGAGCAGAACCGGGAGGCGCTGCAGAGCATCCCGCCGCCCCTGGTGGCCCTCAACTACTACAAGGTGCGGGCAAAGGGGAGGGGGCTGGCCACATATTGTACAGCAGGAGCATTGCCTCGCCACGCTGATTTTCTTGATTTGTAAGCAGAGTGCCAACGCCGCCTCGTGGCTTCACATGGGCCTGTCCGCCCGGGATGCATAGTCAGCATGCGGCCCAAGCTGGCTGCCACAGTTGCACCTCTTCCATACGTTTTTTCTCCAACCCGTCTTCATCTTGAATACCCCCCGCAGTCGGGAGACCTGTACCTGTTTGACGAGTTCCAGACCAGCTGGAAGGCGAGCGGCGAGCTGCGACGGCCGCCCTGCAAGTAAGCTGCGTGGGCAAGCGGGGGCGGGCCGGGTTGATCAGGCAGGGCCCTGCAGGGGGCAGGCGGGGGGCAGGCAGGAGTGTCCAGGTCAGAAGTATCTCAGTAGGCCTAGCTACCCCGCGAGGCTTGGAAGCTTCCAACGTCCGTCCGTGCGTGCGCTGCCCACGGCTGTGTGCGCCCTCCTATTCCCTCACAAGCATCCTAATTTCTCCACTCATCGCAGCAACCTGTACGACGTGTTCATCAACATCCGTGACGACGAGCTGGAGCACGTCAAGACGATGGCGGCCTGCCAGGACGGCTCGGTGGCCCTGGACCTGCAGGTGGGTAGAGGTTGTGCGGCCGCCTTGCTTACAGATCTGGTTCTTATGCAAGAATGTGGTAAAATGGGACCTCGCTGTAGGGGCGGAGGAATGCAGCCAGATGGTCCCAACGCAAGCGACACAAACACCAGGCTCCCCAGCCGCCAACCCTATCCATCTTACCCCACCCCACCCCACCGCAGAACATGCAAGGCATTGCTCAGGCCAAGGAGGAGCAGAACATCGCCTGGCTGGCACCCTGGTCCTCTGAGGACGACTCGGATCGGGAGGCTGACGCGGCTGGCAAGCGGCTGCCGCGCAGCAAGCAGTGATAGCGGAAATGGCCGCCCCGTGCAAGCGGCAGCCAGTGATATTCCAACGACTCAGCAGCCTCGCGTCAGCTCTTAAGCAAGCGGCCGCTGCCTCCCTCGCTGCCGCTGTGCGCAGTTGCTCTGCCTGCTATGCTGCAGCGGGGCCGGCTGGCCCCTCTCTCGTGCCTTATGTCACAGGCCTTCTTACATACACCTCTCTATCCCCGCCACGTATGCTATAATGGGCAATGATAATGCGTTTGATTCCAGCACTCCTGTATGCGCGTCTCCCTTTTGTCGCTCCTTGCCCTGTTCCTTTTGCTTAGCCAGCCGACCCATGTCGCGCTGTCGCAATGCATGCTCAACCGTCTGCCCTGCCTGACCTGCAATGCATGATGCCCCGCCCCGCCTGAAGCATCAAGCAAACGAACCTGCCCTTTTGCAACTTGTTGTCCTGTGTTGTGCTGCGCCGCTCTGTAAGGTGTCCAGCACTTTCTGTGGCTCATGAGGCTGCCGATGAAGGGTTTGGGCCATGGTATTTACAAGTGGCTTGCTGTCTCCAAGCAGCGCCCATGCTTGCACGTGCCAGCCCAGCACAGGGCGCCGCCTCCCCGGCTGCCGCCATCATTTGGCTGCCGTGCACTGCACTTTGTGGCCTGCCTTCCATGCGCGTACTTGGCATTCTCGACTGCATTTTCGAGGATGCCACAACAGGCCACTGTTAGTGAAAGAAGGAAGGTGCTGGCGCCTGAAGGGGGCGCGCTGTGCAATCGCATAAGATGCTAACCAGCCTGCTAGCTTGCAAGACCGGGAAAACGCAGTGTGGTCAGCGACCCGCTCACATCATCCACCCAACAGCTCAAGTTACCCACCCACCTGCAGTAGCGGGCGCTCCTGCAGGCGCTGCAGGCCCGCAACGCCAGCGAGTACTGCCCGCAGGCATCGCACAAGTACTTGTCTTGCGCCGGCTGCCGCATCTGGTGCATTGCCTCGTTGGCCCCCGCTTGCTTGGAGAGCAGGTCCCGCACTCCGCCCTTGCCGCACAAGAAATCCAGCTGCGCCTTGACGCTGGGCAGCAGCTGCCGGGAAGCCAGGTCTGCAGGGGCAGAATCGGAAGGGAAGGGTGGTGAGGTAGCGAACACAGTGTGTGGGTGCGGCGGCGGCTTGCATTTCTACCGGCGCTGGGGTGCATGCCCCAACCGCCAGGACACCCTTCGGGTTCTTGCAAACTTCCCCACGTGCCTACAGCAAGCCACATCCCATTTTACTCCAGCCCATGCATGCATCATGCCGACCTGCCACCTCTTAGCGGTCCCGTCCACGTGTCGGGCAGGTTTCTCTCGCACCGCTTGAGAGCCTGCACCGCCTCCGGCCCAGCGTCAACGAGCACCTCGAGCAGCGCTTCATCCTGAGGTTGCTGGTTGCCAGCTGCAGGCAGGTGGGGGAGGGGCACAGAAGCTGATGCAAACCGCCAGTTGCATGGCTGTGCAGACCGGCGTGCAGACCAGGCGCAGGAAGCCCCGGCCTCACTTCCCCGGCCTCTACACAAGCACGGCATCCTGGCCCCCCTGCCCGCCTGCAACACGCACCTGAGAAGACGAGCCAGTTCAGGCCCACGGTGGCTTTCAGCAGGTCTGAGCCGCACTGCTGGGCGCCGTCCCAGCCGCGCCGATAATGCTGGTTCACGGCCGATTGCAGTTCCTTGAGCTGCTTGACCTCCAGCTGTGTTGGCCGCCGGCGGTGCTCAGCAGCTGCGCTGCGGCTGTCATTGCCTTGGGGCAGTTGGGTGCCAGCTCATCAAGCAGCTCTGCCGCACACCGGGACCAGCTGCACACGCTGCCCAGCTCTGCAGGCGACAGCTGCCCAACCTCCTGTGTCAGCACCTGCCACACAAGGGGGGTGCAGGGCACGGGGGTTATGCTGGGACAGCATGCGCAGCGAAGGGGTGGTCGGGCAACACATGAGGCTGAGGGCAATTGGACAGTGGCAAGAGCGCGGCAAGAGCGACGCATGCCAGCTGTCAAGTGCCCTCCCATGCCTTTTCGAAACGAAGCAACCAGACTGAGGCCAGGAGCCATGGGCGTGCGATGCTGCCGCCAAACTCAAAAACCGAGCTCACAGTGCCAAGGGCGCTCATGCGGATGCAGGTGGCGACCCGGAGGTCGTCTGCTGTCACCAGCTCTTGCGGCTCGTCTTGATCCAACGCCAGCTGCAGGCAGGGCACAACGCCAGGACAACAGGTCGCTTGGTGGTGAAGAGATGATTGCCAGGCCGTGCGCTGATGCAGCTGTATCTTGGTTTTTGAGGTGGGGGACGGCAGCGGTCAAGGCAAGCAAAGTGCAAGCGCAAAAAAAGGAAGCATAGCAGCGCCCTCACCAGCCAGGTGTTTGTTCCCCACAGGCCTGCCAGCAACACTGTAATAAAAATCCAGGACCAGCCCTTACCTGCCCCAGCTGCTCATCCACGCTCCGCCGCGTCTTGGCAGTCGACAGCTGGTTCAGCAGCCACTGGCACCCCTGACAGACAGGTGCAGAGGCAGGGCGGTGGGATGAGGGGAGGCGCGTGCAGGGCGGTGTGAAGGCTGGGCAGGGCGAGCAAAGGGAGTTGGGGATTCGCAAGTGAGGATACAGCCGGCCCTGGTCACAGGCCGCCCCCCCACCCCCACATCACACCACCAGTTGCACCACACACACCCAAGCACAAGGGCCCCACCTGCATTCTGTCCATGGCCCAAATCTTGCAGCTGCCGCTGCCGTCGCTGCGAATCGTCTCTGTGGCGTCGCTGTAGCGTGCCAGCACATCAGCTAGCAGCTGCATGCACTCGTCCTCTTCCGGCGCCACTGGGCCCCCGCCGTGCTGCCCGCCAGCACAGCAGGCGCACTGCCGGCCAACCGCATCCGGTGCCAGTCGCCAGAAGTAGCCCTGGGCAGGGTTTGGTTGGGGGTGTGGAGAATGTGGGTGGTTGCGGCCTCCGAGAAAGGTACAAGGCAGCCACATGACCAGTACATTGGCGCAGCTCGCCTGCACCATGCTGCTCCTCACACATAGCCACACCAACCAGCTGTTGAGATCACCTTGATTGCATACTCGGCCTCGTGCCGGTATGGGCTGAGCTGAGGGCCGATGCAGTCCGCCCGTGCAGACTTGGCAAACGCCAGCAGGTGGTGGCGACGCGCTGCCACCCGGTCTCCCACCGCAGGTGCTGGGATCCAGGCAGTGGGACGGGCTGCATCCCGCACCATTGGCAGCAGCGCCTGCACCTCGGCTATCAGCTGGGCACCCTCCAGGAAAGCCGCCTCCTCTGCAGGGAGGGACAGGCAGAGGGGGCGGTTACAGCTTTCTACTGGTTTGACTTGGTGAAGCGGCACAGCGGCAGGCGCACCTGCGCTGCGCTTCTCGGGCGCCATCTGCCGCACGCGCTCCACACGCCGGTCAAGGTGCTCCCGGCCGGGTGCCCTGAACATGCTGCCGCTCGAGGATGTCATGAATGCCTGTGCAGCGAGTTAATACGAGATGATTGTCGATAAAGGGACGGCGTGCGTCCGCAATGAGCGGCGGCGGCGAGCGGCAGCGGCCGGAACGTGGCGGGGGCCAGCGCAGCCCCTCCTGCTCACCTTGGTGACTTGCAACGACGCTACAGAAGCAGTCAAACGGGTCCGGCTCTGCACTGCTCTGCCACCGCGGCGAGCGCCAAGTTGAATCGCGGAGCTTGGCGATTTGCGTCCAGTCACCGAAGCTGGCGATGCATATCACTGGGACTAGAAGAATTGTGAGCGCCAGGGCACCAGCGCGCGTGCCTGGTCAAGCTGGGCGGCGCAGCGGCGGCAGCAGCAGCGGCGCACAAGAGGACCGCGTCCAAAACACTGCATGTACGGCTCCTGTGAGCACTGAGGGCTGTGTTACACGGGGCATTGTTGAGGCAAAAACGAAAAGGCTGACTGCATGAGGCGCATTCGTTGAGGCGCTTTGCGTATGGGAGCAATCTGGCTGTGCGTCAGGGTGAGGGGAGGGTTCAAACATGGCGATGAAATGTTGAGAAAGAAGTGTGCTGAAAGCGCGCCCATGGCGCGAGGGGTTGTGATCAAGAAACACAACACGTATGGCGGGCAGCGTGGTGCCCAAAAATCGGTTCGGCGGCTGGGCCCCAGGGCCGGCAGCGACGCGCATCCAGCCGCCGCCGCCGCTGCACCCGGCCGCCCGCTCAGGCTGCACAAAGACAGCACTGCGCCTCTGGCACACGGCTGCGCATCGCCGTGGCAGCCGGCACTCTACACCACAGCGCTGTGCACTGCGTCGGGCGGTGACGCTCTGACGCTCTACGCCACGGCTGCCTGCGGCTCCTGCTCTGCGCCGCCGGCCGCCGCCGCTGCCTGGGGCCACCGCAGCACCAGGTGGCGGTCGCCGTACACATTGTCCACGCGGGAGGTGGTGGGCCAGAACTTGGCGTCCTTCAGGTACGGCAGCGGGTAGGCGGCCTGTGGGGGTAGGTAGGTGTGGGTGTGCGTGAGCGTGCGGCACAGGTGGGTTGGGAGGGATGGTGCCAGGGGAAAGAAGCGCAGCACGGCAGCCACCAGTGCCCACATCGACATCAGCAGTCTTTCTCGCACCTGCTCGCGGGTGTAGGGGCGGTCCCAGCTGTCGCCCATCACGATGCCGGGGGCGTGCGGCGCGTGCTTCAGCACGTTGTTCTTGCCGTCCGCCTGCGGGTGAAGCAATGGTGGGCAAGTCTGTGAGGTATGGCTTGCGTGGGGCAACTGTATACTCCGATTGCCGGCCTTCATGCAACAAGTCGCAGCAGATGCACCCAAACAAGCAGCTGACGCCTGGCAACAAGCCAGCGTCGGTGCACCACCACCCGCCCACGCACCTTGCCAGTCTCCACCTCGGCGATTTCGCGGCGGATGGCGATCATGGCGTCGCAGAAGCGGTCCAGCTCAGCCTTGCTCTCCGACTCGGTGGGCTCAATCATCAGCGTGCCTGCGGTGGGTGGGTAAAGGGCACGGCGCACAGATGAGAGGCTGGGAGTACAGCACATGCTCTGGATTGTACTGGTTCATGAAGCCGGCTGTGTGGGTGGTCAGTCCAGACAACGCACCAAGCAGCCGCAAGGGCACGGCCTGCCGCTGACGGCAGCGCGCGCGCAACAGTTAACGGCACATGGAAGGCTCACCGGCCACAGGCCAGGACATGGTGGGTGCATGGTAGCCGTAGTCCATCAGCCGCTTGGCAATGTCCTCCGCCTCGATGCCGGTGGCGTCGGTGATGGGGCTGTTGGGGGAGGTGAAAGGGACAGGGAGGGGAGGGGGTGAGGCCGGGTGTGATGGGGAAGGCACGCGGCGGGCAGCCAAGAGCGCAAGGTGAGGGTGAGCACAGCACAGGATGTGTGCAGTGAGTAGGAGCCGAGTACAGCCAGCTGGAAGCACGAGCGAGAAAGTATGGTTTCACCGGCCCCTCGCAAGATGTCCAGGATGAACTCGTGCACGGCAAGTACAGAGCCAAGTAGAGAGCCAACTGGAAGCAAGAGCAAAGAAGCACCATCCCCTCACCGGATGTCCAGGATGAACTCGTGGGCGCAGGTGCCGGCGGGGCCACGGAACAGCACGGGGTAGTGGCTCTCCAGCCGCTTGGCCATGTAGTTGGCGTTCAGGATGGCCAGCTTGGAGGCCTGCGGGGAGGTGGAACGGTGCAGTGGGCGGTTGGTGAGCAGCTGTTGTTTGCTGACCAGCTTGGCTGGGCAGAGCAGTGTTCCTCAATCAGAAATCAGCACAGCTGACATGTGGACTTGCTGCCCCCTTGCTAGCGCGCCCAGGAGTTTGCTCACACCACCCATTCATTCACTGCTGTGTGCCTCACGTTGGTGAGCGCCTGGGAGCCCATCATGGAGATGTAGGCAAAGGAGATGGGCAGGATGAGGGAGGAGCCGTAGGGGGCAGCCGCCATGCAGCCAAAGCTCTTCTGCGGCACCAGGGAAGGGGGTGGGCGGGGCGGGGAGCAGGGGTCAGCGATGGCAGGCCAGGAAGCCAGTGGCATGGATCTAAACCCGCACTTGGCAGCATGCCGTGTAAGCATGGTCATGCATAGCACACCAGGGCACAGCATGACCACAGCGCGCACCTCGTCGCCCTTGAAGTTGGGCAGCGCGCCGGTGGGCACGATGGGGTGGGTGGGCAGGAAGGGCGCCAGGTGCGCCTTCACGCCAATGGGGCCCATGCCTGTGGGCGGACAGGAAGGAAGTGGCAGGCAGGAAGTCTGAGAAAGCTTGGTGCGTGCACACTGTGTCTGCACTGGCTGGGCGCTTGCACTGCCTGCAGCGGCAGGCGACTGAGATCCAGACCAGACCACCCCAGCCGCCCAACCGGCGCACCCGGGCCGCCGCCGCCGTGGGGGATGCAGAAGGTCTTGTGCAGGTTGAGGTGGCACACGTCCGCACCGATGATGCCGGGGGCAGTCAGGCCCACCTGCAGGTTGATGATGGGTAGGCAGGCAGGTTAAGCAACCACATGCCAGCGGGGCACAGCTTGGCTTGCGCATGTGCAGCATCACCGCCGAACCACATGTTGCATTGCCGGCCAGGCTGCCGCAGTGGGCTGGCTTTCCAACCAGCCCAGGCAGCCCATCCCAGCACAGCGCAGTGCAGTGCCGTGCGCACCTGCGCGTTCATGTTGGCGCCGTCCATGTACACCTGGCCGCCGTTGTCGTGGATGACCTGGCAGATCTCGTCCACTCCCTCCTCGTACACGCCGTGGGTGGAGGGGTAGGTGATCATCAGCGCCGCCAGCTTGTCCCTGGGGGGCAGCAGAGACAATTTGTATGGTGAGAATGGCACACAGAGTAGAGGGGTAGGTGATCATCAGTGCCGCCAGCTTGTCCCTGGGGAGGGAACAATTGAGTAAAATAAGAGAGGGAAGTGTCGGTGGGAGCGGCAGCAGATGGTGGGCAACAACTTGTGCTGCTCCAAGCAGCAACGGACGACAAACACGCCGCATGTGCTGCTCTGTCCTCAGCTCAAGAAAACTCAGAGCACTACAGATGAAGCAACTCGGCTCACTTGTGCTGCTCCGCCTTCTGCTTCAGCTCCGCCACATTGATGTTGCCCTGGGCATCCACGCCCACCGGCACAATCGTCATGCCCGCCTGCAGGTGACCGGTGCACAGAAATCCGTCGGATTAGGCAGGTAGCAGGAAGGATGTACAGTAGTGGCAAGCTCCAAAATATAGCAGCAAGCTCCACCAAGCAAGCCAGGTAGACACCCAAGACAACCCAGATCGACCACATCAACATCGACCACACCAACAGCATCCTCCCAGCCACCCGCTTACACCATCACAAACAACAACAACTTCCCAGTCCTCAGCCCCCCTCACCATGACGGCGGAGGCGGGGTTGGTGCCGTGCGCCGACACCGGAATGATGCACACGTTCCGGTGGTGGTCGCCCCGAGACTGGTGGTACGCGCGGATGGCCATCAGGCCCGCGTACTCGCCGCTGGCGCCTGGTGGGAGGGACGTTTGGCAGGGTGTTGTTGTTTAGTGGGTGTCGGAATGGAGGGCGGGTGCGGCAACAAGGAGGCAGGCAGGCATGGATGCAGTGTGCCACCTAAGCGGCAACCCAAATTGCAGCCCAACGCCACCATCCGGCCGGCCCTGAAACCCACCCGAGTTGGGCTGCAGGCTGACAGCATCAAAGCCGGTGATGGTGGCCAGCTGCTGCGCCAGGTCCTGCAAGGAAAGGAACGCATAAGACACGCGGCTGGTTTGTTAGGGGTGATGATGGAGACAGTGCTGCACCAATTGTAGTAGAGCAGTTGGCAAGCAGATGATGTGAACCAGCGCACTGCCGGCATGGCCAATACGACATCCGGGCACTAAACAAAGCGGAAGCGGATGTGTGCCTGCTCCTCACCTCGAACATCTCGTTGTAGCCCTGCACCTGGTCCTGGGGCGCGAAGGGGTGGATGTTGGCCAGCTCCGGCCAGGTGATGGGGATCATCTCTGCAGGTGGAGGGAGGGAGGCAGGGGAAACACAACCGAGGTGAGGTGGCAGCGGAGAAAGGCAACTGATAGTGGCTAGCCGTGCTGCGATCTAGCTGTTCAGCCACAACCTGCGTGCTGCCGTGGCCAGCAGCGCATTGTAGCTGACGCCCCACCACTGCCCTCCCGCCCCACTCAGCAAGCAAGCAAGCCCCGCACCCGAGGTGGCGTTGAGCTTCATGGTGCAGGAGCCCAGGGGGATCATGGAGTGGCACAGCGACAGGTCCTTGTTCTCCAGCCGCTTCAGGTAGCGCAGCAGCTCGTGCTCTGCAGCCAAACAAACACACAAAGCAGAGGCATCCGTTGTTGAGGTGAGGTAGGCCCAACAAACATGCGCGGCCCCACCAGCAAAGGCAGCGTCACCTGCCCCGTACACCCACCCCCTTTTCTTTCCGGCCCCCGCCCCTCACCGGTGTGGTACGAGTTGAACACGGGGTGCTGCAGGAAGGAGCTGGAGCGCTCCAGGCCGCCCAGGCGCGCAGACACGCCCGGCGCCAGCGACTCGGCGGTGAAGCCGGGGGCTGCGGGCAGGGGGGCGGGTGGGGGCAGGGCAGGGCATGTGGGTGGTTTGACGGGAGGACGAGGTGAGGGGGTGTGCGGTAAGAGGGGAGGGCATAGTATGGATCGAGCGCATGGCAGGCATTGCCGGGAGGCATGGGCTGGCACACCAGCATGCCACACAGCATGCCCAGCATGCCCAGCACACACAGCATGTGCCCAGCGTGCCCAGCACGCACCCTTGCCGCCGTTGAGGATGGACAGCAGCTGGTCCACATCTGCCAGAGTGGTGGTCTCATCGAAAGACACGGTCACAGTGGAGGCGTCCAGCTGCACAAGGGGGCGTTTGTGAGGAGTTCTCATGCGGATTGCGGCCGTGGGCAGGCGTTGGCAGCGTGCTGGCCAGCACCATGGCAGTAGGCACTGGCTGATTGCAGGCTGGTGTTGTGTTGCAGCGAGCGCTCCCCCAGCGTTTTTCAAACCACCTCCATGCCCTCTCACCTGGCGCAGGTTCACACCCTGGTCAGCAGCAGCCGCCACCACCTTGGGAGCGTCGCCCACCTGCACACGACAGAGGCACAGCAGCGGCCGCAAGCTTTCAGCGGCAGCCCTAGCAGGGAGTGGGCCGGGTCTGCAAGCATGCGCCTGGCATGCAGGCCTGCTCACTACCAGTGCATGTGTGCAAACATCGCAGAGCAGTAAGTGGCAGCACACCGTAATCTTGACGGTGTCGAAGAAGGCGGCGTCGCTCACACCAAGGCCCAGCTTCTTGGCGCCTGCAGGACACAAACGCCCAACAAAGCAACCAGCATTTACTCCATGTTTCGTGGACAGCGACAGTGGCTGCTGGCCAAGCAGTTGCCGGCAATGCCACACACAGCAGCTAGTAGCTGCAGTAAGGCCGCCCAGGTGTGCGCGGCAGGCTCAGCACCGCGCAATAGCATAGCAGCGGCAACTGGGCTCACCATCGGCCAGCACTGCGGCCAGGCCGTGCACGCGGTCGGCAATCTGCACCAGGCCCTGGGGCCCGTGGTACACAGCGTACATGGCGGCGATGTTGGCCAGCAGCGCCTGGCGGAGGGGGAGAAGCGACGGAGGGGTTGAGGACGGGAGACCGTAAGCACAGGGGCACAGGAACAAATGGCGGGAGGCAAGGCAGCTGGACTGCTTGGCATCAGCTGCAAATCGTTTGCATGCACGACACCCAAGGCCCCGTTGCGGACGGCCAACTGTCTGCCGCAGCTTGAGGAATCGCCCACTTTTACCGACCTGGGCAGTGCAGATGTTGGAGGTGGCCTTGTCGCGGCGGATGTGCTGCTCGCGCGTCTGCAGTGAGCAATGGTCAAAGGACACAGCAGATCACGCACAGCAGAGCTACAACACACACACGGGGGCAGAGGCGCAGATGGAGCAGCAGCGCGGCCAGCGGCGCACAGGGCACCAACAGGCCAACAAATGCAAGTATGCACTTGTACCAAGCGCCACACCTGCATGGCCATGCGCAGCGCGGGGGCGCCCTGCGCGTCGCGAGAGATGCCGATGATGCGGCCGGGCAGCAGGCGCTTGTAGTCATCATGGCAGGCCAGGAAGGCGGCGTGGGGGCCGCCGTAGCCCAGGGGCACGCCAAAGCGCTGCGGCAGGGGCGGGCAGTTGGGGCCGGGATGTGAGCGTACTGCACATGCACTTGGAGCGGCAGTGGCGGCTGCGGCATTCTGCCCGGCATTGCTGTGCGCCGCCGGCACAAACTACCACACAGGCATGTAGCCTTGTGCATGCCGCAGGCCTCCACTATCCATGTGCTAGCTGTGACCTCCCCACCTGCGCGGAGCCGATCACGATGTCGGCGCCCCACTCGCCGGGCGGGGCCAGCTTGGTCAGGGCCAGCAGGTCGGTGGCAACCACCACCTTGACCTTGGCGGCGGCGGCCTTGGAGGCCAGCGCCTGCAGATGAGGGAGCGACGATTGCACAGGCAGGGTTGGCGGTGTGCGGCACAGGAGAGCATGCAGGGCAGGCGTGGGATGAGCAGCGCTGGGGAAGAGTTGCACGGAGCCACACCGATGCTTATAACGAGGGGATGGCCCGCGACTCAAAAGCCGTGATCTCCAAAGCACAGCATCCCAGCGCACCTTGTAGTCGTGGATGGTGCCATCAGTGGCAGGGCACTGAACCAAACGCACAACCAGGCAATCTATCCGGTGACAAAGCACAGCATTCACCTTGTAGTCGTGGATGGTGCCATCAGTGGCGGGGTACTGGACCAGCACACCGCACACATCGCTGCCCATCTCAAACGCATTCTCGTCCTGCACCTCCACCTGCAGACAAGAGAGCGCACGCGGGGCAGCGCGGGCTGCTCAGCGGCTGGCAAGGGACGCACGTAGGCATGCCGCAATGCAAACGTTGTCGCTCTGAGGCTAGCCGCCCGGGTGCGGCACCCCACTAAGCTGCACACATTGCCACTTCTCATCCCCTTCTCCCAGCTTTGTTCTCCGCAACATCAGAACGCACCTTGAGGCCCAGGCCGTCGGCGCGCGTCTGGCACACCGCAATGGTCTGGGGGTGGCACTTGGAGGAGACGAGGAAGCGCGGCTTCTTGCCGCGCGCCACGGCGCTGCGCAGGGCAAGAAAGTAGGAGGCAGCGTTGTTGGAAGCTTAGAACTGAAGGGTTTGCCTCCCTGCATGCATTGCCTGCTCCCCAAGAGCGCCTAAAGCTGCCGCCCTTAGCCGTGCACGTCCTTCCCTGCCCCCACCTGCACATGGTCATGGCCTCGGCGGCGGCAGTGGCCTCGTCCAGCAGGGAGGCGTTGGCCAGGGTCATGCCCGTCAGATCGGAGATCATGGTCTGGAAGTTGAGCAGCGACTCCAGGCTGTGGTGGGGAGGGCGGTGCGGCAGGTGATTGCTGAGCAGGCAAGCCTTGGCTGTTGGTAGGTAGCACATGCCATGCCGGCGATTGAGCGCTGTGCAGGGTACTGCAAAATGCACAGAACTGCCCTCGAGACCTGCCACCACTCACCGGCCCTGCGAGATCTCGGCCTGGTAGGGCGTGTACTGGGTGTACCAGCCCGGGTTCTCCAGCAGGTTGCGCAGGATGACGGGCGGGATGTGGGTGCCGTAGTAGCCCATGCCGATGAACGACTTGGCCACCTGCGAATCATTGGGGGAGCGATGCAGCCCCTTCAGCGCACCGCGTTCCCCCTTGCAAGTGCACGCCATGTTGCAATCAGGGGCTGGATCCCTGTCGTTCCTTACATCGCCCCTTGACGCGGGCGGATGGCCAGGCTGGATCACACCCCAAATGTGGTGGCTGGTTCTGTCCGCCGACCCAAGCTGCCTAGCTTTGAAACCGCCCTCTGAAACGAGCCCGGTTCAGGAGCCCTGTTTCAAGGAGCCCTGCTTTCAAGCAGCCCTATCCCCTCCAGCGCACCTTGTTCTTGCCCGCCATCTCCTTGAAGTGCTGCAGGAACTCGGACTCGGTCAGCCCCTCGTGGTACTTGCCCAGCGGCATGCCGTCGGTGCGCTTGATGGCCTCCGGCACCTGAAAACAACAACATATGTGGAGTTGCAAAGCAAACATGTAAGCCAGGGTGGCAGCCATCCGTGCGCTTGCTGGCATCCTGCCTCTGCCGTGGAGGCGTGCATGCCGTGCGGTATGTCAGCCACAGAAGGAAACACTGCCGGCGCGCTTCATTGCAGAATGCACAGGGCCAGCCAAGCTAGCCGCCGTGCAAAAATGCACGAGCGCACGGGCAATCACGGACCAGAGGCGGATGCACCGCTGGCATCCAGGCGCGCCGATCAAGGCAGGCACACAATGAACGCCTGCCCAGCAATACGAGCCAGCAAAACATGCCAATCACAAAGCCGAGCCGCGCAAAACAAGCAAACAGCCTCACCGTGGCATCCACCAGCGCGTCCAGGCTCTCAAACCCGCAGAAGCGAGCCATCTCCAGCTGCTCCACGGGTGAGATGCTGTTGTGGCGGGGCTCAAAGCTGCGCAGAAGTGGGGTGTGGTGCACGAGCGTTATCAGCGAGCCAGCCCGTTTGAAGGCCAGGCGCCTGATGGCCGGGAAGCGGCGCGCTGAACACGAGCAGTTGAGGGGCGGTTGCGGGGCGCGACGCGGTCTCAGGCGCCGCCGGAGGCTTGCCCGGCGCCAGACAGCGTGTTTGGGCGGGATGTGTGGCTGGCTGGGCCTGCCGCACGCCCGCTGCGCCTCCAACTGCCACAAGATAAATCAAAATTGCGTCGTGCCAGGCAGGCAACCTCCCACCCAGGGCGGTTTCTGGCGCCTCACCGGTCGCTGGGCCTCAGCGCCTGCACGGAGATGGGACGCATGGCTCCCCAGCGCGACAGGCCCTGGATGCCATGGTTGGCCAGCAGCGAGGAGCCTGCGGGGGCAGGGGCAGGGGCGACCTACTACCTGGAAACCGCGGCGGCAGCGGCGGCGGCGGCGGCAGCGGCGGCAGGGCACCCAGGGCGGTCTCTCGCCGGCGGCTGCTCGTGATCTGGATGGCACAGCCGCATCGCCCTCGATGGGGCGGAATGCGTGGCGGTCTCCGGGCGGCTCCCGAGCTCTACACTACCACTCGGCTGGGCCCGATGGCCGCCTCTGACCCACCTCCCAGCAGCGGGCTGCGCAGTGCCGAGGCGCTGAAGTACCGGGGCGCGGCTGCGGAGGTCTCCACAGCTGCCGCTTCGCCCGCCCCGCGAGCTGCCGCGCGGGCGAGGAGCCCCGCCAGACGGCCTGCGCGGCGCATGTTGGGTGGCGATCGGGGAATGCCGTGGCG